>ERZ827168.129-NODE-129-length-121819-cov-5.801608_pt1 | contig 121819 bp, 85 predicted proteins | sample MGYA00519868_ERZ827168 | MGnify/ENA primary metagenome ERZ827168 (study PRJEB31778, sample SAMEA3449271) | human gut metagenome | biome: human gut; feature: human-associated habitat; material: faeces | place: United Kingdom | collected 2010/2012 ... | reverse complement strand
CATTCCTCTTCTCTTAGATTGAACAGATCGAACGACAGATAAATCTGTTTCAGTTTGACCTCGCCAAAAGTTTTCCCTGTCGCCTCATTGGCCATTACCACATCGGTGCGCCAACTCTGAAATTCAGGCAGACTAAAGTTCAACAGGTAGATGCCATATACCGGAAGCAAGCTATACTTCCAGTCAGCTCCGCTCTCTCCCTGACGGGAGACTAGTCGACAAATGTAATAAAATCCGCGGTTAAAGAAATAATGTTGGGGACAATTCTGCATTTCAAGTACAAATTTGCTCCCGTCCACATCTTCGCAAAGGAGATCGAAGATCACCGTACATTGTTCTATTACTTCGGGTTAGATTTCTTTTTCGAGATAGGTCAGGTCTTTCACCTGGCGTTCGCCCTCGAGCGTGGCGTTGATAAAGTCGATTGCCACTTGCTTTTCACCGAATACGGTTTTAAAAGCCTTGTCGAGCATGATGTTCACATACTTTTCCATAAGTCAATAGTTTTAGTTGTTTATTACCTAATAACAGGTAACGGGACAAATGTAGGCAATATTTTATTTATTCCAAACGGAGAAAGGGATTATTTGACTCAGATGTAAGAAAAAATTGAACTATCTGATAAATAGTTAACCATATTATAAATTCAAAACAGTTCTTAAAAAATCAGAATTCCCCGTCAAAACTACGAACATCTCGTAATTATCTCTATATTTACAATATCAAACATTCTAAATCGGGACTTGTATGAAAAACATATTAAAATACCTGTTGCTAATCCATACAATATGTATTGTGCTTTCTTCCTGCCAGGAAAATACAAACAAAAGTAACTCCTATTCACTCCAACCGGGAGAAAAACGTATCATCATTCCGATAGATGATAATACAAGTTGCTATAGCATGTCCATGTTTTCTTACATTACTCCTGAAGGGATTCCCTATCTGAGTTATGAAAATGAACAAACCTATGAACTAAACTTTTATCGGCTCGATTCCTGCAAACTATCCCACAAGATCAAAATAGCCATGGAAGGTCCCGATGCAGTCGGACGCTTCATCGGTCACACAGTTATCGATCTCGACAATATCCTGATATTTAATCAATTCAAAATATCTAAGATTAATAAATCCGGAAAAATTCTGGATAAATATGACCTGATAACCGACACTCAAATGGCTCTTGCCCATCCTCCTACGTCCAAAGTTTACGCACCTATGATCTTACAGGATTCCTCTATCTATTTATATCAGGCTTTAAAGTTTTCCGACAAACAATATAACGGAGACGATCTTGAGAAATATCCATTATGTATAAAAGTCAATATGCAAACAAAACAAACGAAAACTCTGCCACTTACCTATCCCAGATTGTGGGAAGCAAAAAATGAAAACGGTATCTTCACATGCAGCAGAGACTATGACGGAACAAATTTTGTCTATTCCTTTTTCATCAGTAACTCTATTCATGTCACCAACGACAACAAGACATTCAAAGAATATCCATGCAAAAGCCGATATATAAACGGTTCTCCTAAAAATCATACTGCTCCCGACATTAAAACAATACGGAAAGAATCTATCGAAAACGCTTCATACGGAAATATCATTTATGATAAATACCGGAAAGTCTATTACCGCTTCTTCCAGCCGGCATGCGAGGTAAGCCCCAACGAGAATATTACCGACCTGATGAAAACCGGAAAAAAATTTTCTATCATGATTTTAGATAAGGATTTTAAGGTAATCGGAGAAACATTATTCCCCGAAAATATCTACATCCCAGTGATGTTCTTCATCCTCAAAGATGGCTTGTATATTTCCGACAACAATTTCCAGAATCCGGAATTCAATGAAAATGTTTTAAGTTTCAGAAGAATGGATTTAATAGAACTCTAAAACAATTAATATCAAATAGAACAGTTATGAACACAGCCGCTTGTTTATTTAATTCTCCCTATAAGGTCTCCCTCTTATTATTGATCGTACTATGCTTGAGCTGCACCTCAAACACAGATACGGAAATATACCAGAATAGACGGGATAATGTAATCTCCGTAAAAGATAAGGTAAAAGAGATAATGATCGAAGATGTACTGATTGGACGGGTTACCCGACCTTATCTTATCGACAAATATCTAATTATAGTCGATCACAATTCATACGACCGCTTTATTCATCTATTTGACAAGAATGACTTCCATTATATCACCAGCACAGCTTATAAAGGACAAGGTCCTGGTGAAATTACCATGCCGGGACATGTAGGTATCGACGAAGCCCAGCGTACATTTTTTGTCTCGGATCATGGCAAACAAAAGATATTCAGTTATAACCTGGACAGCGTTCTGGCAAATCCATTCTATATCCCGAATATAAAAGCCGATATAAAAATCGGGGTATTTCCTGATACGTACCGATATATAAACGACACATTATGTATCGGACGTATCATAGAGCCTATAGGCGCTAATGATTTTAAATCGCTCGTTGCCAAATGGAACATGCAGACAGGAGAAATCCAGCCAATGAAATACGAACACCCTGATATAAAAAAGAAGCGTATCACAGCAGATGTCTCCCCTGAATATGGATTATATGTCGAATGTTATTCCCGTTACGACCTAATGACTATTTGTGACTTGAACGGAAATTTAAAATACAATATATACGGCCCTAAATGGGAAAAAGAAACAACGCAAACAGCACATTACAGCCAACCCGTCTTCTGTAGGAACAAAATCATCACAGGTTATTCGGGAGGAGACCACCGTACGGATGCCTATTACCCAACCAAGCTACTCGTCTTCGACTTCAACGGCAACTATATCCAAACACTGGAAACTGAATATAAAATATCCAGTTTCTGCTATGACCGGGAAAATAACCGGATCATTCTGTGCATGGATGATGAGATACAATTTGCCAGCCTGGAACTGGATGGGATTATTGAATAATCAAAATCCCTATACCAGTTACCTGCCCCAGCAAATTCATCAATTATAATTGACAAAACACAAATTCAAAGCCATTTTATCAATTATAATTGACAAAATTGGTATATTTGCAAAAAGCATCCATTATGATTGATAAAACTCACTTCAAACGGGAATATATAAAACGCCCTGTTTATACAGAACGTATAAAGCCCTTTTTAGGGAAAGATATTATAAAAATCCTGGTAGGACAACGCCGGGTAGGGAAAAGCTATATTATGTATCAGCTAATGGATTATATAGAAAATACTCTTCCGGATTCGCATATCATTTATATAAATCGGGAACTGAAGCCTCATGAGTTCATTCAAACAGATGATGACTTATACCAGTACGCACATTCAAACTTGCAGGAAGGTAAAAAAAATTTTCTATTTATTGATGAAGTACAGGAAATACAACGCTTTGAATATGCTTTAAGAAGTCTTCTGGCAGAAGGTGTTTGCGATATCACCTGTACGGGAAGCAATGCCTCCATGTTGTCCGGAGAACTAGCTACACATTTAGCCGGAAGATACATTGAATTCCCTATCCACAGCCTCGGATACGAAGAATTTCTTCGTTTTTTCAATTTGGATGACAACAATCAAAGTCTTTATAAATACCTGACAATCGGAGGTATGCCCTATCTGAGAGTAATAGGAACAGAGGAAGCATACGCTTTTGAATATTTACGGAATGTATATTCGACTATCTTGCTGAAAGATGTCGTCGCCCGTGAAAACATTCGGAACGTTTCATTTTTGAACGACCTCGTTGAATACTTGGCCGATAATATAGGGAATCTATTTTCAGCTTCCAATATATCCAAATACCTCAAATCCCAACGAACGACCGTGTCAACCCAAACGGTTCTGAACTATCTGAATCCATTACTCAACGCTTTTTTTATACACAAAGTATCCCGGCTGGATATCAATGGACTAAAAATTTTTGAGATCGGAGACAAATATTATTTTGAAGACTTAGGACTGCGGAATGTAATCAGAGGTTGCGATTTGAATAAAGACATTCAGAAACTATTGGAAAATGCAGTGTATTTACATCTACTATGCTCCGGTTATGACGTAAAAGTAGGTCAGCAAGGCAATTATGAAATTGATTTTGTTGGAATAAAAAACGGAAGCCTCATATACATACAAGTTGCTTATCTAATTCTTGACGAAAAAACGAGGGAAAGAGAATTCGGTAATTTAATGAATATTCCAGACCATTACCCTAAATATGTTATCAGCATGGATGAATTCAATGCCGGTACAAACGACAAAGGTATCAAACAGTTACATGTACGCGATTTTCTAAAAATGGAAATCTGAGGCATAGAGCTGTACAAAATATCTTATATGGAGAAAGTTTTATCTATTCTTTTCTGTATGATGATATACTATATATTTTCTCCGAGAAGATGGATTATACATAAGTTGCAGTCATTTCAAAAATCCTGATTATGATGATAATACCCTTTGTTTTCAGAAGATAGAGTTAATAAAAGTAGAATAAAATCTAACAAAAAATAACTAGTTTGCTTTGTATACGAAGCAAACTTTAGCAATATTTGCACTATATACAGTGCATAATTATGGAAAAGCGGGTTATAAAAGCTATTCACTCAGGATTCTTTTCTAAAAAAGTTCCCATTCAAATTTACGTTTGATATATATCAAACGAATAAAACACATATATGTTCTTTTCGTTTGACAATTGAGTTTCTTTCATTCAATAATTGCCAAACGAAAATTTGTAAGGATACTTTTTTCCACACCTTACCTATCAAATCATACATAGATTGGTTCATTCATTTGCTTTTGACCAGGAACTTCAATATATTTGTCTAAACGAACAAATTTGATTGAGTATGATAAATTTACCTCTAATAGGTTTATTCTTTAGTATATTATTACTATCATGTAATCAACAAGATAGTACACAAAAAGAAAAGAACGTTATCCCTTTTGATAAGGTTGCTAAAGAAGATTTTGAAATCAAGGATATTGAATATATTCCTTTAGAAACAACCGAACACTGCTTGCTTGGAGACATCAGTAAAGTTCTCTATAAAGACGATAGGTACTATATTCTGGATAAAAATCAAAACAGAGGCGTTTACATTTTTAATAAAGACGGAAACTTTCTATCCTCTATCAACAAACAAGGAGAAGGTCCCGGAGAATATATCGAAATTACAGATATAGACGTCGACGATGAAAACAATGTCTATATTGCCGATAATGCCAAGATGGATATTATCAAATACATACAGGCAAATCCGAATAATTATGAAACAATCCATGTCAGAGAGCACTTTATGGAATTTTGTTATCTTAATGAACACTCCTTCCTATTAAGAGACGTATTCGGACCCGAAGGACAAAAAATGAAACTCGCCAGTTTCAACCATAAGGAAAACTCAATCACCTCCATTCTAAACAGCAAAAACGAAAACATCAACGAAATGGACATCATGAAATGCTCTAAACATTATCTTTATCGCTCCAATGAACAAATATACTATAATGAAAGATTCACTCCTTATATATACTCTATCTCCCAAAATGAAAGACTGATTGAACATTATACTATTTCCTCTGAATATTATATCGCAGATAAAGAGTTGAAAGGATTAGAAAAAAATCCTGTAAAATTTATACAAGAGACTACTCATATCAAAGATATAATCAGTCTCTATGAAAATGATGATTATTTTTTATGTATGCCATTCATCACTCCTTCTGCGACTTATTTGCTCATACCTAAAGACAATCCTAAGAAAGCTAAAAAAATAGATCTCATGAATAAAGTCGAATTTCAGGGAACATCACAAATTGAAGGTGTTGCAAACAAGAAATTTATTGTTATCATGAAATATTCTGAGTCACAGGCGGAAATACTAAAAGACAATAGTAAATTAAAATCATGGAATGAAGAGTCAAACCCGGTCCTGGTATTATTTTCTATTAAATAGTATTGGCTTTTAATCAGAAACTTCAATATATTTGTTCAAACAAATCTTTCTTATGAAACAGACCCATATCTTATTTAGCCTTTTATTGTTCTTAGGTTCCTGTATTAATCAAAAAGAAGTAGGAAACCTGGAGGGGACTATCCTGTCCATCAACACCGATGATAAATCTATTATAACAGACAGCCCGGCATTGACAAATATTCGTTTCGTTAAACTCGAAACAAAAGATGAATGTCTGTTGGAAGATGTAAATAAGGTCATTCCATTTGAAGATAAGCTATACATTCTTTCTTCCCCAGGCAACGGTAACGTCTATATATTTGATAATAAAGGTAAGTTCATCCGGAAGTTGAACAAAGGAGAAGGACCGGAAAATATTATCTATCCAACGGACATCTCCCTAAACGCAAATAAAAGAAGCCTGTTTGTCCTCGACTTTTATCGTAATATTAAAGAATATGACCTGGAGGGCAACTTCCTCCGAAAGATATCGATGCAGGAACCTTTCTTTGCACTGGAAGCAATAGGAAATGATTTCCTTTTATTTGATTCCGGTAGCCGCTCAAAAGCGGACTATTATGTTCGCTATCTGACAGAAACATCAGAAAATAAAGACTTTTTTCAGAAACCGGTAAAAAGTAAGTTCTTCGCATCAAGCAACTTCTTTACCCCAATAAGCGATGATAAAGTTCTCGTTTCCTGTCTTTTTTCAGATACCATATTTCTTGCGACCAGCACTGAAAAAGAGTTATTCCCCTATATCATCCTGGATTTCCAGGATAAAGGAGCAAACACCCCCCAAAGGCTTAACGAAATTAGCAACGTGGGAGAATATCTGAAAAAAGCAAAACAACAGAAATATATACCCGGACCAAGCGACCTTAGCATTATCAATGATAATCTATTCTTCACCTTGAACGGTGAAAAGTTTTATTTTGCCAGATATGATACAAAAAAAGACAAAATTACACTCCATACGAAATTAATGGAAGGATTACCCAATATATATAAATCTACCGGAAGGACAGGTAAAGAAGTAATATATGCAATGGACATGCCCTGGTTAATTGAATATCTCAATGAAAACCAAGAAATAAAATCAAATGTAATTAATCAGTTACGGACAGAATGCAAAGATGAAAATGACAATCCTGTATTATTCTTTGGTTCCTAACGACCGAATATTCACTCTCTACAATAACAGTTTTATGTGGACGGCCATTCAAAACTATCAAGTACAACAGATTGAACATCTTATTTTTTATTGAAACTAAGTTATGAAATTTTCTAAGCTTTACTATTTATTCATCAGCCTTGTATTGATATCCTGTACAGGGAAAAAAGAGAAGACAACAGAGTTTGATAAGAATTTGATTGATATTCAGCAAAAGGAGATTCGTTTTCCCTCTTCTGACATATTACAACTAAAATCATACTATCTGTCATCTGCTGTACATAATGATCCGGCAAAAATACTTGTCGGATATAATTATAAAGAACATGCATTGGATTATATCAATTTAACAACGCAGAAAATATCACAAGTAACGTTATACAACGATGGTCCTAATATGATCTCCCGATTAGCCGGAATATATGCTCATAGCGTAGATTCTATCTGGGTATTCGATGACTCCGAACGTATCTCTTTGATTTCTCAAAAAGGTAATGTTATAAAACGCATAAACTGTCATGACTATATCCAGGACCATGAAGAAATAATCATTCATACTAACCACGCAATCTCTACTACCCATTTAGGATATAACCCGAAACACCAATCACTACTGTTCGCGGTTAAGGATAAATCGACATCCCCAATAAGCTTTAAGGTGAAAGAAGTTTTCTTGAATGAAACCGGCAAGACTATCACATTTGATCTCTCCCCTTCAGTCGTAGAACCGGATATCAGTCAAGGCTATGCCAATATGAATGAACCGAATGTGAATTTTAACGGAGAAGAAATTTTATACAACTATCCGATCGAATCACATATTTATACCCTCAATACACTTACAGGAGAACGAACAACTATTGATGCAAGCAGCCAATACACCTCCAACAAAGCCAACAAATGTCCTTCAACGACAGATTATTCAAAATGGCAGATACATGGCATTGAAAATCCGCATTTCTTCGATGTAATGTATATTCCGGAATATCAAATATATGCACGTTTACATTTTGCCGGTACAACCTTCGACACCCATAAAAATTTAGACACAATAGCATATGAACGTGATTTGTATCTGATGCTATTTGACAAGTCTTTCAAAAAAGTATATGAAAGTAAATTAGCCTCGAACAGATTCAACCCTTACACGGGATGGAATACAATCAATAACGGCATCATACTTTTTGTTGATAACATTCATGATAAAAACGATTCCGATAATTTAATTGTAGATATCATTCACCCAGATTAATTACAAACAGCTTCAAGGTAATCACTTCGTTATCCCTGTTCTCCTTTTTATCAAAATGACATTATAAGTACTTCATAGTTTGAATATATGAACCTAAGGACGTGCAAGGGACTTTCCAAGCCATTCTCCGAAGGTTCGCTTATATCCTATTGCCAATAAAAGGGGGAATAAATAATTAATTCCGAAAGTAATATAGGAATTATTATAACCTTTTATTCTCTAATACTGATTTATAAGCAATTTATAAAAGATCATTTCATCTCATTATCAGACGCCTTCTGTAGAAAAAACATGCTAGAAAACATACAATTCGGAGTCCAAAAACACACGAACCATTTAAAATTCAAGTATTTTTAACATTTTCTCTGTTAAACCGAACTCCTATCTCAGTTAAACTGAAAAAATATTCATTTAAAACGAGATGAATTTTTGTTTAAAACGAGATAAATTTTTGTTTAAACGAAATTCGATTTGACCGAAAAACGAGTATAGAAAAGCATTATGTTAAATAATGTGTAAGAAAACTTGCTAAAACGGTCACTGTTAAAAATACCCCCGTAAGTTTATCCGCTTATTATAAATCCTTTTAATGCAAAAACAGCATAATAAACACCTTTTTGACAATTGACACACCACGATCTCAATGAAACGGATTTGGAAGATAAGATAGAGCAAACACCTGTATTTGCAGAATGCAAATATGTATATACTGATGCGTCAGAAAATAAAACAAACCAGTCAAAAGCTTTTTAAATCAATACTGTCAGTGAAATGTCATTAACTAAAAGCCGGGAGAATGGAACTTAATATGTTTATTTGCACGCAAATAATGTATACATGAGAAATTTCATTTTCATACTATTGCCGATCATTATATTTTCCTGCGGACCATCGGACAGGGAACAATTGAATGAAGCTCTAAAATTTGCCGGAGAAAACAGAAGCGAACTAGAAAAAGTATTGAAGCATTACGAAAATGATTCGCTTAAACTCAAAGCAGCAAAATTCTTAATTGAAAATATGCCGTTCTACTTTTCATATGAAAGTGAACAACTCAATCAATATAAAAACAATCTATATAAGATTGCTATAGAAAATAAATGCTCTGATGACGAAGCAATACGAATTGCCCAAAAACGTTTCGGGATACTCTCTTACAGTACATTCAGGAAAGTTTATGATGCCCATATTATTACTGCCGACTATCTGATAAAGAATATAGATCTGTCTTTTAAAGTCTGGAAGGAAAAACCATGGGGCAAATACTTCTCATTTGACGATTTCTGCGAAACAATACTCCCGTACCGGATTGGAGATGAGCCATTAGAAGACTGGAGAGAAACTTATTATAACCGTTACCAACCACTTTTGGACTCATCACACACAGACAATGACCCTGTCAAAGCATGCAAAATCATTTTTGATCATATAGAACAGCAAACCTGGGTCTTTAATTATAAACATCAGTTTCCACATTTAGGGGCAACAGCCTTATTAGACAACAGATTCGGGACATGTGACGACCGATGTGATTTAAGTGTTTATATCATGCGTGCATTGGGTATCTCAGGAGGCATCGACTTTATTCTCCAGCATCCTGACAGAATGCACAAAGGGCATTCCTGGAATTATGTAACTAATACGGCCGGAAAACACACCGAATTTGCGTTATACGACCTGCGCCCCGGCTCAAAGTCCGATCCTGGGACAGAGATAAAAAGGGGAATCATTTACCGGAAATGCTTTTCCGTACAAAAAAGCAGCTTACCCATAGTTTACAGGAACAAACCGATACCCTCCACTCTAAGCAGTGTATTCATGAAAAACGTATCCGACCTATATTTCGAGGATAAAGCAAACATTATAATCTCCAACAGGAACAAAAAGGAGAAAATACTATATCTCAGTGTTTTCGATAACAAAAATTGGATACCAGTAGCCTGGACCGAGATAAACAACAATAAAGGTGTATTTACACATTTGGAATCCGGAATTGCATATATGGCAGGTTATTATCAGAATAATATATTTGTCCCGGCATCAGATCCTTTTATTGTCGGGGACAATGGCAAAACGCACTTTCTGAAAGCAGATTATGAACATCGGCAAAATATGACTTTAACACGTAAGCACTCCATCCCTAAATGGTGGTTCTGGTATAAGAAAAGAACATTGAACGGAAAGTTCCAGGGAGCTAACCGCATTGATTTCAAAGACTCAGTCACACTATATACCATTACACATGAAGCGACAATGAACTCTTACATCATCAATATCCGGGAGTCCGGACAATTCAAATACTTCCGATATCTGTCAGGAACAGATGGTTGCTGCAATATGGCTGAAGTCAGATTTTATACAGCTAAAAGCGATAAACCATTAGAAGGAGAAATTATAGGGACGGAAGGTTCTTTTCAAAACGATCCGAACCGGACCAAGAAAGCGGTATTCGATAACGATCCGCTAACATTTTATGATGCTAAAGAACCCAACGGGGCCTGGGCGGGCTTAAGCCTGGAAAGACCTCAGAAAGTAACGACTATTTATTATCAGTTCAGAAATGACGATAATAATATCCGTATTGGCGATACCTATGAACTAATGTATTGGTCTGAAGCCGGAGAATGGAAATCTGCCGGAAAAGTTATTGCAGATAAAGAGCAGATAACATACAACGATATTCCTTCCCAAACCCTCTATTTACTCCATAACCACAGCAGAGGAAATGAAGAACGAATATTCACTTATGAGAACGGTACACAGATATGGTGGTAAGATCTTAGAGGATCTCCAAGCGATACCCTCCGTTTCCATGCACAATCTTAAGATCCGGAATTGGTTTCAAGTCGGCTCTCAATCTCTTAATTGTTGTATTTAATGTATCATTTGTCGCCCCTGTTTTTCCCCAAACGATCTTCTTTATATCTTCTGAAGTTTGAAAATGTTCAGGACTATTCAATAATAAAACAAAAAGTTTCAATTTATAATTTTCAAGCGACACCTTAATATCAACATTATAATAAAGAATGCCTTTGCCCTCATCAAACAGTATATTCTCCTTGATTTTTATCAACTTTCTGGACTCTTCACAAACCGGTGTCACAAATTTCTTACTATATCTGGTAGCAATTAAGAGACCCAAAAGAAGACAAAAGATAACTCCGACAATAATGAAATGTCCTTTGCTCCTATTAATCACACAATAAAAAGGTATCTCTACATAGGCCTGTAAGACAATTTCATCTTTTACTCCTGTAGTAATTGGTGGCAAAGCACAAGCAGACTTATAAAAAGTCAAATCCGGATTACTGTAAACCGTTTGATCATCATTTGCAGTATAAGCCAATGCAGCATGTACATTGATCATGCCACTCTGTTGTAAAGCCAAGTTAAACATACTGTCCAAAACTACCACATCAATAGGATTCTCCATTAAAAGGAAAGATTGATCAACTCTATACTGCTTTTCTTCAGTTATTAAATCAGAAAAATTGGTATTTTTAGCGACCTTCTCCACCTGACCACTAGAATATAAGACTGTGGAACTATCACTCTCCGATGATTTATATCCAGAAGAAGATAATATACCAGTTTCTTTCAATCTATATTCTTTATCCAAATGTATAACCTCATCACATAAATTACAAATATCCGACAAAGTAGCTTGTCGCTCTCTGTGAAAAATGTACATAGAATAAACCAAAAGTGTCATCATGCATAATATTAAGCATCCAACGAACACCTTTTTCTTCATCAACAAAACCATTGTTATTTTCTATTTTGATTCGTACAAAAGTAGATAATCTTACACAATCTATAATACAAATTAGCATAATCTAGTCAAAAATAGCCTTATTTTAAGCTGTCAGTGAAATGTCAGTGCAAATATTTGGTCCTTTATGGCCCCACCTATACATTTGCACACAAAATATTAAAGAACAATGAAACGAACTCTTATTAAAGTAACAGTAATGGGAATACTCCTAGCAGGAGGTATTTATCTTATGGAAGAAAAAAGCACTCCCTTATCAGATGTGGCTTTGGAAAACATAGAAGCCTTGGCCGCTGGTGAAGGTGGAACTAGTATGTGGTTTTGTCGAGGAAGTGGTCCCTTAGACTGCCCTAATGGAACTAAAGTAAAATATATTGTCGATGATTACAGCTTAGACTAGCATTCATGAAACATCTCCTATACATATTAATAGGTATAGTCATTACAAAAGGCTTGATTTGTTGTACCGGTTCCCCCGGTACGCACTACCCCCGTTATACAACTTTTCCCGAGGAGAAAGCAATACGTGCCCAGATAATTCCTCTGGATACTATCCTGCTCCGCTACCCGTTCCGGGTGGCGGTCAGGGATAGTATAGCGGTAGTAATGGATTTACATAATATGGATCATTACTTACATGCCTTTACCTATCCGGGATGGAAACACGTTGTCTCGTTTGGAAAACGTGGGGAAGCCCCGGAAGAGATGTTATCAGCAGAAAACATCCAATTTAACTCTCTGGACTCTTTGTGGACACTCGATGCCAACAAGATGGAGATTACACGTTGGAAAATCACTCCTTCTACCGGTTCTGCGGAGCGGGTAGAGGAGATTAAATTAAATAAGAAATTAGTCCGTTCGCTAGACTTTTATGCGATGGAATCGGGCTTTTTGATTCCGGACTATCTGGGAGAGCACCGTTTTTGGGAAGTAGATAACAATGGTCAACCGCTCCAAAGCAAAGGTAAAATACCCAGCGAAACAGCCGATAAAGAAATATCCCGTCCGGCATTAGCACAGGCATGGCGTAGTTTTATGGATTACAATCCGGAGAATGGCATACTGGCTATGGCTACGCAACTAGGGGAAACACTAGAAATTTACAATTTAAAAGAGAATACTCATAAAGTTTTATATGGTCCGGAAGGAGAACCTGAATTCAAAATAGGCAAAAATGGCTCAAGTATTCCTATAGGCATTATGGGATTTAGTGACATAAAAGTAACAGATAAACATATTTATGCTGTATTTCAAGGAGTAAAATTTAAAGAAATGCTAGCAGCCTATCAACGAGGAAAAGAGCTGGAAGATGGAAGTCGGTTCATCTATGTTTTCGACTTACAGGGTAATCCTGTTCAAAAATACACTCTTGACAGAGCGATATATGGCATTGATATAAACGAAAAAACAAATACAATCGTCGCAACCGAGGTTGAAAGTGATGATCCGATTATAGAATTTAAAATTTAAAGGACAAGATGAAAACTTTAAATCTAATCATACTAGTATTATTACCAATCTTCTTTTCCTGTAAAAACGAGCAGAAAGAGAAAGAGAAAGAAAAGCAAATTATGGAATTGGTAAATGAATGGCAAGGAAAACAAATTGTATTCCCTGAAAACTCAATATTTACCCGTTATTTGACAGATACTACGGATTATCAGATACCACAATCCGAGTATAAGGTATTAATATATGTAGACTCTATTGGTTGTACCAGTTGTAAACTACAATTACATAAGTGGAAAGAGTTGATCGAATATACCGATTCGGTAACACAAAATAAAGTGCCTTTCCTCTTCTTCTTCCACCCAAAAGATGCCAAAGAAATACGTTACTTGCTGAAACGTGATGGTTTCGATCGTCCCATTTGTATTGATTTGGACGACCGACTAAACAAATTGAACAAGTTCCCGGCAGATATGACTTTCCAGACATTCCTGCTAGATCAGAACAACAAAGTCGCAATTTTGGGTAATCCTGTACACAATACGGCAGTCAAAGAACTTTATCTGAAACAAATTACCGGCAAAGACAGTCCGAACAAAAATATACCGAAAACAACTGTTGAGATTGCTCAGACAGAAATTGACTTCGGGACATTCGACAAATCGGAAACAAAAGAAACAACCATAGAGGTTAAAAACACAGGGGAGAGTCCCCTCGTGATAGTGGATGTAAATACCACTTGTGGCTGCACAGCAGCCACCTATGACAAACGACCTGCAAAACCCGGAGAAAGCCTTCGGGTGGGAATTAAGATGACACCGAAAGACACAGGATTCTTCAATGAAGTCGTGACGATCAAGTACAATAGTATTAACAATCAGCCTGTCAAGGTTGGTATAAAGGGGAATGTTCGGTGATCGAACAAAAAGGGAGTTTGCTACACAACCGCAAAATAGTACAAGCAAACTCCCGGAGACCCCGAAAAGGAGGTGTATGATGGTAATATAACCAACAAAACAGAATGAATCACTTCATTCGACTATCTAAGCAGAAGAACAGTAGGCAAAGATAGGAAATAAACTGAATTTAAACTTAATAAGATACTAAGATCATGAAGAGAAAGATCTTTGGGGCAGCTCTTATCGCTGCTATGGCTCTTGCAGCCGGCTGGAATTTCAACCAGAGCAAAAATGAAGTGGAACTCTCAGATTTAGCATTAGCAAATGTGGAAGCATTGGCTAATGGAGAAAGTGGAGGTTCATGTCAATGGCGGACAGGCCACAGTTCTTTAACTGGTTGGATTGCAATTTGCGATTCATACGGAGTTGGTTACAACTGTTCTTGTGGAGAGATAAAGTATTATTAACTATCACCTAAAGAGGTGTGCCATTTAGGCACCCTCTTTTCTAAAAATATTATGCCATGAAAACAAAAATATTCTTTTTACTCTTTTTATTTTTGTTTTTTTTCAATGATGGTAAAAGTGTAGCCATTACTTCATCCGAAAAAAGCATAATTCATATTGATATGAATAAATATCAAACCATCAGATTTGACACTCTGGTTACTGATATTTCATGTACTCGATTAGAAAAGAATATGTTTAATGAATGTATAAACATGATGCAATATAAAGATTATTTATATCTCATGGGATATACTATGGCCGGTAAAAATCTTGTTATTTATAACATGACAGGTAAATTTATAAAAGAGATTACTTTCTCGGATGCATTAATGGTAAATTCAATGTGCATTATTCCGGAATTGGCAGAATTGTGGGTTGTTAGTCGATTCAAAATAATCAACAAATTCAAATTAGACGGCACACCTATTACAAGAGTTTCTTTACCTTTCCCTTGCGCCAATATTATACCAACAAATGGAAATGATTTTCTAGTGTATTCAGGAGGTGCCTGTCATGAACGTGGTAGTATCGAAGGGCATTTTATGGCTTTGACAGACTTTAAAACCATACATAAATTGTTTATGCCCATGTGGGGGGAAAAAAAATGGCCTTTTGCTTCCTACAATTTGTACACAACAGATACAAATAAAAACATCTTTATTTTCCCGGCACAAATAGACACCATCTATTCTTACAATTTTCCCAAAAAAGAACTCCATCCGCTTTACTCGCTCAACTTTCATGGTGATTTTTTAACATTAGACAAATATTCAGAAGATGATCGTGAAATGCATAAAATCATTACCCAACGTAAATACATTTATAATCATTACAGTTTTTACGAGGCTTCTGATAAACTATTTTTTAAGCTTAAGGGTAAACGAGAAAATTTTTGTATGATAGATCGGAAATCGAACTCTCTTTATACATTTGACCGGTTGTTTGACAATTTCCAATCTGGTTATATAAATCCGTTCGTTGGCTCTGGTGATAGGCAACTTTATTTATTAGCACGTGGAAATGAACTCAGAGATCATTATCTAAATAGCAAATGTTCCTATCCTGCCATAAAAAAAATAATATCATCTTTATCATCTGATAATAACGATTGGATTCTACTTACTATCAACATAAAAAAATAAATCCATGAAACATCTAATTACAGTATTTATCGTCCTATTTTGTTTATTCGGTATTCTCTCCTGTGATAAACCTCAACAACAAGTCTTGATAGAAAATCTTTCTCTACCCAAAGAAGATCATCCGGAATGGTCAGAGTTATTTTCCAGTAATTTCACAGCAACCAAACTGGAAACCAATTCTAACTGCATTATAGGAATAATCGACAAAATTAAAAAATTTAAAAACGAATACTACATTGTTTCATCCGGTACGTCTATTTTCCGTTTTAACGAAAAGGGAGAATTCGTGATGTCTCTAAACAATATGGGGCAAGGTCCTGAAGAATATATCCGTGTGGAAGATTTCGATGTCTATGAGATTAATGGAAAAACAGAAATATGGATTTCCGATAATGAAAATCTAAAAATATACGATGCGGACAACGGAATTTTCATCAGGAAAATTAAATTTCCTTTTGTCATACATAAATTTAAACGCATGGAAAACGGGCACATCTTACTGGTAACCGGACAAAACGACCATTCGTTAACATTGACTGACGAAAGAGGAGAAATTCTTTCCGAATATCTGGAAAAAGAAATTCCTTATCTCATGTTTAGGACTGTACAATTTGTCAAATACAACAATGAATATTTGTTTCAACTGGGAATTTCCAATGCTTATGTTTCCTTCAATCCTGAAACAGAAAGCTTTAGCAAAGGAACATATTCTAAAGAAAGTGACTTTTTAACAGATAAACAATTACTTGAATTATTCAGTACATTCGGAGTTGATTTCATTCGTGAAGCAAACAATAGATCCTATTTATCAAATATAATTCCTCTAGGAAATACAGTTTGGTTCCAAATTCACCATGCTGACAAAAATTACTTATCTAAAATATCAGAAGGAAAAATGGTTTCCACAGAGTTTTCATATGGAACATTTCAATCAACCATAAGTGTCGGTGACAGCGAAAACAGTTTGTTACTTTACCTACAACCAGATCAACTTCAGGAAAGTGGAAAAACATTGATAGATAAAAAAGGAATGGCAATTCAATGCCAATTAGATGATAATCCGATAATTGTCGATTTTTTTTAAAAATAACATCTATCACCCAAAATACAAAACATCCTAAAACTACATATTTATTCACACCTAATCAAATTTACCATGAACAACAAACTCTAAGACAGGTTAGCCCCCAACACACTGACAGAAGATCCGAACGACCGTATCTTAGTACTCAACTCCGCCGATACAGTTGACAACGAACAATTCTACAAAGACATCGTGTACGTTCATGGAATACAAATCCGAGGGCGCGTTCAAAGAATAAAAGGGAGTCTGCCTACTAGCCCGACAACTGTTACGGCAAACTCCCCGACCGCTCTCCTAAAAAAGGGAAGGAGGTGTATGATGGTAATATAACCGACAAAACAGAATGAATTATTTCATTCGGCTATCTAATCTGAAGAAGAGTAGGTAAAGATAGAAAATAACCAGATAAAATAACTAATAAAAAGATAAAGATATGAAGCTTAAGATTTTTTGGGCAGCCCTATTTACTGCCATAGCTCTTGCAGCAGGCTGGAATTTCAGCCAAAGTCAAAACGAGATGGAACTGTCAGATTTAGCATTAGCTAATATCGAAGCATTGGCTAATCCAGAAGGACCTGGTGGACCCACATTCTATAATAGAAGAATTGTAGATGAAATTACGTCTATGGAGTTTCTCGAAATTGGAGTAAAAACAACATACAAGAGAAGTTGTCCTGGAGGAGGATCTGATGCCTGCTCTTCTGGAACTTGGTCGGATTTCACTCCTAGATAATCTTGAAAATTTATTGACCTACTAAAAACAAAAGGAGGAGTTTCAGAAGTCTCATCTGTTGATGACTTTTGAAATCCTCCCTTAAGTACATATGAAACAAATATTACTTACATCCATATTAATCGGAGCTATGGCATATTCAATAATAAGCTGTACCTCGAAAAAAAAGTCTGATTCATCCAACCCTACAGACACTAAAATCGTAAAGTTAGATAATATTGATAAAACTGATTTTTCAATAACAAATATACAATATATTCCTTTAGAGACGAAAGACGATGTTCTTATTGGATCTATAAATAAAATTCTATTCCAAAACAATTTATTTTATATTTTCGACAAATTAAATAAATGTATTTATACATTCAACTTAAAAGGAGAAATTATATCTATTATAAACAAAGAAGGAAACGGACCAGGAGAATATGCAGAAATAATAGATATGGACGTAGACAAAGATGGAAACATATATGTAGCAGACAATGGTAAAACACGGATTATAAAATACATAAAAGGTATAGCAGAGAATTATGAAACAATATATGTAGGCGAACATTTTCTGGAGTTTTGTTATCTTGATAATCACCTATTCCTACTAAGTGATCTTTTTAATCCCCAAGGAGAAAAAATAAAACTAGCTTTATTCAATGAGCAAAATAAAACCATATCACATCTATTAAACTACAACCTAGAAGGAATTAGTGAACTTGATATATTACGTTGTTCCAAACACTATTTTTATCGATCAGGAAATAAAATATTGTATAATCAACGATTTACACCTTCAATATATTCTATTGATAAAAACGGCTCAATGTCTAAAACACTACAAATTTCCTCAAATAAATACATACCACATTCTAATTTAAAAGAATTAGAGAAAAAACCATTAAATTTCATGCAGGAAAAAAAATACATTAAAGATCTCATATGTATATATGAAACAAATGAACATTTTATTTGTATGCCATTCATAACACCTATGCCGGAATATTTACTTATTTCAAAAAAAGAAAATATTACCAAAAAAATCAATTTATTAGATGAACCTTTACTACATGGAACATCAACAATAGAAGGCGTTGTTAATAATAAATTCTTGGTTATCATGAATTATTCAGAACAACAAGCAGAGAAATTAAAAAGTGACATTCGATTTAAACAATGGAATGAGGAGTCAAATCCGGTTTTAGTTTTATTTTCTATTAAATAAAAGAATATGATAAAGCAAACATTTTTTTTATTCTACAGTACAATAATCATCTCATTGACAGCATGTCATTCACTGCCAGATAAACAACTTAAACAGGCACTCATGCTGGCAGGAGATAACCGAAGTGAATTAGAAAAGGTGTTGGCTTATTACAATGATAATCCGGAAAAACTCGCTGCTACCCGTTTTCTAATAATAAATATGGCCGGTCATTCAGGTATTAGCCAATCAAATATAGAAAAACTACAACCTTTTTACTTGAAGTATGTAGATATATCAAAACAATATAATTGGAAGCGTTCATCCGAATGGCAAAAAGAAATCGACTCTCTTTGGAGAAATGAGAAAACAAAAATCCATCCGTCTTTATTTAATAAAAAAGCGGATATCCAAACCATTAATGCAGACTGGCTTATCAACGAAATAGACCGTTCTTTCAATGCTTGGAAAGAGAATGTATATACACAGAGTGATACTTTTGATGATTTCTGCAAATATATCCTTCCCTATCGTTTTGCCGAAGGAATTTGTCTGGACGAGAGCCGGGATACTTTTTACAAACGACATGCTCGTATATTCAACGATATTAATAAAGATTTCAGAGTAGTGACCGACTCTTTACATCAAATATATAGCGACCTTATGCATAATAACTGGGCCGCTGCCTCCATGCCTATTTGCAACGCTGCCACTTTCGAACAAATAAAACGAGGTTCATGCGACGATAAAGCCTGGTATAACTGCCTGATGATGTCTGCACTCGGCATGGGAGTCGCTATCGACTTCGTGCCGGAATGGGGGAACCGCTCCGGGGGGCATAGCTGGAACAGCCTGATCGTTGGCGGAGAGTCATATCCCTTCGAACCGTTTTGGGACGATGACCGGTGGAAATACAAGGAGATTTACAATAATGAGTGTTTTGATTTGAAGTGGGGAAAATTCAGACTTCCGAAAGTGTACCGGCATACGTTCGAACATTATTTTTCCGGTCCGTTGGGTAATGAGGCGGTTGCTAGAGAAGATATTCCTTCTCTATTCAAAAATCCATTTATGAAGGATGTTTCTTCTGAATATTTCCAGACAACAGATGTGAAAATAACTATTACGGAGCCTATTCCCGAAAACACACGTTATTGCTATCTATGCGTTTTCGGAGCAAAAGAATGGCAACCCGTACAATGGGGTAAAATAGAATGGAATAAAAAAGTGACTTTCAAAGGGATGGGCAGTGATATCGTTTACTTGCCTATGTTCTACCAAAATGGAGTTTTAACACCTGCTGCATCTGCTTTTATCCTAACTAAAGACGGTAATTGCGAAAAACTGGAATGCAAAGAGGAGAAAATGCCGGTTACCGTACGAAACTATACCGCCTATCTGTATCCTGAAGAGATTTCCGAAGCGAAAGAGACGCTGGTCGGGGCTTATCTCACAGGATGCAATGATTTGAATACCTTAGCCGCTGATACCTTATATATGATGACAGACAGCATGGATACATGGGAAAATGAGATCAATCTTCCTGTTTCTCAAAAATACAGATATATACAATTAATATCTCCCAAAGACTCACTGGCACTCTGTGAAATATCTTTCTATGAACAGAATAAAGAGGATAAACCGATTCAAGGTGTAAAAGTGTCAGCCGATATCACACCGCTTGGTGATGGAGAGGAACTGAACATGGTTACCGACAGTCGTTCTGCCACTGGTTTCAGAGGCAGGTTCAACAACCCAGAAGATGGGAAAAATACACTTTGGTTTGATTTGGGTGCCCCCAAGTCAATCTGTAGAATTTCATATATTCCCTATACAAAAAATTATTTACCTAAAGATATAGACATAGAATTATGGTATTGGGATAATCAATGGGTTAAAGGTGGTAGTTTAAAAGGTGATTACAATTTTATGACTTTTGAAAATATACCTGAAGGGACAATTTACAGAGTAAAGGTAAAAGGGACAAATGATCGTATCTTTGCCTATAAAAATGGTATTATTCGTTGGTATTAAGCATGAAAAAGCATTGGAAAAAAATAGCGCAATATACTGTAGACGTAACCTTTTGGTTATGTATGCTGGCTACGGCATGGTTCGCCACACAGGTCTTATTGTTTGCCTCTTTCAAAATCCCTAGTGATTCGATGGAACCGGAATTAACTACCGGAGATAATATCCTGGTCTGGAAGCCAACGATCGGACCACGTATATTCAATCTGTTTGCTTCTATGCGAAATGAACAAACCGAGATTTATCGTATTCCCGGTTTCAAAAATATTAAACGCAATGACATTTTAGTCTTCAATTTTCCACACCCTAATAGTTGGGATAAAATAGAAATGCATATCCTCAAATATTATATCAAACGATGCGTAGGATTACCTGGCGATACCCTCTCCATCCGAAATGGTTTTTTCCATGTAAACGGAATAAATACACCTCTTGGTAATACGGATTCGCAAAAAAAGATTGCCGTTACAGAAAAGTTTCAAGAGGGCATATTCCATAGTTTCCCCTATGATGGTACTATCGGCTGGAACATCAAGGAGTTCGGACCGCTTCATATTCCCGCCAAAGGGGATTCGATCCGGATGAATCGGACAAACTTCGTTTTATATAAAAAGCTGATTGAATGGGAACAACAGGGAACTCTCGAATACAAGGATTCCACATCTTTTCTTAATGGAAAACCGATCGACGGCTATCGTTTCCTGAAAAACTACTATTTTATGGCAGGCGATAACGGTATGAATTCGCAAGATTCGCGTTATTGGGGAATGTTGCCGGAAGAATATATCGTGGGGAAAGCTTGGATTATCTGGAAATCGGTCGATCCGTATACGGAGAAATTCAGGTGGGAACGATTCATGAAAATAATTCATTAAAGAGATTAATCATGAAATACAGACAATACATAAGTTACTCATTACTCGCCATCAGCGGAATTTTTCTGCTGTGCACCGTTTTTGCCACCAACACAGGGTTGGCTAACGGGCTGGTTACAGGGAAAGTTCTTTGGTTTCATCTGGCGATGTTGCTGCTGGCAGCATGCAGTCTGGTGGCGGCTGTTCTGATGAAACCGGCAAAGCCGTTTGTCTTTTCGGTCGCAGACGGATTGGTGCTGATTTTGGCGGCTATTGTTGCACTTACTTATAACCGGCAGCTGGATCCCGAACCGGAGAAAATGTTGTTTGGCGGGCAATTAGTCGTATTGTGGTTTCTGCTACGGTTCCTATTGACCGGATGGCCGCAGTTACAGTTATTTTTCCTGGCGGTGGTTGTTGCGACCGGAGGGATTGAAGCCGTGTCGGGAATGCGACAGTTACATGGATTCGAGGGATCTAACCATTCCTTGTTCAAGCTGACCGGGGATTTTTATAATCCGGGGCCTTATTCGGGGTATCTCGCAATCGTATTGCCGGTTTGCCTGTGGATGATCCTACGGCAAACAAAAATTTATCTGCATTACCTGGGATGGATCGGTTTGTTGGCAATCATTGTCGTGCTTCCTGCCGGGATGAGCCGGACGGCATGGATAGCGGCTGCCATTTCATGCGGATGGGTGTATTGGGTGCAACGGATCGGATGGGAAAAGACTAAAAGATACATTAATGGAAACCGGACCTTAACTATCGTATCTTCTATTTTGATCCTGATCTCCATAGCCGGTGCATTGGCGGGTATTTATCTGCTAAAGAAAGATTCTGCCAATGGCCGGCTACTTTTATGGAAAGTGACGGGGCAAGCGATCAGGGAACAGCCCTGGACAGGAACCGGGACGGGTGGTTTTCCGGCTGCTTATGCAGAAGCACAGGCGGAGTATTTTACTTCGGGAAAGGCTTCGGAGACAGAGATGCTGGTTGCCGGATGTCCGGAATACGGATTTAATGAATTCTTACAAATTGGTTTGGAGCAGGGGCTGGTGGGTTTAATGGTTTTTTTATTGTTGTTAAGCTATTCCTTGTTCCGGGGGGTAAAAAACAGACAGGCGGGAGCGGCCGGAGGGATATTGGCGCTGATGGTGTTCAGCCTGGCATCGTATCCGTTGCAGTTGCCGGAGTTCTGGGTGGTGTTGGTGGTGTTGATGGGGGTGGCTAATAGTAAGACTCCGGTTAACGCTGATATTTCGGTTGACGCTGACACACCCCCTACCCCCTCTCGAGAGGGGAGGAAGATACTTTCTGTCGCTATGATAGGGGTGCTGGCTATATGTTGCGGGTGGATTTTCCGGCAGCAGAAAGGGTATTATGAAGGATATAAAAAATGGAATACGTTGAAGATGTTGCATCATAGTAAAGCTTATGAAGCGGCAGGTGAAGGATATGAGGAACTGGTGCCGTTGATGGGACATAAACCGGAATTCCTGTTCGAGACAGCACAATGTTTAAATAGGGCCGAACGATATACAGAAGCTAATAAGCTATTATATCGGGCTATGAAGTTAAGCGGTGATCCGATGATACGTTACATAGCGGCGAAAAATGAGCAGTCGATGGGAAACTATCAAAAAGCGGAAAATTTATTGCTGCATGCGATCGATATGTTACCGGAACGGATCTATCCGTATTACCTGCTTACCAAACTTTACTCAGAACCTACTTTCTTTCAGGAAGATAAGTTTATCAAAGCGGCTGACGCCGTACTGAAAAAAGAACCGAAAGTAGAGAGCACGGCTATCCGGGAAATGAGAACAGATGTTAAAAATATGCTCAACAACATACGATCAGATCGTAATTAATTTATTTATATGCTATTTACGATAACATCGTAATAATATTTTTGTATATTTGGAAATTAAAATTTGAATCATAGCTTATATGAATATGAAATACTACAATTTGCTGGCAATACTGCTCCTCTCCGGGATGATAGCCTGTTCCGGTGACAAAAAAGACAGCAGTGAAGGAGAAGAAACTGTTGAAACGGTTTTACCGGACGAAACCAACGAGGTGACCGTGATGACACTAAAGGCTACCGACTTCAACCATGAACTGGTGAGTAACGGCAAATTGTCGGCACGCCGCCATGTCGACCTGCGGTTTCAGTCGGCCGAACCGATCGCTACGATTCATGTAAAGAACGGCGACCGGGTAAGCAAAGGACAAAAGCTGGCTGAATTGTCGACCTTCCGGCTGAAAAACAAAACGGCCACTTCCAAAGATGCCCTGGAACGGGCGAAACTGGAACTGCAAGACGTGCTGATCGGCCAGGGATATGCGCTGGCAGACTCGGCCAAAGTTCCTCCCGCCACCATGCAGCTTGTCCGGGTAAAGAGCGGTTACGATCAGGCGCTTATCCAATACCAGTTGGCAGAATATGAAGAACGGAATGCCGTACTGACGGCTCCTTTCGACGGTATCGTTGCCAATCTGTTTGCCAAACAATATAATACAGCTTCTACCTCCGACATATTCTGCACGGTCATCGATCCGGGCAGCCTGGAAGCAGCGTTCACTGTTCTGGAGAGCGAACTGCCTCTGATCAAGAACGGCGACCGGGTGGAGGTCACTCCTTTTGCCCTGAACGACACAAAAGCCGAAGGACGCATCACCGAAATAAACCCGCTGGTCGATGAAAACGGCATGGTGCAGGTGAAAGCGGCGGTAACGGACAAAGGGAAGTTATTCGAGGGAATGAACGTCCGTGTCAGCATCCACCGTTCGCTGGGCAAACAACTGGTCGTACCGAAAAGCGCCGTCGTTCTCCGGTCCGGAAAGCAAGTGGTGTTCAAACTCGACAGCACCCGAACCAAGGCTAGCTGGGTATATGTACATACCGGTCTGGAAAATGCAGACAGCTACACGATTACAAGTTCGGAAGGGGACGGCCTGAAAGAGGATGATTTCGTCATTACCAGCGGTAATATCAATCTGGCACACGAGGCACCGGTAACGATAATTGAAAATTAAAAATTTGTTATGGTCAAATTCCTACTACAACGTCCTATCGCGGTACTGATGGCCTTTACAGCCTGTTTTATCGTGGGGTTGGTGACTTACTTTACCATCCCGGTATCGTTGTTGCCCGATATTGCGATACCGGAGATCACCATACAGGTGTCCGGACAGAATACGTCGGCCCGCGAACTGGAGAATACGGTAGTCAAACCGATCCGGCAACAGCTGATGCAGGTGGCTGCCCTGCGCGATATACACAGCGAGACACGCGACGGTGCCGGCATCATCCGACTGAGTTTCGACTTCGGAACTAACACGGACCTGGCATTCATCGAGGTGAACGAAAAGATTGACGCTGCCATGAACTACCTGCCGCGCGAAATAGAACGTCCGCGGGTGATCAAGGCGAGCGCAACGGACATACCGGTCTTTTGCCTGAATCTGACGCTGAAAACAGGTGACAGCGAGGCTGCTTTTCTGGACCTTTGCCAGTTTGCCGAATCGGTTATCAAACGGCGTATCGAGCAGTTGCCGGAAGTGGCGATGGTAGATATCACGGGGATGATGAAACGGCAGTTGCAGATCGTGCCGGACATGAAAACACTGGAAATGGCCGGTATCACGCTGGATGACCTGGAATCGGCCCTGAATTCGAACAATATCGAGCCGGGAAGTATGACCGTACGGGACGGATATTATGAATACAACATCAAATTCTCAACTTTACTGCGCACACCGGAAGACGTACAAAATATCTATCTCCATAAAAATGACCGTATCTTCCAGCTGAAAGACCTGGCGAAGGTGGCGGTGGTACCGGAAAAGGAGACAGGCGCCTCACTTTCAAACGGGAAACGGGCGGTTACACTGGCTGTGATCAAGCAGGCGGACGAGAATATGGATAACATGAAGGAGGCGTTGCAGGAAGTTACTGCGTATTTCGCAACGGTTTATCCGGATATAGAGTTCAGTGTCAGCCGGAACCAGACGGAGTTGCTGGATTATACAATTTCAAACCTGAAACAGAACCTGTCGCTCGGCTTTATATTTATATGTATAGTGGCTATCCTGTTTTTGGGGGATATCAAGAGTCCGGCAGTGATCGGTCTGAGTATGGTGGTCAGTCTGATTATCAGTTTCCTTTTCTTCTATATGTTCAAGATGTCGCTGAACATCATTTCCCTTTCCGGACTGATCCTGGCACTGGGTATGATGATCGACAGTTCGATCATTGTGACGGAGAATATCATGCAGTACCGGTCGAAAGGGTATACGCTGGAAGAGGCTTGTAACATGGGGACCAGCGAAGTGATCACCCCGATGCTGAGTTCCACACTGACGACAATCGCCGTATTTGTGCCGCTGGTATTCATGAGCGGTATCGCAGGGGCTATATTCTACGACCAGGCTTTCGCGGTGACGGTCGGGCTGATGGTCTCCTATTTCACGGGTATCATGTTGCTTCCGGTACTTTACAAGCTGGTTTACAGCATTCCCGATATCAAACATACGGGATTCAACCTCCGGATCAACAACCTGATCAAAGAGCATACGCTGGACCGCTTCTACGATGCTGGAGTCAATTTCGTGTTCCGTCATAAAAAGTCGAATATCATATTTATCTTCGTTACATTACCGTTATGCGCCCTGCTGTTTTATGAAGTACCTAAAAGCAGGATGCCTGAAATCGACCAGAACGAACTGATCGCCCATATCGAGTGGAACGAAAACATCCATATCGACGAAAACCGGGAACGGGTGGACAAACTGTTTGCTCAAATCGCAGGCGATGTACAGGAATATACCTCCTATGTCGGTCAACAACAATTCCTGTTGAACCGCGACCGGGAACTGTCTTCTTCGGAAGCCGAATTATATTTCAAGACAGAAAAATCATCTGCCATCTCTCCCTTGCAGGCAAAGATCACGCAATGGTTGGATACTAATTATCCGCAGGCTGTATTCTCCTTCTCTCCGCCGATCACGGTGTTCGAAAAGTTGTTCGTGACGGGAGAAGCTGACGTGGTCGCAGAATTTTATGCCCGCAACAAAGCGGAAGCTCCGGAGGCTCAGGCATTGCACAAACTGGAATCGCAGATGAAAGCGTCTACCGGTATTGCACCAGTGGGAGTCGCCTTCGATAACCAACTGAATATATCGGTCGACAGGCAGAAGTTACTACTTTATAATGTAAATTACAATGAAGTATACCGCCTGCTGAAAACGGCTTTCAAAGAAAATGAAGTGGCGACCCTCCGTTCCTACCAGCAATATCTGCCAATTGCCCTGGCCGGCGACGGTAAGACGGTGAACGAAGTCTTACAGCAGACACTGGTCCGGACGCAGGCCGACAAAGAGGGAAAAAGCCAGTACATCCCGTTGCAGTCACTGGTTAAGGTGACGCAAGGGGAAGACCTGAAGACGGTTACGGCCGGTAAGAACGGCGAATATATCCCGTTCAGTTTCTATGATGTCAAGAAGGCGGAACCGTTGATGGAAGAGGTGAAGAAGTTAGGCGAACAGAACTGGGAGATCGATTTCTCCGGTAGTTTCTTCTCCAACAAACAGATGTTGAATGAGTTGGTGGTGATCCTGCTGATCTCTATCCTGCTAATGTATTTCATCCTGGCAGCCCAGTTCGAAAGCTTTCTGCAGCCGCTGATCGTACTGATCGAGATTCCGATCGACGTAGCTGCATCACTGCTGGTACTCTGGATTTGCGGACATACGATGAACCTGATGAGTGCCATCGGTATCGTGGTAACCTGCGGTATCATTATAAACGACTCCATCCTGAAACTGGATGCGATCAATGAATTACGTAAGGAAGGTGTTCCGTTGATGGAAGCGATCCACGAAGCCGGCCGCCGCCGTCTGCGCCCGATCATCATGACTTCGCTGACCACCATCTTCGGTATGGTCCCGTTGCTGTTCTCATTCGACATGGGTAGCGAGTTACAAAAACCCCTTTCCATCGCCATGATCTCAGCCATGCTGATCGGTACAGCCGTCAGCCTGTTCATCATTCCGTTGGTATACTGGTTCATTTACCGTAAGCACGACCCGAATGCAGTGATTCCTCAAAAACAAACTGAAGTTTAACGAATTATATATAATGCCGTTATGAAGATATGTAAGATACTATTATCATTCCTGTTATTCACCTCAGTCTATCTGAACGCCCAGCCGCTTACATTGTCGCTGGAGCGAACAATCACGTTGGCGGCGGATAGTTCGCTGGAGGCATTCAGGACAAAGAATATGTTTTTGGCCGGATACTGGCAATACAGGACATTCAAGGCGGGACGATTGCCAAGCCTGACGCTGAACCTGACTCCGGCACAGTATTATCGCGATATCACACGACGATATGATTCCGAGAATGATATCGATGTTTACAGAAAACAGCAATCTTATTATGCAGAGGGCGGCCTCGCCATCAAACAGAATTTCGACTTGTTGGGAGGTACTTTCTACCTGGATTCGGATTTAGGGTATATGCGTAATTTCGGAGATAATGCTTATAACCAGTTTACGACCGTGCCGATCCGAATCGGTTATAACCAAAGTCTGTTAGGATATAACCCCTTCCGGTGGGAACGGAAAATCGAGCCACTCAAATATGAGAAGGCGAAAAAGGAATTACTGTACAATATTGAAAATATCAGTGAACAGGCTACCTCCTACTTCTTTGCCCTGGCCATGGCACAGGCGGAATATGATCTGGCTAAAGAAAATGTAGCGTCGACCGATACCTTATACCAGACAGGACAGGAGCGACATAAGATTGCATCGATCAACAAAGCAGAGCTACTGACATTGAAACTGGATGCCGTCAACGCACGAAATACATTACAAAACGCGGAAATATCTCTGAAAAGAGCGATGTTCAGTCTCGCTTCTTTCCTCAACTTCGACAAAAACACGGAAATACGACTAAACCTGCCGGGACGTCCGAAAGATATGCATATTTCTGTTGACGAAGCTTTGACACTTGCCCGCGAAAACAACCCGAAGTTCCTTGACACCAAACAACAGGTACTTGAAGCCGAACAGCAAGTGGATAAGACAAAAAAAGAGGCCATGTTCAATGCCTCCATCAACGCCAGCATAGGATTCAACCAGGTTGCGACCAAACTGAGTGACGCATATCGCGACCCGCTGCAACAAGATATGGTATCCGTTTCCGTATCTATCCCTCTCGTCGACTGGGGCGTACGGAAAGGGAAACATAACATTGCCAAGAATAATCTGAATGTGACACAGATTTCCGCCCGCCAGGAGGAACTGACGGTAGAGGAAGACGTGATCATGACTGTCGGTGACTTCAATATCCAGCAAAACCTGATCTCAAGCGCAGAAGAGGCGCTCGACCTGGCTGTTATGGCTTACAGTGAGACAAAGCAACGGTTTATGATCGGGAAGGCGGACATCAACAGCCTGACCTTATCGCTGAACCGCCAGCAGGAAGCACAGCGCAACTATATCTCCGCCCTGCAAAATTACTGGCTGAGTTATTTTAAAATACGGAAACTGACACTGCATGATTTTGAAACCGGCATATCACTGGCACGGGAATTTGATTTTACGCACGGACTATAAGTAACAGATTCAATGAGCACATCTCCCAAGATATCATCCTTTACGATCATCGTCACCTTCCTTTGTGTGGCGCTGACAGGACTAGCTTTCATCCCTCTCCTGCCGATCAAGCTGTCTCCCTCACGCACATTGCCCCGGCTGACCGTCAGCTATAATATGCCCGGCAACTCGGCACGTGTAATCGAGATGGAGGTCACTTCGCGGCTGGAATCGATGCTGGCACGTATCAAGGGAATCAAGGAGATCAACTCCACTTCCGGAAATGGCTGGGGATATGTGACACTGGAACTGGACAAACATACCAATATCGATGCCGCCCGTTTCGAGGCATCCACGATCGTACGCCAGACATGGCCCAGCCTGCCCGACGGATTAAGCTATCCGATACTGGAGATGAGCCGCCCGGACGACAAGGAATCCGGTCCGTTCATGACCTATACGCTGAATGCGGCAGCTACTCCGATCTTTATCCAACGGTTTGCGGAGGACCAGATCAAACCGCGCCTCGCCGGTATCCCGGGTATTTACCGGATCGATGTACGTGGGGCCACACCGATGGAATGGCGGCTGGAATATGACAGCCGGCAACTCGTGTCGCTCGGTATTACCACCAATGACATACAGAATGCGATCGCTCAATACTATAACAAAGAATTCCTCGGAACCGGCAATGTCAATACAAACGAACAGGAGGAATGGATTCGCCTCGCCCTGATACCGGAAGATGTACGGGAGGGTTTCGAGGCTTCCCACATAACCGTCACCAGTAAAGAAGGGAAGCTGATACGCCTGGACCAGTTGCTGAAAGTCACCCGCCAGGAAGAGGCTCCCCAAAGCTATTACCGTATCAACGGACTGAACTCGATCTATCTCTCCATCCGTGCGGAAGAGACAGCCAACCAGCTGGAACTCGCCAAGCAGGTGAAAGAAGAGATGGAGCATATCCGCCAGTTATTACCGCAGGGATATGAGGTACATACCAGTTATGACGCGACCGAGTTTATCCAGAATGAACTGGATAAGATATATGTACGTACGGGACTTACGATCCTGATTCTTTTATTGTTCGTCCTGCTGATCACCCGGAATGTGCGCTATCTGTTCCTGATCGTGGTCAGCCTGAGTGTGAATCTTTGTATTGCCGTCATTTTCTTCTATCTGGCAGGACTTGAAATGCAGCTTTACTCACTGGCCGGTGTCACTATCTCGTTAAGCCTGGTGATAGATAACACGATCGTAATGACCGACCATATACGTAACCGCCACAACCGGAAGGCTTTCCTTTCCATCCTGACGGCTACATTGACGACTATCGGTGCACTTGTCATCATTTTCTTCCTCGATGAAAAGATTCGGTTGAACCTACAGGATTTTGCGGCCGTAGTGATCATCAACCTGGCAGTATCACTGGCAATTGCCTTGTTCTTTGTTCCCGCTATGATCGAAAAGTTAGGATTAGGACAAAAGAAACATGCCAAGAAAAAGGTCCGTTCATTAATTGGGGCTAAAAGCAGCCGGTTCGTCCGGTTCCGGAAATGGGGCAACAGGGTAATCAAACGGTTCCCGGTCTATTTCAACAGATATTACCATGCACAGATCAGCTTCCTTTGCCGATGGAAAAAGACCGCATGTTTCCTGTTGCTACTGGCTTTCGGATTGCCGGTCTTCCTGCTCCCCGAAAAAATAGAAATGGATGACAAGGACAAGGTATATACGGCTACAGACTCGCTGCTCATTGAAAAATACAACAAGATTGTCTCAAGCGAGACCTATAAGGAGAAAGTCAAGCCGATAATGGACAAAGCATTGGGAGGAACCTTGCGCCTGTTCGTGCAAAAAGTGTATGAAGGCAGTTATTTTACCCGCAACGACGAAACGGTCCTGTCGGTCACCGCCTCACTTCCCAACGGGACTACACTGGAACAGATGAATCAGTTGATGGGACGCATGGAGGCTTACCTCAGCACATTCAAGGACATACGCCAGTTCCAGACGAACATTTACAGTGCGCGGCAGGCGGGCATACGTATTTATTTCACCAAAGCGGCAGAGCGAAGCGGGTTCCCTTATACGCTGAAAAGCAAGATTATCAGCAAGGCGCTGGAACTGGGCGGCGGTAGCTGGGGTGTGTACGGGCTCCAGGACCAGGGCTTCAGCAACGACGTACGGGAAGGAGCTGGTTCGTTCCGTATTGAAATGTTCGGCTATAACTATGACGAATTATATGAATGGGCGGAACAGCTAAAAGCAAGACTGCTTACTTACCGCCGTATCAAGGAAGTACTGATCAACTCCGAATTCTCCTGGTGGAAAGACGATTATCAGGAATTCTATTTCAATCTGGACAAGGCACGAATGGCACAGGAAAATATCCTGCCGATCGAACTGTTCGCCTCCATCAACCCGGTGTTCGGGAAAGATATCTACAGCGGTACGATCGTTGTCAACAATGAAACGGAAAAGCTGAAACTAAGTTCGCGCCAGTCAAAAGATTATGATGTCTGGAGCATGCAATACGTCCCCCAGAGCATTAAGGGCAAACCTTATAAACTGTCGGAGCTGGCCACCGTCGAAAAAGGGCAGATGCCGCAGAAAGTAGCCAAGGTGAACCAGCAATACCGCCTGTGTCTTCAATATGAATACATCGGTGCATCCAATCAGGGGACCAAGATACAGGAACGTGTATTGAAAGAATTCAACGCGTCGTTACCGATGGGATACACTGCCAAATCGGATAGTAATTACTGGAGTTGGAACACCAAAGACAATAAACAGTATCTGTTATTACTGCTTATCATTGCCATTATTTTCTTTACGACCAGTATTCTGTTCAATTCGCTGAAACAACCGCTGGCTGTTATCTTCGTCATCCCTATCTCCTATATTGGGGTGTTCCTGACATTCTACTGGTTCAAGCTGAATTTCGACCAGGGAGGGTTTGCGTCGTTTGTCCTGCTATGCGGTATCACGGTAAATGCAAGTATCTATATATTAAACGAATATAACCAACTTCGCGAAGCCAGGCCCAAAATGCCCGCCTGGCGCCTTTACCTGAAAGCATGGAATGCCAAGATCACACCGATCTTCCTGACCGTGATCTCTACCATACTCGGGTTTATTCCGTTTATGTTAGGTCCCGATAAAGAAGCGTTCTGGTTTCCGCTGGCAGCCGGGACCATCGGCGGATTGACCATGTCGATCCTCGGTATCTTCATATACCTGCCTATTTTTACTTTGAAGAAATAATCACCTTATTAATACTTAACCGCCAATAACTGTTTTTCTTTCCTAATTTTGTGATATTCTTGGACGATTTGTTAATTATCCAAACCCTTCTTACGTCTTAAATGTTTTATGCAGGAGCAGAAAAGTTGCAGAAGTTGAAAGTCCGATATCACCCTAAAAATAATTTAAAGATGAAAGTTTTATTTAAGTATCTACGACTATTATCCCTCTCTACGAGCGGAGCGTTACTTTTGTGCATTGTATTTGCTGCAAATCCCGAAATTGCTGAAGGAACCATCACAGGTAAAGTATTCTGGTTTCATTTCTCTATTTTATTACTTGCATTCAGTGTATTGTTTATGGAAGCCACAGTGAAAAAAAGCAATTTTACCTTCTCATTACCCGACGGACTTTTATTACTTTTTGCCGGTCTGGCCTTGCTAAATTACAACTATGAGCTGGACCCGGAACCGGAAAGACTTCTTTTCGTCGGACAAATTACGACCTTATGGTTTATGTTGCGAGCCACGTTGCAAGCCCACCCGGAACTCAGGCTTTTCTTCCTGTCCATTATTATATGTACAGGTATCTTCGAAGCGGCCTGGGGAATGGGGCAACTGTACGGGGGAGCATCGACAAACCATCCGCTACTCAAAGGTGACGGACTTATTTTCAGCCCCGCCCCCTTCTCCGGTTATCTGGCAATCGTACTCCCTGTATGCCTGAACCTGGCTTTACGGTTTCGCGATTGCGACAAACTGGCCTGGTGGGAAACAAGGACGATGCTATTTTACCTGTCGGCATTCACGATCATACTCATCCTGATAGGGCTTCCCGGCGGGAAAAGCCATTCGGCGTGGCTGGCAGCCGGAATCTCATGCTGCTGGGTCTTCTATCTCCGGAAATCAGGGTGGCAGTTATTGAAGAAAAGGGTTATAAAGCATAATAAGACAGTGATCGTCAGCTGCATTGTCTTATTTATCGTTATTTCCGGACTTCCGACATTGGGCAGTGTTTTCAATACCGAGAAATCTGCCAACAGGATGCTGATGTGGAACGTAACGACCCAGGCCATACTGAACAAGCCTGTCACCGGCACTGGTCTGGGAGGTTTCCCCGTCTCATTCGCCCAGACACAGGCCGACTACCTAGCGTCGACGAAAGCCTCCGATACGGAACGGATGGCTGCGACTTGCCCCCCTTTCGCCTTCAACGATTATTTGCAGATAGGACTCGAATTCGGTATCGCCGGACTGCTTCTCTTTGCGTTATGGATCGCCTTCTGCCTCTATTACGGGCTGAAAAACAAACAGGTCGGGGCTACGGGAGGTATCCTTTCGTTACTTTTCTTCTCCATGTATTCCTATCCGCTGCAACTACCGTCATTCTGGGTTCTGCTTATTTTCTTCTCTGCAATGTGTGTCACCCGGGCGGAAAAACAACAGAAACCGTCTGTGAAAAGTTTTCCTTACATCGGGACATTCGCTGCCTTAGTCGCCTGTATCCTGTTTTTCGGACAACGAAGTTATTACGAACCGTACAAAGAATGGAAGACTTTGCGGATCCTGGTAGAAAAGGAGGAACAGAAGGTTGCCGCACAAGGATATATGAGCTTGTACCCGCGCCTCTCCCACCGGACCGAATTCCTGCTGGAAGGCGCCCGGTGCCTGCAACAATCCGGACAGTATTCGAATGCCATCATCTGGAGTCGTCGGGCCATCCGGTTAAGTGCTGATCCCGAATTCTACTATATCCTTGCCCAAAGCCACCAGCAACTCGGACTTTATAAGCTGGCTGAGAAATATTTACTGCAATGCCTGCATATTCTTCCGGAACAGATAGATACTTATTATCTGCTAACCAAATTATATGCGGAAACAAACTACTACCACCCGGACAAGCTCAGGCTAGCCGCCCATTCCGTGTTGACCAAACAGCCGGACACCTGCTTCAAGCCCGCCAGGCAGATGAAAGAAGAAGTCTATCAACTTCTTTTACAACAAATGGCAAACAGTAAATAGAACAATCCCTTTGTTTTTATTGCACATTTAAATTATATCCCCTATCTTTGCCGAAATTTTGGAAGGAAGAGTTTCATGACGAATAAGATACATACTTGTAATCCGATGTTTATTTCCGGTTCAACACCGGATATCGAAGCTCATTTCTTTAATTTACGGGATAATAATTTCTTTATATAAGATGCGTTGGTTATTTTTACTAACGCATTTTTTTTGTGTCCCGCAAGTGGCGATTAAGTTAAGATATAACATTCTATAATATATTAATAAACAAAACAACCCAATTACTATGTCGAAGATTGGAATCAAAAAGGTGATTGTTCTGGGCTCGGGTGCCCTGAAGATCGGACAGGCCGGAGAGTTTGACTATTCCGGTTCACAAGCATTAAAGGCACTGAAAGAAGAAGGTATCAGTACCGTTTTGCTGAATCCGAACATTGCAACTATCCAAACATCGGAAGGGGTAGCAGACAAGGTGTATTTCCTGCCTATCACTCCGTATTTTGTTGAAGAAGTAATCAAAAAAGAACAACCGGACGGAATCCTGCTGGCTTTTGGTGGCCAGACTGCCCTGAACTGCGGTACTCAGTTATACACCAGCGGCACACTTGCCAAATATGGCGTAAAGGTACTGGGAACTTCTGTTGAAGCTATCATGTACACAGAAGACCGCGACCTGTTTGTAAAGAAACTGAATGAAATCGACGTAAAAACTCCGATCAGCCAGGCTGTTGAAACGATGGAAGATGCAGTGAAAGCTGCTTACAAGATCGGTTTCCCGGTAATGATCCGTTCTGCCTACGCACTGGGCGGTATGGGTAGCGGCATCTGCAAGGATGAAGCAGAACTGCGCACACTGGCAGAAAGCGCTTTCGCTTATTCTTCACAAATCCTGGTGGAAGAATCGCTGAAAGGCTGGAAAGAAATTGAATTCGAAGTAATCCGTGATAAAAACGACCATTGCTTCACGGTTGTAAGCATGGAAAACGTCGACCCGCTGGGTGTACATACCGGTGAAAGTATTGTGGTTGCCCCTACCTGCTCACTGACCGACAAGGAGCTGGATCTGCTGAAAGAACTGTCTACCAAGACGATCCGCCACCTGGGTATCGTAGGTGAATGTAACATCCAGTACGCATTCAATTCAGATACTTGCGACTACCGTGTGATCGAAGTGAATGCTCGTCTGAGCCGTTCTTCCGCCCTGGCATCTAAAGCAAGCGGTTATCCTCTGGCTTTCGTTGCCGCTAAACTTGCATTGGGTTACAGCCTCGATCAAATCGGCGAAATGGGTACTCCGAACTCGGCATACAAAGCTCCGGAAGTTGATTATATGATCGTGAAGATCCCGCGTTGGGACTTGACTAAGTTCGTTGGCGTAAGCCGCCTGATCGGTTCAAGCATGAAATCTGTCGGCGAAATCATGTCGATCGGTAAGAGCTTCGAAGAGATCATGCAGAAAGGTCTGCGTATGATCGGACAGGGCATGCACGGTTTCGTAGGAAACAACGACCTGGAATTCGACAACCTGGACGACGCCTTGGCAAACCCGACCGACCTGCGTATCTTCGCCGTAGCAAAAGCGCTGGAAGAAGGGTATACCGTAGAACGTATCCACGAACTGTCAAAGATCACTCCGTGGTTCCTGAACGGTTTGAAAAATATCGTAGATTATGCGAAAGTATTGTCTCAATACAATAAGATCGAAGATCTGCCCGAAGATGTACTGAAAGAAGCGAAACGTTTAGGTTTCTCTGACTTCCAGATCGCCCGTTACGTTGAAAATCCGGAAGGAAACATGGAAAAAGAAAACATCCGTGTACGTAACCTGCGTAAGAAACTGGGCGTTCTGCCGAGCGTAAAACGTATCAACACAATCGCTTCCGAACATCCGGAACTGACGAACTACCTGTACATGACATACGATGGCAGCGAACATGATATTCCTTACTACAAGAACGACAAGAGCGTGGTTATCCTGGGTTCAGGTGCTTATCGCATCGGTTCTTCCGTAGAATTCGACTGGTGTTCGGTCAATGCAGCCCAGACAGCCCGCAAGTTGGGTTATAAGTCGATCATGATCAACTATAACCCGGAAACGGTTTCTACCGACTACGATATGTGTGACCGTCTGTATTTCGACGAACTTTCTTTCGAACGTGTACTCGATGTAATGGACCTGGAAATGCCGAAGGGGGTAATCGTATCCGTGGGAGGTCAGATTCCGAACAACCTGGCAATGAAACTGTATCGCCAGAATGTTCCGGTGCTGGGTACTTCTCCGCTGTCGATCGACCGCGCTGAGAACCGTCACAAATTCTCCGCAATGCTGGATACACTGGGCATCGACCAGCCGCGTTGGGCAGAGCTGACCAGTATGGAAGAGATCGACGGATTTATCGAAAAGGTAGGATTCCCGATCCTGATCCGTCCGTCATATGTACTTTCAGGGGCTGCGATGAACGTTTGCCACAACAAGGAACAGATGATCGAATTCCTGGATCTGGCCGCCAAGGTATCCAAAGAATATCCGGTTGTCGTATCCGAATTCCTGCAAGGAGCGAAAGAAGTTGAATTCGACGCTGTAGCCATGAACGGCGAAGTGGTTGAATATGCAATCTCCGAACATATCGAGTTTGCCGGTGTTCACTCAGGTGACGCTACACTGGTATTCCCGGCCCAGAAAATCTATTTCGAAACAGCGCGCCGCATCAAGAAGGTGAGCAAGATGATCGCCAAAGAGCTGAACATCAGTGGTCCGTTCAATATCCAGTTCCTGGCTAAGAACAACGACGTGAAGGTAATCGAATGTAACCTGCGTGCATCACGTAGCTTCCCGTTCGTATCCAAAGTGCTGAAACGCAACTTCATCGAAACGGCTACACGCATCATGCTGGATGCTCCTTATACCAAACCGGACAAGAGCGCTTTCGATATCGACTGGATCGGTGTAAAAGCATCTCAGTTCTCATTCGCCCGTCTGCATAAAGCCGACCCGGTACTGGGTGTGGATATGAGCTCGACCGGTGAAGTAGGTTGTATCGGCGACGACTTCAACGAAGCATTGCTGTCTGCCATGATCGCTGTTGGCAACAACATTCCTAAAAAGAATATCCTGGTTTCTTCGGGAGCAGCCAAGAGCAAAGTAGATTTGCTGGAACCCTGCCGCCTGCTGAGCACAAAGGGATACAAGATCTATGGTACTGCCGGAACCGCCAAGTTCCTGAATGAGAACGGAATCGAAGCGACTGCCGTATGCTGGCCGGATGAACAGGGCGACCTGAATATCATGGATATGTTCAGCAACCACGTATTCGAATTGGTTGTAAACATCCCGAAAGATCATAGCAAACGCGAGCTGACCAACGGTTACAAGATCCGTCGTGCTGCGATCGATCATAACATACCATTGATCACCAACGCTCGTCTGGCTAGCGCATTTATCGAAGCATTCTGCACGATGGATGTAAAAGATATCCAGATCAAAGACTGGCAAGATTACAAATAAGCGAATATTTTTATTATATTTGTGACCATAATACGTAGAGACAGGGTATTACCTTGTCTCTACCTGTTTAATTTTAAATCATGCCCATGTACAGACTACCGTTATTATTCCTGACATTCATGGTGACATTCATGGTCGCGCATGCATCGGTAGTCGTCCCTAATTTATTCGTAAAAAACTTCTCGGTAGATGATTATAAAGCCAGTTGTCAGAACTGGGGACTGTCGGTAGCCTCCGACGGCGTGCTCTATGTAGCCAATAATTCCGGACTGCTCACATTTGACGGAAACACCTGGAAGCTTTATGAAACACCCGATAAATCGGTTATAAACGGCGTAACATTCCTCAACGACACGATCTATACCATCAGTGAAGGTTCTTTCGGAGGATGGACCCTCGACCATTTAGGTGTTATGCGTTACCATAAGCTCTCCACGATACCGGCAGAAGTCAAGTTTAAAGAACCGCCCGCTCCCATTCCGTTCATCCTGCCCGATGAGATACTGCATGCACAACCCTCTGTCTTTACAACTATAAACGACCTGTATTTTATCGGTACCACCAACAACGGATTATATATAACAAACCCGGAAGGGACTATCCTGCGCCATCTGTCAACCCACGACCAGTCATTACCCGACAATATCGTGCGCGCCATCTGCATCCAGGATGCGCAACAGATATGGCTGGCTTTCGACAATGGCATCTCACAGATAACATTCGACCCCTCGATCACTTTGCTGGGGAAGCGAAGCCAGATAGGAAAACTGAAAAATGCTACGCTCTTCAACGACACATTATATATCCAGACGAATATCGGATATTTCAAAAGGACATTAGACGCCGGTGATCATTTTGAACCGGTCGATATAAAGAAAGAGACATTCCACCTCCTGCCACAGAACAGTGTGTACGACTCGCTCCGTGTCAGCAATGTATTCTACGACACCGAATCATTGGGAGAGTTTGCCCATGCGGAACAGATCTATCCTATCGGCGATAACACCTATTGGCTTTGTGCCAAAAACGAAGCCGGCCTGTTCCATAACGATAACGGGAAAGGGACACTGAAATGCCGCATTCTGCTCAATAACTACAATATGAATATGGTGAGCAGAGACCGAAGGATATATCCTTTGAATGACACGCTTCACCTGATCTCGGCCATGCAGGGAGCCTTGCTGGTCAATATACGCGACCTGATAGAGGGAAGCCTCGGCCCTGCCACGCCCCTGCAAATATCCGAAATAAAGTATATCGACAAAGATGGCGTACACAACTTGCCGGTCAATTCGGAAAAGATCACCCTCCCCCATAATTTCCAGGAACTTTCCGTCTATGTAGGAAGCACGATCTTTACCCCGAACCATCAGATCAGTTATATGATAGAAGGTGTTTCTTCAAACTGGTCGCCCTGGCAAAAAGGCGGGGAGATCTCTTTCCTGCAACTTCCGGAAGGCAAATATGTGCTCAAGATCCGCAAATATGTAGTAAAAGGGCCGTACCTTGAAATCGCCATTCCGATCACCGTCCGCCCGGCCTGGTACAACACGATATGGGCGTGGCTGATCTATATCATCGCCATCGCCGTAATAGGCAAATACACACTCAGCTACCATCTGAAAAACCTGCAACGGGAAGAAAAGAGCAAGCTGGATGCAAAAAGGCAGGCGGAAGAACAGAAAATCCAGCAGATGAAAAGCCGAATGCTGGAAGCCGAGCTGCAAAACAAGAATAACGAACTGACCCTGCAAACCTCCGCTCTGGTAAAAAGAAACCAGGCGGTACAGAAACTGCTTGACGAACTGGAGCAACAGAAAGAGACATTGGGCGACCGGTATCCGAACAAACTGTATACCCGGATGAAAAACCTGATGGAAGAATCGTTGAACGACCAGGCGGACTGGTTGTTGTTTGAGACGCATTTCAACAGCGCCCATCAGAATTTCATTGACCGGTTACGCCAACAATACTCCGACATTACCACCGGCGACTTACGTATCTGTTGCCTGCTCCGCATGAATCTTTCCACCAAAGAAATCGCATCATTGTTAAACGTATCAGTCCGTGCGATAGAATTACGACGGTACCGGTTAAGAAAGCGCCTGTCACTCGACAGCGATACGAATCTCATTGATTTCCTCATGAATTTCTAAAAAGTATTTTCTAGAATCAGTATTTCACCAAACTGCTATTATACAATTAATTACCCGCTACTGTAGTAGACATGAGAAAGGCTTGATGTAGTATTTCCTCTCACACAAAACATTTGCGCAAGTAGTGTAGTAGTACTTTTTAATCGTTATGTTTCTAAATGTGTTTCCTTTGCCAGTGCAATTGAATCTTAATTTCTATAGACATGATGAAGCACGATTTGGAAGAACAACTGGAAGAGTTGGAAAGGCAGGGTATCAGTCGCCGCCATTTCCTCAAAATATTAACAGCAGCAGGAGTTATAACTGCTGTGGGTACACAAAAAGCTCATGCATTCTCTAGCAATGCAAAAGGGAAAATCCTGATAATCGGTGGAGGGGCTGCCGGAATTAGTATGGCTGCACGTTTGATGCACTGGTTGGATAGCCCGGACATTACATTGATAGACCCCAGCGACCGACAGTTCTACCAACCCGGCTTTACATTGATCGCCTCCGGTGTTTATAAACCGGACGAAGTATGGAAGAAGCAGGAAGATTGCATTCCCGACGGCGTAAAATGGATTAAAGATTCTGTTGCCGCCGTTGACCCGGTCATGAACCTGGTAACAACAAACAACAATGGAAAAGTCGCTTATGACTTTTTGGTCCTGACACCAGGCATACAGATTAACTGGGAAAAGGTGGAAGGGATTACACACGATACATTAGGAGCAGGAAATGCTCACTGTATATATGATTACGAAGGTGCACAAAAAACCTGGAAAGCGCTTCAGGAATTCGCAAAGACAGGCGGCCGTGGTATCTACACAGATACATACACAAAGCATAAATGTGGCGGAGCACCGAAAAAGATTTGTTTGCTGACAGAAGATTACAGCCGCAAACAAGGCACACGGGACAATTTGAAACTGGATTACTTCACAGCAGCGAAAGAGCTGTACGATATTCCGTTTTACACGCCCCGCCTGCTGGAGATTTACAAGGAACGTAATATTCCCATCAATCTCAATGTTCGCGTGAAAGGTGTCGATACGGCAGCCAAACAGGTACATTTTGAAAAGGTTGAAACAGTCGGAGAAGAGAAAGTATATACTCCATTCGTGGAAGATTACGATTTCCTTCATTTCACTCCGCCTATGTCGGCTCCCGATTTCGTTCGCGAAGCCGGTCTGGGATGGACGGAAGGCAAACTGGCTGCCGATGCCTGGGTGATGGTTGATAAAGCGACACTGGTTCACAAAACTTATCCGAACATCGTCTCCCTGGGAGATGTTGCCGGGATACCGACCAGTAAAACATCTGCGGCAGTACGCATGCAAGTGCCGATCGCTGCCAAAAACCTGATCTCGTTGATGGAAGGCAAAGAACCTGTTGAGAAATACAACGGATATGCTGCCTGCCCGATCGTAACAGACTATGGACACGTACTGTTGTGCGAGTTCGACTATGATAAAAAGCCGGTTCACTCGTTCCCGTTCAGCATGTTGGACACATCCAAGGAACAATGGGCGGCCTGGTTACTGAAAGTTTACATGTTGAAACCGATGTATTTCTACGGAATGCTGAACGGTTATGCATAACGGACCAAAATAACAACTCCCTATAATTCAAATGCCAAACTACAGAAAATCCCCGGCCTCAATCTCTGAGCCGGGGATTTTGTTTTATTATCCCCTACCCACCCTCCAACTAAAAGGAAGGCTACCACTTATTAAGTCGAAACTCCTTACTCACTAGAACGAAAGTCCTTACCCACTACTATCAGGGTGTACAGGGTAGTGGATTACCCTGTACACCTTGGCTAGTTATCCTGTACACCATAATCAACTACGGTGTACACCCTGAAAACACTAAGTCGTAACCCTTGAATTAGTTAGTCCATAGGTTAGTCTTAATAATTAGTAGGATTACTCCATCTTCCGATAATACCGGGGCGTATAACCCGGCAATAACTCCGGATGGAATACCCATACAAGGTCTTTCAGGAGGTAATCGGGATGTATCGGAAATTCCTCGTAATAGGGTACTATTCCGGTATTACAGGTATAAATCCGGCGGTTCTTAAAGGCATCAAAGTTTTCATAGGGCGTATACTCGGTACGAAGGTCTTTATAGGTCATGTCGTTTGTCTGATTATATTTGATCAGCCACATATCGGCATGGATCGCCTTGTCGAGTACGGTTTCAAAAGCCAAAGGGGTACTGCCCGCTCCGGGAAGGTCTTTGAAGATATAATCGGCTCCGGCATCGTTGTAGAGATGGGCGACATAGCTATCGCCTGCCGGCATATACCAGGAAGAACCGAATTTCTTTTCGGAGATGACTGTCGGACGGTTAGTGACTGTCTTTGCCAGCTCTTTCAGTTCCAGATAACGGCCTTTCGTTTCCCGGAAGATTGAATCCGCCATCGCTTCCTTACCGAATAACAAGCCATAGAAACGTATCCATTCAGTCCGTCCCAACGGCAACGACTCCATGTAATCGGCGGCCTCAATGATAGGAATACCCAGTTTCTCGGCAGGTCCGTATCCTGCATTCTGAAAAGGAGAAGCTATAATGATCTCTGCCCCTATATCTATAATCTTTTCGATATTCGGCGCTGTCGCCTCTCCCAGATCGGCAATCTTTCCGACACGCAAACCTTCCTGAATAGAAGAAGTATCCATATACCGGGGTTCACACACGCCGATCACCTTATCGGCTTCCTCCAACTGGTCGATAATAGCCGCATGAACGGAGGTATAAACCACGATATTCTTCACCGGTGTCCGTACAACTGTCCCCTTAGGCAAATCACCGGGTATCAACGCACCGCGATCCACCAACAGATAACGTTGCAGGATGCGGGTGCTGTCCCAAGGGTCGCGGACTTCTACCGATGTATAGTCAGTGAAGTGCTGTATGGTGAAACCACGGGCATAGAGGATAGTATCAGAAGAAAACGACTGATCTTCAGAAGAACTCTGCTTCACACTACAACTGAGTGTGAAGCAAAGTAGAAAGAGGGTGGATATAAAAAACTTCATCTTATTTATTACCAGCCGAAATCACTTTTATAGGATTCAGACCTGCTTCAAATTTAAACTGTAACTTACCGGCTGGATTAAATGTGTACACATCTCCATTTGTAGAATAATTAGACTCAGTCACAAAAACATAGTTTGACGGGGTATCAGCACCTATTTTATAAGGCTTTTTAATATCCGTTCCATCCGTAATAAAGTCAGTGCTGATTACCTTTTCGTTTATTGCATCATAACAGAGATAAGAAATAGTCTGATTCCAGTTAGCATCATACTGTGAATAAATGATGTAAAGTTTATCGCCTACAGCTGCAAATTCCGTTGCATTCGTTTCCGTAATTGTTGTCACTTCATCTGTTTTAGAATCAATTCTCTGAAATGTATTAGGTATATCCCCGTAGTTACCCATAGAAACCAAATAAACGTCACCCTGACTATCAGCCAGCATATTCACCGGATTAGTAACAACTTCTATTTTAGTCTTTTCTTTAAAAGTAGGAAGATCGATGACAGAGACTGTTTTATCATATCCCACAGATGTATTAAAATCCGCACCACCAGAGTTTGCTACATACAATTTGTTATTAGCTATAGCCATCTGTTCCGGATTACGTCCTACTTTCACCTTACTTTCAATTGTGAGCGAAGTTGTATCCAAACGAGCTACATAACCACCATACAATGATACATACACTTTTCCATTATAACAAGAAAAGAAACGCGGCTGTAACGGATCGCCATCGGAAACAATTTGTTTCAAAGACTTTCCTTGTAAGTCTATCACCTCTATTGTATTAGAATTAGTGACAGCTATATAAGCCTTTGAGCCATAAACCAGGATATCATTGGCTGTATCTCCCAATCCGCGTCCATTGACTTTCTTAAAGATATCCGCTTCTACCTTTTTGGTCTCGAAATCATAAAATGACAACGAAGAGTTATTATTCCCTTTGTTTCCACTATTCAACACATAGACTCCATTCAAAGAAATCTGTTCCGGAAGAGATGGGATTTCCTGTTTATCATCATCATCACTACAACCCATAAAGGAGAAAGACATACAAGCACAAAGTGCAGATACATACAGCAAATTTTTCTTTTTCATCACTTATTTATTTATCATTAATAAACTATACTCACACTCAAACGCCAGGAACGTCCCGGCATTGGATAGTATTGAATAATATCATATGTTTTGTCACCCAGGTTAATCACTTCTCCCTGCAAACGCAACTTACATTTTTTTACCACAAACTCACGGTTAAGGGATATTCCCTGTTCTACATATCCGGCAATCAGGTTGCTTTCTATGTTTTGAGGCAAAGCATACCTATCACCCGCCGCAGTCAAGCTATAAGAGACGTTGACCCACGGATTCTCCAAGGTCAACGATGCATTTCCCGAATGTTTCGGAGTATATGGTATCTGATCCTTGTAATTTTTTGCATCAGGATCAGTTATATCGATTGCTTTCTGAAAACTATATGTGGCAGAGAGGAGTAAGGTCATCTTTGCCGGCAGAGAGGTTTCAGATGAGAAATTCACATCCAGACCTTTGATATCGACTTCTCCCATATTCATCATCTTCCATATATACATCGTCGGAATAGCAACAATCTTGTCCTTCACCCTATTATAATAACCATCGGCCGAAAAACTCAGATAACGAAAGAGATTCCCAGCTTCCCCGCTCCAGGTCAGCCCCAGATTATATTGTGTAGCCTTTTCCGGTTGCAGGTTCGTATTCCCCATACGGAGATAATACAGATCGGTGAAAGTCGGAACACGGAAAATATCTTTGTAAGAGGCACGTACACGAAAGGCATTATCGGGAAAAGGCCTCAACGATACGCTAACCGCAGGAGACAAACGTTTGCGGTCGGCCGGTTTATCGCCCGCCTTTACTTTGTCGGTCATATAAGTGCCCAGCAAACTGGCTGTTGCTGTAAACATCGAGTTCTTATATTGGGCGGATAATACCGACAGTGAAGTCAAACGCTTGGGTTGCGGGGCATTCATAAAATTATTATCCAGCATATTATGGGCTAAATCAGTCGTAAGAGAGGTTGAGAAGTTCTTCCAGGGTGAATAAAGTACGCCTACCGAACCGTAATACTCTTCCTGGGTATTCAAATCCTCTTGCTTACCTCCTGAGTATTTATTACTTACATCACGGTATTTGCTGAAAGAGTAATTATACTTGGCATGTGCCTGTAAAGATAAATTGTCCGTTAATTTGTTGGAATACTGCAACTGAGTAAAGAAATTATTGTTCCACAAGCGTTCCCGGTTACTGTTGCTATATAATATCACCGAACCGGGGAGTCCGCGTTCGGAATCGTAATAATAGACCTTACCGGTCAATGCTCCCGCCTTACCCAGGTCGCCATACAGATTACCTTCCAGGCGAAGTGCCTGGATATCGCTGTTCTTCCTTTTTTCTTCCGTTACAACATCTCCGTTTACCAAAGTAAAAGGGTATTCCCCTTTTGCACTTAGCCAGTCGGCATGTAAAGAAGCGGAAAAGCGGTTACTTATCTTCTGTTCATAACGAAGCATCGGGTTGAACAAGCCAAAAGAACCACCTTTCGCTTTCGCCTGAAGATTCATCGGTTTTCCATCGAATACAGGCTTACGTGTCTTCACACTCAACGCCCCTGCCGACGCATACATCCGTGCCGTCTGGAAAATATCATCCGATTGCCCGATCGACAGTGAGATCATCTCCACATTATCCAACGAGAAGCGGCTGATATCCACCTGCCCGCTCTGGGCATCCGTGATCGTTACGCCGTCATAGCTGACAGCCGTATGTTGTGCTCCCAGGCTACGGACTGAAACCGTCTTCAGTCCTCCTATCCCACCGTAATCTTTCACGGTAGCACCGGAGAAACGTTTAACAGCCTCCGATAAATCCTGTATGCCGAGCCGTTCGATACCCGAACGGTCCATCACTTGTAAAGGTGTAGCCTCGCGGGTTGTGGAAGGACGCGCCTTTTCCACGACCTCAACACCTTTCAGCTGGTGATAAACAGTCGTATCGATCTGCTGTGCGTGCAGAACAGGCACGCACAGAAATATGCCTGTCAGGCATATAAATACTATAATAAATAATGTACGCATATATCAAGTTCCATCAACACCTTACCCGAGGCATTGTATATATAGAATAATGGCAGGTTTTCTGACTTGTTCTCCCATGATCGGCCGCCTTCCCAAGGATCCTAAAATCCTCAGTGGCAACAAGATTTGCCGGGGTTGCAGAACTTACAGCTACGGGTACAGCTCCGGACTTGCACCGGATTCCCTTTTACTAACGGTCAGCGGAAGCCAAACCGTTACACCATAATCCGGTGACAAAAATACAAATAATATCAATTACTATACCTGATAATTTAAAATACTACTCCTGGTAATATAATTTAACAGATCAGACCACCATCCCCCAAACCACTCCGCACACAAAATGCCACTCCTTATTCTTCAAAAAACAGCGTAATTTTTCCTCAAATTGTTCCATATCACAAAACAATTGGTTCATTTCAGAATGACTATAAAATTAGTTTAAAGTTTAACTAAATGCAAAAAAGCCAAAAAAGTAATATGTTCGGGTTTCCGACAGGTTGTTTTCGTAATATTGCACGGTTGAAAAAATATATTGACGAGGTTTAAAAAGAATTGTATGGGAGAAACAAAAGGTTATGTTTCACAGGTTATCGGTCCAGTCGTGGATATTCACTTCGATAATGAAAAAGAAGAGAAAATAGTGCTACCCCGTATTCATGACGCCATGGAGATAACCCGTCCTAATGGGAAAATACTGATCGTGGAAGTTCAGCAACACATTGGGGAAAACACAGTCCGTACAGTCGCTATGGATACGACAGACGGACTGCAACGAGGAATGGAAGCCGTATCATGCGGTTCGCCCATTACCATGCCGGTCGGCGATCAGGTAAAGGGGCGTTTGATGAACGTGACAGGCGATCCGATCGACGGGATGAAAATGCTGGATAAAAAAGGAGCTCTCCCTATCCATCGTGAGCCGCCGAAGTTTGAAGATCTGACAACCAGCAAGGAGGTGCTCTACACCGGTATCAAGGTGATCGACCTGCTGGAACCCTATTCCAAAGGAGGTAAAATCGGGTTGTTCGGTGGCGCCGGAGTCGGAAAGACGGTTCTTATCATGGAACTGATCAATAACATTGCCAAAAAGAATAACGGTTTTTCTGTTTTCGCCGGCGTGGGTGAACGTACCCGTGAAGGTAACGACCTGCTGCGCGAAATGATACAGTCGAATGTAATCCGTTACGGTAAAGAATTTAAGGAAAGTATGGAAGCCGGTCACTGGGACCTGTCGAAGATAGATCACGAAGAACTGGCTAAATCGCAGGCGACACTGGTGTTCGGACAGATGAACGAACCGCCGGGAGCACGTTCGTCGGTCGCTCTATCGGGACTGACCATCGCCGAATCGTTCCGCGACCTGGCTCCGGAAGGCGAGACTCGCGATATACTGTTCTTTATAGATAATATCTTCCGTTTCACGCAGGCCGGTTCCGAAGTTTCCGCCCTGTTGGGACGTATGCCGTCGGCAGTAGGTTATCAGCCGACACTGGCTACCGAAATGGGAGCCATGCAGGAACGTATCACCTCTACGAAAAAAGGTTCCATCACCTCCGTGCAGGCTGTTTACGTGCCGGCAGACGACTTGACCGACCCGGCACCGGCAACAACTTTTACGCACCTGGATGCTACCACCGTACTGAGCCGTAAGATTACCGAACTGGGTATCTATCCGGCAGTCGACCCGTTGGAATCGACATCCCGTATCCTCGACCCGCTGGTCGTAGGCAAGGAACATTACGAAACGGCACAGCGTGTGAAACAGATACTCCAGCGTAATAAGGAGTTGCAGGATATTATCTCTATCCTGGGTATGGAGGAACTTTCGGACGAGGACCGCCAGACGGTTAACCGCGCCCGCCGTGTACAACGTTTCCTGTCGCAGCCTTTCGCCGTGGCGGAACAATTCACCGGCGTACCGGGCGTAATGGTCTCTATCGAAGACACCATCCGCGGATTCAATATGATCATGGACGGTGAAACCGACGATATCCCTGAACAGGCCTTCCTGAATGTAGGAACGATTGAAGATGTGATTGAAAAAGGAAAGAAACTGGCAGAACAAGCAAATTAAAAACGTATGGAACTGGAAATCATATCCCCTGGTGGTGTTTTATTCAAAGGAGAGACAGATTATGTATCCTTTCCGGGTACGGCAGGCTCGTTCGACGTCCTGCCCCATCACGCTCCGATGATCGCAGCCCTGGAAGAAGGCGTTATCCGGTACCAGACAGATGAAAAGAAAGAACAAGAAATAAAAATACAGAGCGGATTCGTCGAGATAAAAGACGATATCCTGTCCGTATGCATCGAATAAAAAAATACGATCATGAGCGGTAGATTAAGAATGAAGCTAATGGGCTTGACTACCTTTATTAATGTAGTTATCGGCGTCTCCCTGGGAGGCTTGTTATACACCATCTGGCCTTCGCATTATTTTGAGTGGTATCCGTCGATACCGGTGTTTTACTGGTTAAGCAGTATGTTAATGATCTATTTTCTGGATCATGTCAAACGGAAACACGGAGACGTTACGGTCGTTACTTATATGGTAGTCCGCCTTTGCAAATTCACGCTCGCACTGGTTTTCCTGTGGCTTTATGCCGCTTTGGTCGGACAGAACCTGAAAGCCTTCGGCTTCACGATGATGTTGTTCTATTTCATTTATCTTGTACTGGAAACATATACATTGTATCTGTTTGAGAAAAAGAGAATGATTAGTGAGAAAAAAGAAAAAGATGAACAGAATAAAAAATAACGGCCTGTTTTGGTTTACTTTCTTGTTACTGGTTTGCATCAGCTTTCCGGTAAGCGCCTCCACGGATGCGAAACAAGGTGAGGTAGATGTGCAGGATATCGTATTCTCACACATCAAGGATGCCTACACCTGGCACATCACGGAGTGGAACGGAAAAGAGATTTCCATACCGCTGCCCGTCCTGCTGAAAAGCGAAGAACGCGGATGGGACTTGTTCCTCTCCTCACACCTGCATCATGGTAATGTGCATCATAACTATTACATCGCCAAGGAAGGGAAACATGCCGGAAAGGTGGTAGAGAAAAACAGCAGAGGCGAAGAAGTAAAACCCTGGGACTTGTCGCTTACCAAAAACGTATGCGGCCTGCTTCTCAGTTGCGGCTTACTGCTTTTCATCGTGCTGCGTACCGCCCGTTGGTATAAAAAGCATCCGTATGAAGCCCCCGGAGGATTTACCGGGTTGATGGAGATGGCGGTCATGTTCATACATGACGGCGTAGTGAAGGAAGGAATCGGCAAAGAATATAAGCCTTTCTCTTCTTATCTGCTGACGGTCTTCTTCTTCATCCTGATAAACAACCTGATCGGTATTATTCCGATTTTCCCGGGAGGAGCCAATATCACCGGTAATATCACCATTACCGCCGTGCTCGCTTTATGTACGTTCCTGGCAGTGAACCTGTTCGCTACCAAGGAATACTGGAAGGAGATATTCTGGCCCAATGCCCCTATCTTCCTGAAGTTACCGTTGCCGATCATGCCCTTCGTGGAATTTTTCGGCATACTCACCAAGCCGTTCGCCCTGATGATCCGTCTGTTTGCCAATATCATGGCCGGACATACAATCATTCTGGCGTTGACTTGCCTGATATTCATCACCGCCTCGATGGGAACAGCCATAAACGGCACGATGACAATCGTATCCGTATTGTTCACCGTGTTTATGAACTGCCTCGAACTGTTGGTGGCATGCCTTCAGGCCTATATATTCACCCTGTTGTCGGCCAACTATATCGGATTGGCCAAAGTACGGGAATGAACAAACATATTTATTAATAATAAGATTACTAATTTTAAAGATTGAGAGTTATGTTATCAGCAATTTTATTACAAGCAGCAGCCGGTGCAGGCATCGCTAAACTTGGAGCAACAGTAGGAGCAGGATTAGCTGCTATCGGTGCAGGTATAGGTATCGGATTGATCGGTAAAGGTGCCGTCGAAGGTATCAGCCGCCAACCGTCGGCAGCCGGTGACATCCGTACGTCCATGCTTATCATGGGTGCATTGGTAGAAGGTGTTGCCCTGTTTGCGATCGTAGTATGTTTCTTAGGATTGTTCCAATAAATAAAAGTAAACTATGTCATTGCTCACACCAGACGCAGGGCTTTTATTCTGGATGATCCTTTCTTTCGGAATCGTCTTTGTTATTCTTTCCAAATATGGTTTCCCGGTAATCATCAAAGCCGTGGAACAACGGAAAGAATACATCGATCATTCCCTCGAATCGGCCCGCCAGGCAAACGAACAACTTGCCGGCATCCAGGCCGAAAGCGAAAAGATTCTTGCCCAGGCAAGAGAGCAGCAGAATGAGATTCTGAAACAAGCCCTGGCCGAAAAAGAACAGATTATCAGCGCAGCCCGGCAAAAGGCATCCGCTGAGGCACATCTGCAACTGGAGGAAGCGACACGCCGGATAGGGGAAGAAAAGGACAAAGCCATCCGCGAAGTCCGCACCGAAATCGCCGACCTGTCAGTCGCCATTGCAGAGAAAGTGATGAAAGAGAAAATCAGCCGTACCGATGAACAGGAAAAGATCATCAACGGGCTGCTCGACAATGTTTCGTTTAGTAAATCATAAGATATGGACGTAGGTACAATCTCTTCCCGGTACGTCAAAGCACTCTTTTCGCTGGCAAAAGACAAGCGGCAGGAGGACCGGGTATATGATGACATGAAGATGCTGACCATCAGTTTCGAGCAGGAGCCGGGACTGAAAGCGGTGCTCGACAACCCCATCTTTCCCCTGGAGGAGAAAGTAAAGTTGCTGACTACCGCCGCCGGCCTGGAAGTATGCGAGTTGTTCACCCGTTTTATCCGCCTGGTACTTCAGCACAAGAGAGAGAGCTTGTTACCGCTAATGGCATATATTTATATCCATATGTACCGGAAAGACAAAAAGATCACCCGTGTGTTGTTCAAGACGCCGGCTCCGGTAGATGAAGCGACACAGGAACATTTAAAGAAACGGCTGAAGGAAGAAACCGGCAACACCATCGAATTCATGGGAGTGATCAAGCCGGAACTGATCGGTGGCTTCGTGCTCCGTATCGGTAATACCCGAATAGATGCCAGTTACGCCCGGCAACTGCGGGAAATCAGAAATCAGCTAATCGAAAAAAATTAAAAAAGAAAAACGTATGACAGACCAGATAAAAGTAAGTGAAGTTTCCGCCATTTTACGCGAACAACTGGAAGGTATCAACACCACGATCCATCTGGAAGAGGTGGGCACTGTGCTTCAGGTCAGTGACGGTGTTGCACGTATCTACGGGCTGGACAATGCCGAAGCCAATGAATTGTTGCAATTCGACAACGGAATGGAAGCCATCGTGATGAACCTGGAAGAAGATAACGTAGGTGCCGTATTGCTCGGACCGACCGACCAGGTAAAGGAGGGCGACACGGTGAAACGTACACGTCGCATCGCTTCCATCAACGTAAGCGAAAACATGATCGGTCGTGTAATCGATCCGCTGGGTAACCCAATCGACGGTAAAGGCGAGATTGTCGGAAAGAAATGCCAGATGCCGCTGGAACGAAAAGCTCCGGGCGTTATTTACCGCCAGCCGGTAAACGAACCGTTACAGACTGGTATCAAAGCCGTAGATGCCATGATCCCTATCGGACGCGGGCAACGTGAATTGATTATCGGTGACCGTCAGACTGGTAAAACCTCGATCGCCATCGACACGATCATCAATCAACGCAGTAATTATGAAGCCGGTAATCCGGTTTACTGTATCTATGTGGCGATCGGACAGAAAGGTTCTACAGTCGCTTCTCTGGTAAACACTTTACAGGAAAAAGGGGCGATGGATTACACGATCGTAGTCAGTGCCACTGCTTCCGACCCGGCTGCCATGCAATATTTCGCTCCTTTTGCCGGAGCTGCCATCGGCGAATATTTCCGCGACAGCGGACGTCATGCATTAGTTGTCTATGATGACTTGTCGAAACAGGCAGTCGCTTATCGCGAGGTATCCCTGATCCTTCGTCGTCCTTCGGGCCGCGAGGCGTATCCGGGTGATATTTTCTATCTGCATTCACGCCTGTTGGAACGTGCAGCGAAAATCATCAACCAACAGGAAGTAGCCAGCCAGATGAACGACCTGCCCGATAGCATGAAAGATAAGGTAAAAGGTGGCGGTTCGCTCACTGCCCTGCCGATTATCGAGACGCAGGCGGGCGACGTGTCGGCTTATATCCCGACCAACGTAATTTCCATCACCGACGGACAGATATTTCTGGAAACAGACCTGTTCAACCAGGGAAACCGTCCGGCTATCAACGTGGGTATTTCCGTATCCCGTGTGGGTGGTAACGCACAGTTGAAAGCGATGAAGAAGGTGGCCGGTACGCTGAAAATCGACCAGGCACAGTTCCGCGAACTGGAATCGTTCACAAAATTCGGCGGCGATATGGATGCGGTAACCGCCTTCACGATCGACAAAGGACAGAAGAATACACAACTATTGATACAACCCCAGTATAACCCGATGCCTGTGGAACAGCAGATCGCTATCCTGTATTGCGGCACCAAAGGTTTACTGAAAGAGGTTCCACTGGATAAGGTACACGATTTTGAGAATGCGTTCTTACAGACTCTGATCACCAATCATCAGAAAGACGTACTCGATATATTAAAATCGGGTGTGATAAATGATGAAGTCAGCCGTATCCTGGAAGAAACAGCCAACCAGGTCAGCTGGGCATATAAAGCAGGTTGATAACAGAAATTAGACTATGGCATCACTGAAAGAGATAAAAATTCGTCTTGCGTCGATCAGAAACACGCAGAAGATCACCTCCGCCATGAGGATGGTGTCTTCTGCCAAACTGCATCATACGCAGACGATTGTCGAACATATGCTCGAATACGAGAGTAAGCTGAGCGCCATATTAAGGGGCACGCTGTCGGCTGAAAGTGATATGAGTTCGCCCTACGCAGCTGTTCGCGAGGTCAAACAGGTGGCTATTGTCGCTTTTTCCTCCAACAGCGGGTTGTGTGGCGCTTTCAATGCGAACATATGGAAAGAGTTAACAGTCCGTCTCCACCAGTATGAGGCGGACGGTATAACCGTGCGCATTTATCCGATCGGCAAAAAGGTGGCGGACGAATTGCATAAAGCTGGTTATCAAACCAATGACAGCTTCCTTACGATCGGCGACAAACCGGCCTACGAGGATGCTTCGCAACTGGCAACTGCCCTGATGGAGTTGTATATCTCTGCCCAGGTCGACCGGGTGGAACTACTCTACCATCATTTCAAGAATATGGCGGAGCAGATACTGACCGAAAAGGTTTTCCTTCCGGTTTCCTTACCGGAAGCAGACCCGGAAAGTGCTTCGAGCAACTATATTCTGGAGCCGTCTGCCGAACAGTTGCTGGCCCTACTGCTCCCCAAAGTGCTCCATCTGAACATCTACACGACCTTGCTCGACACTGTCACTTCCGAGCATGCCGCCCGCATGCTTGCCATGCAGACAGCCAACGACAACGCCAACGACCTGATCCAGGAACTGACGTTGCAATACAACAAAAACCGCCAGCAGGCCATCACCAATGAATTGCTGGATATTATGGGAGGAAGCGGTCAATAATCTTTTACATCGATAAATAAACGAAGCCCCGGCGAATCACTTCGGCGGGGCTCCTGGCTTTAAAATTATTATTGAACAATTTCTAACAACCAAATCTAATACTTAATAGAAGAATAATATCATTAATTGGGCAGTTAGTACACGTAAAAACATTGTCAACGGATAAACTGTAGCATAACCTACTGCTGGAGCATCATTTCCCGCCGTTGCATTCGCATAAGCCAAAGCGGGAGGATCCGTCGTACTGCCGGCCAGCAATCCCATCAACGTATAGTAATTCAGTTTAAAAAAATGCCTGCCAATCAATCCGATGACTAATAAAGGCAGCATTGTTATAAAAAAACCGTAACCAATCCAGGCAAATCCGCCTTTATTCACGATAGTATCCACAAAACCATCCCCGGCACTCAGCCCGACACAGGCAAGGAACATGGTTATACCAATCTCCCGGAGCATCAGATTGGCACTCTGGGTAGTATAAGTAACCAGTTTATAACGGTATCCGAAACGGCTGATCAGGATAGCGACAACCAACGGACCACCTGCCAAACCCAGCTTGATAGGTTGAGGAATCCCTGGGAAACTAATTGGAATACTTCCCAGAATAATACCTAAAGCGATACCGATAAATATTGGAATCAAGTTCGGTTCATTCAGACGTTTCATCGAATTACCCAATATCATACTCACCTTATCGACAGCCAGTTCACTACCGACTACGGTTACACGGTCACCAACCTGCAATTGCAAACCTTGTGTTGCTACCAGTTCCACTCCGGCACGATTCACACGTGTTACATTGATACCATGCAAACGGCGTAACTGCAAATCCCCCAGTTTAGTACCCGTCAGTTCCGGCTTTGTCACCAAAATGCGGCGGCTGACAAAAGCACTTTCGGCGGGAATCCATTGTTTACGGTCCATCTCTATCTCTTGACCGATAAAGGTTTTTATAGTTTCTGCATCATGTTCAGTCGTGATCACAAATATTTTATCATCTTCTTCCAAAATCGTACTGCCGGTAACAATGTCCACTTTATTGGTCTTGTTACGCCAAATACGGGATATGACAAATTCCCTATGCTCCAACAGGGCGGCAAGTTCCATTATCTTCCTGCCAAAAAGAGCCGGATTCTTCACTATCAACGATATAGGTGTGGCCTCACTATTATGCACATTATTCTCTTCTTCCAGCTTTTTCGTCTCCTGGTCAAAACTTATATGAAAAATATACCGGACAAACAACATGGAAAGGATGATACCGACGACCCCCAGCGGATAAGCAACGGCATATCCCAATGCAATCGTATCATCAGAAGTCCCCGTCATATCACTAAATGCCTGTTGAGCAGCCCCCAGTCCCGGCGTATTTGTTACTGCACCCGATAAAATACCGACCATCGTCGGAATAGGAATTCCTGTCACAAAATGTATCACCAAGGCTATCATAACTCCGAGAAAGACAATTCCGCAAGCCAGGCCATTCAAAGTCATCCCCCCTTTCTTAAAAGAAGAGAAAAAACCGGGTCCGACCTGCATGCCGACTGAATAAACAAACAGGATCAATCCAAACTCTTTAAAGAAATGAATAACAGATAGATTGATTGTAAACCCAAAATGTCCCAGTAGAATACCGACAAACAATACCAGGGTTATCCCCAGAGAAATTCCAAATACTTTGATTTTACCAAGTTGGATCCCTATGGCAATAACCAGAGACAGTAAAAGGATGGAATGTCCGATACCTTCTCCCCATAATAATTCATGAATCCATTCCATAGTCAATCGCTTTTGAGGCACAGCAAAACTCCACGCCACAACGCGTACAAAGCTTCTCCATGATTTTCATACAATTTAGAATTAATATTCTTTTCGAACCATTTCCCTAACCCACGAGGAAAAACAGCCTTTAACGAACGGCAGGTCTTCTGACTGACTCCCATCCTGAAGCCTTCCCGACACATGTCAGTGGCATAAGTTGTTTTCAGAATGTTATTAGAGCTTCACAGCAGCGGGACTGTCCGGGATTTACACCCGATTCCCTTTTAATCCGTATCATCCGAACAGACAACACGAAACCAATTCGGAGGCAAAGCTACAAAAATAAAAGACAAAATCAATATGATAAATACAAGTTTTTTAAACTTTTACGTTCCTGTTTATTTATAAAACTATGACATAAGCAGAAATCCCTGCCAGCCTCACGGTCGACAGGGATTTACCATTCATAATTCTAACAACAAAATCAAATCGTTACAATGGCATATTGCCATGTTTTTTCGGCGGATTGCTCTGGCTTTTGTTCTTTGCCATCTCCAACGCCTGTATCAGCTTGAAACGAGTCTGCCGCGGCATGATAATCTCGTCGATAAATCCTTGCTCGGCAGCCCGGTAAGGATTAGAGAAGTTTTCCGCATATTCTTTCATTGCCTGCTCTTTCTCTTCCCCGGTTGCTTTTCTATATAAGATATTAACAGCCCCTTCTGCTCCCATAACGGCAATCTCCGCCATAGGGTAAGCCAGGTTAACATCGGCACCGGTCGGTTTGCTCGACATAACGATATAAGCACCGCCATAGGCTTTCCGGGTAATCAACGTGATTTTAGGCACGGTCGCTTCCGCATAAGCATAGACGATCTTCGCACCGTGGCGGATAATACCGTCGTGCTCCTGGGTACATCCCGGAAGAAAACCGGGTACATCTTCAAAAGTAACCAGTGGAATATTGAAACAATCGCAAAAACGGATGAAACGAGCCGCCTTATCCGAAGCATCGATATCCAGCACACCTGCCAGGAATGCCGGCTGGTTGGCAACGATACCGACCGTACGTCCGCCTAAACGGGCAAAACCGACTACGATGTTTTTTGCAAAATGCGGCATTACCTCAAAGAAATAGTGATTATCCACCACCGGTTCAATAATATCTTTTATATCATAAGGAATATTCGGATCATCCGGAATCACCTCCTGCAACGATTCTTCTTCGCGGCGGATATCATCCGTACAAGGAACAAGTGGGGCATCTTCCATATTATTGGCCGGAAGAAAACCGAGTAATTCGCGGATACTCATTAATGTTTCTTCTTCCGTATCACACATAAAATGAGTAACACCGCTCTTAGTACTATGTGTATAAGCACCACCCAATTCTTCTTTTCCTACTTCTTCATGGGTAACCGCCTTGACCACGTCCGGACCGGTGATAAACATATGGCTTTTTTCTTTCACCATAAAAATAAAATCGGTCAACGCAGGCGAATAGCAGGCTCCTCCGGCACAAGGTCCGAGGATCGCAGAAATCTGCGGAACCACTCCCGAGGCCATCGTATTCTGATAGAAAATGGAAGCATATCCGGCCAGACTGCTGACCCCTTCCTGAATACGGGCACCACCCGAATCATTCAGGGCAATTACCGGCGCTCCGTTTTTCAATGCCAGTTGTTGCACCTTGACGATCTTCGCGGCATTCGTTCCGCTCAATGTTCCTCCGTAAGCGGTAAAGTCATAAGCATAGACAAACACTTGGCGTCCGTCTATCTTGCCATACCCCGAAACGATCCCGTCACCCGCTATTTTGTTCTTTTCCATACCGAAATTGGTACAACGGTGAACGACAAACTTATCCAGTTCGACAAATGTACCCTTATCCAGTAACATGTCAATACGTTCACGGGCAGTCATACGTCCGGCTTCATGCTGTTTCTCTATGCGTGCCATACCGCCTCCCAATGAAGCTGCCTTATCCAGTTCTTCAAACGTTTTATATAAATGTTCTTTTCCCATTTTAATCCTCTTTGTCTGTTATTATATCCAAAGTCAGAAGGACCTGGTTGCTCGTCACCGAATCCCCTTCTTTTACCTGTACATCGCGTACCGTGCAGGCCGAACTTACCTTATAATTACTCTGCATCTTCATTGCTTCGATCACTACGACAATATCGCCAGGTTCGAGACGGTCGCCTTTCTGAACAGCAACCTTCACCACCTTGCCGGGCATCGGAGAAATAATCTTATTCTCCTGCCGCTCTTCGCTATTCCTGCGCATACGCAAATATTTCACCTGCGTATCAACAATATCCACACCATAAGAGAGGAAATGGGTATTCACCGTATAGTTTTTACCACTTTCTCCGCGGATCAGTTCTGCATTATACGAAACACCGTTGTGCAAAATAGAACAGGCGCCATTTTCGGCCATTACGACATCGACTTCATAAAGGATACCGTCAATAGTCAACCGGACTTTGTTCCCATCTTTACTGACCAACGAAACATCCGCAACTCTTTTTCCAATATGTATTTCCATAAATAATAATTATTCAATAGTGCTAATGTGCCGATTATTAAATACGCAGGACTCCTTTTTGTAATCCGAATTCACGCCAGCGGCTGATCGGACGATTGTCGGAAGCCTGACCGGATCTGTTTTCCTCCAGATTGACCAGATAATCTATATAGGCAGCGATCATAGCTATATTTTCAGTCTCTGTTCCACCCTCTTCTACGGGATGTTGCAATTGTCCGGCATTTTTTTCAATAAAAGAAGTATCATACTTTCCCTGCACAAAGTCGGATGTATCCATAATCCGACGTAAGTAACCGATATTCGTTTTCAACCCGGTAATCTTATACTCATGCAATACCCGCCGCATGCGTTCGATCGCATATTGGCGCGTTGTCGCCCAAACGATCAGTTTTCCGATCATCGGGTCGTAATAAACCGGTATTTCATATCCTTCATACACATAACTGTCTACACGGACACCGATGCCGTTCGGCTCTGTCAATTGTTTAATGACACCGGGAGAAGGCATAAAACCGGCTTCTGTATCTTCTGCACAGATACGGCATTCAATGGCATGTCCGCGCTGGACGATCTCCTCCTGGCGGATATGGAGTGGTTCGTTGTTAGCCACCCGAATCTGTTCTTTTACCAGATCGACGCCTAAAACTTCCTCGGTAATCGGATGCTCCACCTGGAGACGCGTATTCATTTCCAGAAAATAAAAATTCCGATGTTTGTCCACCAAAAACTCAATGGTACCAGCACCGGAATAGTTGACAGCTTTTGCCGCAGCAACAGCCTTTTCACCCATATTTTTTCTTAACTCGGGAGTGATGAACGGAGACGGACTTTCCTCCACGATTTTCTGATTACGGCGTTGAACGGAACATTCACGTTCGCAAAGATGGATTACATTCCCGTGATTGTCACCCAATACCTGAAATTCGATATGATGAGGTTCCTCTACGAATTTCTCCAGATAAACTGTGTCGTCACCAAAAGACGATAACGATTCCGAACGGGCAGAATGATAAGCCTCCACCACATCTTCTTCTTTATAGATCAGTCGCATCCCTTTTCCTCCGCCTCCCATAGAGGCTTTCAGCATAACGGGGAAACCGATTTCCTTACATATCCGAACGGCTTCGGCAGCATCCAGCAACGGTTGTTGCGTTCCCGGAACAACCGGCACACCAGCCTCGATCATCCGCTTACGGGCTGATATCTTATCGCCCATCGCCTCCATCGTCTCAGCAGCCGGGCCAATAAAAATAATATTTTCCTCTTTACATCTGCGGGCAAAAGCTGCATTTTCCGAAAGGAAACCATAACCGGGATGAATGGCATCGGCTTTATGAATTTTTGCCGCTTGGATAATCTTTTCAATATCCAGATAACTATCTTTTGATGCAGCAGGCCCTATCAGGCAGGCCTCATCAGCATAAAGTACATGTCGTGCTGCCCGGTCGGCTTCCGAAAAAACAGCCACAGACTGTATTCCCATCTCCCGGCAGGAATGCATCACACGTACGGCGATCTCGCCACGGTTTGCAATTAATATCTTCCGTATCATATCAATGCTTTAAATGTTTATAACGGGGATTCACCTCACAGGCATAGAAATATTTCTTGATCTCATTCAAACAGGAGTTGCACAAACATCCCGGATAATGGACCTTCACATAAGCAAGCTGGAGTTCATCCAATTTCACAGGCACACAATGACAGGCGGATATATCATCTACCCGACAAACAAAAGAGTCCCCACAACGCGGACAATCTTTCTCCATAAATCTGATAAATTTAGAATAAACAATCATTTCGAACCCGTATCCTAACCCACGAGGATATGAGCCTTTAACGAACGGCAGGTCTTCTGACTGACTCCCATCCTGAAGCCTTCCCGACACATGTCAGTGGCATAAGTTGTTTTCAGAATGTTATTAGAGCTTCACAGCAGCGGGACTGTCCGGGATTTACACCCGATTCCCTTTTAATCTGTATTTCCAGAATCAAAAATACAGAACCATTTCGGTGCAAAACTACAAAAATAAAAGACAAAACAATGATATAAAATAAGTTTTTTATACTTTTGCGCCCCGGTTTAGGTTTATCGCCCGTTTTTCAGCCAGCAAAAAGAAACATTCCGGAATAGAATCCGGTTCATATATAAAAAGTACGACATGAGTAGAAATGAATCTTTGCTACCCGTAGCCAAATTCATCGCAGAGTACTCCGCCCATATGATGGGATGCGGGGTACACACATCCCGGGTAGTCCGGAGTTCCAAACGAATAGGAGAAGCATATGGCGCTGATGTTAAAATCAGCATTTTTCAGAAAAATATTATTCTGACGATCTCCGACAATGATACGAAAGAAACATACAGCGAGGTGATCGATATCCCCGCCCTTCCGATAAGTTTCGAGAAGAACGCCAAACTGAGCGCTCTGAGTTGGGAAACGTATGACAAACATTTGTCGCTGGAAGAATTAAAAGATAAATATGAGGAGATTATCGCCAGCCCGCACATCGATCCGCTTTTCGTTCTGATACTGGTAGGTTTTGCCAATGCCTCTTTCTGCCGCCTGTTCGGGGGAGATATTACTTCGATGGGGATTGTCTTTTCTGCGACTATCACCGGTTTTTTCCTGAAACAACAGATGCAGATACGGAAATTCAATCATTACATAATCTTCGTGGTATCGGCCTTTATTGCATCGCTTTGTGCCTCTACAGCGTTGATATTCGACACGACCTCGGACATTGCACTGGCAACGAGCGTCCTGTTCCTGATACCGGGCGTACCGCTGATCAATGGGGTCATCGATATTGTCGAAGGGTATATACTGACCGGTTTTGCCCGGCTGGTCAATGCACTGATGCTGATTATCTGTATCGCGATCGGGCTTTCTTTCACATTAATGATGGTAAAAAATAATTTGATATGATAGTATTGGATATTCTTTTAGACGGACTTTTTGCAGCCATTGCAGGTATTGGTTTCGGTGCGATTTCCGACCCACCTATGCGGGCGTTTCCTTACATTGCCTTGCTGGCTGCCGTAGGCCATGCCTGCCGATTCTGCCTGATGACTTTCTTTGGTGTGGATATCGCCACCGCCTCCCTGTTCGGGGCATTGGTGATCGGATTCGGTAGTTTGTGGCTGGGAGGCAGGATTTACTGCCCGATGACAGTGCTTTATATCCCGGCTTTATTGCCGATGATCCCAGGCAAATTTGCCTACAACATGGTTTTCTCGCTGATCATGTTCCTCCAGACGATGGACGAACCGGTACAGAAAGCGAAATATATTGAAATGTTCATGTCGAACGGTTTCGTTACCTTCACCGCGATCTTCATGCTGACGGTCGGTGCGACACTGCCGATCTTCCTCCTGCCGGGTAAGGCTTTTTCATTAACACGACGCAAATAAAATCATCAGCATACGAATAACTCTATGGAAATTTTCTGGAAAACGATAGGACTCTACAATACAGCAACCTGGGAATGGCAACTGGGAATTATCCTGATCGGGATAATATTGACCGTCCTGCTGACCCGCAACCCTCAGCCGTGGGTAAAGAACGGAATGAAAATCTATCTGATTGCCGTCTATCTGTGGATATCGGTCATCTATTACTACATCTACTGTGCCGAGCGCAGCTACAACGAAGTGATGGCCTTATTCTGGGCGATCATGGCGATACTATGGGGGTGGGATGCCTTGTCAGGATACACCACTTTCGAACGTACCCGCAAATATGACTGGTTGGCGTACTTCCTGTTTGCCATGCCGTTTATCTATCCGCTGATATCGATGGCACGGGGACTGACTTTCCCGGAAATAACTTCGCCGGTCATGCCTTGTTCGGTCGTTGTTTTCACCATCGGACTCCTGTTGTTCTTCTCTAAGAATATCAACATGTTCATAGTCCTGTTTCTGACACACTGGTCGCTGATCGGCTTGTCGAAAACATATTACTTCAATATCCCGGAAGATTTCCTGCTGGCCAGTGCTTCCGTCCCGGCGTTATATCTTTTCTTCAAAGAATATTTCGCCAACAACCTGCACACCGGCTCGAAGCCGAATGCGAAATATGTAAACTTATTACTTATCCTGGTCTGCGTTGCCATTGGGATATTACTGACGACAACCATGTTTATCGAATTACTGAAAGACAAATAGCAATCCGAATAAGCAATTATAGATATTTCGTACTATCGACAGACAGGGCGATTGACCGGAATCGCCCCTGTTTTCTCTGTTTTTCTGCATAAACAATTGATACCTTTCACATTATACCCTATTATCACCAAGCAGCCTTTTTGGGAAAACTTTTTATCATCAAAATCTTCAAAGTTTTCCGTTTTCACAAATAACATATATGACTATCAACCATTTGACATAATTTAACCCGTTAAAAGTTTTCCAAAAAGAAAACTATATAACAATTGAGTATACCTTTGCAGGAGAATAAAAAGTAATACACCAATACAATTATCATGATTCAGACAGTTATCAAAAGGGATGGACGTATCGTCGGATTTAATGAGGAAAAAATAGTAACGGCGATCCGTAAAGCGATGCTGCATACGGAAAATGGAGAAGATTTGCAGTTGATCCGCCAGATCACGGATCATATTTCATTCAAAGGAGAACCGCAAATGACAGTCGAAGCGATTCAGGACGCTGTCGAACTGGAACTAATGAACAGTAGCCGCAAGGATGTGGCTCAGAAATACATTGCCTACCGCAATCAGCGCAGTGTTGCCCGTAAAGCAAAAACCCGCGATATGTTCCTGGAAATCATCAATATCAAGTCGAACGACATTACCCGCGAAAATGCAAATATGAACGCAGATACCCCCGCAGGTATGATGATGAAATTTTCCAGTGAGACAACCAAACCGTTCGTTGACGATTACCTGTTGAGCGAAGAGGTAAAAGAGGCAGTTGCCAACAATTACCTGCATATTCATGATAAAGATTATTACCCGACCAAGAGCCTGACTTGCGTACAGCATCCGCTGGACCGCATCCTTAAATATGGATTCTCGGCCGGACACGGCGAATCGCGCCCCGCCAAACGTATCGAAACGGCAAGTATCCTGGGATGTATCTCTTTAGAAACTGCACAAAATGAGATGCATGGCGGACAGGCGATCCCGGCTTTCGATTTTTACCTGGCACCTTATGTGCGTAACAGCTATATCGAAGAAGTCAAAAATCTGGAAGATCTGAATGGCGTAGACTATTCACACCTTTATAATAAAGAAATAGACGATTATGTAACCCGTCCGCTGGATGGCCTGACCGGAGACAAACGGCTCGTACAGCATGCTATCAATAAAACCGTCAGCCGCGTTCATCAGTCCATGGAAGCTTTCATCCACAATATGAACACGATCCATTCACGCGGTGGTAACCAGGTGGTATTCAGCTCCATCAACTACGGAACGGATACGTCCGCCGAAGGCCGCTGCATTATCCGTGAATTGCTGAAAAGCACATACCGGGGTGTCGGCAACGGTGAAACCGCCATTTTCCCGATCCAGATATGGAAAAAGAAACGGGGCGTAAGTTATCTGCCGGAAGACCGGAACTATGACCTGTATGAACTGGCCTGTAAAGTGACAGCCCGTCGCTTCTTCCCGAACTTCCTGAACCTGGATGCCACATTCAACCAGCATGAAGACTGGAGAGCCGACGATCCCGAACGTTACAAATACGAAGTGGCAACCATGGGATGCCGTACCCGCGTATTCGAAAACCGTTTCGGACCGAAAACATCTATCGGACGCGGCAACCTGTCGTTCTCGACGATCAACATCGTACGCCTGGCAATCGAATGCATGGACATTGAAAATAAGGAAGAGCGGATTGCCCGTTTCTTCGCAAAGCTGGATGAAATGCTGGAAACCACGGCCCTTCAACTTCATGAACGTATGGAATTCCAAAAAACGGCTTATGCCAAACAGTTCCCGCTACTGATGTCCTCTTTATGGCTGGGCAGCGAGAAATTGAAACCGACCGATACAATTGCCCCGGTTATCAACCAGGGCACACTGGGAATCGGATTCATCGGACTGGCAGAATGCCTGGTTGCCCTGACCGGCAAACATCACGGCGAAGACGCAGCCTCACAGGAACTGGGATTACGGATCGTGACTTATATGCGTGACCGTGTAAACCAGTTCTCGGAACGTTATCAGCATAATTACAGTGTACTGGCAACTCCGGCAGAAGGACTTTCCGGTAAGTTTACCGCTAGAGACCGCAAGAAATTCGGACCATTACCCGGTATTACCGACCGCGATTATTACACGAATTCCAACCATGTCCCGGTATATTACAAATGTAGCGCCCGCCATAAAGCAGAAGTAGAAGCCCCTTACCACGCACTGACAGGCGGCGGCCATATCTTCTATGTGGAAATAGACGGCGACGCCACCCACAACCCGGAAGTGATCATGAAGGTGGTCGACATGATGGATAAATACAATATCGGCTACGGCTCGGTAAACCATAACCGCAACCGCTGTCTGGATTGTGGCTACGAAAACGCAGCAAACCATCTGGACGAATGCCCCAAATGCGGCAGCAAACATCTGGACAAGCTACAACGCATCACCGGCTATCTGGTAGGTACAACCGACCGCTGGAACAATGCCAAGTTAGCGGAGTTGAATGACAGAATTATTCATAATTAGAAAAATACGATGTTATCGATTATTGATATTATAGAAGATACGACTGTAGACGGTCCGGGATTCCGGACCGCTATCTACGCTGCCGGCTGCCCAAACCAGTGTCCGGGTTGCCATAACCCTGAATCGTGGGATATCAATAAGGGCCGACCTGTTCCTACTGAAGAGATACTGGAAAAGGTTCTCGCAGACGATTTTGCAGACGTAACTTTCAGCGGGGGCGACCCGATGTTTCAGCCGGAAGAATTCACCAAGCTGGCACGAGCCATCAAAGAAAAAAGCCGGAAAAACATCTGGTGTTACACCGGATATACATTTGAGAGACTGCTGGAAAACCCGAAACAGGCCGCACTGCTTCAATATGTAGACGTTCTGGTAGACGGCAAATTCAAACAAGCCCTCCACGACGAAAGCCTCCTGTTCCGAGGCAGCAGTAACCAGCGATTGATCGATGTCAAAAAATCACTGAAAGAAAATAAAGTCGTTTTCTATAATTACAACCCGTTTATATAAAAAACAAAACGACAATAGAATAAGACATATACAAACATTATGGCAGACAACAGCCCTAAATGAAAACAGACTTATTTTCCATTTAGTCATTCCAGAAAAAGCCCATTACACATTTATTAACATATAGATTATCTAATAGCTACTTTTTATCTCGTTTTAAACGAATTAAATTTTGTTTTAAACAAATTCGAACTTCGTTTTAAACGAATTAAATTTTGTTTTAAACAAATTCGAACTTCGTTTAAAACGAGATAAAATTTTGTTGTAGTAGAAATTGCGCCTTTTTTAGACAAAAAATTTGTTAATTAAGACATCCGCAATACAACTATCAGTACTATTAAAAGAGAAAATTACATGTTTTTAAGCAGTTTTTATTTCCAGATCAACCAAAAACCAACATCCACAGCGAATAGCAATATATCAACATAGCAACAGAAAACATAACAGATTAGCTATAGTTCATAAACAATATGCAGCATTCTGCTAAAGTTAGCACAATAATCAAGACACAACGAGCAAAAGCAACCTCACGAGAGGCTCATAAAAACAAACCAACATTCCCGCCAGTACAATTCATCCACCCCACACATAAATATCATTTTGATAATCAATAGACAAAAGCTCAAAAGGCAAAAAACTTTCCTAGTCTTTTGCAAATTGCCGTTTGAATGCCAACGGAGAAATATCCCGGTGCTTTTTGAAGAACTTTCCGAACGAAGACTGGTCGGAAAAGTTCAGCATATCTGCAACCTGTTGGATTGTAAGGTCCGGATTACGTAACAAAATCTCGGATTCACGTATCAGCGCCTCGCTAATCCATTGGTTGACTGTTTTTCCACTGAAACTTTTCATAATGCGTGAAAGATATTCGGGAGTAATACATAACTCGCCGGCATAAAAAGAGACGGAATGTTCTGTCCGGCAATGTTTGTTCAGCAACTGGATAAACAGGAACAACAGCAAATCGCGGCTGGGAGGATTCGGACTGACATTTCCGCGGTTGGCCTGGTAAACGATATTATTCATTTCCAGCAGAAAACCGCGAAGTTCATTCATAATAATATCCCGTTGCCAGGCATGTTCCGTACGTTCGATATTCCGTTCGATACGGTGCAGGCATTTTTCCAGCAAGACGCCTTCTTCCTCATTCAGTTTCTGTATCGGGCGGCTATGCCGGGAAGCAATATAGGCAGCGGGCATACGGCGACTGTTCAGCATAATCTCCGAAAACAAATTTCGCTCGATAATCAGGTGGTATCCCCTGAAATCAGGAGAAATACGGAAATCCTTTACCGAATGCATATCCATAATATCCAACAGCAGGTTATCCGACAAATGATAGGTAAAATCATCTATCGTAATATCAATCTCTCCCTGCCGGACCAGAAAAATAGAAAATGCATCCAACTGGATGGAAGCCCCTTCCTTGAATCCCGGATTCTTATGGTCGCCGCCACTAAATTCGACAATAATCAATTTATCCTGATAGGACTTGGAATTCATACCAAAAGAAAGCAAGTCCTCAATAGTTAACTGCAAAACTGATTGTTCCATGAATAATTTTCTATGAACGGCAAAGATAAAAAATATATCTGAAAGCAATCCCGACCATTTTGCTGACATCAGCAAAATGGTTTCGTGTGATATTCCCTGTTCAATTTTGGAACAACAATATTCAATTTTCAACCACACTTCATTTGAGAAAAAGTCGGACATTTGCACCGGTTATTAGTTAAGGCAGTAAATATCAAAGAGTAACAAACTATTCTCACTTGAATATCACCCTATTGATGTTTTTTATTTTGGAACAATCCGGCTGCCGGGATTATAAATAAAATAAGTACGTAGAAATGAAGAAAAATTTAATTACCAGATGCCTGGGTGGCATCGGGGTAGGGTTCTTATGCCTTGTTGCCAGCTCATGTAAAGAACAGCCGGCCATGATGGTGAACAATGAGTACAAAGTACTAAAAGTGTCTACAACCGACAAAACCCTGAGCAGTCTCTATTCTGCCACTATCCGCGGACGTCAGGACATCGACATCTATCCGCAGGTTTCAGGTTTTATCACTCAATTATGTGTGGAAGAAGGGCAGGCTGTACGCAAAGGACAATTATTGTTTGTAATCGACCAGGTGCCTTATCAGGCGGCTTTACAGACAGCCCAAGCCAATGTGGAAGCCGCAGAAGCAGCGTTAAGCACTGCAAAACTGACGTTAGACAGCAAAAAAGAATTACATGCACAAAATGTAGTCTCCGCTTTCGACCTACAGACTGCCGAAAACTCCTGGCTAAGTGCCAAGGCCCAACTGGCACAGATGAAAGCCCTGGAACTGAATGCCCGCAATAACCTGTCCTATACAGAGGTGAAAAGTCCGTCGAATGGAGTTGTCGGAACACTCCCCTACCGCGTCGGAGCACTGGTCAGCGCCAGTCTGCCTAAGCCGTTGACTACGGTTTCGGACAATTCGGACATGTATGTCTACTTCTCCCTGACGGAAAACCAACTGCTGGGACTTACCCGCCAGTACGGCTCCAAACAGAAAGCGCTGGAAATGATGCCGGAAGTGGAATTACAACTGAACGATAAATCCGTTTACCCCGTAAAAGGAAAAGTGGAGACCATCAGCGGTGTAATTGACCGCAGTACGGGAACCGTAAGCCTGCGTGCCGTATTCCCGAATGAAGATGGCATACTTTACAGCGGCAACTCCGGTAACATCATCCTGTCTACCGAGAAATCCGGCAGTATCGTAATTCCGCAGACGGCGACTTTCGAGATACAGGACAAAGTATATGTCTATAAGGTGGTAGACGGCAAAGCAACCTCTGCCCAGGTGAATGTCACCCGTGTAAACGGCGGACAGGAATATATCGTGAACGATGGCTTGAAGCCGGATGACGTGATTGTTGCCGAAGGCGTAGGTTTGTTGCGTGAAGGAACCCCGATTCAGGTTAAACAATAATTGAAAGAAGGAATATGAAATTAAGAACCTTTATAGAACGCCCGGTACTATCAGCCGTTATCTCTATCGTGATAGTATTCATGGGTATCATCGGATTGACGAGCCTGCCCGTCGAACAATATCCCGATATCGCACCGCCTACCGTCATGGTAAGTACCACTTATTTCGGAGCCAGTGCCGAAACACTTCAAAAGAGTGTGATCGCCCCGCTGGAAGAGGCCATAAACGGCGTTGAAGACATGACTTACATGACATCTACGGCAACCAATGCCGGAACGGTATCCATCATGGTATACTTCAAACAAGGTACCGATCCGGATATGGCAACCGTAAACGTACAGAACCGTGTGTCCAAAGCCACCGGTCAGTTACCCGCAGAAGTGACTCAAGTGGGGGTCACTACAACTAAGCGTCAAACCAGCATGTTGCAGATCTTCTCGATTTATAGCCCGGACGACTCATACGACGAAGGCTTTCTAGCCAACTACCTGAGCATTAACCTGAAACCGGAAATCCTCCGAATCTCAGGTGTCGGCGAACTGATGGTAATGGGTGGAGATTACAGTATGCGTGTCTGGATGAAACCGGACGTGATGGCTCAATATAACCTGATCCCTTCGGATGTGACCGCCGTTCTGGCCGAACAGAATATAGAATCGGCTACCGGTGCATTCGGTGAGAACTCTACGGAGACCTACCAATACACGATGAAGTACAAAGGCCGTCTGATACAACCGGAAGAATTCGGGGATATCGTGATCCGTTCGACCGAAGACGGTGAAGTACTGAAACTGAAAGATATAGCAGAAATAGAGCTGGGACGTGAAAACTACTCTTACATGGGTGAGCTGAGCGGGCATGTCGGCGTTTCCTGTATGGTATTCCAGACAGCCGGTTCCAACGCGACCGAGGTAAACCAGCAAATCGACGCTTTCCTCGACGAAGCACGCAAAGACCTGCCGAAAGGTGTCGAGATCGTACAGATGATGAGCTCGAACGACTTCCTGTTCGCCTCCATCCACGAGGTGATAAAGACATTGATCGAAGCGATCTTACTGGTTATCCTGGTGGTATACATTTTCCTGCAGGATATCCGTTCGACCCTGATCCCGCTGGTAGGTATCATCGTGTCGCTGATCGGTACATTCGCATTCATGTCGATTGCCGGATTCAGTATCAACCTGATTACTTTGTTTGCACTCGTTCTCGTGATCGGTACGGTGGTCGACGATGCCATCGTCGTCGTCGAGGCGGTACAGGCCCGGTTCGACGTCGGGTATAAATCTTCGTACATGGCCAGTATGGATGCCATGAACGGGATCAGTGCCGCCATTATCTCTTCTTCACTGGTGTTTATGGCCGTGTTCATTCCGGTATCGTTCATGAGCGGAACGTCAGGTACATTCTATACACAGTTCGGTCTGACGATGGCGGTTGCCGTAGGTATCTCGGCGATCAATGCATTGACATTGAGCCCGGCATTATGCGCACTGATACTGAAACCGTATATCAATGAGGACGGTTCGCAAAAGAATAACTTTGCCTCCCGTTTCCGTAAAGCGTTCAATACTGCTTTCGACGTCCTAATCGCCAAATACAAGAAGGGTGTACTCTTCTTTATCAAACGCAGATGGCTGATGTGGTCGATGCTGGCCTGCTCGGTTGTCCTGTTGTTCTTCCTGATGAAAACGACGAAGACCAGTCTGGTGCCGGACGAAGACCAGGGTGTATTGTTCGTCAACGTTACAACAGCTGCCGGCAACTCACTGGCTACGACCAACGACGTGATGACCAACATCGAGAACCGTATCAAAGACCTGCCGCAGATCAAGGAATATAACAAAGTATCCGGTTACGGACTGATATCCGGACAAGGAAACTCATTCGGTATGTTCATCATCAAACTGAAACCGTGGGATGAACGTACAGATAAGGAAGACCATGTACAATCGGTTATCAACCAAGTATACGGACGGACTGCCGACATCAAGGATGCAACTGTCTTCGCCATGTCGCCGGGTATGATCCCCGGTTACGGTATGGGTAATGCGCTGGAAATGTATATGCAGGATAAAAAAGGAGGCGATCTGACTGATTTCTTCAATACAACACAACAATATCTGGGAGCCTTGCGCGAACGTCCGGAAATTGCAGCCGCCTATTCAACCTTCTCTATCAACTACCCACAGTGGGAAGTGACGGTAGATGCAGCTAAATGTAAGCGTGCCGGTATCACTCCGGATGCCGTTCTGAGCACCCTGTCAGGTTATTATGGAGGACAATATGTATCTAACTTCAACCGCTTCTCGAAAGTGTATAAGGTGATGATACAGGCTTCCCCGGATTATCGTCTGGATGAGTCTTCACTGGATAATACTTTCGTACGTATGGCAAACGGCGAAATGGCGCCGTTAAGCCAGTTCGTGAACCTGACAAAGGTATACGGCGCCGAATCGCTGAGCCGTTTCAATATGTACAACTCGATCGGGGTTAATGCGATGCCGGCGCCGGGATATAGTTCCGGTGATGCCATCAATGCCGTAAAAGAAGTAGCGGCAACCAGCCTGCCGAAAGGCTACGGTTACGACTTTGCCGGTATCACCCGCGAAGAGAACCAGGAAAGCAATACGACAGCCGTGATCTTCGCCATCTGTATCCTGATGATCTACCTGATCCTGAGTGCGCTTTACGAGAGCTTCCTGATCCCGTTTGCCGTGATCCTTTCAGTACCATTCGGCCTGATGGGGAGCTTCCTGTTTGCAAGAATGATGGGGTTGGAGAATAACATTTATCTGCAAACCGGTTTGATTATGCTAATCGGACTTCTGGCAAAGACAGCGATCCTGCTGACCGAATATGCAACCGAACGCCGTGCAGCCGGTATGAGCCTGACTTCGGCCGCGCTGTCTGCCGCCAAAGTTCGCCTGCGTCCGATTCTGATGACGGCGTTGACGATGATTTTCGGTCTGCTCCCGCTAGTTGTAGCGACCGGTGTAGGTGCAAACGGTAACAGTTCGTTGGGAACAGGTGCTGTCGGCGGTATGCTGATCGGAACGCTCGCCCTGCTGTTCGTCGTTCCTTCGCTGTTCATTGTATTCCAGTATTTGCAGGAGAAAGTGCGCCCGATACAGTTCGAACCGACACACGACTGGCAGATTCAGGAAGAAGTAGAAGAAGTAACTGCCGAGCGGAAAGAATATCTCGATAGTAAAAAGAAAGAAAAATAAGCAGATGAAAAATAATATCATTCTATTATCTGTCGCCACCCTCTCGCTACTGAGCGGGTGCGGCATCTACAAATCCTACCAACCGGAAACCTCCGTCCCTGACAACCTCTTCAGGGAGGAGGCGCCGGTTACGGATACGACAAGCATCGGCAATCTCGACTGGCGGGAACTTTTCACAGACCCTCAGTTGCAGGCACTAATTGAGAAAGGGTTGGAAAACAACACCGACCTGCGCACCGCCCACCTGCGGGTACAGGAGGCCGAAGCCGCCCTGATGACGTCGCGCCTGGCTTACCTGCCGGCTCTTAACCTGACTCCGCAGGGTACCATCAGCAGTTTCGACGGTTCGAAAGCCGCCAAAAGTTATCAGCTGGCGGCCTCAGCAAGTTGGGAAATAGATATATTCGGGAGACTGACAAACGCCAAAAGAAGTGCGCAGGCAGCTCTCGAACAAACCAAATCATACAAACAGGCCGTCCGGACACAGCTAATAGCCACTATAGCCAACTCCTACTACACTTTATTATTGCTCGACAAACAACTTGTCATCAGTGAACGGACGGCCTCTCTTTGGAAAGAGAATGTACAAGCCATGCAGGCATTGAAAAAGGCAGGCCTGGCAAACGAAGCCGCCGTCTCGCAGTCAGAAGCGAACAGCCTCAGCGTAGAAGCCTCCCTCCTGACCTTGCGCCAACAGATTAATGAGATGGAGAACAGCCTTTCCAACCTACTCGGAGAAGTACCGCAGCGGGTGGAACGGGGCAACCTGGACCGCCAGGAGTTTCCCGAAACATTGTCGACCGGCGTTCCGCTCGCCCTCCTGGGTAACCGTCCGGACGTACGGCAGGCAGAATACTCGCTGGCACAGGCGTTTTATACAACGAACGGGGCACGGAGCGCTTTCTATCCGAACATCAACCTGAGCGGTGTGGCCGGATGGACCAACAGCGGAGGAGGCATCATCGCGAATCCCGGCGGTCTGTTGTTGCAGGCTATCGGTTCGCTGACGCAGCCGTTATTCAACAAAGGTGCCAACATCGCCCAACTGAAGATTGCGAAAGCGCAGCAGGAAGAAGCCTCACTGGCTTTCCAGCAAAGCATCCTGAATGCGGGTAGCGAAGTGAACAACGCCCTGACCCAGTGGCAGACGGCACGCGGACGCATCACACTGGCTGACCGGCAAATCGTTTCCCTGCAAAAGGCCGTAAAAAGCACGCAGTTGCTGATGGACCACGGAAATATCACCTACCTGGAAGTGCTGACTGCCCAACAATCATTGTTGCAGGCCGAACTTTCCCAGGCGGCTGACCGCTTCGACGAAATACAAGGTGTCATCAACCTCTACCATGCTTTGGGAGGAGGACAGGAAGAATAAAAATTCTAGCCTACCTAGAACCTCCTTTCGAGGCAGGCTAGAAAGGGGCTTCCAGGCAAGATAGAAAGTAGTTTCCAGGTTAACAAGAAAGGTGCCGCATCTTTTAGCAGATGCGGCACCTTTTTTTATCTCTTTCCGGCAGTGCGGTCAGAGCCGGGCGGTTATATAATCAATAATATCGAGGCAGAGATTGGTTGTCAGGTCATTTGTATCCAGATCGGGATTCAGCTCGACCAGGTCCATCGACTTTATCAGGTTCGTAGATAGCATATGTTCCACAAAATCTTTAAACTCGTCGGGGATCAGACCTTCGCTGACCCGCGTTCCCGTTCCCGGAGCAAAGCGGGGGTCGATACTGTCCACATCGATACTGAAATGGACGTTGCGTATTTTCCTTTCCTTCAGTTTCCGTTTAATATCTTCCGCTACAAAGCCGATGCCTTTCAGACGGATCGTTTCCATCGTGTAGACACTTAAATGTTCCCGGTCTATCAATGCCAACTCTCCTTCATCCAGGCTACGGGTACCTACCAGAAAAACATTCTGCGGATTCACCTTATTCCCTTGTCCGTATATATTGACCAGTTCCTCGCTACCCATGCCCATCAAAGCACTCAACGGCATACCGTGGATATTCCCGCTGGGAGAAGTTTCATTCGTATTGAGATCGCCGTGTGCATCCAGCCAGATGATACCGAAATCATCAAAACTTTTTCCAACCCCGGAGGCACTCCCCAGCCCAAGTGAATGATCGCCACCGATAACCAGCGGGAAAGCTCCTCCGCGTAGCGTATCATAGACCAGTTCCGCCAGGTTATTGTTCACCTCCACTATCGCATCGAGGTATTTCATACTCTTGCTCCGGGCAAACTTATCCGCTTCCGACACAAGCGGGACATAGAGGTTGCCCAAATCAAAGGCACGATGCCCATTCTTCCGGATAACCTGCATCAGTCCCCGTTCACGCAGATGGTTCGGGGCCCGTTCAACGCCTTCCCGGTCACAACCCAGGTTCAGAGGGACTCCTATTACGTTTATTTTCATACGATAATTTATTACGATTATTATCAAAACCGAGCAAACGTCTCCTTTATAATACCTACCGCCTCCATCATCTGTTCACGGGTAATAATCAGAGGTGGGGTGAAGCGGATAATATGGTCGTGCGTCGGCTTGGCTATCAGGCCGTTTTCTTTCAGTGCGAGGCAGATATCCCAGGCAACCTTTCCGTCATGCGGTTCGGTGACTACGGCATTCAGTAATCCTTTACCACGAACTTGTTTGACCATCGGATTGTCTATCTTTTCCATTTCACTACGGAAAAGTTCACCCATTGCATAAGCATTTTCAGACAGATGTTCATCGCGCACCACCTCCAATGCAGCAATACCGACGGCAGCAGCCAGCGGGTTTCCGCCATAAGTGGAACCATGTTCGCCCGGAGCAATCGTCAGCATAATCTCATCGTTTGCCAGTACAGCGGAAACAGGAGTCACACCTCCTGAAAGAGCCTTGCCCAGTATCAGGATATCCGGATGAATATTCTCATAATCGCAAGCCAGCAGTTTCCCGGTACGACCGATACCGGTCTGTATCTCATCTGCAATGAACAGGACATTATGTTGTTTGCAGAGGTCGTAGCACCGGCGGAGATAACCGTCATCGGGAACAATTACGCCTGCCTCTCCCTGTACCGGCTCCAACAGGAGACCGACTACATCGGGATCTTGCAATGCTTCTGCCAATGCTTCTACATTATTATATTGTACTTTAATAAAACCCGGCGTGTATGGTCCGAAGTCTTCATAGGAACTCGGGTCGGTACTCATCGAGATGATTGTAATCGTCCGCCCGTGGAAGTTCTCGCTGCAAACAATAATCTTTGCTTTTTCGGGAGCGATACCCTTGATGCGGTATCCCCAGCGGCGTGCCAGCTTCAGGGCGGTCTCGACCGCTTCTGCTCCGGTATTCATCGGTAACAGTTTGTCGTAGCCGAAGAACTTACAGGCAAACTCCATATATTCACCCAATATATCTGCGTAAAATGCACGCGATACGAGTGTCAGCTTCTGCGCCTGTTCGGTTAATGCTTTGATGATTTTAGGATGACAATGCCCCTGGCTCAGGGCGGAATAACCGGACAGGAAATCAAAATAACGTTTGCCTTCCACGTCCCACACAAATACGCCTTCTCCTTTCTCGAGAACGACAGGCAGGGGATGATAGTTGTGTGCACCAAACTTCCCCTCACGGGTGATGTAATCTTCCGGTCTCATACTATTTCTGATTTAATTGTTTTTGTCAGACTGTAAGCGTTTCATACAGCCTTTGAGCCAAAGATAGTAATTTGAGTGACAGTATGTCACCGAAAGATCTATGTTAAGAAACACACTATGACCGGACTTCTTCCACAATCCACCGTTCGATATTGCGTGTTTCTTTGCTGAAGTTAATACCAATCTTAAACAGCCTGCGACCGTCAGCCTCGAAAGGACGGGCATACTGTTTCCCATTGATCTGCCGGAGAGCCTCTTCGGCGGTACCATCCAGTTTAAACTCCATCACATAAATGAAGTGATCTGTCTTCAGCACCAGGTCAATACGTCCGTCGGAGGTATGATATTCCGCTTCAACATAAAAACCAATGAGCTTGAATACAATAAAAAGCACGTTCTGATAGTGGCGTTCCAGATCGGAAGCCAGCTCATAGGGCACATCGGCAAAGAAACTGCTAAGGCGGCGGAAGAAAGCATCATAGTCGCCGGCCATCACCTCATCTACAAACTTCTTGATCTGGAAAGGAGACTCCATCTTATCCACATTTGCATAAAAAGGCAACAGGAAGCGAATAAAACCTTCCTCCACTTCGCGGTTGGGGAAACCTAAACGATATAATCCGAAACGCCGGTCGTACCCCTTAATTGTCAGGTAGCCACTTTGGTAAATAACAGGGATCGGATTATCCGATGTAGAGTCGATGCTGTTAAGCGTATCGGAATCCGTTTCCTCATGCGCCATACGGTTAAGATCGTAATGATGCTTCTTCAGCAGTTCGACAAGATAGGTCGGCGTGCCGGTTTCAAACCAGTAACTATCCAATTGGCGGTACTTAAATGCATTAAGTAAACTGAATGGATTGTAGATACCGATACTATTCTCCACAAAATGATAACCGTCATAGCATTCCTTCAGTTCGGCACAGGCTTCATCATACGTCATATTTCGAGCGGAAGCCAACCCGTGGATATCCTCTTCAAAATAAGCGTGCAACTCCTCTTCGCTTATACCGCAAACAGAGACGAAAGGCTCCCGCATCGAGATATCGTCCAGATTATTCAAGTCACTGAATACACTTACCTTACCGAATTTTGTTACCCCCGTCAGCATGGCGAACTGGATAGAACCATCCATTGTTTTCAGTACGCCATAAAAAGGTTTCAGGGTGGAGCGGAAAGAGGCCTGCAATTCCTCGTTACCGATAGCCTGGAGCATCGGCTTATCGTATTCATCGACAAGGATGGCGACACGTTGGCCGCTTTGCTCGTGGGCCCGCTGGATGATACCGGCGAAACGCAGGGAGAGAGAACGCTCGGAAGGTTCCGCCCCGTACATTTTTTCCCATTGGGTCAGGGCTTTGTCCAGTATATTATCGAGGCTTTCCGGCTTATCGTACTTTTCAATGTTCAGATCGAGATGCAATACAGGCCGTTTTATCCACTCCTTTTCCAGACGTTCCATGGCCAACCCTACAAAGAGTTCTTTCTTCCCTTCAAAGTAAGCCAGCAAAGTGGAGATCAGCAGGCTTTTCCCGAAACGCCGGGGACGGCTCAGGAAATAATAACTGCCGGTCTTTACCATCCGGTAAGCCAGTCCGGTCTTATCTACATATACATACCCGCCTTGACGGAGTTTCTCGAAGTTCTGTATGCCGATGGGATAAATTCGCTCATTCATAATCTTTCATTATTAGTTGCCTCGTATGCTTACAAAGATAGTAAATAATCGATTACCGGATGCAGACGACGCGGAATACGCAGAGTCTCGCAGGCTTTTTATTAATAAATAATAGCATCTGCGACAACCTGCTTATCCTGCGTCGTTATCTGTGTCCGATTGTATGTATCCTACCAGACAATCACCTTACACACCATGCGGGCGGTCTGTACGATATACAGGCCGGGGGCCAGGGACCGGCGGTTAAGGCCGGGTTGGGCTTTGAATGTGGCCAGTGTTGCGCCGCCGAGGGTGAGGATGCGGACCTCTTCGGGGCGGTCGATTTCGAGGCAGAGGACGGAAGGCTCTGTTCGGATTTTCAAGCCGGTGGTGATGGTGGCGTTGGCGACATCGGTGTTCTTTTGGATACCGGCGATCGAGATGGTGACCGGGGCACGGACGTAATCGATGATGTAAGCGCCGTCGCTTATGCGAGGAGTAATCGTTTCATCGCGGCCGACCGTTTCACCACGTCTGATTGTTACAACGGGGACGGATTGGTCGTAATCCTTATCCAGCGTGAGGTAGAAACGGAAGTGGTCCCAGGACTCCACCTCGTAATTACCCGGAGCCGGATCGGTCATCGCACCTTCTACTGCGGGAAGGGTGACAGTGTAGTAAACCGGATCAGGATCGGGGCCTGGACCCGGATCGGGTGACGACTTAGCCACATAAGCCACAGCAAACGGACTGAAACCGGTAACAGTGATTTCCATATACTCATCAGCCAACGTCAGATTTCCTTTAGCCGTGGAATACACGTCGGTGCTACCGTCCGATTTGAGATGGATGATCGTGAAATCATGTTTGCTCTTGTCCACATTTTCCGGATACGGGATACGCACTTTCACTTTGTCGGTAGGCTGGACAGGAGTAACGGTAGTTTCAGACTTACCGCTGCTGTTATCGAAAATAGTCGTTACCTTGACCAGCGTCACTTCCATGAGAATCATATTATTCGCATCAATGTCAATATTAGCCTGCGAAGCAGCCGCCTCTGCCTTGCTCTTTACATCATTCTCCTTCGATTCGGGGACATCATCCTTTACTAGGCGAAGCTGGGACAGTTCGGTATCAGACGGAAGGGAACCTGCATCGGGGATGATAACCACCGGGGCATCCGTCGGACTTGTTTCCTCTTCCTTTTCTTTGGGGACGGCAGGTGTACCGATATTTTCCGGCTGTATCGGATCGGTCGGCGGGGTAAACTCGGCGGAAATCGTTATGTCGGAGTTGACGGTGATGGTTGAGCCGGAATGCTCCGAACCATCTGCCATATATTTCGAAAACGTATATCCCAACACAGCCGTATTCGTTAATATCAATTCAGCTCCATCAGCAACCACATCGCCGGAATTGATCACTTTGCCGGTCGCATCGGTAACGGTTATCGTGCCGCCTACAACAGTTTCGATAGTTACGATGTATTTCTGTGCTTCGGCCTTTTGGAATTTGACTTTATAAGTCTCCGTTGTCGAGCGATCCTCTGCGGTAACAGTCAGGGTAGCCGTACCGGAACCATCGGAAAGGGTGACGGTTACCGCATCGGACGGCAGGGTTGCACCGACATCGGCAGGCGTGCCGGAAAGGGTTATTTGTGCATTATCGGCAGTGGCGGAAGGAAGGGTTACAGTGTATTCTTTCCTGGCGGCGGTGAAGTCGGGAACTGGAATGAAAGTACCGGAATTATCAGTACCAACCTTATACTGCAACGATCTCAACCGGGTATCCGATGAAAGTTGTGCGGGTTTGGCTTCAAACTCTACGTCGACGGTCACCGGCTCTCCCGGCATAGTGAAAGTGTACTCGCCGGAAACGGGGTCCAATTGGAGGTTTTTAGCAGCCTCATTCGTGCAATACACTTTCAGGGAACCGAAAACGACCCTGTAACCGGTAGCCGGGGCGACTTTCAGTGTCACCTCCGTGCCGGAAATAAGCTTGGTACCGGAAGTTAGCGAGGTTCCGGCCGTATCCAAAGCCAACGTGCCGTTCGCCGGGGCGGAGAAGGTGACGGCATACGGAATCTTTTCATACACCGCCTCTACCGTGACCGGATATTCCGGTACGGTGAAGGAATAAGCATTATCTCTGCCTGCGACCGGCGTAACCACCACCATTGTGGCGGATGCATCCGTGCGGTAAGCCTTCGGGTAGCCAAAAGCCAGCCGGTAGCCTGTGGCGGGGGTAGTCGTAAGCGTCACTGTCGTGCCGGGAACAAGCTCGGTGCCGGAGGTAAGCGAGGTTCCGGCAGTATCCAAGGCCAGCGAACCGTTCGCAGGGGCGGCAAAGGAAACGGCGTACGGGATCTTCTCGTACTTCGCCTCTACCGTAGCCGGATAATCCGGCATGGTGAAGGTGTAGGTGTTATCGCTGCCGGTGACCGTCGTAACCTCTATCGTTGTGGCAGGCGTATCCGTGCGGTAGGCCTTCGGATAGCCGAAAACCATCCGGTAGCCCGCGGCGGGGACGGTTGTAATCGTCACCTTCGTGCCGGAATACAAGGTCGTAGGGGCAGTGAGCGTCTTGTCGTCTGCCGAGATCGAGAAAGAGGCCGAGCCTTCCGCGGGGGCCGCAAAAGTCAGCGTGAAAGGTAGAGCGGGGAAGTTGGGCTGAGCTTTCGTCCCGGTCCCTTCCTGCGCCCGGGCGGTCAGCGAGAAGACCGCCAGCAGGCATACAAGCCATAAACTAATATATCGTTTCATATCAAAGCGCTATTTTATAAGTGATGTTATTGATTCGGATCATGTAAATACCGGAAGGCAAGTCCAGGCGGGTATCGCCTGGAGCGATAGAGGCAGCGTAGACGACACGTCCGTCAGAGCGGACCACGGTAAGCGCAGCGGCCTCTCCGGAATAAACATGCAACGAGCCACGAGTTCCCCAGACACGGGCGGTGACGGCGGCAAGCGGCTGTTCGATACCCGTAGCAATGCCCTCTCCTATTTTCAGACTGGCTACCCGGGCACGGGTGACGGCATTGGCGACGATAAAGGCCTCGAAGGGCTTCACGACGTACTCGCCTTCTTTCAGTTCAAAACGTTTACCGTCGGCATTCAACACGTAGATATTGGAAAGCGTCAGGTTCGCCAGGTTCGGGTTCGTTTGGAAAACGAACGTGCCATCCTCCAAGGCATCACCTAAAGTAACCGGAATGGTCGCCGGTATCTCGATCGCCTGGTCGGCAGAAGCAGTGGCGGCGAAGGTTACCGTAGTCGAGGTATTCTCGGCGGCCAATAGATAGGGGCTGTCGGCGGCAAGGGCGGCCGTATTTGTTCCCTCAGCTGTTGTGCCGGAGATATTGTTCCAACTTTGGGAGGAGGCATCCATACCGGTGTAACCGGTGGCGGCGTAAAGGAGTTGATTCTCGCCTTCTTCCACAGAGACGGACAGGGCGACAGGGCTGCCGAAGGTTGTCCATTTGTTTTCGAGTGTACGGGTGGTCAAAAAGGTGTCGAACACTTTTAATGGATTTGTCGTTACAAGCTGTGCGCCTTCCTCAAGCGACAGATTGAAGACAAAGGCATCGACGACATTGACGGTAAGCACGCCATTCGATCTAACAACAACGTTCTGGGCGGCGCAGTCGGTTTCCGAAAAATTCTTGGCATCGGTAATCTCGATTGTTTTCACGTCTTCCACTTCTTTATAGACGCTCACGGCATTGGCTACCGCGGAAAAGAGCTTGACCGGCTTTTCATTACTATCCAGCCCTTTCTGAGAAGTACGGACTTCACCACCAGCATTCGTTACCTTCCAAAGCCGATACGTTTTGCCGGCTGTAACAGTCGTGGCAAAGGTTTTACCATTGTGCGACAGGGAAGATGGAGATTGGTCGGCAGCATCGGTGGCGGCAAAGGCTATGTCCTCGTAGCTTTCCAATGCGTTCGAGAACCGCCATTCCATCCAGGCGTTGGCAAGGGTTCCGGTGTTATGGATGGCGGTGTTGGCACAATAGAAGGTAACGGAGGTCGATGACGGATCAGTCACGGTGAAGGTACCGGAGTTATCGAGGCCGTAATATTCGTTATTATCTCCGGTATTCCCGATATACAGGCCTTTGCCCGTCAGCGTCAAGGAACCTTTATTCATCAGGGTAGAGGCTACGGATGAGCTGAGAGTGGAAGTGCTTTTATCCGCTGTGTTGATGGTCAGGGCGCAACCGTCGTTGATAGTTAGGGCAGCACCGTCGGTCGGTTTGATTACCACTTTATCGAAAGTCAGCGTCGGATTGCCGGTGACGGTGGCGATGACGAGTTTGTTGGTGGACGGAGATGCGCCATCGACCATTTTGACCGTGCCGTTGAAACGGGTCGATGTTCCGTTGTCTCCTTGTTTAGAACTCCATTTGCCATCGGAATAAGAGAGGGTGATGGTTTCTGTGTTGTCGGCAGGCAAAGGCAGCGGGCCAGGCATAGCTAGATAGTCGGCGGACTTCAAGTTGTCGGCAGGCTGACCGGCGATGGCTTCCCTGTAAGTTATCGGCAGTCCGTCGGCACCATAGCTGGCGATGGCTTTCAGTCGTGGAAGCAGGCCGTTCGTTTCGGTGTCGATGGCAGTGAAGGCTTTTGTATTTTCAGTACCTGCCCAAGAAGCGATATCGGTGGCGACCTCATCGAGATAGGTATCGGCGCCGTTTATCGCATCGGCGGCGATGTCGGCGGTTGGGGCGGAGGTGTTATCTCCTACCGTCAGTTGAATCTTGGAGCTGGCGTAGTTGTTGGAAAAGGTATCATTATCATTACTGCTATTACTATTCTTTCCGACAATACGACCGGCATGTTTACCAGAGGTGTTTCCGGTAGCTTTCACGCCGTCGGTATTTAAGGCGAGGCAATCCTTTACAGTAACGCTACTACCGCTCCAAATCCACCCGATAATACCGCCTGCATAAGCTGCGTCGCTGCTTGACGGTTCAGCAGAAACAGAGCCTGTGGCAAAACAAGATTCAATAACCACATATTGAGCAACTCCGATAATGCCGCCGGAAACACTTGATGACTGGGTTGCATTTGCGGTCATATTCCCTATTGAATAGCAGTGCGATAGATGACTTGGATTACTGCTACTACCATTAGTATCACTTTCGCCTACGACACCGCCCGCATAGGCGGAACCACCACTGGCGTTAACATCCATATTACCCGTGTTGAAGCAGGAAACAATAGAGGAGTTGAGACTTGTTCCTACGATTCCACCAGCATAATTATTCAGTCCTTGTATAATGGTGATAGTACCTCTGTTTGAACAAGCGCTAACCACCGAGTTTATTATTGAACCGGCAATTCCACCGACATCCCCACTCTTGTCTGATACAGAGAAACTGACCGCGCATCGGTTATGGCAATTGATGATTTTTCCATTCTCCACACGCCCCGCGATGCTACCCAGCGGGTAAGTATTGGCACCGCCTGTAATACTAGCCAATTGAATATTGTTGGCGCCTTCTTCATCGGCCATCGTCAGATTCCGCACGGTCGCTCCATACAGATAACCGAAAAGGCCGATATATTCTACCGAGGACGAGGATATCGTCATTCCGGTAATGGTCTTGCCGTTACCATCGAAGGTGCCTTGAAAGCATTTAGTGTAGTCGGTGTATGAAAGGTAGCTATAAGTCCCTATCGGTACCCAATTATTCACGAAACCAGCAGTGACGCCTTTAGGCGTAGCCAACGAGATATCATTGGCAAGCGTAACCGTACACTCTTTGAAGCCCGCATTGGAGGGATAGTAATTGCTATATGCCTCTTTGGTATTGGCGGTTGTCTTCCCTTTATTCGTTACCCAAGCGATCCACGCGAGGCCGCGGGGGGTCTTGACGGTGTAGTTGTTCACGGAGACGGAGACATCGACGCCATCCGGGCCGACATCGGCTGTCTCAGCGTATCCGACCCAGTCGGTAGGAAGAGTTTGCATTTTCGAGAAGGAGGATACTCCATTCTCCGTCGTCGTAAAGACGGTTCTTCTGTTCTCATCCATAAGTTGTTCATCGCCCAGCCAAACGGTGTAGCCGGTGTTCTTCGCGACGTTGATAGCGAAATGCTTATTTTTGTCGTCGGTGGTGAATTGGATAGCGGGATCAAGCGAGTCGCCGTTGGCATCTTTTATTTCCAGCGTCTTGCCGCTCCCTAGGGAGGCTTCAAACCTCCATTCGAGGAAGGGGGAATGCACATTATTGTCAAGAATTGCTTTTAATCCTCCAGAAGCCGTTATTTTCGCATCTTTGGCCGCAGATAAAGAAGCGCTATTCCCTATCGACACGCCATATTTGTTATCCGCTACGATATTTATTTTGCCTTTGAGGATAAGGTCTACTGAATGACCAGTAGTGTACAAATATATTCCATTTGAATATCCTTGGGAAAGGATATTCAATCCAGCAGCTCCACCATCCAGAAGCAGGTCGCACCCAACGTAGTTGTTGATTACTACTCCTTGGCATTTCAAGGTACTGGCAGAGCTGCCTGTCGCTTGGATACAGAGCGGATTACCGTTCTGTACCATATAAAGCAATGAGTCGTTGGCATTGTAGGTCAGGTTTAGCCCATCCAGTTTTAGGATCGGGTAGCTGTCAAGCTTATTATTATTAGGATCCTCTATCTTTTTCTCGCTTTTGATATCGATCGACCCATGCTTCCAGTCATTGTTCGTGCCCGTCAGCGTACCGGAGAACTCGTTCTCGGTACCATCAGTCCCGATCTTGCAAAACCAAGCGTAATCGGTCGAACTGCCAGATTTCTGTTTATAGGTCAGGGTTAGTTTGCCACTGATACTGCTCACATCCAGGTCTTTTATCTCTTGCGCCCCTCCCCCCTTCGGCCATAAAAAAGCCAGTATCATGATACTGATTATCCGTGCAGCGCCCCTCCGGCTCGCTGCACAGTGGTTTCTTTTTACATATAAAAAGTTGTTCATAAGTAAATATGTCTATTTAAATGATTAATGTTATATATAAAAGATGGAAGATGATGGGAGAATTATTAATAATAAGGCAATGTTGCAATGAAGATTGCAAGGATTCGGTTTTTGGCAGATTTGAATGTTACTTTTCTCTTGAAAGAAAAGTAACCAAAAGTTCAAGGCTGCATCTGTCTCGCTACTCAACATCCTTCGTTCGCTGTCGTCTGTGAAGCCGGTTAAGCCTTGATCTTTTGACTACTTTTGGATCAAGCCAAAAGTAGGTTCAAAACTTTCTATAACGACTCTATTTCTTCGACCGACAAACCTGTACATTCTGCAATGCCGGTAGCCGCGATACCCATACGTTTCATATTAATTGCTGTCTGACGCAGAGCTTTGGCTTTTCCTTTGGCCTCTCCTTCAGCCAGGCCCTCTGCTTTGCCTTCGGCCAGGCCTTCGATACGGCCCTCCCATTTGGCGGTGTCGAGCACGTCGTTCTGGATCATGATCACATTCAGATGTTCGTCGTACGCTTGACGCTCCTGCAAGGACATGGAGTAATACTTCAGTTTCTCGCGGGCTTCACGAAGACCGGGAGCAGTCGTGTCGGGACGGATCGTGCCGTCTTTCAGGTAGGCGATCCATTCGTCCAGAGGGGTTGTGGCCACTTTGTCGAACTCGTTTACACGGATCAGGATGTACTCGGGGAAAATCTCGGCAGGCAGGCGGGTTATGACGGCATCCCGGTCGCGCATGTTGATTCGCAAACGATCGCCGGTATGCACACCTGTGAAATGATTCTGTCCGTGGTAGAAATAGTCCGTCCCCACGCCCAGATCGAAATAGAGGATACTGATCGAGTAGACCTTCTTTACTTTCTGATAGCCTTCGCCCAGCGAGATATGCTCGGTGATGGCTTTGGTTACGCCGTAAAGGATGCGTTCGAGGTAATGCACTTCGCGCGTATTCTGAATTTCGACGATGATAATCTCACCTTTGCTGTTCAGGGCTTTGATATCGACACGGTTGAATTTGTCGTCGGCACTTTCCTGGTTGCTTTCGCTTTCGAGAATTTCGAGGATACGAACTTCTTCACGCAGCATAACGGTCAGGAAACCGTTGAGCACATCGAAGTTGGCCTTCTGACGCAACAAACGTTTGATGGCCCAATCGAAGCGGATATACCGGTCCTGTAACTCTTTTCTTTCATTCTCTGCCATGACTTTCGGATCTAAATTTTTCATAATTAAGTGTTTTATGTATTATGTAGTTCACAAAGATATACAAGAAAATGAAACCGGCCACCTCTTTTTCCTCATTATTTTCCTCCATCATCTTCCATCATGTCAAAGAACTCTCCGGGTGGCCAGTGCAAAGGCTGTTAAGATATTGCACCGGCTACCGCTGTATTATTCGATCTCCGGACGATCGCCTCCACCGGGAGACGGATCGGGATCGGGGGTCGGGTCAGGCACCGGGTCAGGGGTCGGATAGGGTTTATCGTCGGGCTGGGTCGGTGTAGAAGGGCCACCTTTAGCAGCGATCAAGTCTTTGTATTTGCGGAAGATCTGGTTCACCGTGTCAATAAAGCCGTTGATCACGTCGGTCGGTTCCAATACGGCATAGGCGTTGACGCGCTGGACGACCAGGTCGAGCGTCTCGTCGGTCGCCTTGCGGGCCTTCGAGGTGTCGGTCTTCACGCGGGCGGTGTATTCGTCGGTGCGGGAAGCGTCGAGCGTCTTGTACTCGCCGTTCTGGGTTTTCAACTGGGTGACATACGTTTCGAGATGAAGGGTCTGCAGCGCCGTTGCCACTTCAGGTTTAGCCAGGTCGGCCAGCAGTCCGTCGATCAGGGCGGTTTCTTCGGCATAGGCCTTGCTGTACAGCTTGTCGTAGGCACGGAGCACGGCGTCGACCGTACGGGCTGCCGACTGGAAGGCAGGATCGGGGCAGACCAGATAGGAGCCGTTCATAGAGAATATGAACTGGATCGTCTTGTCGCGTTCACCGTCTTTGGTTACCAACTGGTCAGTTGTCGCGCTTTTGGTGATGCGGTTGACGCATTCGCCTTCACGGTCGATACATTCCTTGTAACCGGGAGCCAGCGACTCGAGATGCAGCGCGGCAATCGTAACGACCAGGATACGGTCGTATATCTCCGTATTCATGTTCTTGTGGGCCGCGTTGCTCAACTTCGTTTTGTTAATCGTGCCGATTTGTTTTGCTAATGGCATAATCGTCTGTTTTAATATTGATACTAGAAATTATTTCGTTTTTTCTATTTTAAAAGCTCCGTCGGCCGGAGAAACCGTCGCTACGGTTGTCGGGGCCGTTCCGCCCGCCAACGGAGGTATCGCTACGACCTCAGCAACCGTTTTGCCGACCGGCAGAGGCTTCGCTACGGTCGTTGTATTCCTTTTTCCTACTGGCGGAGACTCCGCGACAGTCGCAGCGATAACTCCGCCGACCTACAGCCGCTGTATCCATTCGTTGAGCTCCTCTTCCCGAGGAACAGCCAGTTTGAGCTTAAGCCGGTAGCGGGTAGTGTGAAGGCTGCCTTGCGAAATAGATAGTCGTTTCATCGCCTCTTTATTGTTTATTTTCATTTTAATAAGCATACATAGAAATTCGTCCGACCGGGTCAATGCTGGACAATGGGCATGCAGGCGCGCCAGGAACTCCGGATGATTAGCCCGGAAAGTTTCACACAGCCGGTCGTTTCCTATTTCTGCTTTGTCGGGCATTGCACCGTCTTCAGGCTCTGTGTCGGGCGTAGGCGAAGCGGCTATAGAAAGAGATTCCAATTTACGGTTAACGCATTGGTGATACACATCGATCTTCCGGTTCAAATGATACCAGAAAATGCAATTTGTTGCCAGCAGAAGATAAAAAAGAACCGAGAGAATTACCACCGTCCAGCGGAGATATACCTCGCCCACGATCATCACCGCTACCATCTGCAACAAGGGTAGCGATAAAAGGATCGGAATCAGGAATGCCTGTGTTCTTTTCTTCTTCATATCAGCTCTTTTTATTTGCACCCAAAGTAAAACAATACTTTGCGTCCGCTCACTCTCACAGTCTGAACAATTTGCTGAACAACGACTGAACAACAACGTTTTTTTTCACATTTCTGTTCATCACACGTTACTGAACAAATAGCTCACGGCCTTGTCTTCGGACGCTGTAAAGGTATATACTGGCTCATGAACCACCTCGGATAACCAATAGACGGTTTAATAGATTTCCTACAAAAACAAGGGGTAAAACCGGATAAATACACTATTTTTGTCCCCAACCTTAAATATCAACCAAGATATGAGCAATTATCTGTTTTCCTCCATTTTTTTTCTTCTTTTTCTGCTGGCCGGTTGCCGACAGCATCCCGTCGACCCTTTACAACCGCTCGAAGCACGGCTGGCTACAAATACTGAAACGACGCTTAAGGAATATAATGACCGGAACGAAAAACTGCTCCGGCAGAAAAACTGCGATTCGGTTATCACATGCAGCAGGCAGCTGCTCCGGGCTTTTCCGCAATACCCGACGGGCAACAGCGACTCGGTATTGAAGGAGACACGCCGCCTGCTCAACTTCTACCTGAAAAGTAGTACCCAAAACAAACAAGCGGCCGGAAACAGCCTGCTGACGGATAGTTTGCTGGAGGCAGACCACCTTTATTTCGACGGGCCTGCCCATTACGACCTGCTGGCCGTCTGCACCGCCTTCCACAATTACGGCAACGACCCGGAAGGGACGCGCAAGTTGATCGAACGCTTTGCCGCCCTTCCTCCCTCGCCCGACCCGGCACAGGAAATCTATGCCTGCCACCTGGTTGCCAACGCCTGCTATCATTACAGCGAACAACCGGAAAGGGAGATTCTTTTTCAGAAACGGGCCGTCGACGCTTACCATGTCGGCGGAGAAGCCGATGACCCGGCCGATCTTTTAAGTACATTAGGCAATTATTACCGTCGCAGGGGCCTGTATGAACAGGCCATCGGTTATTTGCAGGAGGCCCGCGACTGGTGCCTGGCCCACCCCGACCAACTAAACGATGGGTTCGTCTATAACTTTACCGACCTGGCTAACCTGTACGACACGATGGAGCAACAGGATAAGGCACTGGAAAACATTTCGCAGGCCATCGCCTACTCCCTTGCGCTCGACAGCGTGGTGCTGAGCGACCTCTACCGCATGAAAGCAGGCATGTTCTGGAAACCCGAACAGAAAGATTCGGCACAGTTTTATATTCTAAAGGCGCTCAGGCTGGGTGAAGCGCATCAGCACCAGGCGGAGATCGCAGCGGCAAAGAACTTGCTTTACAGCTTCTACGACGAATTTTACCCGGACTCGGTGGCACTGGTAGTGAAAGGTTTCCGGGAATTATGCGCCGTTTCGCAAAACGACGTCATGAGCTATCACTACCCGACTTTCCGTTTTTCTTTAGGGAACGCTCTGGTCAAAACGGGACAGTTGCAGGAAGGTTTTCCGCTGATGGAAGAGACTATGGACTATTATCTGGAACAGGATTTCCCAGAAATGATCGACTGGTGCGGGAATATCTTGCTAAAAAGATATGCGGAACATAAGATGTACAGCCGGATAGGCGAGATTTACCCGGTCTATACCGCCATACATGATTCTTTACAGAAAAAAGAAAAGCAGCGGTATGCCATCGCCGCCAATATCCGTTATGAAACGGAACGAAAGGAACAGGAAAACCGTGCGTTGACTGCCGAGGTGGCACTGAAAGAGCAATCGCTCGTCTATACCCGGATTATCCTGGGGTTGTCGGGCTGTTTACTGGCTGCCGGAGTCGTTTACCTGATCCGTCGCCGTCGTCGCCATCTCAAAGAACAGGAAGAACACCGCCGCCAACTGAACGAGTTACTGACTTCACAGCAGGAACTGAACCGGCGTAATGAAACGTTAAGTCGTGAACTGGAACAGGTTTCGCACAACGAAATCATCGACAATGTGCGTCGGCAACTCGACCCGACCTTGTTGAGCGGCGAGGACGAAAAGCGTTTCCGCCAATCGTTCGCCGCCCTTTATCCGCGCTATCTGCCCGGACTGCGGAGCCGCTGTCCGGAACTGACCAAGTCGGACGAATTATTTTGCATGCTCATTTACCTGAAACAAAATACGGATGAAATAGCTTTGGCCTTAGGTATTTCGCGCGCCAGTGTCAACACGGCACGGAGCCGGATACGAAAAAAATTCGGATTACAAAAGGAAGATTCGCTGGATAACTACCTGCAAGTAAACTAAAAAAGGGATGACCTTTGTCATCCCCTTTTTCTTGTTTGGCGTGAAATATATATAGTCTTGAGAATTAAATGCGTATTATTTATCGACAGTTTTAAGGCTTACCGGCTTAAACAGGAATATGAATAAAAACAGCAATACCGCCGTGCAAGCCGAAGAGATCAGGAACAATACCGGCCAGTCACATTTGTCGCCGTCACGGAACTGACCGATCAACCATCCGTTCCACAAAGTTCCTATCAGGAAACCGATCCCCCAGACCAGGAAGAAAAGTAATCCCTGCGCCTGTGCCTTCATCTCTTTCGGTGCCACATTATCGGTATATACCTGTCCGCCGACATAGAATAATCCGAAAATCAAACCGTGCACAATGATACCGATATAATAGAACCATTGCTGCCCTGTTTCCGCCCCAAAGAAAAAGGCTCCGTAACGAACCAGCATAGCAGCCATACCAAATATCAATGTATTCTTAATACCCGATTTTACCAGAATAGTCGTGGTAATTATCAGGAAAAACATCTCTGCCAATTGGCCGAAGTTCATCGTCACTGTGATATTTCGTACCTGTTCGTCCGCCAGAATCATGGAACCGTATACATGGTAAAGCGTAAACGGGATGATCGACAAGAATGTAAGAATCATAAACACACGGTAATTCTTATCTTTCATCAAAGAAAAAGCGGAGAATCCTGTAATATCCATCACCGATATCTTTGTACTCTTTGCCACCGACGGAGGAGTATGCGGAAGTGTCAGGTTGGCAAAAGCAGCAATGAAACAGACACCCGCTCCGCAATACATCGGCAGGTTCGTATCATCGAACGCTTCCATCCCCAACAGATGGATAGCTACCAGACTGAAAATCCCCGAAGCTACCCATCCGACCGAACCGAACATACGTATACGCGGGAACTGCTCGGAAGGAGCGTGGCTCATCGCAATCGTACTTGTCAGACTCTGTGTCGGCATGTGACAAAGCATTGCCATTACAACAAAGAACATGAGAGGAGGAAAATCCTGCTGCTGAGCAGCCAGCAGCAGGAAAACTCCCGTTAAAATATTCAAAACTGCCAAAATCTTCTCTGCGGCAAAATAGCGGTCGGCAATTGCTCCGATAAACGAAGAGGCCATTGCACCGATAGCCATTGCACTTAATACTAAAGAAACCTGATACACTTCCAGCTTGAGCGTGTGAGACAAATAAGCCGCCAGCGGCACCCACCAGACAGCACTCAGCATGTACTGCAAAAACATCATCAGACAAAGTTGAATCTTTGTTCCTATTCCTGTATTAAAATGTAGTGTACTCATGATAGTAATATAAAAAGGTTTCTTGTTGTGTTTTCCAATCGTTGCTCAAAAGTACTCCCTATCAAAAGAAAAGTCTGTTTGTTCCGGTTGCATTAATTCCTCTAATCATCTCATTCTGTGCTGTTCTCACCCGGTATGATACGATTTTTGAAATCCGTGATACAATAAATGAAAACTGGTAATACAATTTTGCATATCTTGCAGTGTCAAACAACAAACTTATATATGAGCTATCTGAAGTTGATCTTATCTATACTTTTCCTGTCTTGTTCCTGCTGGCTTTTTGCAGAAGAAAGCAACTATCTCTTCCGCCATTACCAGGTGGAAAACGGGTTAAGCGATAATATGGTGACCTGTTGCGTACAGGATAAAAGCGGCTATATATGGATCGGGACACGTGACGGACTGAACCGTTTCGACGGCTATACATTTAAAGTATTCCGGAATGACCCGGACGTCCCGGAATCGCTCGGCAACAACTGGATCACACATCTGGACTGCGACCGTGACGGGAATTTATGGGTGGGTACCCTTTCCGGGCTATACCAGTACAATGAGGCCAAAGAATCATTTCTGCATGTTCCTTTCACCAAAAATAAAGGGATCGACCTATTCCGGTTTGATAAAAATAATCAGCTGTGGTTGCTCATGGACGGAACACTGATACAATATAATGTATCCGACGGACAGTTTCATATCTTTGCCGGTAATAACGGACAGACCTATACCTCCTTTTGTATCATGGCAGACAATTCCCTCTGGCTGGGTGATTCGGAAGGCTTTATCTCTCTGTTGAACCCGGAAGACGGCAGTCTGGAATCGCACAACCTGTTTGCCCATTCACCTGCCACTACCTCCCGGAAGTTATCCATGTTATCCCCCTCCCCTTCTTCTGCCAACATCTATGTGGCATTTGAGCATGATGACGTGAAAATATTCAATGTTCTTTCAAAAACCTATCAGGACCTGAATATCCAGGAAAAAAATCAATTGACTATCCTGATCAACTGTTTCCTTGAAAAAAACCAGAAAGAACTCTGGATCGGAACCGACTCGGGCCTGTTCATCTATGACCTGGACCTCGGAACCTGCAAACGTATCAGGCAGGACCCGTTGGACCCCTATGCACTATCCAGCCATTTTGTCTCAGCCTTGTTTAAAGACCGCGAAGACGGAGTCTGGATATGCTTCCACCAGAACGGAGTGAACTACTACTCTCCCTTCCGTCCTTTCAACGTATATTATCCCTGGAACGAAACGCATTCGCTGAAAGGAGAAGTAATACGCGACATTTGTACAGACATCTACGGGAATATCTGGGTAGGGACAGAAGACGCCGGCATCAATTGCCTGGAAAAGAAAACCGGGACTTTCACCAACTACCAGCCTGTCCCCGGCATGAAAAGTCTTTCACACACCAATATCCGGGGATTGGCGGCCTCCGGGGATAACCTGTGGATAGGTCATGTGATACACGGTATCGACTTGATGGATATACGGACCCGGAAAGTAATCAAACACTACGACCTGCTGAAAGATGCACAAACGGTAAAGAACAGTACCGTCAAATGTATCAAGGTCCTGCGTGAGGGAGAAGTACTGGTCGGAACGGAAGACGGCATTTTCCGTTACGATTACCTGAACGATCGCTTTGTCTATGCTACCCAATTCCCGCCATTCGCCGTCAACTGCCTGTATGAGGACCGGGTCGGAAAGATATGGCTCGGCATGTTCAACCGGAGCTATTATTTCAATACGATCAGCAATAGCGGTATGTATCTCCAATATGATAAACTGAACACCCAGCGCCACAATTCAGTAAACGATGCCTGTGAAGACAAATCCGGCAATATGTGGTTTGCCACGGTGGAAGGAGTGATCAAATATGACTTTCAAACCGGCGAATCATTACATTATACGGTGAAAAACGGTATGCCGAGTAACGTTGCTTTCCGTATTCTCCCCGATGATAATAATCATATCTGGATCAGTACCGCAAACGGGCTGGTTCGCCTTAATACACAGACCGAAGAAATCACGACCTACACGGAAACACACGGCCTCGTTACCCGGCAGTTCAATTATAACTCAGCTTTCAAAGATGAAGACGGTACCCTTTATTTTGGTACAGTGAAAGGATTTATACACTTCAGACCGACGGATGTACGTCCGGCAGACGAAAAGATGGACGTACATATCAGTTCCCTGGATATACAGAACGGAGCAGACGGAAGAAAAGTTATCAACAGTTCAGCCGTATCGGAAGTCAAAAGCATTACACTAAATCATAAAGAATCGTCTTTCAATATCAATTTCTCAGCTCTCAACTTCATTGCTCCCGGTTCGGTGCAATACGCTTACCGGATGGTTAACCTCGACAGGGATTGGATTTCACTCGGAGAACGTAACATCGTTTACTTCACCGATCTGCATCCGGGCAGCTATACATTTGAAGTAAAAGCAGCCAATCTTGCCAATAGCTGGGGGGATGATATTACCCGACTGCATATCACGGTACTCCCTCCCTGGTGGACATCCACTACAGCCTATGTAATTTATGCTTTCTTCTTCCTTGTAATGATTATTTACCTGATCTTTTCCTGGCAAAAGAAAGAAAGAAGGAATATGGCATACAACATGCAGATATTTGAAAGCAAGAAAGAGAAAGAACTTTACCAGGCAAAGATAGACTTCTTTATCAACATCGCACATGAGATCCGCACGCCACTCACGCTGATCAAGAATCCGCTGGAGCGCCTGCTGAAATCGGACAAGATCGGAGAAAAAGAGAATAACTCACTGATACTAATGGATAAAAATGTATCCCGCCTGTTATCACTCGTCAACCAGTTGCTGGATTTCCGGAAAACAGAGATCGAAGGTTATCGTCTAAACTTTGTCCGCACGGAAGTCGTTTCGTTCCTTTCCGAGACCGCCAAACGCTTTCAGGATATAGCCACGGAGAATAATCTCCTGTTAAATCTGGATCTGTCTGTACAGGAGCTATATGTTTTTGTTGACCGCGAAGCTCTCACCAAGATAATGAGCAACCTGTTTTCGAATGCCGTTAAGTATGCAGCCAAGAGCATCGTGGTGCGCTTGCATCTATCTTCCGATTACGAAACATTCATGATCGACTTTATCAACGACGGGGTTCCCGTTCCTATCGATATGAGGGATAAAATATTCGAACCTTTCTACCGTATCAAAGGGAATGAAGATAAGCCAGGGACCGGTCTGGGATTACCATTAGCTCGCTCGCTAGCCGAAATGCATCATGGAATACTTGAATTGGTGGACTTCCAGAACAACCAGACAATGTTCCGTATCACCCTGCCGGTAAAACAAACCGGAGCAGTAAAAACAACAGACGAGGAATCTCAGCCACAGACATCCCTTCCTAAAATAACTTATACCTGCGAAGAGGGGCGTCCGACCGTCCTGATCGTTGAAGACAATAAGGAAATGAGTGCTTTCATCGCAGACGAGGTCAATGAGAACTATAATGTATTGGTGGCCGGTAATGGCTCCGAGGCATTGGACTGGTTGAAAAAACAGAGTGTACAACTTATTATAAGCGATGTCATGATGCCGGTAATGGATGGCTTCGCCCTCCTCCAACACGTAAAAGCGGATATTGAATTCAGCCATATCCCGATCATTTTATTAACAGCAAAAAATACCATGCAGTCACGCCTGGAAGGGTTGGAACTCGGAGCAGATGCTTATATAGACAAACCGTTTTCCACCAGCTTGCTGATGGCACAAATTTCAAATCTGTTATCAAACCGGGACAATATCCGTAAGTTCTATTTCAACTCACCGATCGCCAACATGAAATCGATGGCTTACACCAAAGCAGACGAAGGTTTCCTTGAAAAATTGAACGAGATTATCAACGAACATATTGGTAATCAGGACCTGGATGTAAACATGATCGCCGACCTGATGCACCTGAGCCGCCCGACACTGTACCGTAAAATCCGTGCCATATCAGATCTTACTCCCAATGAACTGATCAAAATCAGCCGTTTAAAGAAAGCAGCCGAACTATTGCTACAGGGAAATATGAAGATATATGAGATATCGGATGCAGTAGGATTCAGTTCGCAATCTTATTTCTGGTCTGCATTTATCAAACAGTTTGGAGTTAGTCCATCAAAATATGCAAAAGAAAACAGGTAGAAACACATACCCCCTGTTGCACGGTAAAAGAAAATGAGATCATTGATAATCAATACCCATTAAGCAAACAGGACAGAAAAGGACAAAAAGGACACCGCCACATTTTCAGAAAGCAGGGCTCTCTGCATACCCTACGCTTCACATATTTTAGGGTTCGTTCTTGCACTGTCACATTCGTTTCTTTTAATTTAATCGGAACGCCCTATTTCTATACTATTATACTTGTTCTTTTCATTTCTTTTTTTTATCTTTGGAAAAAGTGAATCATATGGCTGAAGTAGAAAAAAATAGTATAAGAAAAATAGAATATATTCATTATCAACCATCCAATGATATTAATGATTTTATTTTCTATTTCAAAAAATATGCGCTACCTCATATTCGAGCCTTTATTGCCAAACTTAAACTTCGTAAAAAATAAGGGACTCACTTTCTGAAAATGTGGCGGTGTCCTTTTTGTCCTTTTCTGTCCCTATCTTTTAATACTGGCTGATTTACAACCATTTACCCTATAGCCCACCATACAACTGGGTATAAGGTAGCGAGGGGCGGAATATAGGGTATTCGACCATACCCTATAGAGAAAAACAGGATACGGTTCCCTAAACAGAACTCACTTATAAACAACAAAAGGCATCCTTTCCGGGACACCTTTTGCTATTCATATTTTTATATGGATTTCTTTCTATCTTATTCCTGAGTTGCCAGGTGATTCTTCAATGGGTTGGTATACATTTCCAGAATCTTTGTACGCAGGAAGGCTTCATCTTTGTTAGGCAATACAATTTTATCCAACTGTCCCTGCAAATATTCTTCAAAGTGTTTTTTGTCTCTTAAACCGTAGTTACTACTGAAACGCTTTGTACCTGTCAACATATCGTATGCTACGTAATTACAAGGATAGAAACGGTAATGTTTATAGATTTCCTTGTCTATGATGTTTGCGATAGTAGCGATCAGTTCATTCTTTTCCATATCCTTATCCAAAGCAGCTAGCTGATCATTGATAGGCTGTGTCAATGTAAAATGAACGCGGCCCTTATTGTTCAGGATACCTGTTTCCATACTCAGCAGGTCGTCACGCTGACTTTTCACATAATTAGGATCATCGCGTTTCATCTGGAACTCTTTCGCTTTCAGGAAATCACACGGATCATACTCATAGGAAATAGCTACCGGGAAGATATTCAAATCCATGATATTCGATACGATATCCTTGTCACCGCTCATATTCAGCATTTTCAATACGCTACCCTGTGTACGGTCGTTTGAATCCTTGGCACGGCCTTCACGCTGTGCAATCCAGATCGATTCTTTCGTATCGTTGATCGTATGACGGATATAAGCAGACAATGTACGGCTTACATCCAGCATCTGACGTACGGAAACACCACGTTTCACGATAAAACTGTTGTTCAGGCGAACCAAAGTTTCTATCCAGGGACGGATCATCAGATTATCACCGATGGCTACCTGTGTCATACCATAACCTACATCATACAACATGACATTCAGGAAGGAAGCATCCAATACAATATCCCGATGATTGGAAATAAACGTACAAGGCTTTTTATCCTTCGGCAGACGGCTTCGTCCGGAGATCGTCAGCGAGAAGGTCGTCTTGTTAGCCACCAGCATCACTGCCTCATAAGCCAGCTTCGATTTAAAATCTTCTTTCGTCTTGAAAGAACGCATTGTTTCGGAAAACTCTTTCCAGTTTACATCCGGTTTGATGTACCGGAAGGCCCGCTCGAAATCTTCGTTGGTTACCAATGCCTCGATTGCATCCTTCACCTCGTTGTTGTTCAGCGGACGAATGTCGTCAAAATTATAGGAAACTTCTGTATCCATATCGTTTAATTTTATTTACCTACCTTTTGCAGTTCGTTCTCAATAATGTCAGTCATGACATCTTTGATATCCAATCCGGCAGCCCGAACCTGCTGCGGAATAAAGCTGGTAGCTGTCATACCCGGTGTTGTATTTACCTCGAGCATTTTCGGTTCACCGTCTGCCTCAATAATAAAATCCACCCGGATAAGCCCTTTGGCGCCCAGTATATCGTAAATCTTTGATGCTTCGCGTTGTACCTTCTCCGTCAGTTCGGAAGAAATACGGGCCGGAGTGATCTCGTCAGACTCCCCGTTGTACTTGGCGTTAAAATCAAAGAACTCATTCTTTGTAACTACTTCGGTAAGCGGGAAGATCACTTCTTTCCGGGCCACACCCGAACCACAACCTACCTTATAACAACCGCAGGTCACTTCTGTTCCGGAAATAAAACTCTCCAACATGACCTCATTCCCTTCGGCAAAAGCCTTAGCTATAGCCGGTTGTAATTGTGAAGCATCCTTCACCTTTGTAACACCGAAGCTGCTTCCCCCGTCGTTGGGTTTCACAAATATCGGCAATCCCAAACGGCTCACAGCCTCTTCGTCCGTAACTGTCTGTCCTCTGAACAAACGGATGGAATCAGAGACTCTGACGCCAAAGCTACGCAAATAATTATTACAAACAAATTTATTAAAGGTTAGAGCGCTCACCAACTGACTGCATGAAGAATAAGGCATGCCTATCAAATCGAAATACCCCTGCAACCGTCCGTCTTCACCCGGAGTACCGTGAATAGTGATGTAAGCAAAGTCGAAATGCTTTACTTCGCCATTCTCACGGAAACTAAAATCATTTTTGTCTATTGGTGTATGTTCCCCTCCAGGAAGTTTTACCGCCCATTCGCCCTTCTTAACGATGGCAATATATAAATTATATTTGTCTTTATCAATAAAAGAGTAGATTCCTTCTGCACTTTTTAATGAAACAACAATTTCAGAGGAGTCTCCTCCGGCTACAATAGCAATGTTCTTTTTCATTTTTATATCTCTTTAGTATTTGCATATACCCGCCACTTTTCTATCAGTTGTGTCATATCGGCCGGAATTTCGGAATCAAAAAACATTTCCTCGCCGGTAGTAGGATGCACAAACCCCAACGTCTTGGCATGGAGTGCCTGCCGGGGACAGATAGCAAAGCAGTTCTGTACGAACTGTTTATATCTTGTAAAAGTCGTTCCTTTCAATATTTCATTTCCGCCATAACGTTCATCGTTGAAAAGCGTATGGCCGATATATTTCATATGCACACGGATCTGATGCGTACGTCCCGTCTCCAGGCGGCATTTCACCAATGTCACATATCCCAGACGTTCCAACACGGAGTAATGGGTAACGGCCGTCTTTCCCTGATCTCCTTCGGGAAATACCGTCATCTGCATCCGGTCGCGCGGGTCGCGTCCGATATTACCTTCGATACGGCCTTCGTCGTCTTTCACGATGCCCCATACCAGGGCACGATATTCGCGTTTAGTCGTCTTATTGAAAAACTGCATACTGAGATGCGCCTTTGCTTCCGGCTTCTTGGCAACAACCAGTAATCCGGAAGTATCTTTGTCGATACGGTGAACCAGTCCTAACGCCGGATCATTCGGATCGTAAGTAGGATCATCTTTTAAATACCATGCCAAGGCATTTACCAACGTACCGGTATAATTGCCATGGCCCGGATGCACGACCAGACCTGCCGGTTTATCAACCACCAGCAAATCATCGTCTTCATAAATAATCTTTATAGGAATATTCTCAGGAATAATTGCTAAATCCCGACGGGGACGAGACATCATAATAGTCACGACATCCTCCGGTTTCACCCGGTAATTGCTTTTTACCGGCTTGCCGTTTGCCATGATACAACCGGCATCGGCAGCCAACTGTATCCGGTTACGGGTGGCGCCCATCATCCGGTCTACCAGGAATTTATCTACCCGCAACAAGGATTGCCCGCGATCGGCAACGAAGCGGAAATGTTCATACAGCCGGGGAGCATCCTCCTCGTTCTGTTCTAACAGGTCACCAACCTGTTCATCATCCATTTCGTCGAAAAATTCATCCATAGCTAAAACCAGTTTTCTTCTTCACTATCCAATGATTCGATGGGCATCGTCGACAGGGAGTCAATCGACAAAGAGTCGGGATGCATCTCGGCCTCACCGCTGCTCACCTTCAGCACCAGCGGTGCCGTAAGCGGAACATGCTCACCTTTTGCCAACGCCCGTCCACGCAGATCGACAGAAACTGCCAGATCCTTGAAGTCACCCGGAACATACTCGATCTCCACATTTTCAAACCCGCGGGCTTTTAAAAGCGCATACGCCTGGCGGAATGACAGGTCTTCCACTTCCGGGATTGTTGCCATCTGCGAGGTCAAAGCATTCACGGTGATAAAAACGATACGTCCTTCTTTCACCTTCGAGCCGGCCAATGGAGACAGCTCGACGATAGCTCCCGGTTCCACGTCTTTAGAGAATACCGAGTCGATCACATTATAACGCAGGTTGTTATTTTTGAAGAATTCAGCGGCTTCTTCTATCTTCAGTCCCTTCACATCTGGAACTACAACGGCCTCATTATGTCGTGTATAATGATCCAGCCATTTCAAAGCACCATAGATCAGGCCACACGTCACGACCACTGCCAGCAGCAGGTTCAAGACGTACGGATTCTTTATCAGTTTAACAAAAAAGTTATTCATCTCTGTTTGTTTTTGTAGGCGGGATCAAAAATAGAAAACAAAGCCGTTAAAACAAAGAAAGTAAAGGCTTTTTAGCAAAAACCTCTACTTTCTTATACTAATTTCTTCTAACGGGGATTATCCGTTATATTCGTCAGATACAGTTAATTTAGCTCTTCCTTTAGCACGACGAGATGCTAATACTCTACGGCCATTAGCAGTAGCCATTCTAGAACGGAAGCCATGCTTGTTCTTTCTTTTTCTGTTGGAAGGTTGGAATGTTCTTTTCATCTTTCTATATATTTATTTATTATTATCTTACATATCAATTCGGGCTGCAAAGATAGAGGCTTTTTTTTAATAAACAAAGAGTTGAAAGTTTTTTCTTCTAATTCCAGCCCGGATTCTGCTTCAAATTCGGATTAAGAGCAATTTCATTGGTAGGAATCTGATACAGATAGTATTTCTCCAGCCAGCCTTTACCTGTTTTTACCGGATCATTATACATATATACATATCCCTCTGTTTTTCCGGAGGCATCGGCAAAACCTGTATTCAAATCAATAAACTGCCCGCTGTTACCAATCTGCTCTTTAGTCGCCCATTGTCCGTACTGTACTTTGTTTACAAACCATTCCGCTTTTTTCCAACGCCGTATGTCGTAAAAGCCAAAACCTTCGCCCATCAGTTCCACCATCCGTTCACGACGAATCTCCCAAAGAACCGGAGCTACCGACGGGTCCCGAGCCAGGTCGAAGCTGTCATTGATCTCGCTGACCGTCATACTGGCAATCTTTGCCCTTACCCGCAGTTTATTAATGGTTGCATCAGCTACTCCCTGATTAAACTCTCCCTTCTCGAATTTGGCTTCCGCATAGTTCAGCAGGACTTCTTCAATCTTAAATAAAGGGACATCGGTTGTCCCCTGATTTTCACGAGAATCATCCCATACATTATAATAACGGTATACATAATTACCGCTACGGGCTACAATGAAACCTTGCCCCCAATTATTAGTCGAGAAATGAGGGATGCCTTCCAATACAGAAGCCGACCAGTTCATCAGAGGAAAAACCTTATGCTTGCCAGCTTCCCCGTTTCCACCTCCATATCCGGTATAAGTGGTAATCCCCATCAAGTCCATATACTCTTTATCAGCCGGATTATCCGTATATTCCCAAGAATTGTTATTGTTTTTACGAACAACTTTATAGGGTGGTGCGACTGTCTCCAACAAACGGTAATCACGATGCCGAAATGTTGAATACATCGTTTTATCCGTTTTTCCCCATTCATAGGAGCTACTGGTAGAAATCGGTTTTCCGTCTTCACACAGATACATGTCGACAATGTGCTGGGGCATTTCCACATTATGGGTGGAAGTCCGTTCCACATGTGTCAGCACATAATTTGTAAAAATCTTAGGAACATACTCCTGATACAGGATCACTCCCGGAACACCTGCCAGGTCAGAGGTCAGCATTTCCCCGAAACTGCTGTGTACCGTCGGATAGGCAGCCATCAGACTTTCGGATGCTTTGATACAGGCATCAAAATATTTCTCATAATCGCCCAGTTCATGATATTTCCGCCAGGTTCCTTCAAATAAGGCAAAACGGGAGATCAATGCACGTACAACATGCACATTGATCGTGTTATCCCCGTCGCCTTCCGGTTTTATATGTTGTTCAGCGTATAATAAATTTTCCAGAACCTTGTCCGCCACTTCTTTACGCGGAGTACGCGGACCATAAGCCACTTCGGTATCACTATCACCCAGGATATGCTCTACCCAAGGCACATCGCCAAAACGGGCGATCAGTTCCATATAATAATAAGCACGAAAAAAGTAACCGACAGAGCGCCAATGTTCCTTATCGACATCACTCATAGAAGAATTATCTATATTATCCAGCATTAGGTTGGCATTACGGACAAAAGAGAAATTCCATCCGTTGCCGGAAGCCGCATCCGTTATCGTCTGGAAAGCATAACTGTTCCCGCTACCCAACCGACGCATCAGATAACCCGCATTGATATCTCCCTGATAAGATACGGCACTGGCATAGGAACCTCCCGTCCCCGGACGCCGCAACATATTACCATTCGTAAATACATTATACAATCCCCACGCATATGTCTTGAACGTACTGTAGGTTGAAAATACAGTTTCTTCGGTCAATGAATCCTTCGGAGAATGTTCCATGAAATCATCATTACACCCCGGCATGGCAGCCAATCCTGCCATAATCATCAAAGAATATATTATTTTTTTCATTTTCCTGCTAATTTAAAGTGTGACATTTATACCAAACGAAACGGTGCGATAGAAAGGATATCCCCAGGAAAGACGTTCCGGATCATACCCTTTAGGCAAAGAGGAGAATGTGTGTAAATTTTCACAACTCACAAAAGCCTTCAACGCATTCAGATGAATAACATCCATCCATGTTTTCGGGAATGTATAACTGAATGTGATGTTTTTCACACGTAGATAGGCACCGTTCAACAGGTATTTCGTTTGTGCACGTGTATTCGAACCGGAATTTTCACGCTGGTTGTAAATGCGGAAATATTCAGCATCCGGATTTACCGGGTTCCAGTTTCCGTTATCCGGATCGATCGGTTTCCAATAATCCAGCTGATCGTCGAAAATCTGTCCGAACTGGCCGGAAGCAAACGACCATCTGCGGGCATCGCTTATCCAGACATCACGTTTACCGACACCCTGTAACAACACATTCAGGTCAAACCCTTTATAATTAACACCCAGATTAATACCATACTGGAGACGTATCTTATTGTTACCGATGATCTGACGATCTCCCGGATTCATCAATGTCCCGTCGCCAGCATCGATTCGGTTCACACTATCGTCATCATCACGCAGATTCTTGAACTTTATGTCACCGGGCCGTGGGTTTACAGCATTAATAGAGGTAACCCCCTCTTTTAGTTTCCAGGTATTCGTATCCTCAAAATCATCTACGGTATAATATCCGTCTGTCACATATCCCCATATTGTTCCGATCTCATAACCGGTATAGTAATTATTCTCTCCATTACTGTTCTGCAAGACAAACGATTCATTATCATACTTTGTAACAGTCGTACGCGAATCATACAGATTAAAACCGACATTATATCCCCAGTTACCGATCTTATCCCGCCAGTTCAGGCTCAACTCCCATCCTTTCGTACGTAAATCCGCCACATTCTGTAAAGGAGCGGACGCCCCGACTAAAGCCGGCAGTTCCAATCCGGGAGCCAACATATCCTTTGTATCACGCTGATACCAGTCGAAAGTTCCGCGCAAGCGGTTATTCAGCAAAGCGATATCCACACCAAAGTCCAATGTTTCCACTGTTTCCCAGGTAAAGTTATCACTAACCAGTCCCGGTGCTTTTATTGTAACCGGTTTATCTCCGTTTACGATCCAGTTCACTTCGTTTGCCGGATATGCCGACATAACCGGTGTAAACTGATAAGGATCGATCGCCTGGTTACCGATCTGCCCCCACGAGCCTCTCAGCTTTAATTCTCCCAGCCATCCGGCAGTCGACTCCATAAAGGCTTCACGGGCGACATTCCAGCCAACGGAGAAAGAAGGGAAGAAACCGAAACGGCTTTTCTTCGGGAACTTAGACGAACCGTCATAACGTCCGTTCGCCTCAAACAGATAACGCCCTTCATAATCGTAATTCAAACGATAGAATGCCCCACGCACAGAATACTCACGATACTGATCCGTAATCGTTTTTGTCTCGCCGGTTGCCGTGTTGAATGAGGGCACCTGATCATTTATCAAATCGTATGCGTAAGCAGTCAGTTTCGTATATTTGCTATGTTCCTGATTGAATCCGACCATTGCCGTCAAATTATGCTTCTCGTTGAACGTACGGGTGTAAGTAGCATAAGCATTTATCGCATGGTAATCGGTTGCTTCATTAATCTCCTGTAAAGAAGAGTTTGCCGCCGTTTGCATTTTAGCCATTTGTATATTGGCATAATCCATGATAGCCCGGTTCTGGCGGTTGTTCTGTACCACTTTATCAAAGGTATACTCAAAAACCATTTCCAAGCCACTCAACGGTTTCACGACCGTTTTCGACATCAAACGGGTATTATCCCTGATCGTCCTGTTATCTGTAGCCAACTTCAACAAGTTTTGCGGCGTATCCGTCAACAGTTCCTCTCCGTCAGGCAGAATCAGATAACCTTCCGGATAAAGGCTCGGTTTACGCATATCATAAAGCGTAGACGAAGATGACGTGATCGGCATATTTTTCGTGCTTTGCGCATAACGGACATCGGCCGATTGAGTAAGCCAGGAAGTGATATCAGCGGAGACATAGGCACTGGCAGATGCACGTTTATACGAATCTTTATCTGTTTTCAAAATACCCTGTTCTTTATTATATCCCAACGACATACGATAAGTAATCTTCTCACCGCCTCCGCTCAGCGAAGCATTGTGGTTCTGTAAAAAGCCGAAATTATCGAACATGTTCGTATAAACATTCTTTTCATTCAAATAATAGTTCACACCTGTTTCCGGATCCGTATAAATACCATCCCCGTACGTTTTAAACTGGCTGGGATCCTGCTGATAGGCTCCCAGATATTTAATCCAGGTATCGATATCCTGTCCTGCAAAATAACTCCCGGAACCAAACTGGGCGTCTTTATAAGCCTGCAACCATTGCATACCATTGGCTATACCCGGTTCGTTGATAGAAGACTGGAACCCGAAATTATTATTATAATTCACCTGGAACCGCTGCCCTTTCTGTGCCTTCTTCGTTGTAACCAATATTACACCAAAAGCGGCACGTGCCCCGTAAATAGCAGAAGAAGCAGCATCCTTCAAGACCGAAACACTTTCTATATCTTCCGGATTCAACATATCGATATCACCAGGCACGTTATCGATCAGCACCAACGGACCTCCTCCGTTAATTGAAGTCGTACCACGGATATTGAAATTCTTGGACGAACCCGGACCTGCCGCATCATTATTGGCGGTAATCTGCAACCCCGGCATAGTTCCTTGCAAGGCACTCATCGCATTCGTCACCGGACGCGAACCCAGCACTTCCGTCATTTTCACCTGCGAAACAGCTCCCGTCAAGTTCTCCTTTTTCTGAGAACCGAACCCAACAACAACCACTTCACCCAATGTCTGCGTATCTTCCACCAGATTAACCTGAATATTTCTTTGGTTATTTACCTGAATTTCTTTTGACAGATAACCGATATAAGAAATAATCAAGGTTGCACCAGGAGATACCTCAATAGAGAAACGTCCGTCTATATCGGTGATCGTTCCATTAGTAGTTCCTTTCTCAACAATATTCGCCCCGATAACAGGGTCTCCCATATGATCCTTCACAACTCCCGTAACCCGGTGTGCCTGTGCAGTTGCCGGACGGCCCGGTTGTGAACTTTTCGCTCTGAGGACAATGTGGTTATCAACCAATTGGATATCCACATTCTTATCTTTAAAAATACTTTCCAGCACGTGTTTAACCGACTTATTTTCGGCTTCCACTGAGACAACACGATTTACATCTACGTCTTTCAGGTCATACCAAAAGGAATAATCCGTTTGGGCGCGAATCGCATCAAAGACCTCATTCACTGTGACATTACTCAAATTAAACGTAACATTAGTCTCTTGTCCGTAAGATTTTGCAGACACTGAAAATATCCCCAGAAATAACAGCAAGACAGATATTTTCATAATATTTAGACTTTTTTTTATGCATAAAATTCGACACAACGAACCTATGCTACAAGCTTTTTGATACATTTGTAGTTAGTTGTTAAATAGTTAATAATCTAGTCTGAAATGATTTTCTACTTTTTTAGCAACAGAATTGAGGAATGTTAGCGCATTCCTCAATTTGTCTCAGGTTAACTCAGTTTTTATTCATAGGCATTTTAAATTAAATGTTAACACTATAGTTTTTTATTCACTCTCTTAATAAATATCTACTATACCTCCTTTGATCCGGTATCTGAATTTTTCATTAGCGGCCATTACTTTAAATATCTTTTCTATCGGATCATCCAGCTTGAAGTCACCGGCGAATCGCCGCTCACTCACTGAAGGATTATGAATTTCAATCTTCACATCATAATAACGTTGGAGGGTTTGTGCAATTTGTTTCATTGTTTCGCCTCGGAACACCAATTTGTTATTCATCCAGTTCAATGCAAAGGAGGCATCGTCTTCAAACACTTTCACCCGGTTGACCAACGTATTATAAACTGCCATCTCCTGCGGTTTAAGCGTCACCGGAGCCAACTCTTCATTTCCTGATAAACGGACCGACCCGTTCAAAAGAAAGACTTTACATCTTCATCTCCGGCATAGGCACTCACATTAAATTTTGTCCCCAAGACTTTCACTTCAAGACCGCCTGCCTCAACAACAAAAGGTATCTCCTCGTTTCTTGCAACTTCCAGATAAGCTTCACCGGATAGCTTCAACGTACGGCTGTTCTTACCGAAATCATCCGCATAACTGATCGTACTCCCGGAATTCAGCCAGACAAGCGAACCGTCGGCCAAGCAAACCTGTGTTCGTGAACCTTTCGGACTCTTTATTTTTGAGATCAGAGGAGCACGTTCCTCAATGGAACGTGATTGAAAATAAAGGACGGTAAAATAACTCAGGAACACAAAAGGGATCAGCACTGCCGCCACTGCCACCCCTCTTTTCCACCACGGGACACTCAACCGTTTACGCGGGATCCCGGCAAAAGAGGCACACCTTTTGCTGAAAAGTATGTAGGCTTTCTCATCATCAAAAAGAAAATGCGGATTTGCAACTTCAGAAGAATCCCAAAGTTCTTTCATTTGGCTATAATATTGCCGATGTTCCTCCGATTCGTCCAACCATCTTTCCAGACGCGCCCGGTCATCTGCTGATAAATTTCCCGAAAGTCGGTCAATTATCAAATCATCCCAATATCCCCGATCTGTAATTCGTATATCCATAATGTTCCTCTTCTATAGATATGACAAACGAAAAAAGAAAACGGGTGAAAAAAATGATCTTTTTTTTACATAAAAAGGAACAAAGTCAGCCAGAACGGCAGGTAGTCCCGTAAATCATGACGCAGCTGATTCAAGGATAAACGTATATGATATTTCACTATATCAATCGTGATATTTTTACGGGCGGCAATCTCTTCATACTTCAATCCATCATGACGGCTCATCTCGAAAATCTCACGTGTAAACTCAGGGAGGGAACTGACAGACTGCATAATCTTTCCCTCCAGTTCTTTTTCCAGCAAAGACGACATCGGATAATAATCCTGCTCATGGAAAGATTCTTCCCTTTTTTCCATCTGCCGGGAAACGGATTGTCTCAGATTGTTTTGCCGCTCCAAATGGTCAAGATAATTGATGCTGCTATTTTTCACAGCTTTCATGAGATAGGCTCTCAACGATTGATTTATAATCAACGAATCACGTTTCTCCCAAATATTGAATATAATATCGCTGACTAAAGTTTCGGCAACAAAATAATCTTTCACATAGGTATATGCAAAAGCACAAAGCACCTTGTAATGCAGCTTATAAAGCGATTTATAAGCCTGTTCGTCCCCAAGACGCAGACCTTCTATTAAGTTTTCATCATGCAAAATTGTCACCGTTTATCCCCATCATTATCTACTCCTTATATAACATCAGAAAGGCATATAAGTTTTATTCTCGAAATTGGCATGTTGTCCTTCAAACTTCTTGGCTTCCTCTCCTTCCGGATTCAGTTCGATTGATTTTTTCAGGTCTTCGAAAGCACCTTCTTTATCACCTTTCAGGTTTTTGGCGCGACCGCGTTCGGCATAAGCCTTGGCAAAATCCGGTTTTATTTCAATGGCCTCATCGAAAAAGACAATGGCTTCGTCTAACAAGTTTTTAGTGATCAGCAGCGAACCTTTCAGTATACAGGCATCTTCATTGAACGGGTTCAGGTCGAGCGCCTGCTGGTAGTCATCGGCGGCAGCATCCAGGTCACCCAGCGATTCGTGTATTTTACCTCTTACCAGATATGTTGTTTCTTCTTCCGGAGCCAATGAGATCGCTTTCTCGATATCGGGCAAAGCCTCCTGTCCCTGTTTCATGGCAAGCAACACCTCTGCACGAAGCAGATAAGCATCCGTGAAATCATCTTTCAAGGCAATGGCTTTCGTCAGGTCGGCAATGGCTCCCAACTGGTCGCCGGTTGTTCTTTTGGCTTTTGCCATCAGGAACCAGGCTAGATGGTTCGACTCATCCAGTTCGATCACCCGCAGGCAGTCGGCAATGACCTCGGCTTCCTTATCCAGCATAAAGAGCACGCTGACCCTTGTCAACAACGTCTGGATATGCTCCGGCTCCATTTCCACCATACGGTTCAATGTATCCAAAGCCTTTTCCGTCTGGTTTGCCATTGAATAGGCCGATACCAGATGGTTCATTGTTTCAAAATCTTCCTGTATATTCAAGGCTTCCGTAAAGCATTTGATAGCATAGGCCACCTGGCCGATTTTTTGCGCACGGATACCGTCATATTTTAATATGTCGAAGTTTTTCTGATCATTTTTAGCTTTTCCTTCTGCCGTATCCTCACTTTTGGAAGAAGAGAACAAAGATGTAAAGAAATTTCCCATGGTTATATGTTTATGTTCGAGAGGGCAAATATACCGATTATTTTGAATTTGCCATACGTAATAAGCTCCTATCATGAAAAGGGCCGCCACAAAATGACAGCCCTTCCAAAGAAAACCTCCCCTTAATTCATCTGTAATCAATCAATCCACCCATCATTCTGAGTCAGATTATCATTCTTTTGAATTTCGGTTCTGGGGATTGCCCAATTATATAAATGATCACCATCCCAGCTATATGCAAACTCTACCATACCCCAGATCTGTTTCAGACCGGCATTTTTCTTAAACTTAGTTTCATGCCATGTTTTCCAACGCATTTCATCAAAGAAGTTCACACCCTCACCAGCAAATTCCCAGCGACGTTCATTGCGGATACGGTCACGCATATTCTCCTGCCCAGAAACCTGAGTATACTGGTTGCTATTCAATAAAGCTGCACCTACACGCCCACGCACCTTGTTCACCCATTCTATTGCTTCATCAGTCTTTCCCTGTTCATTCAGACATTCCGCCAGAGAAAGCACCACATCCGCATAGCGGATAATAGGAATATCGATTGGAGAATATTCACGGTTCGGAATTTCAGAAGCCCCCTCAGCAACAAATTTACGGAACAAATAATAAAATTTAGTATTCGTATCAGTCTTCAAATCAAATGGAGCGGCCGTATTAGAACCTCTGTATGGCCAGCGTAGCGTATAGGTATAAGCCGTCACACCATCCGCTCCATCATATTCAGAATACGGGGTTATAATTGTAGCCATCAGGCGTGGATCGCGATGTTCATACGCAGTTTTGATACGGGCTTCATTCTCGTTGTCCAAATATTTGGATAAATCAGCCCCTGCTTTTTCCATAGTCAATTTTTCTTCATCTGTCATACCATCACGCAGAAAATAAACTGCTCTTTTTGCAACATCCATAGAATTAAAACCTGGAATATAATTATCCCAATCAAAAGGTCTGCCATCGGCATCTTCGTAAGTTTCCACAAAATCCGTACTTGCCAGATACGTGTTCCAACAAGAACCAAAGGTTCCACGTGAGCCATACCTAAAAGAAAAGTTATTACCATATCCGCTTTCACCGATACATTGCAAAGAAAAGATCATTTCTTCACATTGCTCATTTTCTTCCTTAAACAACTGTTTATATTCACCTTGGAATAAAGCAAAACCCAAATCACCGACTTTACGAAAATCAGCTTCCGCCTTCGTCCATTCGTTCATCCACATGTAAACCTTTCCACGCAAAGCATAAGCTGCACCTTTCGTCACACGACCGTAATCACCATCTCCTTTGGTGTATTTATCCGGGAAATCGGAAGTATTGATAGCATCTGTTAAATCGGTAATTACCTGGTTCCATACTTCAGTTTCACTATTTCGGCCTTTTACCATGTCTTCCAGTTCGACAGGCTCCAGATAAAGAGGAACGCCTTTATATACCATGTTCAGTTTATAATAGAAGTACGCACGCATAAACTTCGATTCAGCCATCAAGCGAGCCAACTTTGATTCCGACAAAGAAGCTTTCTGTAAATTAGTTATCGCATCATTACAGCGGCTCACTCCTTCGTAATGAATCTTCCAATAATCAGAAAACAACTCGTTGCTGGTTGTTGCATTCCCCATCAACAGAGAGTAATTTCCATCTCGATAGTCAGCCGACACACCATAACTGTCAAATTTATGCAAATCACCAGCTACATTTGAAGAACGGAGCACATTATAAATACCCATAACTCCCATATCAGCCAAATTCTCTGTTGTCCACATATTACCGGAACCAATAGAAGAATAAGGATTCAAATCCATTAAGTCACTCTGACAACCTGTTAATAAGACAATAGATACGCCTAACAAGCAAAATTTATTTATTAGTTTCATGATTGTTTATTTTTAAAATGAAATATTAGCACCAAAAGCAAACTGCCTCAAAGAGGTATATTGGGGAGTCGCTCCTAGTTCCGGATCTTGTCCAGGATATTTCGTAATATTAAATACATTTTCAATGGAAATATAGACACGCAGGTTTTCAATGAATACTTTTTTAGAAACAGAAACCGGTACCGTATACCCGAATGTCAGATTCTTTAATTTCAAATAATTGGCATTATATAAATAAAGAGATGTACCCTCCGCATTCTGATTCCCACTCGCAGTAGTGACCAAACGACCATATTTACTGTTTATATTAGTTCTGGGATCTGACGGATCGTCTGGATTATAAAAATAACGATTATCTGCCACATCTTTACCTAAAGAATAACCCACATTGGCTGCAAGAGAATTATGACCAAATGTTGGTCCCCAATACAATTTAAAACCAGCGGCCCCAGCCCAATTCATCGAAATATCGAAACCTCTCCAAGCTGCCGACATCTGAAATCCGAAATTAAATTTAGGATCTGCCGATACATTTTGAAATTCACGGTCATCCGTTCCTCCATAAATGCCATCACCATTGACATCGGCATAAATATAATCTCCATACCATATCTTACTTTTATCTACAGTTTTATTAGGCATAAATGTATATCCTTCTGCTATCATCGCTTTCAACCAGGCCATATCCAATTCCGTACGGATCATACCATCAGCGGGACCTCCGGCGACACCGTCAACATCGTATCCCTTTCCCGAACCTTTATAAGGCGAACGGAGATAAAACTCTTTTTTCATATTTCCCTCGATAATAGGATCCACGGCAGAAGAACTGGATGCCACATCACCGATATTGCTTTTCCAATTGCCATTCTCATCATACCCCGCCTGAAATACACCTTTGTATTTATCTATCTTATTCGGCGTATATGAGAAGTTTCCGGAAACAGAATAATTCACTTCTCCCGCTTTATCGTTCCAACCTAACGTCAACTCTACCCCTTTAGTACTCATTTCAGCGATGTTCTGGCGGGGAGCCGTCTTATTTCCGGCTGTCAGATAAATAGAAGGAGTAAATAAAATGCCTGTAGTCTTTTTGTGGAAAACATCAGCGGTAAATGAAAGACGATTATTAAGAGCATTTAAATCAACACCGACATTGACCATTTTGGATGTTTCCCATGATAACATACTATTCGCAATAGATGTCGAAGCCAAACCAGAAACCAGTTTACCTCCTAGCGGATATTTCGCACTGGCATACGTTGACATATATTCATATTCTCCCACATCCGTACCTCCATTATTTCCGACAGAACCATAAGAAACACGTAGCTTCAGATTGTCCAACCAATTCCGCGTATTATCCATAAAACTTTCTTCCGTTATTCGCCAGGCAGCAGAAAAAGAAGGGAAAGTTCCCCAACGATAGTCCCTGTGATAACGGGCATTACCGTCATGACGGAGATTCGCTTCAAACAAATATTTTGACTTATACGCATAGTTAATCCTTCCGAAGAAAGAACGGCTGGCTCTGTCGAAAGCACCACCTCCGATACTCTGCATTTCGGTTGCGGAGCCGGGAGTATGGATACTGGAATCAATCAATCCTTTTTTCGTTGCATTACGAGTATTCTGTTTATAATAATACTCTTCATATCCCGCCAAAATGCCTAAATCGTGATCTTCAGCAAACGTCGCATTATAACGTAATATATTTTGTATTGTATAACTGTAATCCGCACGGTTATAGAAATCAGTAGTCATCTCTGACGGTGCGGTAGCTGGTGTCAATATCACTCCATCGCTAAATCTTACCCTGTCATACGGATTTGTCCATGTCTCGTTATCTTCCCAATATCGTTTATAGTTCAAATTAAAATCCCATGACAATCCTTTTATCGGGGTGATGGTAGAATACAAAGTCGTATTGAAATTCGTTTTCTGTTTCGAACCGGCAATATCGTGCAATCTCGCCAAAGGATTATTAGCCATCGTATTTTCTTCCGGAGCTTCCGGGGCTCCGTACTGACCATTCCATATCGGATAAACTCCGGCAATAGCACTTCTCAGCCCCTCGTTCGCATTGTCAAAATTAGCAGGTTCTTTATCTTCCTGAGAAGCAAAAGTACGGGTTCCGACCGTTAACCACTTTGTTATATCTGCTTCGATATTCGCACGTAAAGAATATTTCCGAATTCCTGTATTATCGACTAAACCGGGATTATCCAGATAACCCGCAGACATCAATACGCGCAGTTTGTCCGTTCCTCCGGTAATAGATACATTATGATCATTGATTATACCATGGTTAAACATTTCCTTTTCCCAATCAGTATTCGGATAAGCAACATAATTCGGGATACCATTCTCCGTTAACCCATTAGGATCTTTTTCTGCAGCCCTCCAGGCTTCAATAGTGGCCTCCGAAAAGTGGTTCGGTCGACCCATATTTTCATAGGCTTCATTAATTCTTTCCATATAATCGCCATAATTGGTCACCTGTTCAATCAAATTGGTCGGACGGGCATACGAAAGACGACCAGAATAAGAAATAGAGAGTTTACCTGCTTTACCCTTCTTTGTGGTTATCAGAATAACACCGTTAGCCGCACGAGAACCATAGATGGAAGATGAAGCGGCATCTTTCAATACGGATATGTTTTCGATATCCTGCGGATTGATCAGGTCCATGGAACCTTCTATTCCATCAATCAAAACCAGCGGATCGGAGTTATTCAACGTACCGATACCACGAATCCTGATTTTAGAGCCATCACTACCCGGATTACCGGAACTTTGCTGAACCTGTACACCGGCACTAAGACCTGCCAGTGCATTCGACACATTCGTCACAGGACGGGACAGCGCCTGATCTTCAAAATTGACGGACGAGATAGAACCGGTCAGGTTCACCTTTTTCTGTGTGCCGTAACCGACAACCACCACCTCATCGAGCGCTTCCGAATCTTCCACTATTTTGATCGTGAAAGAGGTTTGGTTATTGACCGGAATTTGTTGTTCCCTGTATCCGATAAAAGATACGACCAACGTCGATTTCGGGGAAACCTCCAACGTGAATTTACCTTCCATGTCGGTAATCGTTCCGTTGGTTGTTCCTTTTTCTACGATATTGGCACCGGCAACAGGACCGAACTGATCCTCCACAACACCGGTTACCGTCAATTTCGCCTGTTGTGTGGAAGGGTTAACAAAGACCTCCCGATTTACATCCGTACCGTTGATAGCCCGGCTATCAACGGGTGTTGCAGCTGCAACAGAAGCCATAAACATAAAGGCTCCGGCAAATGCAAGCCTCGATGTCGGATAATTTTTACAATTCTCCATCATAATAATATTATTTGAGTAAATGAATAATAGATTTTCCTGTATGGCTAATCTATATTTTGTTTGTTAATCAGATGTTTGTAACGGGTCAAGGCCTCCAGATAATAGTAATCCGCATAAATAAGCGGTACATCTATTTCCGACTTATGAGGCAGACTGCCCGTGCAGTGCATAATAATGAAATCGGCATTGCCGCCCAGCGGGGCACGATAATCCGGTGAAGAAAGACTTTTCAGCATCCTGACAGCCATCTCGGTATATGCTTTATTGGCGCTGAACTCGCCCAATTCGAAAAGAGCCGAGCAAACGATTGCAGCCGCAGAAGCATCCCTGACTTCTCCTTTAAACTCTTTGGCATAAGAATCGCCATCGGGTGTAAAGCCGGCCTCCCCCACATTGAAATCCCACATAGGAACCAGATCGTCCGGAAGATGCCGGATAAAGTAATCGGCAAAATTTTCGGCCGCTTCCAGATAGACCGGGTATTTTGTCTCTCTGTACATCATCGTATAACCATAGACTGCCCAGGCTTGTCCACGCGACCAGGTGGAGTTGTCGCTATAGCCCTGACAGGTCTGGCGGTGCAGCGGCTGACCGGTAATCGTATCGTAATCCACCACATGATAGCTGCTGTAATCATCCCTGAAATGATATTTCAAAGTCGTGTTTGCATGAGCGACAGCTATATCATGATATTTTGTATCACCTGTTATGCGGGATACATAAAACAACAGTTCCAGATTCATCATATTGTCGATGATAACCGGGTAAAACCATTCGGAACCATCCCATGCTTTCCGGTAATCCCATGATTCGATAGCCTGTACCCGTTCGTCGAAACGTGTACACAACGAATTGGCACTTTCTATCAGAATATCCTGATAGCCTTCTTTGGGAGCCAGACGCTCTGCATTGCCATAACTGCAATACATCATAAAACCGATGTCATGATTTCCGGTAAAAGACTTGTGCGGTTCAAGCGGGTAAGTCCATTTCTCCGCATAGGTCACCCATTTTTTGTCTCCCGTCAGCTCATACAGATACCAAAGGGCTCCGGGGAAAAATCCGGGTGTCCAGTCATGTCTCGAAGTGGAGACAAGACGCCCTTCCGCATCTGTTGTCCGCGGATAGTTTTTTCCGTTATATTCTCCTACACTGTTAAGTAATAACTGCATCTGTTCCGATGCAAAATTCACGTTTTCCTGAATAAAGGACTCTTCCGTATCTTTTCTCTGATTACAACCTGTCACCGACAAAACCATTAAAAAGCAACAGAACAAAGCTGTTTTCTTCATGTCTGATATGTATATAATGTGTTATTTCATGATTGACTCGTGATAATCTTTCGGGAAAACTTTTCCGCCCCATGCACGCAGCGAAGTCCATTCTTCGGCGGGAGAAGTCCAGAAAGGATGATCGGCAGGCAATCCCAATGGCAGGAAACCCAGCGATGTCATATAAAGACTGCCGTTATCCGTATAATAATCGGCCAGATTCGGCTGATGACCGACAAAGCCCAACTGAAGGAATCCTTCTTTATTAAAATTACCATCCTGGCTGAACATACGTTTCATCACAGTGGTCAGAGCACTTCTGACCTGGCCGTTTGTAAGTGTTTCAGGCAATCCATATTTCCAGGCAGATAGTCCCAGGGATTGAAAAGCGGCAAGGCGATAGGTCATCGACCGCCCGACGGCAGGATAGGCTCCTTCCGGAGATATCAGTCGCTCGATAATTACATTATAGCGTTGCATGCGGCGGAATGCCAGGTCGAAACTGACCGGTTTATGTATGGGAGTATCTTTGATAGCCTCCGTCACTTCAACCATCATCGGGTGAATCACGTAAGCATTATAATAATCGAAAGAGATTTCCGGACCGTCCGAATACCATCCGTCCCCTTTGTACCATTCGTTCATCTTCTGAAGCCCCACTTCAATGACAAAAGCATCATACTCCTCGCCTATCGATAAAAGAAATGTTTCAACCATCGTCCTGAAAAGCAACCAGTTATTATAGGCGGGGCGTACCCACTTCAGGCTATGGAAAGTATCTATATACCGTTGTTTCGTCACACTGTCCAAAGGTTCCCATAACGCTTTCGGAGCACGCAGGAAACTGTTTGCCAGATAAGAGGCATCGCATAAAATCTGTCCTTCCCCTTCCCATTTCAGATAATCGGGACTTTCGGGGTCTACTGCATTTGCATAACTCTTTAACGCCCATTCACGTAACCGGCAGCGCATTTTCCCCTCTTCCGTATCATCGTCCGGCAAACTTAACCAAGGAGCCAAACCAGCCATCAACCGCCCGAAAGTTTCCAGATAAGTCACATCGGGGGCACGCCCTTTCAACCAACTCGGACTCAGTTCGACCGTCATATTCTTTCTAAGTTCCCCCTTGCTCATATTACTCAGTACAGGCTCGGATATACGATACAGCAAAGAGCACCAATAAGCCCTGTCGTTTTGTTCCAGATTCTGCTTCTTCCCTTTCGCACATAAAGAAACCGTACAAACAAAAGAAAGAATACAGATGTAGATAATGGATCTGTTTTTCATGTTCCTGAAATTAGATTTATGTAATGTGATATTTATCTCTCAACCCGGGGCAAAAGTAGAAGGAGAGGCATGTTCAGACTTGGCAGAATAATGCAAAAGATAGGCACAAATAGTGCATATCCACTTTTAACAGATTTATTTATAACGGCTTAGATATTAAAGTCGAAAATTTCACCCCCTACTATTCCTATACTCCATCGGGGAAGCATTGAATTGATTTTTGAAGCAACGGCTGAAGTAGCGGGGAGAACCGAAGCCGAGCATATCGGCTATTTCGGCAATCTGTAAATTCGTGTCGTCCTTTAAGAGGAAGGCTGCTTTTTTCAGTTTATAGTTAAGGATAAAATCATTGGGAGTCATCCCGGTGAGTTGCTTAAATTTGCTGAAAAGGGAACGGCGGCTTATAGCTACTTCTTCCGCCAACTTATCGATCGAAAACTCCGTATCGCTCAGATAGGCTTCTATAACAGACTCAACCTTCTGCAAGAACTTCTTATCCGTTTCATTATTAGCCAGTAATTGCATGGTCGAGGCCGGCTCATGCTGATATTTTTGCTGCTGGAGAAGCCTGTTTCGGATCAGGTTATTACATTTGACAAGTAATATTTTCGTATTGAACGGTTTTGTTATATAATCGTCCGCCCCTTTCATCAACCCTTCTATATTATCTTCGGTGGAAGACAGGGCTGTCAACAGGACGACAGGGATATGGCAGGTGGCAATATTCTGCTTCAGTTCAAAACACATCTGGTCGCCATACATTCCGGGCATCATTATATCGCTCACAATAATATCCGGCTCTTCTTCATGGGCAATGCGAAGCCCTTCCACCCCGTCATAAGCCTGTAAAACCTGATAGAATGGAGAGAAAAGAGTGTTCAATGTTTCCTGCAACTCCCTGTTATCTTCCACTATCAAAATCTTATAACGGCTCTCGTCTTCTTTTTGCAAAGCAGGCACCTCCAAATCATGCAAATCATCCAGAGCAACAGACTCAACCGGCATGTAACCGGTCATTGTATTTACCGCGCCGGCAGTCTCCCCTATTTTTACATGGGCATCCTTTTCAAAATGCAATTTGCCGGGAAGCAAGGTGATTATAAAAATACTGCCATAATTCAATTTACTCTCTACCTGGATTTTTCCATGATGCAATTCGATAATCTCTTTGCAGAGGGCAAGTCCGAGACCGGTACTGAACTCTTTCTGGGAAGAAAGAAAACTGTTTGAAGCCTGATAGTAACGCTCGAAAATAGTCGATAAATCTTTCTTGTCGATACCGATACCACTGTCGATCACTTTGATTACAATCTGCTCATCAACAACATCTGCGACCAACTCGATACTTCCCTGCACCGGAGTAAATTTGAAAGCATTCGATAAGACATTGGAAACAACCTTTTGCAATTGTTTCGGGTCGAACCAGCACGGTATCGAATCTTTTAAGGCTGAGAAAGAATAACGGATCTGGTTCGTCTGCGCTTTCTCTTCAAAAAAGATATAGATATTACGAAGGAAAGGGATCAAATCCTGTTCAGATACGTTCAGACAGGTTTGTTTCTGCTCTGCTTTCTGAAAATCCAGCAGTTCGTTAATCAGATTCTGCATCTGGAAGGTCGTTTTATACACTTTGTTGATCTGGTTACGCACAGCCAACGACACCGTATTACCGTTCAATAATAACTCTATCTGAGAAATTATCAGGGAAAGAGGCGTCCTGAACTCATGGCTGACATTCGTAAAGAAAGAAATCTTTGCCTTATTCAGGTTAGTTATATACTCTTTCTCCTTCCGTTCGTATTCAAGGGAAGCCTCCAACTTCACCCGGCGCTGACGGAAAGAAAGGAAAGCATACAGCAGACCGGAAAATAATGCAATATATAACACCCAGGCTAACGGAGTATTATAAAAAGGCGGCAGGATGGTTATCGCCATCCGTATCTCTTTCAACTGATCATTTTCAGCCTTCTTCTCCCGTACATGAAGCGTATAATCACCGGGGGAAAGGTTGGTATAACTGAGATGCATGTTGTGCGTCGGTATCCATTCCGGATCGAAACCATCCAGCTTGTATTCATAAACAGATGAATTATTCGATTGCAGGGAATTATTGCTTGCAAAACTGAGAATAAGATTATTCTGCTCATGCGACAAGGTCAATTGCGCGGTATAGGCGGGAATTACCGTCAGGATGCCGCTCTGGTCCGAAGGGGTGATTGTTTTATGATTAATTGCCAGATTTGAAAAATACAGGTCATAGTTCTTATCGTTCCAGATAATGTTATCCTCCCAAAAAGAGATCATTCCGTCCGCCGATCCGACAAAAACCTCCTTATTCCTGCATCTGTATATCCCGCATCCACTGTTGATCGCAGAGAAAGGCAGGTCCTTCGCAATACTGGCAGAGAAAACCTGCTCACCGGTTTCCGGGTTCATTATGGAGAGGCCTTTATTACAACTAATAATCAGATTCCCGTTTTGTGCCTCGGCCATCGAATAGCAAAAGTCACTCAGCAACTGTTCCTTCTCCGCATTATAATTCGTAAAATTATCATCGTTTTCATTATACAGAAAAATGCCGTCACCCGCCGTCGTAACAAATATCTTATTCCCGGCAACCTCGACCAAAGAGGTCATGAATGCAGCTCCTAGTCCTTTCTCCCCCGTACTATATGTTTGCCTTGCAGACGGCTCTTTTAGCGGTATACGGGTTATACTTGAAAAATGAGCCAACCATAAATTATCTTTTGAGTCAATGATAAACTGGTTGCCGTAGAATGTTTTTTCATCGGAGCCTGGGAATAAGGGTGTAATCTCACCGGTCCCTTTTTTCAGTTTGAAAAGTCCGTAATCGTCCACAAAAATGACATATTCTTTATAGACTCTCAGCCAACTGATATTCGTATGCAGCCCGGCAGAATGCGGTTCCTTATCTATATAATTATAAAACCGGTCACTACTTATATCCAGGCGGCAGAGTCCGCCGGTGTATGTCCCGATATACAGTTGGTTTTCTTCCGGGTCATAATCTATACATTTCAGATTATTATGCTTGATGGAATTTCCACCGGAAGAGGCCGTGTAATAAGAGAACAAACCTGTTTTCCGGTCGAGCTTGTTCAAACCTCCCCCGTCCGTACAAATCCAGAGATTACCTGCATTATCCTCCGTCATCTGTCCGATAATAGGGAAATTCAGACACTCCTTCCGTAGCGGATCATCCGAATAGAAGTTGAACATATTTCTCCTGGAATCAAAATAATTAACTCCCCCGTAATAAGTCCCGGCCCACAACACAGCTTGTTTGTCAACGAACAAAGACAGGATAGACGAATGGGTCAGGGAGCCTCTTACATGATCTTTTTTATAAGAAGAAAAATGTTTTGCAACCGGATCGTATTTGTTCAGTCCATAAAACGTTCCGATCCAGATATTACCGGAATAATCCTCAACAATAGAGCGTATATAATTGTGGCTGATTGAGTTTTCATTTTTGTCTGACACAAATTCTGTCAACTTGTTATCCGTACCACACAAGTACAAACCGCTAAGACGGGTTCCTATCCACACGTCGTAAGTCGAACTTTCAAACAGGACCGATATATCCTTTTCCGGAATGACACACTGTTTTTCACCACCTTGTTCCATCCTATAAAGTCCTTTCCGCGTGCCGATCCACAATTGTTTCCGGCTGTCATAGCAAACAGAAGTGATATTATCCTTTACCCCCGTTACCTGAAATAAATCAATGCTCTTTTCTGCTGGATTCCAAGTAAAAATACTGTCGCCCGAAGAAAGAAATATCTGGTTTTGCGCTTTCTGTAACGAAGAGATACGTGTTTTCAAGGCATAAAAACAATCTTCTTTCAGATCATATCGGACAAGAAGATTACCGATCGTAAAAAAGACATCCCCCTCGTCCGTTCCTGTTATATGGTTAACAGTATAGTTAGTGACAGACCTGTTCAATAACTGGGAATAATTTTTATAATTGACGATTTCCTCCCCGTTGTAAATACATACCCCTTCCTCTGTGCCGAACCATATCCTGCCCAGCTTATCCTGATAGATGGCATGAACGGATAACTGCGGAAGTCCGTCTTTAACACCTAAGTGATTAAAATAGACAGGCCGGGCCGTTACCGCAGACATCACAAGTAATATGGTAATAAGAAAAAATCGCATTATCCTGTATCGAATTATCCCCCTCATATAAAAGTACCGGCCAAAGGTAAAAAATAAAACAAAGATATTCAGCATTAACCTAAGAATTCCGAGATTAACAAAATGACAGCAATGTACCATGATAGGGTATAAACCGGTTTAATACTAAATACGCTATTTACAAATATCAAATTGTCAAATCAACCCATTCTTAGAAGAGTTGTACGGAGCAATGTCAAAACCTATAGTTTTTCATGCGATTGTCAGCGATCAAACGAATAACACTTCAACCGATTTATACATACAAAAACATCTCTATGGAATCCAGGAAGAACATAATAAAACAATTTGCTACATTCTTCTCACACACGCCACAAATATGCTACTATAACCTCGATAATCATTTACCCTGCTACAGACAACATAAACTGTTTTTCAACATACTTTTCCTCCATGAAAGGGCCTCTCAAAGGAGGGTATTCAACATTAATTAACACAAATCTCAGGTTTAAATAAGCCACCTACTCATTTAAAATAAAAAAAAACTCGTTTAAAACGAGTTCTACTTTTATTGAAAACAAACTACAAAAGATGTATCCAAAGACACAACTGTTAAATATTGTACACGAGAGCATCCTATAACATCGGTTTGAAAGAATATACGCGCCACAAAAATCCGACTGATAGAATCTTTTTATTCAAGAATAGCTCCATATTGATTCATTTTGTCAAACCCATCATTTCAAACAATTGCACATAAGTGTACATGTTATCTTTTCTTTGCCTCATACGCTCTGATTCTTTGCTCACAGCATTGTTTCGTAATATCCCGGAGTAATTCAACTTTAGACAGAAGCGTTTCAATATCCTCTCCGGCAACAACAAAGCGTGAATTATAGCGAGCCTGATGAAGAAAAAAAGGATGGCTTTATTCAGGTCATCTAAAGCTCGCTTTCATAACTATTTATCACAAAAACCCACATTAATACTACGAAACAAAACATTCAAAAGAATAAATATTCTATTCTTTTACTTTTTTTATAGTCTTCCAGCAAAGAAAATTGCGGGATTTTGTTATTTTTGCATGCAATTTATAACTTGGCGGAGATTGTTTTGATCGCTTCCCACAACACTTATTGTCATAAATATTAGATATGGAAAACATAGAAACTGGACTTTTGTTAATGGTAGTCGGAATGACCACAGTATTTGCAATTCTTTTGATCGTAATCTATTTAGGAAAAGGATTAATCACATTGGTTAACAAGTACGCACCGGAAGAAGTCATCGTAAAAAAACAAGTAACAACACAACCTGTTGCGGCCGGACAGTCCGGAAATATTCCGGGTAAGACTACCGCCGCTATCGTAGCCGCTGTCAGCATGGTAACAGGTGGACAAGGAAAGGTTACCAAAATTGAAAAATTATAATACTAGCTATACATAATATATCATGAAACATCCATGAAATAAATTTCGTCCAAGAGAATGTAAATAGGGGGGTATT
>ERZ827168.128-NODE-128-length-121943-cov-5.976716_pt1 | contig 121943 bp, 114 predicted proteins | sample MGYA00519868_ERZ827168 | MGnify/ENA primary metagenome ERZ827168 (study PRJEB31778, sample SAMEA3449271) | human gut metagenome | biome: human gut; feature: human-associated habitat; material: faeces | place: United Kingdom | collected 2010/2012 ... | reverse complement strand
CTTAGCAAAGCTGGTAAGCAATGGATGGTCAAATAATTTCCTCAATGCCGCCTTTACCTCGGCATTAATGTTTGGTTATTTCATCGGCTCTCTTACCGGTGGGTTCATCGGTGATTACTTTGGGCGGCGCAGGGCGTTTCGCATAAATCTTCTCATCGTCGGTATTGCTGCAACAGGGGCCGCTTTTGTCCCTGATATGTACTGGCTCATCTTCTTTCGCTTCCTGATGGGAACAGGAATGGGGGCGCTGATTATGGTTGGCTATGCCTCATTTACGGAGTTTATCCCCGCGACGGTGCGTGGAAAATGGTCCGCGCGGCTCTCATTTGTTGGTAACTGGTCGCCCATGCTGTCTGCGGCGATAGGTGTGGTGGTTATCGCTTTTTTTAGTTGGCGGATAATGTTTCTGTTGGGTGGTATTGGCATACTGTTAGCCTGGTTTCTCTCAGGTAAATACTTTATCGAGTCGCCACGATGGCTGGCAGGGAAAGGGCAAATCGCAGGTGCAGAATGCCAACTTCGTGAAGTAGAGCAGCAAATTGAAAGAGAGAAGAGTATTCGTTTACCCCCGCTTACTTCGTATCAGAGCAACAGCAAGGTTAACGTAATCAAGGGTACTTTCTGGCTCCTGTTTAAAGGTGAAATGTTACGACGTACATTAGTCGCGATTACTGTTTTAATTGCAATGAACATTTCGCTTTATACCATCACCGTATGGATACCGACCATATTTGTTAACTCCGGCATTGATGTCGATAAATCAATATTAATGACCGCTGTTATTATGATTGGCGCTCCGGTAGGAATATTTATTGCGGCATTAATTATTGATCATTTTCCTCGTCGGTTATTTGGCTCCACCTTACTTATTATTATTGCCGTGTTAGGCTATATCTATTCAATTCAGACTACAGAGTGGGCGATTTTAATCTATGGCCTGGTGATGATCTTCTTTTTATACATGTATGTTTGCTTCGCGTCGGCGGTTTATATCCCGGAGCTTTGGCCAACGCATTTACGCCTGCGCGGTTCGGGTTTCGTTAATGCCGTCGGACGGATCGTCGCAGTCTTCACGCCCTATGGCGTTGCGGCATTATTAACACATTATGGGTCGATCACGGTGTTTATGGTGCTTGGTGTTATGTTAGTGCTCTGTGCGCTGGTTCTCTCTATTTTTGGCATCGAAACGCGGAAGGTGTCGTTGGAAGAGATTTCTGAGGTGAATTAAATCTTTCGTTGATGGCATCAATTGCCAGATGTGCCACTGACGTGTTTTATTTGGCCTACAATGCCAGTACAGAATTGTAGGCCAGCGTAAAATTACCCCTGCGTCTCTTCCCAGTCTGCCAGCGTATATAGCGTTGCCCCAGCTGCTGACATCTCCATAAACGCGTGCGCACTGTCCTGTGGCTGAATATTCACGCCACGACAACCATCGGTAATCACGTTCACCTTATAACCTAACTGTAACGCATCCAGCACGGTAAACTTCACGCAATAGTCAGTAGCCAGGCCCATAACGATCAATTCATCGATTTCATGATCGCGTAACCAGTCATCGAGCGTGGTTTTCTGCCGACGGCCGTTATCAAAAAAGGCACTGTAACTGTCAACTAAAGGATTTTCGCCTTTATGGAACACCGCTGCGATCGCTTTTTGGTTCAGTAACGGATGTAATTGTGCGCCTTCACTGTTCTGCACACAGTGATCTGGCCAGAAGGTTTGTGGCAAACCGTCGAGTTGACCTGGCGTATAAGGCTCGACACTGTGCTGACTGGCAAAACTGCCGTGATTCGCCGGGTGCCAGTCCTGACTGGCGATAACCGCTTCACCGCGCGACTGGCACCAGTCAATCAGGCGGTTAGCGACATCCACCGTACTGTCACCTTCCGGCACGGCGAGCGCGCCACCAGCACAGAAATCATTTTGTAAATCGACCAGTAACAGGGCGCGAGGGGGCATTGCAGTCTCCTTAATCATCCGGCGTCAGTTCGCCGCGCAGGTTTTGGCTCATGGCCTTGCGAATGGTTTCAGTATCCAGTTCCTGGCTAAGCAGGTAATGCAGTTTGGTTAGCGTGGCTTCTACAGTCATATCTGCACCGCCAATAACGCCAGCATGGGCGAGGGCGTTACCGGTGGCATAACCACCCATATTCACTTTACCGGACATACATTGTGTCAGGTTGACCACCACAATACCGCGATCGCTGGCTTCTTGTAATTCCTGCAGGAAGGCTTTGTTTTGTGGCGCATTACCCACGCCATAGGAGCGCAGAATCAATGCTTTCACCGGTTGGCGCAGAAAATTGCGCACGACGTCAGCAGAAATCCCCGGATAAATCGTCACTACGCCAATTGGTTGTGGGGTGATTGGATGAACGATTAATTCCCCTTCACCGTGCGGGGCGGGTGGCGTATTCAAACGACGAATATGGATACCTGCTTCCAGTAACGGAGGAAGGTTTGGAGAGGCAAACGCATCAAAACCATCGGCATGGGCTTTGGTAGTGCGGTTGCCGCGATACAATCGGTTATTGAAAAAGAGCGTTACTTCGTTGATCGGATAATTCGCCGCAACGTACAACGCATTCAGGAGATTAATTTGTCCGTCAGAGCGTAACTCAGCTAGCGGGATTTGTGACCCTGTCACAATGACCGGTTTACCGAGATTTTCGAGCATGAACGACAGCGCAGAGGCGGTATACGCCATCGTGTCGGTGCCGTGCAGAATGACAAAACCATCATAGTCGTCATAGTGCGCTTTAATATCTTCAGCAATATGCTGCCAGTCTTCCGGCGTCATATCTGAAGAATCCATCAGCGGCGTATATTCATGAATGGTGAAATCTGGCATCTCCGGGCGATGGAATTCCGGCATCAGCGCCAGTTGGCGTTGTAGATGACCTGACACCGGTATATAACCCTGCTCGGAACGCTGCATCCCGATGGTCCCGCCCGTGTAGGCAACGTAAATTGATTTCTTTTGCATGATATTGATATGAATGATATCGAAAGAGCAAAAGTATATACGTGAGGGGCAGCGAGCGCACCTGGATACTCTGTGGATATGAGAAAAGTCCGGCAGGACGGAGGGATTAGTGTCCCGCCGGAGAAAAGTGGTTAATCCTGCAACGCATAGGTTACGGTCGTGACTACGCGTACCGTTTTATTAATCGCCGTAGGATCATCTTCATCACTGCCACTGGCAAAGATCTGGAATACGCCTTGTGAGGCATCGCTAATTGACCCCACCTGGCTACCTGAGTCCGTTGCAAATTGTAGTGCGGCGTTGCGTGCATCTTTGGTGGCGGCAGCAATCATCTCAGCGCGCAGTGCGCCAATACCATTAAAGCGATAGGCGACTTTGCTCTCAGCGATAGCGCCATCCGTAGCGACTTGCAGTTCGTTTAATTTCGCGACGACTTTTTCGACAGCAGCAACATTATGGGTTTTTATCGTCACTGACCCGTCTGCGTTATAGCGTGGCATTGTGGGATCATCTTTCAGATAGAAGGAATCTGTTCGCTTGCTTGTCCATTGGCCCAGGATTATCTCTTTCTCGTTAATCCCCTGAGCATTGAGTTCGGCAACAATTTTTTTCTGCGCGTCTTCCAGTTTCGGGAACAGTTCGCCGGGAACATTACCCTTAAAGTTAATCGCAATTGTTAATTCTGCCGTATCTGCGCGAACTTCTTTTTCAGAAAGCCCGCGCACATTCACATAACGGTTGTTGGTTTTTAAATGTTTAACACCATCACCAACAAAATAACCACAGGCGCTAATCCCCAGTCCGAGGACGATAGCGGCAATTAAAGAGGGGGCCTTGTTCACTGATGACTCCATATCAGATGCTAAATGAGCAAGGGAATGTAGTGGAGAGAGGGAGTGAAAGACAGTCCGATTCAGGAGTGTGGCCGACAGCATATCGACCACATTTTTGCAGGATTTAACGCACGTTGGCGCAGGTCAGGCAAAACGCATAACGGTTTTGTGGGTCGTTAAACGCGGCCAGCTTGTCACTTTCACTTTTTACGGTAGAGGCTACCGAGGCAAGCGGTGCAGGTAACATGGCCTGGAACGCATCTGGCAACATTGCCCGGACAGAACCAGACATGTTGTCCATCACTTTGTCGAAGAAGGTCGGTTCATCAACGTAGTATTCCAGATGCCACTGTTTCACTTTTGCCAGCTCTGCTGCTTTGGCGACCGCATCATCGAAATCCCCGAGACTATCGACCAGCCCGTTAGCTTTTGCGTCCTGACCGGTCCAGACGTGGCCCTGGGCGATTTTATCAATCTGCTCCGGCGTCGAATGACGCGCATCAGCAACCAGCGTAATAAAGCGTTTATAGCCATTCTCAATGCTTAACTGCATCATCTGCTGCGCTTCCGGCGGCAGTGCCCTGGTGATAGAAACATCTGCCAGCGGTGAAGTTGAGACACCATCAGTATGAACACCAATCGAATCCAGACTATTTTCTACGGTGGTGATCACGCCGAAGATACCAATAGAACCGGTCAGGGTGCTGGGGTTAGCCACAATGTAATTAGCTGGCGTGGAAATCCAGTAACCACCAGATGCCGCCATGCCGCCCATCGATACAACCACAGGCTTACCCGCTGCCCGGGCTGCTGCCAGTTCAGCGCGAATCACTTCAGACGCGGTAACGCTGCCGCCTGGGCTATTAACACGCAGGACAATCGCTTTCACTTTCGGGTCAAGGCGAGCGTCGCGGATTTGTGCCGCAGTGGTATCACCGCCAACATTCCCCTGAGTTTCCTCGCCATCCATAATTGCGCCATTAGCGAAGACGACACCGATGCTGTCACCGGTATCTGCCGGCGTTTTCAATGCGTAATCGTAATAACTGATGGCGCGATAATTTTTATCAGTCTTACTCCAGCCGAACTCTTTGGTCAGTGCTTTTTCGATTTCCGCACTCGATGCCAGTGCATCGACCAGCTTGTTTTCCAGTGCATATTTCGCGGTATCGCCACCGGTTTTGGTTAAACCCTCAAGCAACCCTTGCGCGCCAGGGAATACCTGCTGAGCAGGGATCTGCCGGTTAGCGGCAACAGTATTCAGATAGTTTTGCCACAGCTCACCAATCCAGCGGCTGTCAGCTTCGCGGGCTGCCGGTGACATGTCATCACGAATAAACGGTTCAACGGCAGATTTATACGTACCCACGCGGAACACATGGGTGGAAACTTTCAGCTTATCCAGCAACGATTTGTAGTACAGACCGTTGGTAGCAAAACCGTGCAAATCCACCACGCCTTGCGGTGACAGCCAAATTTTATTGGCGAAACTGGCGAGATAATATTGCCCCTGGCTGTAGTTCTCGCCAACGGCATAAACCGGTTTCCCGCTGTCACGAAACTCTTTCAGGGCTTTGCCGATGTACTGCATAGACGGCTGGTCGCCGCCTGCGAAGTTTTTCAGATCCATCACGATACCGGTGATATTGCGGTCGTCCTTCGCCTGGCGAATGGTGTTGACGATATCAAACAGTGAGTTTTCCTGCAGACGATCGGAACTGGCACCAAGTAGTTGGCGGCTTAATTTACTAAACCGCTGAGAACTGTCGGGTTTATCGACGATTACACCAGAAATGTCCAGCAGCAGTGCACCACGACTGGCCGTTTCTTTCGAATCACCACCACTGACCTGCATCCAGATCCCCACACCAACCAGCACGAGAAAAATAAAGAACAGGTTAAGTACCATTTCACGGACGAAATTCAGCAGACGCCACGTCCATTTAAAAAATCCGGCAATAAATCGCCAAAGGGTTCGCATGTATTCTCCCAACTTAAGGTCACACCTGTCACAGGCGCAATAGATGTGGTTATCGTAATGACCCAACCGGCACTTGTCAGCAGGAATTGCGGACTGTGCTGTAACAAAATCCACTCTCGTGTTAATTTTGTGAATAAATATCATGACAGGAGTTAATCAAATGGATGCACTCGAACTATTGATCAATCGCCGTAGCGCCTCCCGCCTGGCTGAACCCGCGCCAACGGGTGAACAACTGCAAAACATCCTGCGTGCGGGTATGCGTGCGCCGGACCATAAGTCCATGCAACCGTGGCATTTTTTTGTGATTGAAGGGGAAGGGCGCGAGCGTTTCAGCGCCGTACTGGAACAGGGGGCGATTGCTGCCGGTAGTGATGACAAAGCTATCGACAAAGCCCGTAATGCGCCGTTCCGCGCACCGCTCATCATCACGGTGGTGGCGAAATGCGAAGAAAATCATAAAGTCCCGCGATGGGAACAGGAAATGTCTGCCGGATGCGCGGTCATGGCGATGCAAATGGCAGCCGTTGCCCAGGGGTTTGGCGGCATCTGGCGCAGTGGCGCATTAACTGAAAGTCCGGTAGTGCGTGAAGCATTCGGTTGCCGTGAGCAGGATAAAATTGTCGGTTTTCTCTACCTTGGCACGCCGCAGCTGAAAGCATCTACGTCGATAAACGTCCCGGACCCGACGCCGTTTGTCACTTATTTCTGATAATTGTCGCGAAACTGTCTGGATTGTGAGCAAAGGCGCAGGAATTCAGACACTCTCACTTATCACTTCACGGAATGAGGGTTACCATACCCGGATTGCATTGACAGGAGATGTCCATGAGCGAGAACTCGATTCGTTTGACCCAATACAGCCACGGAGCTGGTTGCGGCTGTAAAATTTCCCCAAAAGTGTTGGAAACCATCCTGCACAGTGAGCAGGCGAAGTTTGTTGATCCGAATTTGCTTGTGGGTAATGAAACCCGCGACGATGCGGCGGTGTACGATCTGGGCAATGGCACCAGCGTTATCAGTACCACCGACTTCTTTATGCCGATCGTTGATAATCCTTTCGATTTTGGCCGCATTGCGGCGACTAACGCCATCAGCGATATCTTCGCGATGGGGGGCAAACCGATTATGGCGATTGCGATCCTCGGCTGGCCGATTAACAAACTTTCCCCGGAAATTGCCCGCGAAGTGACTGAAGGTGGACGCTATGCATGTCGTCAGGCGGGTATTGCGCTGGCTGGCGGTCACTCCATCGATGCGCCGGAGCCGATTTTTGGTTTGGCGGTGACGGGGATCGTACCGACCGAGCGGGTGAAGAAAAACAGTACCGCACAAGCCGGATGTAAACTGTTCCTGACGAAACCGCTGGGGATCGGCGTTCTTACCACGGCTGAGAAAAAATCACTGCTGAAACCAGAACATCAGGGACTGGCGACGGAAGTGATGTGCCGGATGAACATCGCAGGCGCGTCCTTTGCCAACATTGAAGGCGTAAAAGCGATGACCGACGTAACGGGCTTTGGCCTGCTGGGGCATTTGAGCGAAATGTGTCAGGGCGCAGGTGTGCAGGCGCGCGTTGACTATGACGCGATCCCGAAATTGCCGGGGGTTGAAGAGTACATTAAGTTGGGTGCAGTGCCTGGCGGCACCGAACGTAACTTTGCCAGCTACGGTCATCTGATGGGTGAAATGCCGCGTGAAGTGCGCGATTTGCTGTGCGATCCGCAAACTTCTGGCGGTTTGCTGCTGGCGGTCATGCCGGAAGCAGAAAATGAGGTTAAAGCTACAGCCGCCGAGTTTGGCATTGAACTGACGGCGATTGGCGAACTGGTGCCAGCGCGCGGCGGTCGTGCCATGGTTGAGATCCGTTAATTCAATGCGGTTGTTTATTGCCGAAAAACCGAGTCTGGCGCGTGCCATTGCTGATGTCCTGCCCAAACCGCACCGGAAAGGCGATGGCTTTATTGAGTGCGGTAATGGTCAGGTGGTGACCTGGTGTATCGGTCACCTGCTTGAGCAGGCGCAGCCAGACGCCTACGACAGCCGCTATGCGCGCTGGAATCTTGCGGATTTGCCGATTGTCCCGGAAAAGTGGCAATTACAGCCCCGACCCTCCGTGACCAAACAACTTAATGTCATCAAACGCTTTTTGCATGAAGCCAGCGAAATCGTTCACGCCGGGGACCCGGATCGCGAAGGGCAACTGCTGGTGGATGAAGTGCTGGACTATCTACAACTGGCACCGGAAAAGCGCCAGCAGGTACAGCGTTGCTTGATAAACGACCTGAACCCGCAGGCGGTTGAGCGGGCGATCGACCGTCTTCGTTCCAACAGTGAGTTTGTACCGCTGTGCGTTTCTGCGCTGGCGCGAGCGCGTGCCGACTGGCTGTACGGCATCAATATGACCCGTGCGTATACCATTCTCGGTCGCAATGCCGGTTATCAGGGCGTACTTTCCGTGGGACGCGTGCAGACGCCCGTGCTTGGGCTGGTGGTGCGCCGCGATGAAGAGATTGAAAACTTCGTGGCGAAAGACTTCTTTGAAGTCAAAGCACATATCGTGACACCTGCCGATGAGCGGTTTACCGCTATCTGGCAACCGAGCGAAGCGTGTGAACCGTACCAGGATGAAGAAGGGCGCTTGTTACATCGTCCACTGGCGGAGCATGTGGTTAACCGCATTAGTGGTCAACCGGCTATTGTCACCAGCTATAACGATAAACGGGAATCAGAATCCGCGCCGCTGCCTTTTTCGCTTTCGGCGTTGCAGATTGAAGCGGCAAAACGTTTTGGTCTGAGTGCGCAGAACGTGCTTGATATCTGCCAGAAGCTGTACGAAACACACAAGCTAATCACTTATCCGCGTTCCGATTGTCGCTATTTGCCAGAAGAACATTTTGCCGGACGCCACGCGGTGATGAATGCCATCAGCGTTCATGCACCGGATCTGTTGCCGCAGCCAGTGGTAGATCCAGATATACGCAACCGCTGTTGGGATGACAAAAAGGTCGATGCGCACCACGCCATCATTCCGACCGCACGGAGTTCTGCGATCAACCTGACGGAGAACGAAGCGAAGGTCTATAACCTGATTGCCCGTCAGTATCTGATGCAGTTCTGCCCGGATGCGGTGTTCCGCAAGTGTGTTATCGAACTGGACATTGCCAAAGGCAAATTTGTCGCTAAAGCCCGTTTTCTTGCTGAAGCAGGCTGGCGCACGCTGTTAGGCAGCAAAGAGCGCGATGAAGAAAACGACGGTACGCCATTGCCTGTGGTGGCGAAAGGCGATGAGTTGCTGTGTGAAAAAGGTGAAGTGGTAGAGCGGCAAACCCAGCCGCCGCGCCATTTTACCGATGCAACACTGCTTTCGGCGATGACCGGGATCGCGCGCTTTGTGCAGGACAAAGATCTGAAAAAGATCCTTCGTGCGACCGATGGTCTGGGGACAGAAGCAACGCGTGCCGGGATTATTGAACTGTTGTTCAAGCGTGGTTTCCTCACCAAAAAAGGGCGCTATATCCACTCCACCGACGCCGGAAAAGCGTTATTCCATTCGCTGCCAGAAATGGCTACGCGACCGGACATGACCGCGCACTGGGAATCGGTGCTGACGCAAATCAGCGAAAAGCAGTGTCGCTATCAGGACTTTATGCAGCCGCTGGTGGGGACGCTATATCAGCTTATTGATCAAGCCAAACGTACTCCGGTGCGGCAGTTTCGCGGCATTGTGGCTCCGGGCAGTGGTGGCAGTGTTGATAAGAAAAAGGCTGCACCGCGTAAACGTAGTGCGAAAAAAAGTCCGCCAGCAGATGAAGCCGGAAGCGGGGCGATAGCGTAAGCGAGCGAATCTTTCGTGCTATTCGAGTCATATTCTGAAATATCCAGCGGATCAAGAAAATTCGTTGGATATTTTTTTTGCATGGATAAAATTATCGCCTCTAAAGTATGTAATAACAGGGAATGTGATGAAAAAAGTTTTATTACAAAACCATCCTGGGAGCGAGAAGTATTCTTTTAATGGCTGGGAAATATTTAATAGTAATTTTGAACGGATGATTAAAGAAAATAAGGCCATGCTGCTTTGTAAGTGGGGGGGTTATTTAACATGTGTTGTCGCTGTAATGTTTGTATTCGCAGCGATAACATCCAACGGTTTGAATGAAAGAGGCCTGATTACCGCGGGATGCTCTTTTCTTTATCTATTAATTATGATGGGGCTTATTGTTCGGGCCGGTTTTAAAGCAAAAAAAGAACAACTGCATTATTATCAGGCTAAAGGTATTGAGCCGCTCAGTATCGAGAAATTACAGGCGCTACAATTGATCGCACCTTATCGATTCTATCATAAGCAATGGTCTGAAACGCTGGAGTTCTGGCCGCGAAAGCCTGAACCTGGCAAAGATACCTTCCAATATCATGTGCTTCCTTTTGACTCGATCGATATCATAAGTAAAAGGCGCGAGTCTTTAGAGGATCAATGGGGTATCGAAGATAGCGAAAGTTATTGTGCCTTAATGGAGCATTTTCTTTCTGGCGACCATGGAGCCAATACCTTTAAAGCAAACATGGAGGAAGCCCCAGAGCAGGTTATCGCCTTGTTGAATAAATTTGCTGTTTTTCCCTCAGACTATATCTCTGATTGCGCTAATCATAGCTCCGGTAAATCCTCGGCGAAGCTAATATGGGCGGCGGAATTATCATGGATGATCTCGATATCAAGCACAGCTTTTCAAAACGGGACAATTGAAGAAGAACTGGCCTGGCATTATATAATGCTTGCCTCTCGAAAGGCGCACGAGTTGTTCGAAAGCGAAGAAGATTATCAAAAAAATAGTCTAATGGGATTTCTTTACTGGCATATCTGCTGCTATCGCAGAAAGTTAACGGATGCTGAACTTGAAGCGTGTTATCGTTACGATAAGCAGTTTTGGGAGCACTACAGTAAGAAATGCCGTTGGCCCATAAGAAATGTTCCCTGGGGAGCATCATCCGTTAAATACTCATAAACGCCTGAAATTTTGCCGGGGGCGCTGCGCTTGCCCTGCCTACATTAGAGCGTAACTGCAATGAATTGTGCCCATTTGTAGGCCTGATAAGCGTAGCGCCATCAGGCATTTACAACTTAAATCACACCCTGCGCCAGCATCGCATCGGCAACCTTCACAAAACCGGCAATGTTCGCGCCCTGAACGTAGTTGGTTTGCTCACCTTCACCACCATGCTCAACACAGGCATGGTGGATATCCAGCATGATGTGATGCAAACGTGCGTCAACTTTCTCGGCTTTCCAGCCCAGGCGCGCAGCGTTTTGTGCCATTTCCAGGCCTGACGTTGCTACACCGCCAGCATTAGCCGCTTTACCCGGTGCAAACAGTACGCCTGCCTGCTGGAACAGTTCAGTCGCTTCGATGGTGGTCGGCATATTTGCCCCTTCGGCGACGGCTTTAACGCCATTGGCGATAAGCTGATGCGCGGCGTCAACATCCAGTTCATTCTGGGTGGCGCAAGGCAGGGCGATATCAACCGGTACAGACCACGGCTGTTGGCCTTCGAGATAGACCAGACCAAATTCTTTGGCGTAATCTGCCACTCGACCATCGCGGCTGGCTTTGATTTCGATAAGACGTGCCAGTTTCTCTTTCGTGAATCCGCTTTCATCAACTACAGTGCCGCTGGAGTCTGACGCAGTGATCACACGAGCACCAAATTCCATCGCTTTTTCGATAGCGTACTGGGCGACGTTGCCGGAGCCAGAAACGGAAACGCGCATCCCTTCAAAACCCATACCGTGGCGTTTTAGCATTGCTTCTGTGAAATAAACCAGACCGTAGCCGGTAGCTTCCGGGCGAATAAGACTACCGCCAAATGAAAGGCCCTTACCGGTGAAGACGCAGGCGGTATTGTTGGAGAGCTTTTTCATCATCCCCGCCATAAAGCCGACTTCACGACCACCAACCCCGATATCACCTGCCGGAACGTCGGTATCCGCGCCCAGGTGGCGATACAGTTCAGTCATCAGCGCCTGGCAAAAACGCATCACTTCACCTTCGCTTTTTCCTTTCGGATCGAAATCGCTGCCGCCTTTACCACCGCCCATCGGCAGAGTAGTCAGGGCATTTTTGAAGGTTTGTTCGAAGCCGAGGAATTTGAGAATGGAGAGGTTAACTGACGGATGGAAGCGCATACCGCCTTTGTACGGGCCGATGGCAGAGCTGAACTGCACACGCCATGCACGGTTGACCTGTACCTGATTGCGATCATCAACCCATACCACGCGAAACTGGATCACGCGCTCCGGTTCAACCAGACGCTCCAGTAATGACATCTGGCGATATTTTGGATTTTGTTCAAGAAAAGGCCAGAGTGTGGTCATTACTTCACGAACGGCTTGCGCGAACTCGGTTTGATTCGGGTCGCGCTTTTGGACATGGTTGAGGAATGACTCCAGAGAATATGTCTGATCCATAGATATAAAACCCTTATATATTAATACGATTGTGCTTATGTTGTTTATGTGATGTGCTTTTGCAGTTTTCGACTATACCATCAAGAATGTGACGGTAAGCAAGAAAAAAATGACCCAGGCAAGCAAATTAATAACGAGAGTAATCTCATAACCAAATGCGATAACTCAGACGCTAAAGTTTTGCCGCCCGGCTACCGTTATCAGTAGCAGAGACAATAACGTTAAGGAGTTCCCTGTGAGTCGAGCATTGTTCGCCGTAGTATTAGCATTTCCATTAATTGCACTGGCTAACCCGCATTATCGTCCGGACGTGGAGGTTAACGTACCGCCAGAAGTGTTCAGTTCAGGCGGGCAGTCAGCGCAGCCCTGTACTCAGTGCTGCGTTTATCAGGATAAAAATTATTCTGAAGGAGCGGTAATTAAAGCCGAAGGAATACTGCTGCAATGCCAGCGTGATGACAAAACCCTTAGCACTAATCCGCTGGTCTGGCGGCGCGTAAAGCCATAAATGCCTCTAATAGTGGAATGTCAGCAGGGGCCAGCGGATATTGCAGCGCCTCTTCAGGTGAGCACCAGACCAGCGCCTGATGTTCATGAGCCTGTAACGTCCCGTGGAAGTCGGGTACGTGCCAGGCATGAAGATGGATAATCCGCCCCGAAACTTCTCGCTGATGGCTGGTAACATACTCACCCACAGTTGCTTCGATGCCCAGTTCTTCGCGTAACTCACGCACCAGCGCCTGCCGCTGACTTTCATCCGGCTCGACTTTACCACCGGCAAACTCCCATAATCCCGCCTGATCGCTCTGGGCGGGGCGTTGCGCGAGTAAAATTTTGCCATCACGTTCAATGATGGCGGCAACAACTTCAATCATTTTCATAAATTACACACGGGCAGATAAGCGAAAAATGCCATAATATCCGCACTGTTGCTCAATCAGAAAGGCTTTATATTTAAGGAGTGCCTGTGCTAGACCGCCATCTTCATCCCCGGATTAAACCGTTGTTGCATCAGTGCGTGCGGGTTCTTGATAAACCGGGCATTACGCCAGATGGTTTAACATTAGTGGGATTTGCCATCGGCGTGCTGGCTCTGCCGTTTCTGGCGCTGGGCTGGTATCTGGCGGCGCTAGTCGTCATTTTGTTGAACAGGCTGCTTGATGGTCTGGACGGTGCGCTGGCGCGGCGCAGAGGGCTTACCGACGCGGGCGGCTTTCTCGATATTTCTCTCGATTTTCTTTTTTACGCGCTGGTGCCTTTTGGGTTTATTCTTGCTGCACCGGAGCAAAATGCGCTGGCAGGCGGCTGGCTGCTGTTTGCGTTTATTGGTACGGGCAGCAGTTTTCTCGCTTTTGCTGCGCTGGCGGCGAAACATCAGATTGATAATCCCGGTTATGCGCATAAATCGTTTTATTATCTGGGCGGGTTAACCGAAGGCAGCGAGACGATTTTGCTGTTTGTTCTGAGTTGCCTCTTTCCGACCTGTTTTCCGTGGTTTGCGTGGGTATTTGGTGCGTTGTGCTGGATGACGACCTTTACGCGGGTGTGGAGTGGGTATCTGACGCTGAAGTCGCTCCAGCGTCAGTAATTGCAATGTTATTTGCTGCTGTCCGGGCCGCGTTCACCGGTTGCTACCGGATTTTTTGGATCGCTGCTCCATTCGTACCAGCCGCCGTCGTAAACGGAGACGTTATTCCAGCCCATTGCTCGTGCGTACATAAAGGTTTCGGACGCGCGCCAGCCGGTGCCGCAGTAGAATGAAACTTGCTGATCTGGTTTGATATTCCATGCTTTCCACATAGCGGTAATATCATCGGCGCTACGCATGGTGCCATCCGGGTTATGGAAATCTTCCATATGCGTCGAGTCGCTACCAGCGTGTCCCCAACGTGCTCCGGCTATTTCACCTTTTGGTTTAATATAGCTGTAACCGCTGGTCGTACCGATAAATTCTGGCCACGAACGAATGCTCACCAGCGATGCATCCTGGCGATGCAGCAGTCCACGCGCCTGTTCCATATCAAGCATTAGTTGCGGTTGTGCCGGGATCTTCACGCCGAAATCCGGTTCCGCTTTCACTTTCGGTGGCGTTCCTCGCTCAACAGGCAGTCCCGCGTCGGACCAGGTTTGCCAGCCGCCATCCAGCAGGCGCACATCTTTCACGCCGGCATAAAGCATAATCTGCGCCACACGCGCTGCAGCGTATACGTCACGCCCGTACAGAATGACCGTGGTGTCATGGCGAATGCCGTGTTTTGCCAGCATCGCTTTTAGTTGTTCATCAGAAACTTTGTTCCACAGCGGTTCGCTTTCCACTTCGTTGGTATCGATGTAGTCAGCACCGGGAATATGGCTGATAAGGTAAAGCTTAGGAGCGCCCCAGGCCGCTTCAATGACTTTCCAGTCACCGGCAGGTTTCGCCGTAACCTCTTTACCTTGTTGCAGGTCGTGCAGCCATTGCGGATAAACCAGCTGCTCAAAGTGCGGCAGTTTTTGTAGACGGGAAGGTTCGCTTAGCGCGTCACTCAGAATGGAGATATGCGTAAAACCTGCTTTTTGCAGTCGCGTTTTGACGGCGTCGACATCTTTGCCATTACCGTATAGCGCCACCGGGGCATCGGCTTTCAGGTTATGTTGCTTGATCCACGCGTTTAGCTGTTCGGTGCTCATTTTGTCAAGCCAGCTAGCAGAGAGGTTTAAGGCGGCAGGTTCATGACCAGAAGGGCCATTTAAGGTTTGTGGCCAGCCGTTATAAAACGCGCTGGGGCGAGTATCTATCGCTTTGCCATTTTGTTGTTGAAGCTGGTCAAGTGTAAGAGGCTTCGCCAGTTCAGCGGCCCACGAAGAAGCGCAAGCCAGCCCTAAAGCCATTGCCAGCGCGGTCATTTGAGAAACACGTTTCATCGAAAATCCCGACATTGTAGTTTTGAGTGCGCCATTCTGAACTGACGCATTGGGAAAAACTTTGCGTTATCGCAGTTTGTTGTAATTTTCTGACCACTGAGCCATATCCAGAACAGAACTATCAGCAGGAACATCCTGGAGATCGTGCGTTACCTGAACGACGGGGATCGCCAGTTCGCGAACTTCGCTGAACACCCACTGGCGAAAATTATCGCGCAGAGCCACATCAAGACGGCTGAATGGCTCATCCAGTAGCAACGCTTTTGGCTGGGCGAGAAGGGCGCGTAGTAGAGCAACGCGCGCTCGCTGACCGCCAGACAAAGTGGCAGGATCCTGATGGAAAGCTCCGTCAAGGCCTGAACGCTCAAGTGCATCATTCACGGCATTACGTCGGGCATTCCCCTTAAGTGTCGCCGGTAGCGCCAGCAGTAAATTTTGCCCGACGCTGAACTGGTCAAATAACAGTGCATCCTGAAAAAGAATGCCAATCTGACGCTGTGCGGTGGGTAGCATGTCAATCCGTTGCTCATTGAGCCATAGCTCACCTGTACAAGAAAACTGTCCGGCCAGTGCACCAATCATCCATGAAAACAGAGTGGATTTTCCACAGCCAGACGGCCCCATTAACGTGACAATGTCACCTTTATCCACCGTAAAGTTAACGTTTGTCAGCAAGCAACTTTCTGGTAAACGTAGCGAAACATTTTTCACGCAGAGCATTAGCGGAGTCCTTGTCTGACATAACCTACCCATTTTGCGACTAACGCGGTCAGGGCAAAAATAATAAGCGGTAACAACAGTTGCCATAAAGCCTGGGCGGCGAGAATACCGTTGCTGCCGCCGCTGCTTAATGCCACCGCCTCAGTGGTGAGCGTCGGAAAACGCCCCGCGCCCAGCCACAGCGTCGGCATATACTGCGCAATACTGACTGAAAATCCCACCGCGAAGGCAATCAGCGTAGGGCGTAGCATAAGCGGACATTTCACGTAAAAGAAGATTTTGGCCCGCGACCAGCCCAGTGTTTGCGCAATCAAAATTAACCGTGAATCAATGCGCTGCCAGGCCGATTGCAGGATAAACAGCATCCACGGCATCACCCACAGCAGATACCCCCAGACCACCGCCGTCCAGCTTCCATCCAGGTTCAGCCATAGCGCCAGCGTGTACTGGCCCGCCACCAGCTGCAGTGCCGGTAATAAAATGGGCAACCATAGCCACAACTGGCGACGCTGTGGCCCCCATTCCAGCCACAGCAGTAACAGGAGCAAAGCGATGAATGTCGCCACCAGCCCCATTGTCAGGCTGTTGATGAGCGCTTCACTATTGATCGTCGACTGATCCGCGAGGATCGCCAGCAGAACCACACACAGCACACCGGTCAAGGGTAAAAAACTCGCCAGCGTAATGCCTGGCAATAAAGGCGTGGCAAGTTTGCGAACGCCATCTACGCGGGGAATAGTACGCCGCCAGCTACGCCATAGCAGATAGCCCAGCAAAACGTAGGCGGCGAGTAACAGCATCAGCAGCAGGCTGGCGAGTGCGCCTTTAATCTGTTGATCGGTATCGCCCTGGGTTAACCACTGCCAGCTAATTACCGCAAGCGTCGGTGGATTACCTGGCCCAAGAATAATCGCCACATCCACGACCGACAGCGACCATGCGACAATCGCCAGCATCGCCATTGCCAGCGCAGGCGCGACGGAGGGCAACAGCAGCCAGTTCAGGCATTGCCAGCGGCTGTAGCCCAGCGAATCCAGCACGGTGACTTGCTGTAAAAGCCGTTTTTCACTCAATACCGCTGCTAAGATCCACAGCAGAAATGCGCTTTCTTTCACCGCCAGCGTGAAGCCCAGCCCAATACCCAATTTGTCCATTGGCGGAGTGAAATACGGGAAATAGTCATAAAGCAGCCCTCCGTCAGCAAAGAGCAGAAGGGCACTGGTGGCAAAAGCCACATGGGGAATGGCGAGCAGCCACGGCAGACGGGTGCACATACGCTGCCATTTCGGCCCAGGCCACAGCGCCACAATCACCAGCAGGGCAATCAACAACGCCCCGACCGCCGCGATGGTTGTCGACACCAGCGTTGCCAGTAATGCCTGCGGTAACTGTGGATCGGCAAATAACGCCTGCCAGTGTGTCAACGACAAAGCAGGCGATATCAGCGTGAGAGCTGCCGGGATCAGCGGTGCATAAATCACCGCCACCATCGCCCATAGCAAAAAGATTAATGCGTACTGTAACGGTGTAGCCATTCTTGTTCCAGCGCATTTACCCAACCTGCGTGCGGTTCAGCCAGTACCGGCGGCAGATCTTGCGGTATTCTTGATTGCAATGTTTCGCGCTGCCCATCAGGCAGTTTTTGCGGATCGAGAACGGAAGGATCGCCCCAGACAGCGGGATCTGCTTTACGCAATTGCGCATCGGGTGAGAGCAAGAAATTGGCAACTACCTTCGCCGCAGCACTTGCATTCGCGTTGGCAGGAATGGTGACGAAATGCACGTTGCCAATCATCCCCTCGCGAAAGCCAAAACTGTAACTGCTTGCAGGCAAATCGCCGCTGGCGATTTTTTGCTGCGCATGCGCGGGGTTAAAGGTCAGCGACAGGCGCAATGTGCCGGCTTTCAGCAGAGCATCCATCCGCGCGGGCGAAGGCGGGAAATCCTTTCCTTCGCGCCACAAATACGGATGCAGCGCATCAAGATATTGCCACAAGGGAGCAGTGACACGGGCGAAAGTCGCATCGTCCGGCGCTTCTTTTAATGCGGCGGGATCGGGCGTCAGCATAATCAGCAACTGTTCAAGAAACGCCGTGCCGGTAAAGTCCGGTGGGCGCGGATAGGTAACCGTGCCGGGATTGGCTTTAGCAAACTCCAGTAAGGCTTGCGGCGTTTGTGGTGGCTGTGGCGTAACATCGCGGCGGGCGATAAACGTCAGTTGTGCGCCCCCCCAGGGCGATTCCGCACCTTGTGTCGGCACTGAAAAATCTTCCCGCACCGGCAGCTGTGTGTCGACATAGCGCCAGTTGGGCAGAGTCTCCGCCCAGCCCGTTTGTAATAAATTGGCCTCTTTTAAGGTGCGGAAGTTTTCGCCGTTCACCCAGAGCAGATCCACCGAGCCGCCCGTTTTACGTCCGGCTGCGGCTTCGGTCTGAATGCGCTTCACCGCGTCTGCGGCATCCGCCAGACGAACAATCTTCAGGTTTATAGCGTAATGGGTTTTCATCTCGCCGCTAACCCAGTCGAGATAGCGGTTAATTGCGGTATCGCCGCCCCAGGCGTTAAACCAGACAGTTTGCCCTTTGGCCTCATTTTTAATTTCTTGCCAGTCACTGGCATGTGTTGCCAGAGAAAACAGCGATAACAATCCCAGCAACCACCCACAATGGCGCATCATCTCTCCTTAAGAACGTTTTTCCGGAATACGGCACAGCCCCTGAGCGGGAATGTCCATGGCAGAATTAAAACGGGCTGACAGATTTTGCAGGCCGATCAATGCCGTCAGTTCGGTGAGCGCCTGAGCGTCAAAATGCGCAGCCAGTCGGGTACGCAGGGCATCATCGACCGTTGGCGGCGTTACGCTTGCGGCTTCGGCGTACTCCAGCGCCAGCCGTTCTTCATCGCTAAAGAGCGGGCTTTGCCGCCAGTCAGCCACTGCCAGCAGTTTATCGCTGCTGCCGGTGCGCTCGGCGACTTTCATACTGGTGATATCCACACAAAACTCACACAGGCACATTTGCGCAATGCGCGCGCTGACAAGCGATCGTACTACCGGATCGAGCGGTGAGCGTTTGCGCTCCAGCCAGCCAACAAACATCGACACCAGATAAAAGATAAACGGGATCCGCCCCCACCAGCGAATGGGGTTTAGCACCTCGCCGTAATGGCGACGATGCAGCCACGCCTGCGGACGTAAAATGAAAGGAATTTTGCTAAGCGGCGGTAAACCCATCAGGCATTCCTCTTCTGGCGCTCAAGCCATATTTTCTTCGCCATAAAAATCACCACGGTCAGGGCAAACAGAATAAACAGTCCGGTGACAAACCAGAAGGTACCGCCTGTTAACATGCTGCCCGCCCAGGAATAAACAATAGTCGCCGGTAACTGACCAAGCCCGGTGGCGATAAAAAACGAGCGAAAACGGATTGAAGTCAAACCGGCAGCATAGCTGATTGGATCGAAAGGGACAAAAGGCAATAACCGACAGACCAGGATAGTGTGATTGCCGTAGCGAGTGAAAAAGCCGTCCATACTGTCAAGTACGGTTTTGCCGGTTAATTTTTCCACCACTTCGCGGCCCATCACTCTGGCGATAAAAAAGCACAGCGCCGCGCCGGCCATCGAACTGGTCCACGACAGCAAGCCGCCCCAGAGCGCGCCAAACAGCGACGCATTGGCAAAGGTGATCAAAAACGCAGGTAGCGGTGCAGCAATGGCCTGTAAAATCATCAACAAGAACGAGACAACTGCCGCCAGTGCGCCGTAAGACTGAATAAAGCGTTCTATACCCTGTTGGTCCACGGCGGCAAACGCCGCAACGCTGCGATTGATAAACTCATGGACGCCGGGAAGCAGCGCCCATGCCAGCAGCATAGCGAACAACAGGATGATGAGGGTTATACGGTAGTACCAGATTTTTCGCGATTGCATCTTCATCATCCTTTATCCTGGCTTTATTCGGTGATTTTAAAGGTAACCGTTGCCAGCGTGTTATCCGCCGGGAGAACCGAGGCATTGCCTTTGAATTTAACTTCACCTCGTTTTTCAACCGCACCATAAGTGTATGTTGCATTGCTGACGATGCCGACCGGGCAGCTATCCAGACACACCAGGCAACCCGTTTTCTTCTCTTCTGCTGCCGTTAAATTACCGCCAAAGCGCATGTCCAGTTTCTTGCCATTACTGTCAACAATCACTTCATCGAAGGAATACGTTTTTGCCGCCCCTTGCCAGTTGACCGAAATATCCAGTTTGCTGCCTGTGACATGAGTCGTTTCTTTATTATCCATCGTCATGTTTTCGCCCGGTGTACCACCTGCCTCTTTCAGGGCTTCATAAAATGCTTTCGGGGTCGCATAACCCATAAACAGCGATTTATGTCCGTTGGAGCCATCTTTAAACACAATACCGTGACGAGTGTCGTCGGTGAGGAAACGACCATTAATTTGCACCAGCATGGTTACCGTATGGTTATTGGCATCGACGCGCAGCGGTTGGCTGTTCGAAAGTCCGTCGTATTCCACTTTTGCCGCCGCATTCTCTTTTTGATCGCAGCCGCTAAGCCCAGCAACAGCCAGTAAGCAGAGTGCAGTCAGTCCTTTTTTCCATGACACTGAATAATGTTGCAACATCGTTCTATCCTTCATTTTTTGGGTGAGTAAGTGGGTTGCGGCGCGAAGCAGACAGATCCACATGTTTGTGTCGGGCGTAGAGTTTGGCGAGCTGGACGAGAATAAACAGCGCCAGGCCCGCCAGACAGAGTTGTAAAATAAAGCGCAGCGTAATGCCTTCATTGGCGAGATCGCTTGCCATCACGGTATAAATAACAATACCGGGCAGGGTCGTGAGTGCCGAAATAAGGGTATAAGGCCAGAAGGCGATTGTGGTTAATCCGTAAGCGTAATTTTGAATATTGTAAGGAAACAACGGGATTAAGCGGGTCAGAATAAGAAAATCAATACCGTTACGCGCAATGCCTTTTTCAATGGCCTGGAAAGTATGGCTATGGCCAACGTATTTCAGCAGTAAATCACGTCCCAGCCAGCGCGCCAGCAGGAATGAGCACGAGGAGGCCAGCGTGGCGGCAATTAATGAGAGTAGTGTCCCTAAGAGCGGGCCAAAAACTATTCCTCCAGCGATCACCAGTATGCTTCCTGGTAACAGAAAGAGGGTGGCAATGATGAATAACAGAATATAGAGGCTATAACCGAACAATCCGCTCTGGCGGATGAGTGTCTGTAAGTGGGGTAAATCGGTGAGCAGATCGAATAAACCGAAAGCGTGGATAGCGTAAATGACCAGCGCAAAAATAAGACAGGCAAAAAGAAATTTACGCTCAGCGTTCATCGTGGAGTTTCCTATATCAAACTTGATAATAGAGAAGTGGTCAGACAACTAAAAACGCAGAGACGGTATAACAAAGGACGGCAGGCAACAAATCATTACTGACAGTTTGTTGATTTTTCTCAAGGTTAATTCTCCTGACCCAGTTTGAGCCAGGAGAGCTGCTAAATTAGCGGCGGAAGGTCGCCCAGACGGGGGCGTGATCGGACGGTTTTTCCATGCTGCGAATTTCATAGTCGATGCCGGTTTCTACGCAACATTCTGCCAGCGGTTGGCTGGCGAGCAGCAGGTCGATGCGCAGACCACGGTTATCGTCAAAACCTTTTGAGCGGTAATCAAACCATGAGAAACGATCTGCTGTTTGCGGATTCGCATGGCGGAAGGTATCAACCAATCCCCAGCTCATCAGTCTCTCCATCCATTCGCGTTCCTCCGGAAGGAAAGAACATTTTCCGGTACGCAGCCAGCGCTTACGGTTCTCTTCGCCAATGCCAATATCCAGGTCACCAGGACTGATATTCATATCGCCCATAATCAGCACCGGATTTTCACGCTTGAGTTCGGTTTCCAGGTAGTTTTGCAGGTTCTGATAAAACTGCGCCTTTGCCGGGAATTTTATCGGATGGTCGCGGCTTTCACCCTGCGGGAAGTAACCGTTGATCACGGTGACATTACCCAGCGGTGAGGGGATTTCCGCCATAATAATTCGCCGCTGCGCCTCTTCGTCGTCACCGGGAAAACCGCGACGCACGGCAATCGGCGTCTCTTTGGTCAGCAGCGCCACGCCATAATGGCCTTTCTGCCCGTGATAAAACACGTTGTAGCCGAGCTTCGCCACCTCTTCGAGCGGAAACATATCGTCATGAACTTTTGTCTCCTGCAGGCCAATCACATCCGGTTGGTGCTTTTCGACGATGGCTTCAAGCTGGTGGGGCCTGGCGCGCAGGCCGTTGATATTAAAAGAGACAAATTTCATAGTCGCTGCCATTTATTCAGATAAAGAGTGCGTGGATGGTAGCAGAATTTCGCTTTGCTTACCGCCTGTTGTTAAGTGATTTGATCGATGGTTGTTAATGATGTCAACGATGGCGCAAAAAATGCCCGCTTTTGGTGCGAGCTGCGTCAGAATGGCGCAGTAATTTCCAGTAAATTTCGTCAATGATCACAATTCCAGAATTATATTTTACTTCTGCATAACATTGCGTTTTTTATTCTTTTTATTCACCCACATCGCAAACGTATTCACTTAATATGCACTTTAAATGCATATGGTTTGGTTATAACTCCTTGATTTCCAGTTAGCCTCCGCGGTTTATGCACTTTTATCACTGGCTGGCACGAACCCTGCAATCTACATTTACAGCGCAAACATTACTTATTATTAACATATAAATAACGAATTATTTACTGTAGAGGTCGCTATGTCTCAGCCAATTACGCGTGAAAACTTTGATGAATGGATGATACCTGTTTACGCTCCGGCACCGTTTATACCGGTACGTGGCGAAGGTTCGCGCTTGTGGGATCAGCAGGGGAAAGAGTATATCGACTTCGCGGGTGGTATTGCGGTGAACGCTCTGGGCCATGCGCATCCGGAACTGCGTGAAGCGCTGAACGAACAGGCGAGTAAGTTCTGGCATACCGGCAACGGTTACACCAACGAGCCGGTACTGCGACTGGCGAAAAAATTGATCGACGCCACGTTTGCCGATCGCGTTTTCTTTTGTAACTCCGGTGCGGAAGCCAACGAAGCGGCGCTAAAACTGGCGCGTAAATTCGCTCACGACCGCTACGGCAGCCATAAGAGCGGTATCGTGGCGTTTAAAAATGCGTTTCATGGTCGCACGCTGTTTACTGTTAGTGCGGGTGGGCAGCCAGCCTATTCACAGGATTTTGCGCCACTGCCACCAGATATCCGTCATGCTGCATATAACGATATTAACTCTGCCAGCGCGCTGATTGACGACTCTACCTGTGCGGTGATTGTCGAACCCATCCAGGGGGAAGGCGGTGTGGTGCCAGCCAGCAACGCATTTTTACAAGGTCTGCGTGAATTGTGTGATCGCCACAATGCGCTGTTGATATTTGATGAAGTACAAACCGGCGTCGGGCGCACCGGGGAACTGTATGCCTATATGCACTACGGCGTGACGCCTGATCTGTTAACTACCGCCAAAGCGCTGGGCGGCGGTTTCCCGGTCGGTGCGTTGTTAGCAACCGAAGAGTGCGCCAGCGTGATGACCGTTGGCACTCATGGCACCACCTATGGCGGCAATCCGCTGGCCTCGGCGGTGGCAGGCAAAGTGCTGGAGCTCATCAATACGCCAGAGATGCTTAACGGGGTTAAGCAACGTCACGACTGGTTTGTTGAGCGTCTTAATATTATTAATCACCGCTATGGTTTGTTCAGTGAAGTTCGCGGCTTAGGTTTGCTGATTGGCTGTGTACTGAATGCCGATTACGCCGGACAAGCGAAACAGATCTCTCAGGAGGCGGCGAAAGCGGGCGTGATGGTGCTGATTGCTGGCGGTAATGTGGTGCGTTTTGCGCCTGCGCTCAATGTCAGCGAAGAAGAGGTGACGACCGGACTGGATCGCTTTGCAGTTGCTTGCGAACACTTTGTTAGCCGAGGTTCATCATGATGGTCATCCGTCCCGTTGAGCGCTCAGATGTCTCGGCGCTGATGCAGCTTGCCAGCAAAACGGGCGGCGGCCTGACATCGCTTCCCGCCAATGAAGCCACGCTTTCGGCGCGTATCGAAAGGGCAATCAAAACCTGGCAAGGTGAACTGCCCAAAAGTGAGCAGGGTTATGTGTTTGTACTGGAAGATAGCGAGACAGGCACTGTGGCGGGGATTTGTGCCATTGAGGTGGCAGTTGGGCTGAACGATCCCTGGTATAACTATCGCGTCGGCACGTTGGTTCACGCCTCAAAAGAGCTGAATGTCTATAACGCATTGCCGACGCTTTTTCTCAGTAACGATCACACCGGCAGCAGCGAGCTGTGCACGCTGTTTCTCGACCCGGACTGGCGCAAAGAGGGCAACGGCTATTTGCTGTCGAAATCGCGCTTTATGTTTATGGCGGCTTTTCGCGACAAGTTTAATGACAAAGTGGTTGCTGAAATGCGCGGGGTGATTGACGAACACGGCTATTCACCGTTTTGGCAAAGCCTCGGTAAACGCTTCTTTTCGATGGATTTTAGCCGCGCCGATTTTCTCTGCGGCACCGGGCAAAAGGCATTTATTGCAGAACTGATGCCGAAACATCCGATCTATACGCACTTTTTATCCCAGGAAGCCCAGGACGTCATCGGTCAGGTACATCCGCAAACCGCGCCTGCCCGCGCGGTGCTGGAGAAAGAAGGTTTTCGCTACCGTAATTATATCGACATCTTCGACGGTGGGCCGACGCTTGAGTGTGACATCGACCGCGTGCGCGCCATCCGTAAAAGTCGGCTGGTGGAAGTGGCAGAAGGGCAGCCTGCGCAGGGCGATTTTCCGGCCTGCCTGGTCGCCAATGAAAATTATCACCATTTCCGCGTGGTGCTGGTGCGTACCGATCCGGCAACCAATCGTTTGATTTTAACTGCCGCACAACTGGATGCCCTCAAATGCCACGCCGGGGATCGCGTTCGTCTGGTGCGCCTGTGCGCAGAGGAGAAAACAGCATGACTTTATGGATTAACGGTGACTGGATAACGGGCCAGGGCGCATCGCGTGTGAAGCGTAATCCGGTATCGGGCGAGGTGTTATGGCAAGGCAATGATGCCGATGCCGCTCAGGTCGGGCAGGCTTGTCGGGCAGCCCGTGCGGCGTTTCCGTGCTGGGCGCGGCTCTCATTGGCTGAACGTCAGGTCGTTGTCGAACGCTTTGCCGGATTGCTGGAAAGGAATAAAGGCGAATTAACCGCAATCATTGCCCGAGAAACCGGCAAGCCGCGCTGGGAAGCGGCAACCGAAGTGACGGCGATGATCAATAAAATCGCGATATCAATTAAGGCGTATCACGTTCGTACCGGCGAGCAGCGTAGTGAAATGCCGGACGGCGCGGCGAGCTTGCGACATCGCCCGCACGGCGTGCTGGCGGTGTTTGGGCCGTATAATTTCCCTGGTCATTTGCCGAACGGACATATCGTTCCGGCATTGCTGGCAGGTAACACTATTATCTTTAAACCCAGCGAACTGACACCGTGGAGTGGCGAAGCGGTAATGCGTTTATGGCAGCAGGCTGGCTTGCCGCCAGGCGTGCTGAACCTGGTGCAGGGCGGGCGTGAAACGGGTCAGGCGCTGAGTGCGCTGGAGGATCTCGACGGCTTGCTGTTTACCGGCAGCGCCAATACCGGCTACCAGCTGCATCGCCAGCTCTCCGGTCAGCCGGAGAAAATTCTCGCCCTTGAGATGGGCGGTAATAACCCGCTAATTATCGATGAGGTGGCGGATATCGACGCCGCTGTCCATCTGACCATTCAGTCGGCGTTTGTCACAGCCGGTCAACGCTGCACCTGCGCCCGCCGTTTATTGCTCAAAAGCGGGGCGCAGGGCGATGCGTTTCTTGCTCGTCTGGTTGCCGTCAGCCAGCGATTAACGCCGGGCAACTGGGATGACGAACCGCAGCCGTTTATTGGCGGGCTGATTTCTGAACAGGCCGCACAGCAGGTGGTTACTGCGTGGCAGCAACTGGAAGCGATGGGCGGACGAACCCTGCTTGCGCCGCGCTTATTACAAGCAGGGACATCGCTGTTGACGCCGGGGATCATTGAAATGACAGGCGTTGCTGGCGTACCAGATGAAGAGGTGTTCGGACCGTTATTGCGCGTCTGGCTTTATGATAGTTTCGATGAAGCGATTCGAATGGCGAATAACACTCGCTTCGGACTCTCTTGCGGTCTGGTTTCCCCCGAGCGGGAAAAATTCGATCAACTGTTGCTGGAGGCGCGGGCGGGGATTGTTAACTGGAACAAACCGCTTACCGGCGCTGCCAGTACCGCGCCATTCGGCGGCATTGGCGCTTCCGGTAACCATCGCCCCAGCGCCTGGTATGCCGCAGATTACTGCGCCTGGCCGATGGCGAGCCTGGAGTCGGACTCGTTAACTTTGCCCGCAACGCTTAACCCCGGACTGGATTTTTCCGATGAGGTGGTGCGATGAACGCCTGGGAAGTTAATTTCGACGGGCTGGTAGGGCTGACGCATCATTACGCGGGCCTGTCGTTTGGTAATGAAGCCTCTACCCGTCACCGTTTTCAGGTGTCTAACCCGCGACTGGCGGCAAAACAGGGCTTACTGAAAATGAAAGCCCTTGCCGATGCGGGATTCCCCCAGGCCGTGATCCCGCCGCACGAGCGTCCGTTTATTCCGGTGTTGCGTCAGTTGGGATTCAGTGGTAGCGATGAGCAGGTACTGGAAAAAGTTGCACGCCAGGCACCGCACTGGCTTTCCAGCGTCAGCTCCGCTTCGCCAATGTGGGTAGCCAATGCGGCAACGATCGCGCCATCTGCCGATACGCTGGATGGCAAAGTGCATCTCACCGTTGCCAACCTGAACAATAAATTTCACCGCTCGCTGGAAGCACCCGTCACCGAATCGCTGTTAAAGGCGATTTTTAACGATGAAGAGAAATTCGCCGTCCATTCGGCGTTGCCGCAGGTGGCTTTGCTCGGTGATGAGGGGGCGGCAAACCACAACCGTCTCGGCGGTCATTACGGTGAACCGGGTATGCAGATTTTTGTTTACGGGCGAGAGGAGGGCAATGATACCCGACCTTCCCGCTATCCGGCGCGGCAGACTCGTGAAGCCAGCGAGGCGGTCGCAAGGCTGAATCAGGTGAATCCACAGCAGGTGATTTTCGCCCAGCAAAACCCGGACGTTATCGACCAGGGCGTTTTTCATAATGATGTGATTGCCGTGAGTAACCGCCAGGTGCTGTTTTGCCATCAACAGGCGTTCGCTCGCCAGTCGCAGTTACTGGCAAACCTGCGTGCGCGGGTCAATGGTTTTATGGCGATAGAAGTTCCGGCGACTCAGGTCTCCGTGTCTGATGCGGTGTCTACGTATCTGTTTAATAGCCAGCTACTTAGCCGCGATGACGGTTCCATGCTGCTGGTGCTGCCGCAGGAGTGTCGGGAACACGCTGGAGTCTGGCGTTATCTCAATGAACTCCTTGCCGCTGACAACCCGATTAGCGAACTGAAAGTCTTTGATTTACGTGAAAGCATGGCAAACGGCGGCGGCCCGGCGTGCCTGCGGTTGCGCGTGGTGTTGACAGAAGAAGAACGCCGGGCGGTGAATCCGGCGGTGATGATGAACGATACGCTGTTTAATGCGCTCAATGACTGGGTGGATCGTTACTACCGCGATCGTCTTACTGCTGCCGATCTGGCCGACCCGCAATTGCTGCGCGAAGGGCGGGAAGCACTGGATGTATTGAGCCAATTACTGAATCTCGGTTCGGTTTATCCGTTCCAGCGCGAGGGAGGGGGAAATGGATAATTTTCTTGCTCTGACCTTAACGGGTAAAAAACCGGTTATCACCGAGCGAGAAATCAACGGCGTTCGCTGGCGCTGGCTGGGCGATGGCGTGCTGGAACTGACGCCATTAACGCCACCGCAAGGCGCACTGGTGATTTCAGCGGGGATCCACGGTAATGAGACGGCACCTGTGGAGATGCTGGACGCGTTGCTTGGCGCGATATCTCACGGCGAGATCCCGTTACGTTGGCGGTTGCTGGTGATCCTCGGGAATCCTCCTGCGCTGAAGCAAGGGAAACGTTATTGCCATAGCGATATGAACCGAATGTTTGGCGGTCGTTGGCAGCTGTTTGCTGAAAGCGGAGAAACCTGTCGGGCGCGCGAACTGGAACAGTGCCTGGAAGATTTTTATGACCAGGGCAAAGAATCTGTGCGCTGGCACCTTGATCTACATACCGCAATTCGTGGCTCCTTGCATCCGCAGTTCGGTGTATTACCGCAACGCGACATACCCTGGGACGAGAAATTCCTGACGTGGCTGGGTGCGGCGGGTCTGGAGGCACTGGTGTTCCATCAGGAGCCTGGTGGTACGTTTACCCATTTCAGCGCCAGACATTTTGGCGCGCTGGCCTGTACGCTGGAACTCGGCAAAGCGTTGCCCTTTGGACAAAACGATCTTCGCCAGTTTGCAGTAACTGCCAGCGCAATTGCTGCGCTGCTATCTGGTGAGAGTGTCGGTATCGTGAGAACACCGCCGCTCCGTTATCGGGTGGTTTCGCAAATTACTCGCCACTCGCCGTCCTTCGAAATGCATATGGCAAGTGACACGCTGAATTTTATGCCGTTTGAGAAAGGAACATTGCTGGCGCAGGACGGAGAGGAACGTTTTACCGTAACCCATGATGTAGAGTATGTGTTATTCCCTAATCCGTTGGTAGCGTTGGGATTACGCGCGGGATTAATGCTCGAAAAAATAAGCTAATACTTACCCGCAGAAATCATTCTGCGGGTATTAAGTTGCTTTCTTATAAATTAATACAGATTAATCCTGGTTATTTGCTTTATTTATCACCAGTCATCCGGTATAGTTCTTCATAATCTCTGCAAAATCATCGTGTTGTAATATTCGCTCATCACTCTCCATCAAATTTTCTTTTTTTCTCCATAATTGGCGCAAAAGTGTTTTTTACACTTTCATTGTTTTACCGTTGCTCTGATTAATTGACGCTAAAGTCAGTAAAGTTAATCTCGTCAACACGGCACGCTACTTAAGAAAGCCGTAATAAATAACTGAAAGGAAGGATATAGAATATGCGTAAATTAACTGCACTGTTTGTTGCCTCTACCCTGGCTCTTGGCGCGGCTAACCTGGCCCATGCCGCAGACACCACTACCGCAGCACCGGCTGACGCGAAGCCGATGATGCACCACAAAGGCAAGTTCGGTCCGCATCAGGACATGATGTTCAAAGACCTGAACCTGACCGACGCGCAGAAACAGCAGATCCGCGAAATCATGAAAGGCCAGCGTGACCAGATGAAACGTCCGCCGCTGGAAGAACGCCGCGCAATGCATGACATCATTGCCAGCGATACCTTCGATAAAGCAAAAGCTGAAGCGCAGATCGCAAAAATGGAAGAACAGCGCAAAGCTAACATGCTGGCGCACATGGAAACCCAGAACAAAATTTACAACATCCTGACGCCGGAACAGAAAAAGCAATTTAATGCTAATTTTGAGAAGCGTCTGACAGAACGTCCAGCGGCAAAAGGTAAAATGCCTGCAACTGCTGAATAATCTTTCAGCCAAAAAACTTAAGACCGCCGGTCTTGTCCACTACCTTGCAGTAATGCGGTGGACAGGATCGGCGGTTTTCTTTTCTCTTCTCAAACAGTTGTAAAAAAAGCCTGATCACCACTAACGTAAATCACCCGAGTTGCCGATAACCATCCACGGTTACCTGAACGATAACAATGAAAAGAACGGGCCGGGAGCGAGTATGGAATACTTTGATATGCGTAAAATGTCGGTAAATCTGTGGCGAAACGCTGCCGGTGAAACGCGAGAAATTTGCACTTTCCCACCGGCAAAACGTGATTTTTACTGGCGTGCCAGCATTGCATCCATCGCGGCGAATGGGGAGTTTTCTTTGTTTCCCGGTATGGAAAGGATAGTGACGTTGCTGGAAGGCGGCGAGATGTTCCTTGAAAGCGCAGACCACTTTAACCATACCTTAAAACCGTTACAGCCTTTTGCCTTTGCGGCGGACCAGGTGGTAAAAGCGAAACTGACGGCAGGGCAGATGTCGATGGATTTCAATATTATGACGCGCCTGGATGTCTGTAAGGCGAAAGTCAGAATTGCCGAACGTACGTTTACTACCTTTGGCTCACGCGGCGGGGTGGTGTTTGTGATTAACGGGGCGTGGCAACTGGGCGACAAACTGCTCACTACCGACCAGGGCGCGTGCTGGTTCGATGGCAGGCACACCCTGCGGCTTTTACAACCGCAAGGTAAACTGTTGTTCAGTGAAATCAACTGGCTCGCTGGTCATTCGCCGGATCAAGTTCAGTAATTTCATAGTTACCGGAAAGCAGCGGCTTACAAAGAATTTTATAACCGTCGTGATCAAACCCGGCGGGTGTCCGAATTAACGTTGTCGCTTCTTCCAGCGAATTAACCGCCCCCAGCCACAGCCAGTTTTGAATAATATGATATTGAGTCATTTCCGGGTGCTGTTCTTTCAGCGCCACCGCCCCTTGCCAAGGCCAACACACCACCCGCAAACGCTCCAGAGACTGGCGCAAGCGTAGCGCATGTTCCTCATGGCTCTCTTTACCGCAGCATGCTCCGGCGCAACGTTTTAGCGCTGAACGAAAACATGCACGACCGCGACTTAACGGTTCCAGTCCCAGCAGGCCATAACAAAGTTTTTGTTCATCAGCGATGGTCTGCAATGCTTGCAAAGCTGCGCGCCTATTGGCAAACAGGCCAAACAGGTTGGGGGCTTGTGAAAAATCCACCTCTTTGGCATACACCACATCGACGCGCTTTTCATTTAATTGCAGGGCACAGAGCTGGCGATTGCGGCGCAACCGTTTATTAAACAGCGGCTGTTGTTCTTTGATTAATCGCGCTTCAAGGAGCAGAGCGCCGATTTCGCCTGCGGTGCAGATCCAGCTAATTCGCCGGGATTGCCGTAGCATGGCGGCTTCATCAGGGGTGCGTAAATGAGAAAGCACCCGACTGCGGATATTAACGCTTTTGCCGATATAGAGCGGCATGGTGTCACTTTCGCCATGAAACAGATACACCCCTGGTCGGGTGGGTAAGTCATTAAGGAATGAACGTAAATGTTCGGGATATTCATAAATTGCCGCAGCTTCAAATTCGAGCCGCGGAGAAGGTAAACGCCGTACCACTGTTGACTCCGAATGCTGGTTATCTATCCAGTGTAACAGGCGGGAAGCGATTAAAAAAGAGGCGGGTCGATGACAAAGGTTACACCGTCTGACGTGCTACGCCTGTCAGGCCTATTCGACTCCTGCAATGTATTGAATTTGCATAGTTTTGTAGGTCGAATAAGGCGTTCACGCCGCATCCGGCGTGAACAAATTACTCTTTTTCGCACAATCCAATATGTGCAAATTATTACTTTTTCCAGAAATCATCGAAAACGGTAATTGGCGGACGGCGTTTATGTTCGGTTTTCAGATACCAGTTCTCTATTGTTCTGGCGACCTGTTCAGGTACGTTTTTCCCTTCCAGATAGTCGTCGATATTGTCATAGGTCACGCCGAGTGCCACTTCATCTGGCAGAGAAGGGCGATCATCTTCCAGATCGGCCGTTGGCGCTTTCTTATAAAGGTGTTCCGGGCAACCTAATGCCGCCAGTAACTGTTTACCCTGACGTTTGTTGAGACGATACAGCGGATTAATGTCCGTACCGCCGTCACCATATTTAGTGAAGAATCCGGTAATGGCTTCTGCTGCATGATCGGTGCCCACCACGACACCGCTGGTCATACCCGCAATGCTATATTGTGCTTTCATCCGCTCACGCGCTTTTTCATTGCCACGGACAAAATCGCTCAGTTCAATGCCTGCTTCCCGCAATGCCTGCTCGCTAGCCAATACCGCGCCCTTGATATTAACGGTTAATACGCGATCCGGTTGAATAAAGGCAATGGCATCCTGGCAATCTTGTTCGTCGGCCTGAACACCATAGGGCAGGCGTACGGCAATAAATTGCAGTGATTCGTTGTCGGTTTCCTGGCGCAGCTCATTAATCGCCATCTGGCACAGCTTTCCGGCAAGCGTGGAGTCCTGACCGCCGCTGATCCCGAGCACCAGTGATTTAATGAACGGATAAGTTCGCAGGTAGCTTTTCAGAAAATCGACACTACGACGAATTTCCTCTTCAGCATTAATCTGCGGTTTTGCGCCCAGCGCCTTTATTATTTGTTGTTGCAATGTCATTGAACCCCTCCAGACAGAAAAGACAAAACTTCCTTAAAGCTAACCCGTTGCCACTGAAACGACAAGCGACAGCGGGCTGAATGGTGGTTAAAACGTCATACAGGAATCCTCTGAAAGCGGAGCCGTTTCGTTCATGGGCTTGAAAAAGCGCCCAATGTATTCCAGGCTTATCTAACACGCTGATAAACAAGAGGACGGAATATGAACAAGAATATGGCAGGAATTCTGAGTGCAGCGGCGGTATTAACCATGCTGGCGGGTTGTACGGCTTATGATCGTACCAAAGACCAGTTTGTACAGCCTGTGGTGAAAGACGTCAAAAAAGGCATGAGCCGGGCGCAGGTTGCACAAATTGCGGGTAAACCTTCGTCTGAAGTGAGCATGATCCATGCTCGTGGTACTTGCCAGACCTACATCCTGGGTCAACGTGATGGTAAAGCAGAAACCTACTTTGTCGCGTTAGATGATACCGGACATGTCATCAACTCCGGTTATCAGACCTGTGCTGAATACGACACTGATCCACAGGCTGCGAAGTAATCACTTCGTCTGAAAGCTTGAGTAACAACGGAAACCGGCCATTGCGCCGGTTTTTTTTGGTCTGATTTCTTAATTATCTTCGCGAATTATTTGCCCGAAATGTGAAGAGGGTCATAACCGCAGGTCAAGGAGAGACAATTTATAAGGTCAAAGAAATACTATTGCTCAGGTCTATACCGTATACTCCTTTCAGCCACAAAAAAAGTCATGTTGGTTTCGCAAGTTACCCAGAGCATGGAAGCAGGTTAAGGCTTGCGGAGTGTCTGGCTGACAGATAATCGTCGATGAGGGCAGTTTTATGGAAAAGAAACACATTTATCTGTTTTGTTCTGCGGGCATGTCTACCTCTTTACTGGTATCAAAAATGCGCGCACAGGCAGAAAAATATGAAGTTCCGGTCATTATTGAAGCATTTCCGGAAACACTGGCTGGTGAAAAAGGTCAGAATGCCGATGTCGTGTTATTAGGGCCGCAGATTGCTTATATGTTGCCCGAAATCCAGCGTTTGTTACCCAACAAACCGGTTGAAGTAATTGACTCGCTGCTTTATGGCAAAGTCGATGGTTTAGGCGTGCTTAAGGCTGCGGTTGCAGCGATTAAAAAAGCCGCAGCAAATTAATTTATTTTAAATTTTCCCGTCAAAGAGTTATTTCATAAATCAATACCGCAATATTTAAATTGCGGTTTTTAAGGGTATTTTTCTATGAGTAATGTTATTGCATCGCTTGAAAAGGTACTCCTCCCTTTTGCAGTTAAAATAGGAAAGCAGCCACACGTTAATGCAATCAAAAATGGCTTTATTCGCTTAATGCCGTTAACCCTTGCGGGGGCCATGTTTGTATTAATTAACAACGTTTTTCTAAGCTTTGGGGAGGGGTCGTTTTTTTATTCCTTAGGTATTCGCCTCGACGCCTCAACCATTGAAACACTTAATGGTCTGAAAGGTATTGGCGGCAACGTATATAACGGAACATTAGGGATAATGTCTTTAATGGCACCGTTCTTTATTGGCATGGCGCTGGCAGAAGAGCGTAAAGTCGATGCGCTGGCGGCTGGGTTGTTATCCGTTGCAGCATTTATGACCGTCACCCCATATAGTGTCGGTGAGGCCTATGCGGTTGGCGCAAACTGGTTAGGTGGGGCGAATATCATCTCCGGGATTATTATTGGCCTGGTGGTGGCTGAAATGTTTACCTTTATTGTCCGCCGCAATTGGGTCATTAAACTGCCCGACAGCGTACCTGCTTCAGTATCGCGTTCCTTCTCGGCATTAATTCCCGGCTTTATTATTCTTTCCGTGATGGGGATTATTGCCTGGGCGTTGAATACCTGGGGCACCAACTTCCATCAGATCATTATGGATACCATCTCAACCCCACTGGCATCGTTGGGTAGCGTGGTGGGCTGGGCCTATGTGATCTTTGTTCCACTGCTCTGGTTCTTCGGTATTCATGGCGCGCTGGCGCTGACCGCACTGGACAACGGCATTATGACGCCGTGGGCGCTGGAAAATATCGCGACCTATCAGCAATATGGTTCCGTCGAAGCGGCGCTGGCAGCCGGTAAGACCTTCCATATCTGGGCCAAGCCGATGCTGGACTCCTTTATTTTCCTTGGGGGCAGTGGTGCGACTTTAGGCCTGATCCTGGCTATCTTTATCGCCTCTCGCCGTGCTGATTATCGTCAGGTGGCAAAACTGGCGCTGCCGTCCGGCATCTTCCAGATTAACGAACCGATTCTGTTTGGTCTGCCAATTATCATGAACCCGGTGATGTTTATCCCGTTTGTACTGGTACAACCGATTCTGGCGGCAATCACCCTCGCAGCGTACTACATGGGCATTATTCCTCCGGTGACCAATATTGCACCGTGGACCATGCCAACCGGTCTGGGAGCCTTCTTTAATACCAACGGTAGCGTCGCCGCATTGCTGGTCGCACTCTTCAACCTTGGCATCGCAACGTTAATTTATCTGCCCTTTGTTGTGGTGGCTAACAAAGCACAAAATGCGATTGATAAAGAAGAGAGCGAAGAAGATATCGCTAACGCCCTGAAATTTTAATCGATGCCGGTACGGGTAATCGTGCCGGTAAGAAAAGAGAGGAACAATGTATGATGGATCTCGATAACATTCCCGATACGCAAACGGAAGCTGAAGAGCTGGAAGAAGTGGTGATGGGGCTTATCATCAACTCCGGACAAGCGCGCAGCCTGGCGTATGCGGCACTGAAACAGGCGAAGCAGGGCGATTTTGCCGCAGCAAAAGCCATGATGGATCAGTCACGGATGGCATTGAATGAAGCGCATCTGGTACAGACGAAACTGATTGAAGGCGATGCGGGCGAAGGTAAGATGAAAGTGAGTCTGGTGCTGGTCCACGCTCAGGATCATTTAATGACGTCTATGCTTGCGCGTGAACTGATTACTGAATTAATTGAGCTTCATGAAAAACTGAAGGCATAAGGAGTCGATGATGCAGCCAGTGATTAACGCGCCGGAAATTGCCACTGCCCGAGAACAGCAGTTGTTTAATGGCAAAAACTTCCATGTGTTTATCTATAACAAAACTGAGAGTATCAGCGGACTGCATCAGCACGACTATTATGAATTTACTCTGGTATTAACCGGGCGTTATTTCCAGGAGATTAACGGTAAGCGTGTGTTACTGGAACGGGGTGATTTTGTTTTTATTCCGTTAGGTTCGCACCATCAAAGTTTTTATGAGTTTGGTGCCACGCGTATATTGAACGTTGGGATCAGTAAACGCTTTTTTGAGCAGCATTACCTGCCGTTGTTGCCTTATTGCTTTGTAGCTTCGCAGGTATACCGGACCAATAACGCTTTTCTCACCTATGTGGAAACAGTGATTTCTTCATTGAATTTCCGCGAAACAGGGCTGGAAGAGTTTGTTGAGATGGTTACTTTTTATGTCATTAACCGTTTACGTCATTACCGCGAAGAACAGGTGATTGATGATGTACCGCAGTGGCTGAAAAGTACGGTAGAAAAGATGCATGATAAAGAGCAGTTTAGTGAATCGGCGCTGGAGAATATGGTGACGTTGTCAGCCAAATCACAGGAATATTTGACGCGGGCGACTCAACGATATTATGGCAAAACGCCAATGCAGATTATTAATGAAATCCGTATTAATTTTGCCAAAAAACAACTGGAAATGACCAACTATTCAGTGACGGATATTGCGTTTGAGGCCGGTTATAGTAGCCCGAGTTTGTTTATTAAAACGTTTAAGAAATTAACGTCCTTTACGCCTAAGAGCTATCGTAAGAAATTGACTGAATTTAATCAGTAAGTCGTTATACCTGACAATTCACATATCTGTCCTGTTGCTGGATTATTTATGTCCGGGGGGCAGATATGCCAGATATCAGTATTCTGTACTGAAGGGAGAAATTATGAGCCAGAAATTAAAAGTCGTCACTATTGGTGGCGGGAGCAGCTATACCCCGGAGTTACTGGAAGGATTTATTAAGCGTTATCACGAATTGCCGGTCAGCGAATTATGGCTGGTGGATGTCGAAGGTGGCAAAGCTAAACTGGATATTATTTTCGATCTCTGCCAACGGATGATTGATAACGCTGGCGTCCCGATGAAGCTTTATAAAACGCTGGATCGCCGCGAAGCATTGAAAGATGCTGATTTCGTTACTACCCAACTGCGCGTAGGCCAATTACCGGCGCGCGAACTGGATGAACGTATTCCATTAAGTCATGGTTATCTTGGTCAGGAAACCAACGGCGCGGGCGGTCTGTTTAAAGGTCTGCGTACCATTCCGGTGATTTTTGACATCGTAAAAGATGTCGAAGAACTTTGTCCGAATGCATGGGTGATTAACTTCACTAACCCGGCGGGAATGGTCACTGAAGCCGTTTATCGTCATACCGGATTTAAACGTTTTATCGGCGTGTGTAATATTCCGATCGGCATGATGATGTTTATTCGCGATGTTCTGATGCTGAAAGACAGCGATGATTTATCTATCGATCTGTTCGGCCTCAACCATATGGTGTTCATTAAGGATGTGCTGGTAAATGGCAAATCTCGCTTTGCCGAATTACTTGATGGTGTGGCATCCGGGCAGTTAAAAGCATCTGGCGTTAAAAATATTTTCGATCTGCCATTTAGCGAAGGCTTAATTCGTTCTCTGAATCTGTTGCCGTGTTCTTATTTGCTTTATTACTTCAAGCAAAAAGAGATGCTGGCTATTGAAATGGGCGAATACTACAAAGGCGGCGCACGAGCGCAGGTAGTACAGAAAGTCGAGAAACAACTTTTTGAGCTGTATAAAAACCCGGAGTTGAAAGTTAAGCCGAAAGAACTGGAACAGCGCGGTGGGGCTTATTACTCTGATGCAGCGTGCGAAGTGATCAACGCTATCTACAACGATAAGCAAGCAGAACATTACGTTAATATCCCGCATCATGGGCATATTGATAATATTCCGGCAGACTGGGCGGTAGAAATGACCTGTACGCTGGGGCGCGATGGCGCGACGCCACATCCGCGCATTACGCATTTCGATGATAAAGTGATGGGGCTGATTCACACCATTAAAGGCTTCGAGATTGCTGCCAGCAACGCCGCACTTAGCGGAGAATTTAACGATGTGTTACTGGCGCTAAACCTTAGTCCGTTGGTGCATTCCGATCGCGATGCTGAGCTGCTGGCACGCGAGATGATTCTGGCGCACGAGAAATGGCTGCCAAATTTTGCCGACTGCATCGCAGAGCTTAAAAAAGCACATTAACCGAGGCTGATTATGGAACGCTTACTGATTGTTAATGCCGATGATTTTGGCTTAAGCAAAGGTCAGAACTACGGCATTATCGAGGCCTGTCGCAATGGGATTGTCACATCGACGACGGCGCTGGTGAATGGGCAGGCTATTGACCATGCGGTGCAGTTGAGTCGTGATGAACCGAGTCTGGCCATAGGGATGCACTTTGTCCTTACTATGGGCAAGCCACTGACAGCTATGCCGGGGTTAACCCGCGATGGTGTGCTGGGATGGATCTGGCAGTTGGCAGAAGAAGATGCTTTACCGCTGGAAGAAATTACTCAGGAGCTTGCCAGTCAGTATTTGCGTTTCATTGAGCTATTTGGACGCAAACCTACGCATCTTGATAGCCATCATCATGTGCATATGTTCCCGCAGATTTTCCCTATTGTTGCCAGGTTTGCGGCTGAAGAGGGGATTGCGTTGCGCATCGACCGTCAGCCGCTATCTAACGCTGGTGATTTACCGGCTAATCTGCGCAGTTCGCACGGATTCAGTAGCGCGTTTTATGGTGAAGAGATTAGCGAGGCACTGTTCCTGCAAGTGCTTGATGATTCCAGCCATCGCGGGGAACGCTCGCTGGAAGTCATGTGCCATCCGGCGTTTGTCGATAATACGATTCGCCAGAGTGCTTACTGTTTCCCACGGTTAACGGAGCTGGAAGTGCTGACATCAGCGTCGTTGAAATATGCAATTGCTGAGCGTGGTTATCGGTTGGGTAGTTATCTTGATGTGTAAGTAAGGTGGTAAGGTCACTCCCCAGGGGACGTGACCTTATCCATATTTACGCCGGAATTTTGTCAATCTTAGGAATGCGTGACCACACGCGGTGTGCTGCCATCAGCGTTAACAGTTCATCCATAAAACTACCGTCGGCGCTGTCAGCTTCCACAATCCCTTCTTCACCCTGGTCAGCGACCTTGATTGTTGCTTTAAACTTGCGCGCGTCTCCCGCCAGCGCAATCGGTTTAAGGTGTTTGTAGGCTTCCATCAGGTAGTAGTTGGCATCGCCGTTGTCAGCGATATCCGCGATATTGCCGCAAGGGACAATGACCGCATCGACCGTCAGCGAAGGCGCACCGGCAAAGGTAGCGGCTATAGGCAACACCGTACCGTCATCCGCAGTCACTTCACCCATTCGGGAGTAGAGCAGTTTGGCATGAACGCCTTTGGCCTTCAGGGCCTTGAGAATGGCCAGAAGGTCTGCCGATCTCACTTCATCATTAAGTAAAATCGCTACCACGCGACCTTTCACATCACCGTCAGGAATGGCGTACAAACTTAAGGATGGATCCTTTTTCAGACCGTTGACGTCCGGAGGTGGGGTGATATTCAGCTGGTCGTCAGTCAGTTCGATACCGAGATTTTTCGCCACCGCCTGGGCCAGAGTGAGATCAATATGCGCCAGCTGGTCAACAACGCGCTCACGAATATACGGACGAACGACTTTGCTTAACTCAAAACTGAAACCATCGACAATATGACGCTGCTCGAATGGCGTCTGACTTAGCCAGAACAGACGCGGATGGGAATAATATTCGCCAAAAGATGGACTGCGCTCGCGAACTTTATTTCCTTCCACGCGTTCCTGATATGATTCAAAACCGCCGCGTTTCGGTCCCGGCGGTGTTTCGCGCGGCCAGTTATCGTTGATCGAGTTCGGTTCGTAATTCGCCGGGTTAGTGTCGATCCCCATACGATGCATGCCATCACGCTGGAAGTTGTGGTAAGGGCAGGTCGGACGGTTAATCGGAATCTCATGGAAATTCGGCCCACCAAGACGACTGATTTGTGTATCGGTATAGGAGAACAAACGTCCCTGCAACAGCGGATCGTTGGTGAAGTCCAGTCCCGGCACGATATGCCCAGGATGGAAAGCCGCCTGTTCGTTTTCAGCAAAGAAGTTATCCGGGTTGCGATTGAGCACCATTTTGCCGACACGCTGAACGGGCACCAGTTCTTCCGGGATAAGTTTGGTTGGATCGAGAAGATCGAAGTCGAACTTGAATTCATCTTCTTCAGGAATCAACTGGAAGCCCAGTTCGTATTCCGGAAAATCGCCTGCTTCAATGGCTTCCCACAACTCGCGGCGGTGGAAGTCCGGGTCACGTCCGGTTAGTTTTTGTGCTTCATCCCAAACGAGTGAGGCTTTACCTGCCAGTGGTTTCCAGTGGAAACGTACAAACGTTGCCTTCCCTTCGGCATTAATCAGGCGGAAGGTATGAATACCAAAGCCTTCCATGGTGCGGTAACTGCGGGGGATGCCGCGATCCGACATCGCCCACATCACGTTGTGCAGAGTTTCAGGTTGCAGAGAAACATAATCCCAGAAAGTATCGTGGGCGCTTTGCCCTTGTGGGATTGCCCAGTGCGGTTCTGGTTTTACCGCATGCACAAAGTCGGGGAATTTATGCGCATCCTGGATAAAGAAGATTGGCGTGTTATTGCCAACGAGGTCAAAAATACCCTCTTCAGTATAGAACTTGGTGGCAAAGCCACGGATATCACGCACGGTATCGGCAGAGCCAGCACCACCCTGAACGGTAGAGAAACGTACAAATACTGGGGTGATTTTGTTCGGATCTGAGAGGAAATCCGCTTTGGTGATATCGCTTAAGCTTTTATATGGCTGGAAATAACCGTGAGCTGCTGATCCACGTGCATGAACAATACGTTCCGGGATGCGCTCATGGTCAAAGTGGGTGATTTTCTCGCGCAGAATAAAATCTTCCAGCAGCGTTGGACCACGGCTACCGGCACGCAGTGAGTTTTGATCGTCGGCGATGCGCACGCCCTGATTAGTGGTCAGCGCATAATTTTCACTGCCTTTGCGTACGTCTTCCAGAGAATTAAGTTTTTCGTTACGCGTATCAGGGGCTTTCAGGCTCCCAGGGGCGGTAGGTTGTGCACCTGGCGGTGTTGGTTCAGCCGCTGGACGATGAGAGCCGTCCTCAGGTGCCAGTGAGTCCATCCCCGGTTTCGCTTCGCTGGAATCGTGTAGTGGTGACTGGTGCTGATGTGGGTTCTTTTCGTTTTGTTGCGACATTGAACTCGTCTCCTTAATTTATTACTGAAAGGGCCGCTGTTTTGGTCAAAAAACTCTCTAACTATAGACCACCAGCCAGACCCCGCTTCGGAGACTATTCTGGAAACGGTGTTATGAAATACACGCAAAGCGGGACGTACAGGGGCTAAATCGGCTAAACTACAGTTTTTCTGATTTTTAATATGCGTTTAGTGAAGCCAGTAATGAAGAAACCGCTCCGCCAGCAAAACCGCCAGATTATTAGCTATGTCCCACGCACGGAACCCGCGCCGCCAGAACATGCGATAAAGATGGATTCGTTTCGTGATGTCTGGATGCTGCGTGGCAAATATGTTGCGTTTGTACTGATGGGAGAGTCATTTCTGCGCTCACCGGCGTTTACTGTGCCTGAATCCGCCCAGCGTTGGGCAAATCAGATCCGCCAGGAAGGGGAAGTGACTGAGTAAAGATTACGTACCTCCCGGTTTTGCCGGGAGTTACATGGCCTGAGATTCTGTATTTCATTGCTACATTCATTCAAACCACCTGTAACAAAAAGCTGCCTTTGACGATCTATTGCTATAAATAAGTGATCTTTTTTCTTTAATTGTTTATTTATTTTAAAATGGTTAAGTTTTGCTAATCATGATGAGCTATTTTTGATAGTTCATCCTGTGGCGTCGCTCTTAAACTTATATTGTAAATGACTTAGATTTAAATGAGATAATAATTTTGTTAACAATATGAGGCGGGAGATGTTTTCTACAAACTTAATACAGAGTAATTATGGTGATTTAAATATTAAAAGCCTGGCTTTTGACTCTTTTAAAGAAAGGCTTGAGTCTACCATGGCGGCACTCACTTTCTTTATATCAACGGGTCAATGTGACTGCGATGAAATAGCAGAATCAAACTTTAATTATATGATTGCCTATATGTCTAACATTAACTATGATGCCTCAAAGCCAGGAGCGCCAGCACTTAGTTTTGATACATATCTGCAGGACAATGTTAAATATAGAGTAATAATTAATAATCTTTATGGTAGTGAAATTCGGATAAGAGGTATAAATAAAGATTTTATTGGAATGGATGTCACTTCTGTATTTCGCCCAGAAAAAATGACCAATTTGATCAGTATAAAAAACAGGTTGGTTATTCACTATTTAAGGACTATATACTATGAACAAAATTATATACATCCTGTCGGGAGCATTTTTGCTGCGATTCAAAAAAATGAGAGTCTCCTAAAGTTTCCTTCGATAATATCAATGCTTAATATCAATCTTCTTTTTAATCCACTAAATCTTCCGGGAATGGGAAGTGGTATACTTGAAGATATTATGAGTATTCCAGATAGTTCACTTAGAAAACGTCTCGGGTATGAGGTTTTAAGCTTCTCGCTACAGGCACATTCATTGAGCCAGGAATGTATTGATAAGTTGGACATTTTTTTCGCTGACGATCTGTTTAAATATGAGTCAGTATGCATCGCCGCGATGGAACATTTAAAAAGTAAGGCAACGGCCCCTATACAAAACGGACCGTTGCCAGCATAAGAATTAATGGTGTGCCAGTTCGGCGTCGTCTTCGCTATCCAGAATGGCTTTATCGGTTTGCTTCAGCCACTGGCTGGTCAGCGTGCCAGCTGTCATCGAGCCACTAACGTTTAGCGCCGTACGGCCCATGTCGATAAGCGGTTCAACGGAGATTAACAGCGCCACCAGGGTTACTGGCAGGCCCATCGCAGGCAGCACAATCAGTGCGGCGAAAGTTGCACCACCACCGACACCGGCAACGCCTGCGGAGCTAACGGTAACAATACCGACCAGCGTCGCAATCCACATCGGGTCCAGCGGGTTAATGCCAACCGTAGGCGCAACCATCACCGCCAGCATTGCCGGATACAAACCGGCGCAGCCGTTCTGACCAATGGTCGCACCGAAAGAGGCGGCGAAACTGGCGATGGATTCAGGAACGCCCAGACGACGCGTTTGTGCTTCCACATTCAGTGGGATAGACGCAGCACTGGAACGGCTGGTAAAGGCAAACGTCAGCACAGGCCATACCTTACGGAAGTACTTCAGCGGACTCACGCCATTAATGCCCAGCAGAATGCCATGCACTGCAAACATAATCAGCAGACCGAGGTAGGACGCGACAACGAAACTTCCCAGTTTGATGATGTCTTGCAGGTTAGAACCTGCAACCACTTTGGTCATTAGTGCCAGAACGCCGTAAGGGGTCAACTGCATGACCAGGCGAACCAGTTTCATCACCCAGCTTTGCAGGGTATCGATAGCGGTTAAGACGCGTTCACCTTTCGGCGCATCATCCTTCAGCAGTTTCAGCGCAGCTACACCGAGGAATGCGGCAAAAATTACCACGCTGATAATTGACGTCGGATTGGCTCCGGTCAGATCGGCAAACGGGTTTTTCGGGATAAAGGACAGGACCAGCTGCGGAACGCTCAGGTCAGAGACTTTACCAACATAGTTACTTTCGATGGCGTTCAGACGTGCAGTTTCTGCACCACCCTGAACCAGACCTTCAGCCGTCAAACCAAACAGGTTGGTGACCAGCACACCGACCAGCGCCGCAATCAGCGTGGTAAACAAAAGCGTACCGATGGTCAGAAAACTGATTTTGCCTAACTGAGATGCGTTATGCAGACGGGCAACCGCGCTCAGAATAGAGGCGAAGACTAACGGCATAACGATCATTTGCAGCAGTTGAACATAGCCGTTACCAACAATGTTAAACCACTGTACAGAATCTTTAAGTACCTGGCTGTCAGAACCATAAATGGTATGCAGGGCAAGGCCAAAAACCACACCCATCACCAGACCCACCAGCACTTTTTTCGCCAGACTCCACTGTTTATGGCGGGTCTGAGCCAGCGCAAACAGCAGTACAACGAACACCACGATGTTCGCAATTAATGGAAAGTTCATCCCCGTTCTCCTGATCTTATTATTTCTATCACTGCGTAGCAGTCATAGTGTTGGCGCAAGATTAACAGAACTGTGAGCTGGCTCTTATATTCAAATGGAATTGCTTATTCCAGAAAGGTGATTTTTGCCTTTTTAGTATTCAACCTGATGCTTAATAAGCCGATGAAACTGGATCTGCAAGGTATTGATCATTTGCGATGACCAACGAACAGCGCTGTTTTCGGGTAATGAATGGGGCATCCATACCGACCAGACAAATAATGCCATGCAGATAAAACGTTCCAGTTGGTTACCCTTTTGGGGAACCAGGATAGGCAAGCGGAAACGCCAGCGGCATGGCCAGAGCAGGGGAACACCGGCGGGTGTCAGCATATCGGCAAGTATGTGGCTTAAATAACCCAGCACCATTCCTTGTAGCGCATCAGCCGGAATGAACCAGCTTTCAGGAACCTTAAGGTAAAAGGTTGCCAGCAGCGCAAATACCGCCAGCAGACTGTGGGTAAAACCACGATGCCCAAAAGCGCGGGCGATCGGTTTTGATATCCACTTTAATCGCTGCCCAAGAAACGACTTTGGGTGATCGATGTCCGGTAACAAACACGTCAGGATTGCGGAAGGGACAATATGCCACCAGTCACCCTGTGCCAGCACGGGCGTCAGCTCGGCATTTTTGGCAAATACCGCACAAGCAATAGAAAAGAGAAGGTGACCTTCCGCCGTCATGATAAAACTCACTAAACTGTCGATACGTACAGTATAGGATTTTTATACAGTGCACGGAAGTGGTGACGGTGTAACTCTTTCTCTTAAATTGACGATTAATCCGTCAGTTGAATGCAAATTCAGATAAAGAACCAGGGGCAGCGTGATCACTGCCCCTGGTCATTAACCGAGAAGGTCTTTTGCGGTGAGTTCTGTCAGCGATGAGAGTTTGACGTTTGCTAATACAAAACGTGGATCATTTTGCGCTTCTGGCGCAGGAACGACGATGGAACGCATGCGGGCTGCTTTAGAGGCGATCATGCCATTTACCGAATCCTCCAGCGCTACGCAGGTCAGTGGGTCAACGCCCAGTTTTGCTGCGCAGTCGAGATATACTTGCGGATGCGGCTTGCTGTAAGGCAGTTTTTCGGCCGAGGCGAGGGCATCGAAACTGTCGCGTAAGTCAAACATGGTCAACACTTTTTCCAGCATATGTAGTGGTGACGCGGAGGCCAGTCCCACCAATAAACCTTGTTCTTTGCATAACGCAACGGCTTCGCGCACGCCTGGTAATAATGGACGTGTCTCTTCAACCAGTGAAATGGCACGGGCAATAACCCGTTCTACTACTTCCTGACGGCTTGGCCCATTCCACGGTTGCCGGGCGTACCAAAGATCGACCACAATATCGATGCGTAAACCTAAGGTGTCCGGCAGCTCGTTACGACGGGAGATATCCACCCCCAGGCTTGCCATCACATCCAGTTCGGCTCGATCCCATAAAGGTTCTGAGTCGATAAGTAATCCATCCATATCAAAAATTGCAGCAAGAATCTGACGCGGGGTTGACATTACAACCTCTCCTTTAGAGCATTATGTGTAAGGTATTAAGCCGTGCTTATGATTAAGCGCCTATCATATCGCCTTTAAAGAATGGGCGAAAACAGATATCTACAGGTAAACTAAGTGAAACGACGCGTCTTAATCAAGGAGAACTCATGACGTATCAACAAGCTGGACGCATTGCTGTTTTGAAAAGGATTTTGGGTTGGGTGATTTTTATACCTGCATTGATCTCTACATTGATTTCTTTGCTGAAATTTATGAATACCCGGCAGGAAAACCAGGAAGGCATTAATGCGGTCATGCTCGACTTTACTCATGTCATGATCGATATGATGCAGGCGAATACGCCTTTTTTGAATCTATTCTGGTATAACTCCCCGACGCCCAATTTTAATGGTGGCGTGAACGTTATGTTCTGGGTGATTTTCATCCTGATTTTTGTCGGACTGGCGTTGCAGGATTCCGGTGCCCGGATGAGTCGCCAGGCGCGCTTCTTGCGGGAAGGTGTTGAAGATCAACTCATTCTGGAAAAAGCCAAAGGGGAAGAGGGGCTAACGCGTGAACAAATTGAGTCCCGTATTGTTGTTCCGCACCATACTATTTTCCTGCAGTTTTTCTCACTGTATATCCTGCCGGTTATTTGTATTGCTGCAGGTTATGTGTTCTTTTCTCTGCTTGGGTTTATTTAATCAAAAGGCCGCACGGAGCGGCCATTATCCTCAACCCATATCATGCTGCTAATAATCTATCCAATGACTGCTGAGCAATAACCAAATGCTGACCGCCAAATAACCTTGCACGATTTAACAGCGTGTAGAGTTGGTAAACCGGTTGACGTTCAAGGAAATCGGCAGGTAGCGGGGATACTGACTGATAGCCGTCATAGATTTGTGGCGGCTGTTCAGTATGCAGCGGTAACATCGCCAGGTCGCACTCTCGGTCACCCCAGTAGCAGGCCGGGTCGAAAATGTACGGGCCATCCGGACCCAGCGCACAGTTGCCGGACCATAAATCGCCGTGCAACAGAGAAGGCTGCGGTTGATGTGAGGCGAGACGCTGCTGAATATGCTCGACGATAGCGTCGATATTGCCGAAAGCGATCCCTTTTTCTGCTGCCAGTTCCAACTGCCAGCCAATCCGTTGTTCAGCAAAAAACGTTGACCAGCGACGTTGCCAGGTGTTGGGCTGTGGAGTTGTGGAGAGCGCGTTATCGAAATCGAGGCCAAATTGTGGTTGGTCACTCCATTGATGTAAACGCGCAATTTGCTGACCAAGAATAAATGCGCTATGCGCATCCAGCGGACGAGGTGGGAGATAATCCATCACCAGAAAACTGTAGTCACGGTCAGCGCCAACTGCCCAAACCTTAGGCACGGTGACGGTTTTACTACGCGACAGTAACTCCAGTTGGTCGGCTTCGGCGGTAAAACCGGGAAGCAGTTCCCTTTCATCACATTTGACGAAAAAGTCATGTCCTGCATAGCGCAAATGCCATGCGGCATGGACTTCTCCGCCAGGCAGTTCATTACGCAGTTCGATTTCGCCTTCACCTAACTGCTCGCTCAAAAGACGACTGATTGCCTGCCACATGATGTCTCTCCCATGTTGTCTGCCAGATCATAAGGTTAGCGCAAGAATGCGGTGTAAAAACACGAGCTAACGCACACCACAGACTGATTATTGCCCAAAAACCATTTATTTTCTGTTGCTATTCCATTCCTCCCAGGTCGTGATGGTGATTTCAGGATCTTTGCCGGTTGCACTTTGGGTAAGCCCCGAAACCAGTTCTCTAATTTCTTCTTCACTTTGGGTACTGATAAGTCCAAAAGTGTTAGTCCCCAGCTCATGGATATTTCCCTCATCATCCGTCATGGTGAGCAAAAAACCATCGCGAGTCAGGTAATTATTCAACTCGTTAATTTCAGTCAATGTATCCTCATGCAACATGACGGTTATGACATAACGGACAAGATCGCCACTGGCCATAATTCACCCCTTTGTTATCACATGACTTTTGAGCATAGTCGGAGAAACGCGTTGCCGACAGGTTGGTGATGATTCCCCCAATGCTGGGGGAATGTTTTTGTTAGCGGGAAAGGTAAGCGTAAATTTTTTGCGTATCGTCATGGGAGCACAGACGTGTTCCCTGATTGAGTGTGGCTGCACTCCCCGCAGCTACGCCAAAACGAACCATCTCTTCAAGAGAGGCATTTTCTGCCAGTTTCAGTGTCATCGCGCCGACCATGCTGTCACCAGCGCCAACGGTACTCTGGCTTTTCACCGGTGGTGGCACCACCTGAATGCAGTTTTCACTATCAACACCCAGCGCTCCTTGTGGACCCAGGGAAACGACAACCCGTTTGGCCTTGCCGCTATTAACGATTTCCTGCGCGGCTTTGCGGACATCGTCTGGCTGGGTGAGTTCGCGATTCACCAGCGCACTGAGTTCTTTTTGGTTAGGCTTAACCAACTCGATGTTACCAATCGCCAGTGCTGCACTTAACGCTTCGCCAGAACTGTCGATGATGCAGCGGATCCCTTGGTTTTGCGCAGCGGAAATCAGTTGGGTTAATTTTTCCAGCTTCACACCTGGCGGCAGGCTTCCGCTTATGACCAGGATGGCCCCGGATTCAATTTCCAGAACTTGCTCTTCAAGCTGGCGAAACTCATCTTCATTTAATGCCGCGCCTGGCATAACAAAACGATACTGCTCACCGCTTGCTTCCACATGTACGTGTAAATTCTGCCGGGTCCAGTCTTTGGCTTCTACAGTAGCGACGGGGACATTTTCATCCGCCAACAGTGAAACCAGGTGTTCGCCGGTCGCGCCACCCGCCGGGAAGATCGCTGTGGCACTGCCTCCAAGATGGGCAATGGCGCGGGCGACGTTGATGCCGCCGCCCCCGGGTTCGAACACCGGTGCGGTACAGCGCAGTTTTCCTTCGGGATAAATTTGCGGGGTAATTGTTGCGCTATCGAGAGAGGGCGCAAGTGTCAACGTATAGATACGTACCATCATTTCCTCCTATAGGCTGATTTCAGTCTGGCACCGAATCAGCGGAAAGTGAAGAAATTAACAATATGATTTATTGGAGCTTTATTTAAAATTTTGCAGATAAATATATATAAATAAAAATCTGTTTTCGCCACATGCTTATTCAAAAAATGAAATAAGAATACATTGCTAAGTTATTCGCGCCTTTTTATAATTCGTTACCTTTCCAGGGACGCTAATCTTTGATCCTTAAGAAAGTTTCCGGGACCGCGATGGTCTCTTTTTTTGTTGTACGGACTCTTGATAAATGAAGCTTTTGAAGACAGTTCCTGCCATCGTTATGTTGGCGGGGGGCATGTTTGCGTCACTGAATGCAGCTGCCGATGATTCCGTTTTTACTGTCATGGACGATCCTGCCAGCGCTAAAAAACCTTTCGAAGGTAATCTGAACGCAGGATATCTTGCACAATCAGGCAATACGAAAAGCTCCTCACTTACGGCTGACACCACCATGACCTGGTATGGACAAACCACTGCCTGGTCGCTGTGGGGGAACGCCAGTAATACTTCTTCTAATGATGAGCGTTCTTCAGAAAAATATGCGGCGGGCGGGCGTAGCCGTTTTAATTTAACTGATTATGACTATTTATTTGGTCAGGCAAGCTGGCTGACAGACCGTTATAACGGCTATCGAGAGCGCGATGTGTTGACCGCGGGTTATGGTCGTCAGTTTTTGAATGGCCCGGTACACAGTTTCCGCTTTGAATTCGGTCCAGGTGTGCGTTACGACAAATATACCGACAATGCCAGTGAAACCCAGCCGCTGGGCTATGCCTCCGGGGCTTATGCATGGCAGTTGACTGACAACGCTAAATTTACGCAGGGTGTTTCGGTCTTTGGCGCGGAAGACACAACGCTGAACTCCGAAAGCGCATTAAATGTTGCTATTAATGAACATTTTGGACTGAAGGTGGCTTACAACGTCACATGGAACTCTGAACCTCCAGAGTCTGCACCGGAACATACCGACCGTCGGACAACCTTATCGCTGGGCTACAGCATGTAAAATTATCTGCCGGACCGTGTTATGCGGTCTGGCTGCTTTCGTTTGTCACTGCGCAGCCCCAAATCATTGCTGCCCAACGTAGCAACAACATAGCGCCACAGATTGCCAGTAGCACCACCACCATCTTCCAGTGTTTTTTATCAAAGCGTTTAGTCGGCATACCAGTGTCCTGCATATCTCTTGTGCGTGATAACGGAGTGTAACAAAAGGGACAGGCATCAAGGGATTTTTTGTTATTACAGCCGTCGGGTGGCGTTGTACACCTGATCACTGTTTCTGCGTTTTATGAAAAAATAAAATTATGTATCGATATATAAATATCGTAAATAGCTGGTTATAAATACGTCTTTAATTCATCAGCACTAAAACTCATGCTTTGGCTGATTACATTTATAGCAGCATAATATGTTTCTACAGTTTTATAATGATTATGATGAATGGCTATATGAACAGCTGACATGTTGTCATGATTTTTAGCGGCCAACAGTGTAAATAACTGATGTTGGCTAAAAGAATATTTTTTTGCAAAAGTATCCAGCGTCGATATATAAGATAACATGACGTCTTTATTACCCTTGCTCATAGCGATGTATAAAGCAGGGGTTCCATGTACTGTTGCGCCTTTTAATAAATCTATGATGTTAATTTTGCTGAGGTTATATTTAACAGCGATTCCATAAATTTTAGAGAGGAACCGTGTGACACACAACGGGTGATTATTTTCCATTGCAGCAAATAACCCTGGTTCACCATCACGTGTTTTCATGGCTAAAATATCCATCACCATTTTTTTGTTTAAATGCTTTTGTGCTATTGGAGCGGTTAATGTATTCAGAAAGATATCGATTATCTCATCGAATCCATACAACATGGAGATATAAAGTCCAGGTGTTTCGTTAGCACTTTTAGTTTGCAGTAATTTAACCAGATTATCTTCATGAATGATGTGATTATCTACCAGTGACTGAATTTCTTGCATAAATATTTTCACGTTGTCAGTATGTCCGTTCATCATAGCCAAAAATAAAGCAGGTGTACCAACGCTATTCTGCGCAGTTATTATTTCAATGATTTCTTTTTCAGGGAGTATGGGCAACTGTCTGAATAATGTAATAAGCTGTTGAGTCTGGCCTGTGGCCATTATTAACAACATTGCTGATGGATGTATAGGGGCAAATGGCATTCGTGTCGCGATACCCGTGAAAATAGCCCCTGGAACTCCCTCAGGTAATAGGGGCAGAATAGCAATTGCACAGTTGCGAACATACCTATCAGCCCAGGTCTGAGCATCGGGACCTGAACTGATGAACTTATCAAGCGAGAGAAAGCCCCGTGCTGTCCTGTGGGTGCCTCTGACGGCAACGTTGGTATCGTTCGGGTCGTAAACGGACACAACATAATTTAATTGCCCATACGCCGACTGCTTTATTCGTAGCCTTACTGACAAAGTATGATTGTCTATATATAAAATCGCAGACATATGACTGACATTGTTTGCCATCATTCGACAGAAGAAAATATCTAAAGCGAAGCCAAAATCCTTACTCGCGATAACGCGACTCCCTGCAGGAGGATGGCGAAGTAATGCTCTGAACTCCGCGTCCCGGACTAAGGGGACATGCTGCTGTATGGATTCAACGGAGGAGTAATGTTTAATCAGGTTGACTTTGCCTTCTCCATTTCTCAATGAATCAAGTGCGTATTGCAATGACAGATGGCGACAAAAAATAGCGTCAGAAGGAGATTGCGAAAAAAATGCACTACCATTGAGATTTACTGTTGGTTGTATAGTTTTTTCTCTATGGATTTTTTTAGACAGTTTCATACAATGGTTACGATTTTCGGCAGTTAACTGTTCCTGTTCAATATAATCCAGTATGCTTCGCAAATGGTTAGCTTTAATAGGCGTGGTTTCCAGTAATAAGGAAATGATTTCTTTTTTATAGTGTAATGTAATAAGTATATTTTCTGCATGGATGGGTGAAGTGGCAAAGTTAATGGTAAAAAGGGCAGTGGAATAACAATTTTGTGATATTTTTCGACAGTTTGCGGTAAATTCCTGAGTAACACAGTATGACAGCATCGAACTTAAGTCAGAGGTATCAAGTAGGGTGATGAGTTGGCGCGCAAATTGATTAATAGGCTCTGATGAAGGCGTTGGTATGTCGCTATCGATGTGCATTCTATGAGGAGACTTATAATGAGTTCTGATAATAATGTCGTTTTGACTCATAATCTATTCGCCTTATATATGTCTGGAGGTTTTGAGGATGATGATTAATTATTATCGCCAGAACGAAATGTGCACGAAAAATTGCTATAAGAATTGTGTCACTTTTATCATTGTGATATGACCACTTCGTCATTAATCTCATGATCGTTTAAATAGTACCGCCAAATCATGCAACGAACTTTGCTGGATTCAGTTTATGCTGCTGTAAATCCGCTCGCAGTAAACCTTTCAGACGCTCCGTGATGTTATCAGTTGTTCTTTAAGCGTTTTGCTGGTGTACTCACTACAAACGAATTGCGAATCGAATCAATGTGAAACGGAAAGGTACAATCTCCCTTTTTTTAGTGTTAACATCGCTCAACCGGGTGGAAGGTGAGAGGTTAATGTCTTTCATTTGTGTACCTGATTGCGAACCAATTTAGCATTTGTTGGCTAGATGGTTTCGCAATGAACTGTTAATAAACAAATTTTTCTTTGTATGTGATCTTTCGTGTGGGTCACCACTGCAAATAAGGATATAAAATGCCTGTTATAACTCTTCCTGATGGCAGCCAACGCCATTACGACCACGCTGTAAGCCCCATGGATGTTGCGCTGGACATTGGTCCAGGTCTGGCGAAAGCCTGTATCGCAGGGCGCGTTAATGGCGAACTGGTTGATGCTTGCGATCTGATTGAAAACGACGCACAACTGTCGATCATTACCGCGAAAGACGAAGAAGGTCTGGAGATCATTCGTCACTCCTGTGCGCACCTGTTAGGGCACGCGATTAAACAACTTTGGCCGCATACCAAAATGGCAATCGGCCCGGTTATTGACAACGGTTTTTATTACGACGTTGATCTTGACCGCACGTTAACCCAGGAAGATGTCGAAGCACTCGAGAAGCGGATGCATGAGCTTGCTGAGAAAAACTACGACGTCATTAAGAAGAAAGTCAGCTGGCACGAAGCGCGTGAAACTTTCGCCAACCGTGGGGAGAGCTACAAAGTCTCCATTCTTGACGAAAACATCGCCCATGATGACAAGCCAGGTCTGTACTTCCATGAAGAATATGTCGATATGTGCCGCGGTCCGCACGTACCGAACATGCGTTTCTGCCATCATTTCAAACTAATGAAAACGGCAGGGGCTTACTGGCGTGGCGACAGCAACAACAAAATGTTGCAACGTATTTACGGTACGGCGTGGGCAGACAAAAAAGCACTTAACGCTTACCTGCAGCGCCTGGAAGAAGCCGCGAAACGCGACCACCGTAAAATCGGTAAACAGCTCGACCTGTACCATATGCAGGAAGAAGCGCCGGGTATGGTATTCTGGCACAACGACGGCTGGACCATCTTCCGTGAACTGGAAGTGTTTGTTCGTTCTAAACTGAAAGAGTACCAGTATCAGGAAGTTAAAGGTCCGTTCATGATGGACCGTGTCCTGTGGGAAAAAACCGGTCACTGGGACAACTACAAAGATGCAATGTTCACCACGTCTTCTGAGAACCGTGAATACTGCATTAAGCCGATGAACTGCCCGGGTCACGTACAAATTTTCAACCAGGGGCTGAAGTCTTATCGCGATCTGCCGCTGCGTATGGCCGAGTTTGGTAGCTGCCACCGTAACGAGCCGTCAGGTTCGCTGCATGGCCTGATGCGCGTGCGTGGATTTACCCAGGATGACGCGCATATCTTCTGTACTGAAGAACAAATTCGCGATGAAGTTAACGGATGTATCCGTTTAGTCTATGATATGTACAGCACTTTTGGCTTCGAGAAGATCGTCGTCAAACTCTCCACTCGTCCTGAAAAACGTATTGGCAGCGACGAAATGTGGGATCGTGCTGAGGCGGACCTGGCGGTTGCGCTGGAAGAAAACAACATCCCGTTTGAATATCAACTGGGTGAAGGCGCTTTCTACGGTCCGAAAATTGAATTTACCCTGTATGACTGCCTCGATCGTGCATGGCAGTGCGGTACAGTACAGCTGGACTTCTCCTTGCCGTCTCGTCTGAGCGCTTCTTATGTAGGCGAAGACAATGAACGTAAAGTACCGGTAATGATTCACCGCGCAATTCTGGGGTCGATGGAACGTTTCATCGGTATCCTGACCGAAGAGTTCGCTGGTTTCTTCCCGACCTGGCTTGCGCCGGTTCAGGTTGTTATCATGAATATTACCGATTCACAGTCTGAATACGTTAACGAATTGACGCAAAAACTATCAAATGCGGGCATTCGTGTTAAAGCAGACTTGAGAAATGAGAAGATTGGCTTTAAAATCCGCGAGCACACTTTGCGTCGCGTCCCATATATGCTGGTCTGTGGTGATAAAGAGGTGGAATCAGGCAAAGTTGCCGTTCGCACCCGCCGTGGTAAAGACCTGGGAAGCATGGACGTAAATGAAGTGATCGAGAAGCTGCAACAAGAGATTCGCAGCCGCAGTCTTAAACAATTGGAGGAATAAGGTATTAAAGGCGGAAAACGAGTTCAAACGGCGCGCCCTAACCGTATCAATGGCGAAATTCGCGCCCAGGAAGTTCGCTTAACAGGTCTGGAAGGCGAGCAGCTTGGTATTGTGAGTCTGAGAGAAGCTCTGGAGAAAGCAGAAGAAGCCGGAGTAGACTTAGTCGAGATCAGCCCTAACGCCGAGCCGCCGGTTTGTCGTATAATGGATTACGGCAAATTCCTCTATGAAAAGAGCAAGTCTTCTAAGGAACAGAAGAAAAAGCAAAAAGTTATCCAGGTTAAGGAAATTAAATTCCGTCCTGGTACAGATGAAGGCGACTATCAGGTAAAACTCCGCAGCCTGATTCGCTTTCTCGAAGAGGGTGATAAAGCCAAAATCACGCTGCGTTTCCGCGGTCGTGAGATGGCGCACCAGCAAATCGGTATGGAAGTGCTTAATCGCGTGAAAGACGATTTGCAAGAACTGGCAGTGGTCGAATCCTTCCCAACGAAGATCGAAGGCCGCCAGATGATCATGGTGCTCGCTCCTAAGAAGAAACAGTAAGGCCTTCAAGCAGCACTGTCTGTGGAGCCTTCGGGCTTCACAGGCTTTGTTCGCCTTTGTTTCGTTTATTAACAATGCGAAGTGGAAGTTATTAAAATGCCAAAAATTAAGACCGTACGCGGTGCTGCTAAGCGCTTCAAAAAAACCGGTAAAGGTGGTTTTAAGCACAAGCACGCTAACCTGCGTCACATTCTGACCAAAAAAGCGACCAAACGTAAACGTCACCTGCGTCCGAAAGCCATGGTTTCCAAAGGCGATCTGGGCCTGGTAATCGCGTGCCTGCCGTACGCATAAGCCGTTAACGTTTTTAACTTTTTAATTAGAATATAGATACAGGAGAGCACATATGGCTCGCGTAAAACGTGGTGTTATTGCACGCGCACGTCACAAGAAAATTTTGAAACAAGCTAAAGGCTACTACGGTGCGCGTTCTCGCGTATACCGCGTTGCCTTCCAGGCTGTTATCAAAGCTGGTCAGTATGCTTACCGTGACCGTCGTCAACGTAAGCGTCAGTTCCGTCAACTGTGGATTGCGCGTATCAACGCAGCAGCACGTCAGAACGGTATTTCTTACAGCAAATTCATCAATGGCCTGAAAAAAGCCTCTGTTGAAATCGACCGTAAGATCCTGGCTGATATCGCAGTATTCGACAAAGTAGCGTTCACCGCTCTGGTTGAAAAAGCGAAAGCAGCTCTGGCATAAGCCAGTTGAAAGAGGGAGCTAGTCTCCCTCTTTTCGTTTCAACGCCATCAAAACATTGACTTTTATCGCCGTAGCCTTTTCAATAAAGGTCTTTTGAAGAGTACCAAAAGGTAACGCAAGCAATGAATGCTGCTATTTTCCGCTTCTTTTTTTACTTTAGCACCTGAATCCAGGAGGCTAGCGCGTGAGAAGAGAAACGGAAAACAGCGCCTGAAAGCCTCCCAGTGGAGGCTTTTTTTGTATGCGCGTTTTGAAAAATAAAAAGCCTGTCTCATCAGGTGTAATTGTCGCAGCCAGTCTGGACACGGCCAGCGCGGAGAAACCGGAGCGTACTTAAGTACGTGAGAATTTCGAGCACTGCCGGGACCAAAATGGCAAGTAAAATAGCCTGATGGGATAGGCTCTAAGTCCAACGAACCAGTGTCACCACTGACACAATGAGGAAAACCATGTCACATCTCGCAGAACTGGTTGCCAGTGCGAAGGCGGCCATTAGCCAGGCGTCAGATGTTGCCGCGTTAGATAATGTGCGCGTCGAATATTTGGGTAAAAAAGGGCACTTAACCCTTCAGATGACGACCCTGCGTGAGCTGCCGCCAGAAGAGCGTCCGGCAGCTGGTGCGGTTATCAACGAAGCGAAAGAGCAGGTTCAGCAGGCGCTGAATGCGCGTAAAGCGGAACTGGAAAGCGCTGCACTGAATGCGCGTCTGGCGGCGGAAACGATTGATGTCTCTCTGCCAGGTCGTCGCATTGAAAACGGCGGTCTGCATCCGGTTACCCGTACCATCGACCGTATCGAAAGTTTCTTCGGTGAGCTTGGCTTTACCGTGGCAACCGGGCCGGAAATCGAAGACGATTATCATAACTTCGATGCTCTGAACATTCCTGGTCACCACCCGGCGCGCGCTGACCACGACACTTTCTGGTTTGACGCTACCCGCCTGCTGCGTACCCAGACCTCTGGCGTACAGATCCGCACCATGAAAGCCCAGCAGCCACCGATTCGTATCATCGCGCCTGGCCGTGTTTATCGTAACGACTACGACCAGACTCACACGCCGATGTTCCATCAGATGGAAGGTCTGATTGTTGATACCAACATCAGCTTTACCAACCTGAAAGGCACGCTGCACGACTTCCTGCGTAACTTCTTTGAGGAAGATTTGCAGATTCGCTTCCGTCCTTCCTACTTCCCGTTTACCGAACCTTCTGCAGAAGTGGATGTCATGGGTAAAAACGGTAAATGGCTGGAAGTGCTGGGCTGCGGGATGGTGCATCCGAACGTGCTGCGTAACGTTGGCATCGACCCGGAAGTTTACTCTGGTTTCGCCTTCGGGATGGGGATGGAGCGTCTGACTATGTTGCGTTACGGCGTCACCGACCTGCGTTCATTCTTCGAAAACGATCTGCGTTTCCTCAAACAGTTTAAATAAGGCAGGAATAGATTATGAAATTCAGTGAACTGTGGTTACGCGAATGGGTGAACCCGGCGATTGATAGCGATGCGCTGGCAAATCAAATCACTATGGCGGGCCTGGAAGTTGACGGTGTAGAACCGGTTGCCGGTAGCTTCCACGGCGTGGTAGTTGGTGAAGTGGTTGAGTGTGCGCAGCATCCGAACGCTGACAAACTGCGTGTGACAAAAGTGAATGTCGGCGGCGATCGCCTGCTGGACATCGTCTGCGGTGCGCCAAACTGCCGTCAGGGCCTGCGTGTGGCGGTAGCGACCATTGGTGCTGTTCTGCCGGGTGATTTCAAAATTAAAGCGGCGAAACTGCGCGGCGAACCGTCTGAAGGGATGCTGTGCTCCTTTTCTGAGCTGGGAATTTCTGACGACCATAACGGCATTATCGAACTGCCTGCAGATGCGCCGATTGGCACTGACATCCGCGAATACCTGAAACTCGATGACAACACCATCGAAATCAGCGTAACGCCAAACCGTGCAGACTGTTTAGGTATCATTGGTGTTGCGCGTGACGTTGCCGTGCTGAATCAGCTGCCGCTGGTTGAACCGGAAATCGTTCCGGTTGGTGCGACCATCGACGACACGCTGCCGATTACAGTCGAAGCGCCGGAAGCCTGCCCGCGTTATCTTGGCCGTGTGGTAAAAGGCATTAACGTTAAAGCGCCAACTCCGCTGTGGATGAAAGAAAAACTGCGTCGTTGCGGGATCCGTTCTATCGATGCAGTTGTTGACGTCACCAACTATGTGCTGCTCGAACTGGGCCAGCCGATGCACGCTTTCGATAAAGATCGCATTGAAGGCGGCATTGTGGTGCGGATGGCGAAAGAGGGCGAAACGCTGGTGCTGCTCGACGGTACTGAAGCGAAGCTGAATGCTGACACTCTGGTCATCGCCGACCACAACAAGGCGCTGGCGATGGGCGGCATCTTCGGTGGCGAACACTCTGGCGTGAATGACGAAACACAAAACGTGCTGCTGGAATGCGCGTTCTTCAGCCCGCTGTCTATCACCGGTCGTGCTCGTCGTCATGGCCTGCATACCGATGCGTCTCACCGTTATGAGCGTGGCGTTGATCCGGCACTGCAGCACAAAGCGATGGAACGTGCGACCCGTCTGCTGATCGACATCTGCGGTGGTGAGGCTGGCCCGGTAATTGATATCACCAACGAAGCAACGCTGCCGAAGCGTGCAACCATCACTCTACGTCGTAGCAAACTGGATCGCCTGATCGGCCATCATATTGCTGATGAGCAGGTAACTGACATTCTGCGTCGTCTCGGCTGCGAAGTGACCGAAGGCAAAGACGAGTGGCAGGCAGTTGCGCCGAGCTGGCGTTTCGATATGGAGATTGAAGAAGATCTGGTCGAAGAAGTCGCGCGTGTTTACGGCTACAACAACATCCCGGATGAGCCGGTACAGGCAAGCCTGATTATGGGTACTCACCGTGAAGCTGACCTGTCGCTCAAGCGCGTGAAAACGCTGCTCAACGACAAAGGCTATCAGGAAGTGATCACCTACAGCTTCGTTGATCCGAAAGTGCAGCAGATGATCCATCCAGGCGTTGAAGCCTTACTGCTGCCAAGCCCGATCTCTGTTGAAATGTCAGCAATGCGTCTTTCTCTGTGGACCGGCCTGCTGGCAACCGTGGTGTACAACCAGAACCGTCAGCAGAACCGTGTGCGCATTTTCGAAAGCGGTCTGCGTTTCGTACCAGATACTCAGGCACCGTTGGGCATTCGTCAGGATCTGATGTTAGCCGGTGTGATTTGCGGTAACCGTTACGAAGAGCACTGGAACCTGGCAAAAGAGACCGTTGATTTCTATGATTTGAAAGGCGATCTTGAATCCGTTCTCGACCTGACCGGTAAACTGAATAAGGTTGAGTTCCGTGCAGAAGCGAATCCGGCACTGCATCCGGGGCAATCCGCAGCGATTTATCTGAAAGGTGAACGTATTGGTTTTGTTGGGGTTGTTCATCCTGAACTGGAACGTAAACTGGATCTTAACGGTCGCACTCTGGTGTTCGAACTGGAGTGGAACAAGCTCGCAGACCGCGTGGTGCCTCAGGCGCGCGAGATTTCTCGCTTCCCGGCGAACCGTCGTGACATCGCGGTGGTGGTCGCAGAAAACGTTCCCGCAGCGGATATTTTATCCGAATGTAAGAAAGTTGGCGTAAATCAGGTAGTTGGCGTAAACTTATTTGACGTGTACCGCGGTAAGGGTGTTGCGGAGGGGTATAAGAGCCTCGCCATAAGCCTGATCCTGCAAGATACCAGCCGTACACTCGAAGAAGAGGAGATTGCCGCTACCGTCGCCAAATGTGTAGAGGCATTAAAAGAGCGATTCCAGGCATCATTGAGGGATTGAACCTATGGCGCTTACAAAAGCTGAAATGTCAGAATATCTGTTTGATAAGCTTGGGCTTAGCAAGCGGGATGCCAAAGAACTGGTTGAGCTGTTTTTCGAAGAGATCCGTCGCGCTCTGGAAAACGGCGAACAGGTGAAACTCTCTGGTTTTGGTAACTTCGATCTGCGTGATAAGAATCAACGCCCGGGACGTAACCCGAAAACGGGCGAGGATATTCCCATTACAGCACGGCGCGTGGTGACCTTCAGACCCGGGCAGAAGTTAAAAAGCCGGGTCGAAAACGCTTCGCCCAAAGACGAGTAATCTGATCTAACTAAAAAGGCCGCTCTGCGGCCTTTTTTCTTTTCACTGTCGAAGAGTCACCGTAAAATCAACGCCATGACACTTCAGCAGAACGGATACCATGCTGACACTTGCCCGCCAACAACAGCGACAAAATATTCGCTGGTTATTATGCCTGTCAGTTTTGATGCTGCTGGCGCTTCTCTTAAGCCTTTGCGCCGGTGAACAATGGATCTCGCCAGGTGACTGGTTTACTCCTCGTGGCGAACTGTTCGTCTGGCAAATTCGCCTGCCACGTACGCTGGCTGTATTGCTGGTTGGTGCGGCGCTGGCTATATCCGGCGCTGTAATGCAGGCGTTGTTTGAAAATCCTCTGGCAGAACCTGGACTACTTGGCGTCTCTAACGGCGCAGGCGTGGGGCTTATCGCCGCGGTATTGCTTGGGCAAGGGCAACTCCCCAACTGGGCGCTAGGGCTGTGTGCGATTGCTGGCGCGCTTATCATCACTTTAATACTCTTACGTTTCGCCCGTCGTCATCTTTCGACCAGTCGGTTATTGCTGGCTGGCGTTGCATTAGGGATTATCTGTAGCGCACTAATGACGTGGGCTATCTACTTTTCCACCTCTGTTGATTTACGTCAGCTGATGTACTGGATGATGGGCGGTTTTGGCGGCGTAGACTGGCGGCAAAGCTGGCTGATGCTGGCATTGATCCCCGTGTTGTTGTGGATCTGTTGTCAGTCCAGGCCGATGAATATGTTAGCACTTGGCGAGATCTCGGCGCGGCAACTGGGTTTACCCCTGTGGTTCTGGCGCAATGTGCTGGTGGCAGCGACCGGCTGGATGGTTGGCGTCAGTGTGGCGCTGGCGGGTGCTATCGGCTTTATTGGTCTGGTGATCCCACATATTCTCCGGTTGTGTGGTTTAACCGATCATCGCGCATTACTTCCCGGCTGCGCGCTGGCAGGGGCGAGCGCATTGCTGCTGGCCGATATTGTAGCGCGCCTGGCATTAGCTGCCGCAGAGCTGCCTATTGGCGTGGTCACCGCAACGTTGGGTGCGCCGGTGTTTATCTGGTTATTGTTAAAAGCAGGACGTTAGCCGCAAAAAGACGGTCTATGATTAAAAGCTAAGATTTTTACTGACCACACCCAGGAGAAACGATGCAAGATTCCATTCTGACGACCGTAGTGAAAGATATCGACGGTGAAGTGACCACGCTGGAGAAGTTCGCCGGTAATGTACTGTTGATTGTCAATGTCGCCTCAAAGTGTGGCTTAACGCCGCAATATGAGCAGTTGGAGAATATTCAGAAAGCCTGGGCCGATCGAGGTTTTGTGGTGCTGGGATTCCCGTGCAACCAGTTTCTGGAACAAGAACCGGGCAGCGATGAAGAGATTAAAACTTACTGTACCACCACATGGGGGGTGACGTTCCCGATGTTCAGTAAGATTGAAGTTAATGGCGAAGGACGCCATCCGCTGTATCAAAAATTGATTGCCGCAGCGCCGACCGCAGTCGCGCCGGAAGAGAGCGGATTCTATGCCCGTATGGTCAGCAAAGGTCGTGCACCGCTGTACCCTGATGATATTTTATGGAATTTTGAGAAATTTTTAGTTGGCAGGGACGGATTGGTCATCCAGCGTTTTTCCCCGGATATGACGCCGGAAGATCCCATTGTGATGGAAAGCATTAAACTGGCGTTGGCAAAATAATGTCTATTGTGATGCAGTTACATGATGTTGCGGAATCTACCCGCCTGGGGCCGCTTTCTGGCGAGGTTCGGGCTGGGGAGATCCTGCATCTGGTGGGGCCGAATGGCGCGGGTAAGAGTACCTTACTGGCACGAATGGCCGGAATGACCAGCGGTAAGGGAAGCATTCAGTTCGCGGGGCAACCACTGGAAGCATGGTCCGCAACAAAACTCGCGCTGCATCGCGCCTATCTTTCACAACAGCAGACGCCGCCGTTTGCAATGCCGGTCTGGCACTATCTGACACTGCATCAGCACGATAAAACGCGTACCGAACTACTGAATGATGTCGCAGGGGCGCTGGCTCTTGATGACAAACTCGGACGTAGCACCAATCAACTTTCTGGCGGTGAATGGCAACGCGTACGTCTTGCTGCGGTGGTGCTGCAAATCACACCACAAGCCAATCCCGCAGGCCAATTGCTGCTTCTTGATGAGCCGATGAACAGTCTTGATGTTGCGCAACAAAGTGCGTTAGACAAAATTCTGAGCGCGCTGTGTCAGCAAGGACTGGCGATTGTGATGAGCAGTCACGATCTCAACCACACATTGCGTCATGCGCATCGGGCGTGGTTGCTAAAAGGTGGAAAAATGCTGGCCAGTGGACGCAGAGAAGAGGTGCTCACGCCGCCAAATCTGGCGCAGGCCTATGGGATGAATTTTCGCCGTCTGGATATCGAAGGTCACAGAATGCTGATTTCGACCATCTGATTTCATTAGTATCTTGAAAATCGGGTAATTACGACGCTAAATTAATGCAAGAATAAAAAACAGAGGAACCGTACGGAATGCGTTTCTGCCTTATTTTGATCACAGCACTGTTTCTGGCCGGGTGTAGCCACCATAAAGCACCGCCGCCAAATGCCAGACTTTCTGATTCGATTACCGTTATTGCCGGTTTGAACGACCAGCTACAAAGCTGGCATGGCACGCCGTATCGTTATGGTGGCATGACGCGGCGCGGTGTGGACTGTTCGGGATTTGTGGTTGTGACGATGCGCGATCGTTTCGATTTGCAGCTGCCCCGAGAAACCAAAGAACAAGCCTCTATCGGCACGCAAATTGATAAAGACGAGTTGCTGCCTGGTGACCTGGTCTTTTTCAAAACGGGCTCCGGACAAAATGGTTTGCATGTAGGTATTTACGATACCAACAACCAATTTATCCACGCCTCTACCAGCAAGGGAGTGATGCGTTCCTCACTTGATAATGTCTATTGGCAGAAAAATTTCTGGCAGGCGAGACGAATCTAGTATGTCGAAAATTGGACGGCGATGATACATCGCCGTCCATTTACTCCAGAATACAGTAGTATTTTGCAGACAAAAATTCCGTAAATGGATTATTCGTTTATAATCAGGATAATCTAAAAAAAGGACCCCTGAAAAAGTGGTTAACATGGAACAAATGAAAGTTACTCCTTCTGTAATTGTTATGTCTTATGGCCTCATCCCTTTTAGCCGGATACTGAAAAACATCCTTCGAGAGGGACGGTTACCATGAAGATTTTTTTGGAGAATCTTTATCATTCTGATTGCTATTTCCTGCCGATAAGAGATAACCAGCAAGTCCTTGTCGGCGTTGAGTTAATTACCCATTTCTCCAGTGAAGATGGCACGGTGCGTATCCCGACGAGTCGGGTTATAGCGCAACTTACCGAGGAGCAACATTGGCAATTATTTTCAGAGCAGTTGGAATTACTAAAATCATGCCAACATTTTTTTATTCAACATAAACTCTTTGCCTGGCTTAATTTAACGCCACAAGTGGCTACATTATTATTAGAGAGGGATAATTACGCAGGCGAACTATTAAAATATCCGTTTATTGAACTGTTGATTAATGAGAATTACCCGCATCTCAATGAAGGAAAAGATAATCGCGGTCTTTTATCCTTATCGCAAGTGTATCCCCTTGTGTTAGGTAATTTGGGAGCAGGCAATAGCACAATGAAAGCGGTTTTTGATGGTCTTTTCACCCGCGTCATGCTGGATAAAAGTTTTATTCAGCAACAAATCACGCATCGCTCCTTCGAACCGTTTATTCGTGCGATCCAGGCGCAAATTTCCCCTTGTTGCAATTGCATCATCGCGGGAGGCATTGATACGGCAGAAATATTGGCACAGATTACCCCCTTCGATTTCCATGCTCTCCAGGGATGCCTGTGGCCTGCCGTTCCCATAAATCAGATAACGACGTTGGTTCAGCGATAACCCTCCTGTTTGCTGGTGTTTAAGACGAGAGTAACCGTCTACACTATCAAACAGGAGGATCTATGACCCTGTCTTTTATTACCCGCTGGCGCGATGAATTGCCAGCAACCTATACAGCACTTTCCCCTACGCCTTTAAATAATGCCCGGCTGATTTGGCATAATACCGAACTCGCTAACACGCTGAGTATTCCATCGTCGCTGTTTAAAAATGGCGCAGGTGTCTGGGGCGGCGAAACCCTACTGCCTGGTATGTCACCACTGGCGCAGGTTTACAGTGGTCATCAGTTCGGCGTCTGGGCGGGCCAACTGGGTGATGGGCGCGGCATTTTACTTGGCGAACAACTGCTTGCTGATGGCACTACAATGGACTGGCATCTGAAAGGTGCTGGCCTGACGCCTTATTCGCGAATGGGTGATGGACGGGCGGTTTTACGTTCGACGATACGAGAAAGTCTCGCCAGTGAGGCGATGCATTATCTGGGCATTCCGACGACCCGCGCGTTAAGTATCGTCACCAGCGATTCGCCAGTGTATCGGGAAACGGTGGAGCCAGGCGCGATGCTGATGCGTGTGGCACCAAGTCATCTGCGCTTTGGCCATTTCGAACATTTTTACTATCGACGCGAGCCGGAAAAGGTTCGTCAGTTGGCTGACTTTGCCATTCGTCATTACTGGTCACATCTTGAAGATGATGAGGACAAATACCGTCTCTGGTTTAACGATGTTGTCGCACGTACCGCATCGTTAATTGCCCAATGGCAGACGGTCGGCTTTGCTCATGGGGTGATGAATACCGACAACATGTCGCTGCTGGGACTGACGCTTGATTACGGGCCGTTTGGTTTTCTTAATGATTACGAACCCGGTTTTATTTGTAATCACTCGGATCATCAAGGGCGTTACAGCTTTGACAATCAACCTGCTGTCGCGTTGTGGAATTTACAGCGTCTGGCGCAGACATTGTCACCATTTGTTGCCGTAGATGCCCTGAATGAGGCCCTGGACAGCTATCAGCAGGTTTTGTTGACGCATTATGGACAACGGATGCGGCAGAAACTGGGCTTCATGACGGAGCAAAAAGAGGATAACGCGCTACTGAATGAATTATTCAGTCTGATGGCGCGAGAGCGCAGCGATTATACCCGCACATTTCGCATGCTGAGTCTGACCGAGCAGCACAGCGCGGCGTCACCGCTACGTGATGAGTTTATTGATCGTGCGGCATTTGATGACTGGTTTGCCCGTTATCGAGGGCGTTTGCAACAAGACGAGGTTAGCGATAGTGAGCGTCAGCAGCTGATGCAAAGCGTTAACCCCGCTCTGGTATTGCGCAACTGGTTGGCGCAACGGGCGATTGAAGCGGCAGAAAAGGGTGATATGACGGAATTGCACCGCCTGCATGAGGCGTTGCGAAATCCTTTCAGCGACAGAGATGATGACTATGTCAGTCGTCCACCTGACTGGGGTAAACGGCTGGAAGTCAGCTGCTCGAGTTAAAGGCTACTTGGTCAACAGCAGCTTGCCAGCCTGAGTTTTACGGAGCAGATATTCTTGCCCGTCATGATCGATAATCAGTTTGCCATCCGGACCTAACAGTGTCTGGCTGGAAATTCGCCGAATAGGCTGCGGGGAAGCGGTCTTGTGATTGGCATCCGTTTCAGGCGTGAGTTTTCTGCTATCCGTATAACGCATAAAAATTAATAATAATTGATATAACAATGATTCTTATTATCAATATTATGGCTGACCAGAGCAAGCAGTAATGTGTTGAGAAGACAACAAGTTGCGCAGAAATGCCCATCCCATCAGGAATGGGCACGCATTCAGAAGCGGGTATCTACCGCAGAGGCGAGTTTTTCGACCAGGCGTTCGGTATCTTCCCAGCCCAGACACGGGTCGGTAATGGATTGACCGTAAGTGAGCGGCTGACCGCCGACGATTTTTTGCGTTCCTTCGCGCAGGAAACTTTCCGCCATAATTCCAGCAATCGCCGTAGAGCCATTGCGGATTTGCTGACAAATATCCTCACAAACTTCTAACTGGCGACGGTGCTGCTTCTGGCAGTTACCGTGGCTGAAATCCACCACCAGGTGTTCAGGTAAATCAAACTCGTGCAGCGTATCGCAGGCTGCGGCGATATCATCGGCATGATAATTCGGTTTTTTGCCGCCACGCATAATAATGTGGCCATACGGGTTGCCGCTGGTCTGATAGATGGTCATCTGACCATTTTTGTCTGGCGAGAGGAACATATGGCTGGCGCGGGCTGCGCGGATAGCATCCACAGCAATCCGCGTATTGCCATCGGTACCATTTTTAAAACCTACCGGACAGGAGAGTGCCGAAGCCATTTCACGGTGGATCTGACTTTCGGTAGTACGTGCGCCAATCGCGCCCCAACTGATTAAATCAGCAATAAACTGACCGGTCACCATATCGAGGAACTCAGTCGCGGTTGGGACGCCCAGCTCATTTACCTGTAAAAGTAATTTGCGCGCCAGCTCCAGACCGTGATTTACCCGATAGCTGCCGTTTAAATCTGGATCGGAGATTAGTCCTTTCCAGCCGACAACAGTTCGTGGTTTTTCAAAATAGGTGCGCATTACGATTTCCAGCCGTGACTGGTACTGGTTGCGCAGCGACTGCAGACGGGTGGCGTACTCCATTGCAGCGGTGAGATCGTGGATCGAGCAGGGGCCAATAATGACCAACAGTCGCTTATCTTCACCATTGAGTATTTTTTCAATTCTGCGGCGGGAGTCGGTGACATGGGTGGCGACGCCAGGCGTTACGGGATACCGTAGCGCGAGTTCGGCGGGCGTTACCAGGCTCTCAATACGCGCAGTACGGAGTTCGTCAGTTCTGTTCATTACAAGTCTCAGAAATTTGTTGCTTCTACGGCAGGACTGCCGGGAAGTGATGCGCATCACGATAAACCAATCGCTGCTGATTTCAAGTGCGAGGCGTGTCACACCTCGCCGGGTGGTTAGCATGATAACAAAAAAATAAGCTAATGCACTAGTTCTCTAGTACATTCGGCGACTAAGGCCCATGATATCGAGGATCTTGGTGGCAATCTCTTCTACCGAATAATTGGTACTGTTAATCCACGGGATCTGATTTTTACGGTACAAGGCTTCCACTTCCGCGACTTCCATCCTGCACTGACGAAGCGAGGCATAGCGACTGTTCTCCCGACGTTCCTCGCGAATCGCCGCCAGACGTTCCGGGTCGATAGTCAGGCCGAACAATTTATGCTGAAGCGGTTTGAGCGACGCGGGTAGCACCAGATTATCCATATCGTCGGCAATAAAGGGGTAGTTTGCCGCGCGGATACCAAATTGCATTGCCAGATACAGACTGGTGGGGGTTTTACCACAGCGAGAAACACCGAGCAGGATCACCTGAGCCTGATCCAGATTGCGCAACGAAATGCCGTCATCGTGGGCGAGGGTGTAATCAATCGCCGCAATGCGCGCATCATATTTATTGAGATTATTAGGGTTAAGGCCATGGGTACGATGAGCAATCGGCGTTGGATCCAGTTTCATCTCTTGTTGTAGCGGGGCAACCAGCGCCTGAACGATATCCTGGCAAAAACCTTCACTTTGCAAGATGATGGCGCGAATCTCCGGCAACACGATGGAGTAGAAGACCAGCGGGCGCACTCCTGTCTGGTGATAAATTGCGTCAATCTGATCCTTCACTGCCCGTGCACGGCTCTCATTTTCGACAAACGGCAGCGTGATGCTGCTGATAGTGACGGGAAATTGTGACATTACTGCGTGTCCTAATACCTCCGCAGTTATTGCCGTACCATCAGAAATATAAAAAACGTGGCGATCAACAGCATTATCCATTTTGTTCTTCCCGTGATGCAGACATAATTCTATGAAAGCATAAATTAAAAACACACAGAAGCGTAGAACGTTATGTCTGGTTTATAAAATGAACCTTCAATTTTATTTTTTATGAAAACAGCATTTCATTTTTATGGTTTCGTTTATACCGATGGTTTATGTGGAAATTGTCGAAGAGAGCAGATTTGCGCAACGCTGGGATCAGTCTTAAAAAGTAAAAAAATATATTTGCTTGAACGATTCACCGTTTTTTTCATCCGGTTAAATATGCAAAGATAAATGCGCAGAAATGTGTTTCTCAAACCGTTCATTTATCACAAAAGGATTGTTCGATGTCCAACAATGGCTCGTCACCGCTGGTGCTTTGGTATAACCAACTCGGCATGAATGATGTAGACAGGGTTGGGGGCAAAAATGCCTCCCTGGGTGAAATGATTACTAACCTTTCCGGAATGGGTGTTTCCGTTCCGAATGGTTTCGCCACAACCGCCGACGCGTTTAACCAGTTTCTGGACCAAAGCGGCGTAAACCAGCGCATTTATGAACTGCTGGATAAAACGGATATTGACGATGTTACTCAGCTTGCGAAAGCGGGCGCGCAAATCCGCCAGTGGATTATCGACACTCCCTTCCAGCCTGAGCTGGAAAACGCCATCCGCGAAGCCTATGCACAGCTTTCCGCCGATGACGAAAACGCCTCTTTTGCGGTGCGCTCCTCCGCCACCGCAGAAGATATGCCGGACGCTTCTTTTGCCGGTCAGCAGGAAACCTTCCTCAACGTTCAGGGTTTTGACGCCGTTCTCGTGGCAGTGAAACATGTATTTGCTTCTCTGTTTAACGATCGCGCCATCTCTTATCGTGTGCACCAGGGTTACGATCACCGTGGTGTGGCGCTCTCCGCCGGTGTTCAACGGATGGTGCGCTCTGACCTCGCATCATCTGGCGTGATGTTCTCCATTGATACAGAATCCGGCTTTGACCAGGTGGTGTTTATCACTTCCGCATGGGGCCTTGGTGAGATGGTCGTGCAGGGTGCGGTTAACCCGGATGAGTTTTACGTGCATAAACCGACACTGGCGGCGAATCGCCCGGCTATCGTGCGCCGCACCATGGGGTCGAAAAAAATCCGCATGGTTTACGCGCCGACCCAGGAGCACGGCAAGCAGGTTAAAATCGAAGACGTACCGCAGGAACAGCGTGACATCTTCTCGCTGACCAACGAAGAAGTGCAGGAACTGGCAAAACAGGCCGTACAAATTGAGAAACACTACGGTCGCCCGATGGATATTGAGTGGGCGAAAGATGGCCACACCGGCAAACTGTTCATTGTGCAGGCGCGTCCGGAAACCGTGCGCTCACGCGGTCAGGTCATGGAGCGTTATACGCTGCATTCACAGGGTAAGATTATCGCCGAAGGCCGTGCTATCGGTCATCGCATCGGTGCGGGTCCGGTGAAAGTCATCCATGACATCAGCGAAATGAACCGCATCGAACCTGGTGACGTGCTGGTCACTGACATGACCGACCCGGACTGGGAACCGATCATGAAGAAAGCATCTGCCATCGTCACCAACCGTGGCGGTCGTACCTGTCACGCGGCGATCATCGCTCGTGAACTGGGCATTCCGGCGGTAGTGGGCTGTGGTGATGCAACAGAACGGATGAAAGACGGTGAGAACGTCACTGTTTCTTGTGCCGAAGGTGATACCGGTTACGTCTATGCGGAGTTGCTGGAATTTAGCGTGAAAAGCTCCAGCGTAGAAACGATGCCGGATCTGCCGTTGAAAGTGATGATGAACGTCGGTAACCCGGACCGAGCTTTCGACTTCGCCTGTCTGCCGAACGAAGGCGTGGGACTTGCGCGTCTGGAATTTATCATCAACCGTATGATTGGCGTCCACCCACGCGCACTGCTTGAGTTTGACGATCAGGAACCGCAGTTGCAAAACGAAATCCGCGAGATGATGAAAGGTTTTGATTCTCCGCGTGAATTTTACGTTGGTCGTCTGACTGAAGGGATCGCGACGCTGGGTGCCGCGTTTTATCCGAAGCGCGTCATTGTCCGGCTCTCTGATTTTAAATCGAACGAATATGCCAACCTGGTCGGTGGTGAGCGTTACGAGCCAGATGAAGAGAACCCGATGCTCGGCTTCCGTGGCGCGGGCCGCTATGTTTCCGACAGCTTCCGCGACTGTTTCGCGCTGGAGTGCGAAGCAGTGAAACGTGTGCGCAACGACATGGGGCTGACCAACGTTGAGATCATGATCCCGTTCGTGCGTACCGTAGATCAGGCGAAAGCGGTGGTTGAGGAACTGGCGCGTCAGGGGCTGAAGCGTGGTGAGAACGGGCTGAAAATCATCATGATGTGTGAAATCCCGTCCAACGCCTTGCTGGCCGAGCAGTTCCTCGAATATTTCGACGGCTTCTCAATTGGCTCAAACGATATGACGCAGCTGGCGCTCGGTCTGGATCGTGACTCCGGCGTGGTGTCTGAATTGTTCGATGAGCGCAACGATGCGGTGAAAGCACTGCTGTCGATGGCGATTCGTGCCGCGAAGAAACAGGGCAAATATGTCGGGATTTGCGGTCAGGGTCCGTCCGACCACGAAGATTTTGCCGCATGGTTGATGGAAGAGGGGATCGATAGCCTGTCTCTGAATCCGGACACCGTGGTGCAAACCTGGTTAAGCCTGGCTGAACTGAAGAAATAAAATAAATACCCGGAGGCGTTTTGTCGCCGGGGTTATGTGACCCCCGAAGATGAAACTTATTCAATCTCTTCACAGACATCCTGCGTTAATCGCCGCATAATATCTTTTCTTAACAAAAACTTTTGTATTTTACCTGAGGCAGTGCGCGGTAGTTTTTCGATTACCACGATATGTTCAGGGTATTTATATTTTGCGACCCGTTTACGGCTAAAAAAAGCCACTACATCTTCCAGCGATAATGAATGATGCGGTGCTTTCAGCACGACATAAGCGCATGAACGTTCACCTAAGCGTTCATCGGGCATTGCAACCACACAAGCATCGTGAATTTTAGGATGCTGTAATAAAATATCTTCCACTTCACGGCTGCTAATATTTTCGCCGCCGCGGACAATAATATCTTTCTTGCGCCCGGTTATTTTTATATAGCCAGCTTCATCCATACGGCAGAGATCGCCGCTGTAATACCAGCCTTCTTCATCCAGGGCTCGGGCGGTTAATTCAGGTTCATCAAAATACCCCATAAACACATTGGGGCCACGCGAGGCTTCTTCACCTTCGCAACCTGGCGGTAAGGTCTTGCGTGCGTCATCGACCACTTTAATCTCTACACCTGCGGCAGCGTAACCATCGGTGTGCATAAAGCGCGACAAAGGATCATCGAGATTCACCACCGCATGCGGCGAACTTTCTGTGGAACCATAAACACTTAATAATTTAATGCCGCGCTGCTGGCATTCACGCGCCACTTTTTTGGGGATTGTGGTACCGCCGCAAAGAAAGAAGCGCAGCGCTGAAAGGTCTGCGGGTTGTTTCTCTAGTAAATTCAAAAGATCATAGACAAACGGCGTTGCGCCGAGCATACAGGTGCAACGCTGCTGCTCAAGCAGCGCGAGACACGCATCAGGAGTGAAAATATCTAACAACACGCTGCGAGCACCAATCAAAAATGGTGCTGTTACGCCATGCAGAAAGCCCGTTGCGTGGCCGAGTGGCGCAGGCATCATAAAGACATCCTGCCAGGTCAGATTCAGCCGCGCGCAATAAGCCCGCTCACTGGCGAGAATATTGTTATGCGTAAGCATCACGCCCTTTGGCAGGCCCTCGGTTCCGGAGGTAAACAGCACCGCGGCTAATTCATCGCCGTGGGTCGTTATCGCCGTGGTCAGTGGGGTATTGTCGGCGATAATCTGACTTAATGAGAGGGAAGAGGTGGCGGGAGCCAGTTTGTCCACGCCGACAATTTGTTGTAGTTGTGGAAGCTGATTTTGCAGCGGCAGGATTAAATCTACCGGACGCGTTTGTTTAAACAACGTCGGTGCAAAGAACATTTTTGCCTGACACTTATTGAGCACCCACACCAGTTCTGCTTCCTGCCAGGAAGGCAACAGCGGCACGGAAACCGCACCGATTTTCAGGCAGGCAAGATAGATAACGGTAAATTCACACCAGCCTGGCAGTTGAAATGCGATGCGATCGCCTGATTCAATACCCTTCGCTAACATCCAGTTTGCCAGACAGCTCGCGGCGTGATCGAGCGCGCTATAGGTGTACGATGCTCCATGATTATCGACCACGGCAATTTTGTCTGGCATCGCACGAGCGGTCTGCTGCCAGTAATCGGCCAGCGAAGCATCGCCCCATAGCCCTTGCTGACGATACGCCGCACGACGTTGTTCGTTAAACGTTAATGTCACTTTCATTTTGGACTCTCGAAACAGAACATCAGGCCCGAGATGCGGGCCTGTGGGATGCATGATTAGCCGTAGCGAAAATCAATACCGAAGGTGCCTGCGGGATATTGCCACTGTTCGAGAATAGTGTTACCGCACAACACCCGACAGGTGCCGCACTCCAGACAACCGGCAGAATCAAAATGAATGTTGCCGGCGTCATCCTGCTTATAAAGTCCGGCAGGGCAGGCTTTCATTAATTTTTGAAATTCTTTGATGTCGGGATTTGCCGCCAGAATAATATGTGGATGGCCCTCATCAACATGGAATTTATTGACGCCTAATTTGACATCAACGTTAACCGTAGCGTTCTGGCTCATAGCGCGGTTGCTCCCTTAATGCCATCTTTCAGCAGATTGATCAGCCCGATTTTCTTCGCGTGTCCCATGATCATTTTGCGTACCGGCTGGTTTGGTTTGCCGTCAATGGTGAACATATCGTTCATGATGTCGGCGATCATGCGCGGATACTGACTAAACAGGCGCGGATTTTCCATCAGCGCCGGGATCTTGCGAAAATGGTGCATATCGCGCATAACACAACTTTGTTCCAGCTCACGTTTGTATTGCGCAAGACTGCTGGCGGAGAAATCCGCGCGTTCTTTGGCGGCGATCACCGTTGTGGCGGCAGCCTGAGCCGATGCAATGGCTAAATCCATGCCGCGGACCGTAAAACCCAAATTCAGGCAGAAGCCTGCGGCGTCACCAACGATCATCACGCCCTCGTTAACCAGTTGCGGCACCATTGCCAGACCGCCTTCCGGCACCATATGCGCGGAATATTCAAGCAGTTTGCCGCCGCTAATCAGCGGGCGAATGGCGGGGTGTTGTTTAAAATCTTCCAGCATTTGCGGCACGCTTTTTTGCGCATGGGCGATATCACCCAATCCACAAACCAGCCCCAACGATATGGAATCCTTATTGGTATAGAGGAATCCGCCACCCATCAGGCCGTCAGAAGGGGAACCGGCAAACAGCCAGGCGGCACCTTCCTCGCCCGTAATATTAAAGCGATCGTTGATCTGTTCTGGTGTGAGGCCAATAACCTCTTTAACACCAACAGCGTAATGATGCGGATCGGAAGCGGGAACCATTCCCAGCGAACGGCCAAGCATCGAGTTAACGCCATCAGCCAGAATCACCACATTCGCTTCGAGAATATCATCCCCAGCCTGGACGCCAGTGACCTTGTTTCCTTCACGAACCAGCGCATCGACGCGAACTCCCGGGATAAACTGTGCGCCCGCCTGCTCGGCTTGTTCCATCAACCACGGGTCCAGACGATTACGCAATACGGTATAAGATGCGTGTTGCGGAACATCTGGTTGCTCGCGGTGAAAATCGAGGGTAACGGCGCTCTCTTCGGTTAAGAAGGAGATTTTCTCGCGTGTGACCTTGCGTTCTACCGGCGCTGAGGCTGCAAAGCCTGGAATGATTGCTTCAAGTGTGTGGGCATAAAGACGCCCGCCGGTCATGTTTTTACATCCGGCACTGTCGCCGCGTTCTATCACCAGGACATCCAGCCCGGCTCGTGCCATGACCAGTGCGGCAACGCTACCAGCAACGCCCGCACCGACCACAATGGCATCAAATTTGTCATCCGACATGCGTTATGCTCCCTTCCCGCTGCGTTTACAGCGGGAGATGTGGTTGAAAGGGGAATTAGCGGCTCAACTGGCTAATAAGGGCAGGGACGACTTTGTAGATATCGCCCACCAGACCGTAGTCGGCATAGTTGAAGATTGGCGCATTTTTATCTTTATTGATGGCGACAATCACTTTTGCGCCGTTGCCGCCAACCATATGTTGGATCTGCCCGGAGATCCCCAGCGTCAGGTAGAGATCGGATTTCAGCAACACGCCGGAGACACCGATATAACGTTCACGCTCCATCCAGTTCTCGCCTTCGGCAATTGGACGTGAACAGCCGACTTCAGCATTCAGCACCGCCGCCAGTTCGTGGACCATTTTCAGGTCATCCTGCGCTGCCAGACCACGACCGACGCCAACCACACGTTTTGCTTTGCTCAGGTCCACGCTGCTTGCCGCTTTCGCACGGCGCTCGCGACAGAGAATTTCATGACGCGGAGCAACATAAGGTACCGTTTCTGTCGGGCACTGATGAGAGGTATCACTGGTGCACGGTTCCTGAACACCGGGTGCAAGGGTAATGATCGCTAGCGAGCTGTTGATCTTTTCCTGAGCGAACGCTAACCCGCCATACATCCGGTGTTCGGCGCAAATGTGACCATCGACAATATCCACCGCCGTGGCATCGTTCACCAGCGCCGCATTCAGTTGCACACTTAACCGTGCTGCCAGAGCTTTACCACGTTTCGTCGCGGCCAGTAGCAACATAGCGGGGTGTTTATCTTTCAGCAGAGCAGCAATGCTTTCGGCGTAATTTTCAGTGCGTTGCAGCGCGTCGTTTTGCTCAAGAACATAAATACATTTTGGACCATAAGGCATAACTGCCTGCACCTGGTCGGTATTTTGTACAATGGCATACACCTGTTGGCCCCATTGCTGAGCGCCGCCAAACAGTTCAGCATAACGTTCAGGATTATCGCTAAAGACCCAGACGCTGTTTAATTGACTCATCGTTTCTTCTCCGTAGGCTTCAGTTCAGGGCTTTCTTCAGATGTTCCGCCAGCTCGGCAATGGCCTCCGGCGAATCGTTATCGAGAATGATGTGCTTACGTTCTGTTTGCGGCGGTACGCGAATGCCGGTCAGTTCAGCAAGTGGTGCGCTCTGGCTCCAGCCAATATCACTTGCCTGCCACTGATTTACCGGTTTTTTACCCGCGCCGAGAATGGCTTTCATCGAAGGAATGCGTGGCACGTTGATATCGGAGGTGACGCAGAGCACGGCTGGAACAGAGAGTTCAATAACTTCAACGTTATCTTCAAGCGTGCGTTCAATCACCAGTGTATTGCCCTGACGCTGAATAGCACTCACTGCATTAATCACCGGAAGTTGCAGAATTTCTCCGACCAGCAAGCCAACCTGCTGGGCATAAAGGTCGCCGGAACCTTCACCAAAGATCAGTAAATCGAAGCCGATCTTTTCAACTGCTGCCGCCAGCGCTTTTGCGGTATCGAGAGGCAGTGCATGTTCAAGTTGCGCATCCTGCACCAAATACAGGCTGTGCGGCCCGCGGGATAGCACGTCTTTGCGCACTTTCGAGTTCTGCAACAAAGAGCCGCCGACGGTCAGCGCGGCTATCTCATCGTCATCTGTTGCAAGCTGGCTTGCAGCTTCAATGGCATTGAGATCGAACTGGCTGATTTTGGCGTCGGCATTGTCGAAATTCAGGGTGTATTCTGGAGTGACAACAATGTCCTGTTCTTCAGGCACCAGCTTAAAGCAGGTTATTATTTTCATGATTTCTCCTGTGAGTCGCATACGGAACCATCTCCGATGGAAGGTAAAAATGGCCTGAAAATAGTGTGCGATAGCGGTGCGGGGTTTTCGACGGAGCAAGCTGTTTTCCTTGCCAACAATCTTGCAAAAAAAATGCGATCGCTAAAACAAAAGTGCAATTTGCGGCAATATAGTTATTCCATGACCGTACAATCTTGCATTCAGTGTAAATAATCTTGTTTAGCTCTCGCTAAACGCGGTTGTATAACCGCAATACACGCCGTATTTTATCCGGCATATATTGTTTTTGCTTGCTCATGGAATAGGGAGGTTGTCATGTATCAACGCTGTTTTGATAATGCCAGTGAAACGCTGTTTGTCGCCGGTAAAACGCCACGGCTTTCACGTTTTGCATTTAGCGATGATCCAAAATGGGAGTCTGGACATCACGTTCATGACAATGAAACCGAGCTGATTTACGTCAAGAAAGGGGTAGCAAGGTTTACCATCGATTCTTCGTTATATGTCGCGCATGCCGATGACATTGTGGTGATAGAACGTGGCAGGTTGCATGCGGTAGCCTCTGACGTTAACGATCCGGCAACGACATGTACCTGTGCGCTGTACGGCTTTCAGTTTCAGGGGGCTGAGGAAAATCATCTACTGCAACCGCATTCTTGTCCGGTAATTGCCGCGGGGCAGGGAAAAGAAGTCATTAAAACCTTATTTAATGAGCTAAGTGTGATTTTGCCGCAAAGTAAAAATAGCCAAACATCTTCGTTATGGGATGCATTTGCCTATACATTAGCAATTCTTTACTACGAAAACTTTAAAAATGCTTATCGTTCGGAGCAGGGGTATATTAAAAAAGATGTTCTGATAAAAGATATTCTTTTCTATCTGAATAATAATTATCGCGAAAAAATCACTTTAGAACAGTTATCGAAAAAATTTCGTGCCAGCGTCAGTTATATTTGCCATGAATTTACCAAAGAGTATCGTATTTCCCCTATTAACTATGTTATTCAACGGCGTATGACGGAAGCGAAATGGTTACTCACTAATACTGAATTATCACAGGCAGAGATCTCCTGGCGTGTGGGTTATGAAAATGTCGATCACTTTGCCAAACTGTTTTTGCGCCATGTCGGTTGTTCGCCCAGCGATTACCGCAGGCAATTTAAAAACTGTTTTGCGGAACAAGAAATCTTATCTGAATTTCCTCAACCGGTAAGTCTTGCCGGGTAAATCTGGCGGCGCAGTTTGTTAAGAAGCTGCGCCGCCTGCAGATTATTTGTTCTGATAGTCTTTCAGGATCTGCCGACCTGCTACGTAAATCATAATTTCGTCTGTACCGCCGCCAATACGTTCACAACGGACATCACGCCAGAAGCGGGAGACACGCGCCTCATCGGTATAGCCCAGACCGCCCATGATTTGAATCGCATCATCAATGACTTCCATTGCGGTACGTGCGCAATACAGTTTTGCCAGCGCCGCGCTGGTGCGCAGTGACTGATGCTGATCGGCTTGCCATGCCACTTTCAGCACCATGTTGCGCATGTTGTCGATCTTAATCGCCATCAGCGCCAGTTTTTCCTGGATCATCTGGTTATGCCCAATGGGTTTACCAAAAGCGATACGCTGGTTGGCATAGCGAGCGGCATCTTCAAAGGCACACTCGGCAAAGCCGGTGCTGCGCGCGGCGTTGATCAGGCGCTCCATCTCAAAGTTGTACATCACATTGAGGAAACCCATTCCTTCTTCGCCCACCATGTCGCTCTCTTCAACTTCCACGTTGTCGAGATAGACTTCGCAGGTGCTGAGCATATGCCAGCCGATTTTATGCAGCGGGTTAATCTTAATACCGGGCTTACTGGAGTCGACCCACCACAGGGTGAAGGCTTTTTTGGGATCTTTCGGTTGCGGATCGCGCGCCAGCACCAGCATATACGGGTACTCTTTCGCACCGGTAATAAAGGTTTTCTGTCCGTTGATATAAACCTTGCCGTTTTTACGCGTGTAAGTGGTAGTGGCACTGTTGTTGTCTGAGCCTGCGCCTGGCTCCGTCAACGCCAGGGCATAGGCGGGATCACCCGTTTCCAGGGTGCTTTCTGCCGTTTTACGTAGCTGCTCTGCAGAACCGAAACGGCGCATACTGTGAATACATTGACCGTTGGTAATCAAAAATGCCGGAGCACCGCATTTTGACACTTCCATCAGCGCCAGCATCTGGGTGACGTAATCCGCAGGGATACCACCAAATTCTTCCGGCACGCCAAGCATGGAAATACCGTTATCCGCCAGTGCCCGCATAAATTCACGCGGGTATGTCCCGTTTTGATCGCAGGTGCGGAAATACTCTTCCGGAAAGTTAGTCGTAATCAGTTCGCGAATACTGGCCAGCAGCAGTTCTTGTTCTTCAGTTAAAGAAAAATCCATCGTGATACTCCTGTTAATGAGCCGCTTCAGGCAGGACAAAACCCATCGCCGCATCGATAAATAATCTTTCGTCCATCAGTTTGAGTTCTGGCGAAATCACTGGGGTGAAATCCATTTTGTCGAGAATATCTTTTTGTAAATCGACGCCAGGGGCGATTTCGATTAAATGCAGTCCGTCTTCTTTCAGCGTGAATACGGCGCGCTCAGTGATATAACGAACATCCAGCCCTCGCTCGAGAGCGATTTTTCCGCTAAAAGTAATTTCCGGTAGTTCCCGAATAAATTTCTTCACCCGTCCTTCCTGGACGATATTTAATTTGCCGTCGGTAATTTCTGTTTTTAAACTGCCCGCAGTTAATGTGCCGCAGAAAACGATTTTCTTCGAAGTGGCACTGATATCAATAAATCCACCGGTGCCCATGATTTTACCATTGAATTTATGCACGCCGACGTTACCGTGCTGGTCGACTTCAGCAAAACTCAAATAACAAACATCCAGACCGCCACCGTGATAAAAATCAAACTGGGACGTCATATCCAGAATGGCACGGGTATTCACGTTCGCGCCAAAGGCGATCCCCTGTGAAGTAATTCCGCCAATCGGACCTGTTTCTACCGTCAGAATAAAGTCATCAGCACAACCTTCTTCTCGGGCGACCAGGCCAATGCCGTCAGCAATACCGACGCCGACATTCCCCACCGCGCCTTTACGCATTTCGAATAATGCGCGCCGCGCAACTAATTTACGTTGGTTTAGGGGCAGGCTAAGTTTGGTACTGTCATCAAGGGTGAAGTCACCAGAAATAAAGCGGTTAACCGGTGCACCGCCATACAGTTGGGTTTGATCCGGATCGACCACCACAATATCCACCAGATAACCCGGAATACGGACAGATTTAGGATGCAGCGTGGCTTTCTTAACCATTTTCTGCACCTGCATCATCACAATACCGCCGTTATTGTGCACCGCCTGGGCAATAACCAATGCGTCGAGATACATCACCTCATCTTCAAAAGTGGCGTAGCCTTCGCTGTCGCAGGTGGTAGCGCGAATGAAGGCGATATCTGGCGCAATCGCTTTGTAATAGAGATATTCTTTGTTATCAAACTCGACCAGTTTAATCAGGTCTTCTTTAGTGACTTCATTCAGTTTGCCGCCTTGCTGGCGTGGATCGACAAATGTCCCGATGCCAATATCACTAATAATACCAGGCTGGTGGGCTGCGGCGGCGCGTAAGGTTTGTGTAAGTACACCTTGTGGATAGTTATAAGCAATAATTTTATTTTGTTCTGCGAGATCAGAAATACGCGGCGATTGTCCCCAGTGACCGCATAATGCCCATTTCACCAGACCTTCTTGCGCCAGCGGACTAATACCGCGGTCGGCGCGATCGCCAAGCCCTGTTGGACTAATAATCGATAAATTACGTGGCGTTTGAGTCTGTTTATATTTATCAGCAAGAGCAGTAATTAACGTGGTGGCTTCCAGAATACCGCCGCCAGCGCCTAACACACAAAGTGTTGCTTCGTCGGGAATATAATTCACCGCTTCCTGTGCCGACAGGACCGGCACTCGTCCATTAATACGAGGTGGTTTTACAGGTTTCATTGTTAATTCCTGATTCAGGTGTGATTTTCCCTACGCCAGATGGAGAATTAGCGCACAGAGACTTACGAAATATTTTTATTAAATACGGTTAAAAATACTTTTTTTATTTCGGCGGGGGAGGATATTCCCGCCGAAATATTATTGCTTATGCCTGATGTAAAATAGTTAATACCGTGCGTAAATCATTTACCGAGATTTGCCCTGGCGCAGAGGCTTTTTTTACCGCACCAAAAGTTGCCGCCGAGCCAAATACTTCACCAGCCAGACGAGAAATTACGCCAGTTTTTGCCATCGACATCGTGATGATTGGACGATCGGCATACTGCTCCTGCATCTCCAGGGTCGCGGCAAGCAACGTCAGCACATCGCTGGTACTTTGCGGCATCAGCGCAATCTTAGGAATATCGGCGTCGAAGGATTGCATTTTGCGCAGACGGGCAATGATTTCTTCGGCTTCCGGCGTTTTATGGAAGTCATGGTTGGACATGACAACTTTCACATCATGCGTGTGGGCGTAGGCGACGGTTTCTTTAACTTGATCATAGCCGGTAAATAACTCCAGATCGATCATATCAACCAGGCCGCTGTCGATGGCTGCACGATTGAGTGCAATATAAGCTTCGGTGGAAATCGCCTGCTCGCCGCCTTCTTTGGCACTGCGGAAGGTAAACAGCAGCGGTGTTTCTGGCATGGTTTCACGGAGAATTTTTGCTGCCGCCATGACAGACTCCACATTGGAGAGATCGGCATAGTGGTCCACACGCCATTCCAGAATATCAAAGTCCGCTTCACGATAGGCGAGAGCTTCGGATTTAACGCTGGCGATATCTTTCGCCATCAGCGAGACGATGATTTTAGGTGCGCCCGTACCAATGACGAGATCTTTTACAGTTACGGTTTTCATTTTTTACCCTTTCTGCACGCGGTCAGCCTGTCAGGCACCGAACCCCATGACCTGTTTAACATATTCCAGAGGGAAATCTTTGCCAGTCCATAACGTGAACTGTTCAGCCCCTTGCCACAACAACATGCCGTATCCATCAATCGTTTTGCAACCAGCTTGTTGCGCCTGCTGCAATAACTTCGTCATATGCGGGTTATACACGCATTCAGTGACCAGCAGTCCCGGATGTAACAGACTGATATCATTAACCAATGATTCATTCTCAAGGGGTTTCATACCCACTTTTGTGCCATTGGTTAAAATGTCGGCGGAAGCCAGGGCTTCAGCAAAGGCTTGCTGATCGGCGAGATCGGTAACCGTGACGATACAATCGGTGTTTTCGTTAACCCGTTGCGCGAAGGCGAGGGCTTTATCGAAGAACTCATCCCGACGGTTAAAGAGTTTAATTTCTTTTAAACCTTCAATTGCCCCCTGCGCGCCAATCGCCGTTGAGGCACCTCCGGCCCCTAACAGCACCATTGTTTTGCCTTTGATATCAAAACCGCTCTCTTTAATGGCGCGAATATGGCCCGTGCCGTCGGTGTTATAGCCGCGCAGATAGCCATCATCATTAACGATGGTGTTGATGGCACCCACCAGTTTGGCCGCTGGCGTTAATTCATCAACATATTCACACGCTAGTTGTTTGTTCGGCATTGATACACCAGTTCCGCGCATTTTTAGAGCTTTTAATCCTTCAATTGCTCCGGGAAAGCTATCGTTATCCACTTCGAAGGCCATATAGGTAAATGGCAATCCCGCTTTTTCTAAGGCTTTATTCTGCATTTCAGGCGATAAACTGTGGCGGATAGGATAAGCCATCAACCCAATCAATTCGTATTTTGCGGTAACATCCATAATTAACTCCTTTAACCTCTATGCTTAATTGTGTTTAACCGGGTGCTAAATTTGCGCTCGCCAAACCGCACATCATTCTCAGGAATAATGAAAACGCGGTAATAGCGGATAAAAACAATAATTGCGGTAATCAGGGCCAGCAGCGCGAAAGTAAAATCGAGAACAATGATATATTGCAGGCCGATGTTCGACAGATAACCGGTAATCAGCGGAATAACAAAGTTAGCCAGTCCACCCATCATCATATAAATACTGGTGACTTTGGCTTTGCTTTTTGGGAAAAACTCTGACATAACCGAAACACCGAGCTGTAAAATGCCGCCAGCTGCTGAGAAACCGATAACAAAGGCGCCGGCATTACACACCAGTGGAGAAGGGTACAGGTAGATAATGGCTGCTGTTATTGTTGCCAGTGCAGAGTTAAATACATTAGCCCAGATGGGCCGGACCATTTTTTTCGGTAGTGCGGCAAAAATAAAGACACAGACCAACGAGCCCATACTGTAATAAGAGATGGTTTTTAATGCCTCAGCTTCTGACATACCAGCAAAAGCCATCGCATATTTGGGCATCCACACCACAATCACATAAAAGGTCGAGAATGCGGCTACACCGAACAGTACCGATGAAACACCTTCCAGCCAGACTAACGGTTTGCTGTTCATTTGCGGTAATTCATTAGCTACGCTGGCGTCCACCAACTGGCTGGGGAATTTGCTTTTCAACAGCATCAGCGTGATCAGTACAAACAGAATACCCGGAATAATCAGCCCATAGCCGTACCAGATATTATTGAGCAACATATAGCTCACCAGCATTGGGTAGAACATTTGCCCGAATGACACCATCGCTTTAACCAGTATGACCGCCGAACCAGAGGCTTTCGGAAAGCATTCCATGAGCGCGGGGTAGCCACCCGTATCCAGCGCTGAGTTAGCGATACCTACGCACACTGCCAGACCGTAGGCGAGAGTTAAATTCGGGCAAGCGGGAATACCAAAGAAGAATAGCAGATACATTATTACTGCCATTAATATCACCGCCCGACGACCAAATTTATCGGAGATCACACCGAAGAATAAAATACTGATCAATCGCCCCAAACCGATACCGGAAATTAAGTAGGCAATGCCCGCGTTGTCAGTGGAAAACTTTTCCGCCAGAGATGACATATTTTGGGCAAGCGTAATAACACTAATGCCGTGCAGGAAGTAGCTGAAGTAAATACAAAGAACAGCCAGGATAAATGGCGTGCTGAAAGCCTTATTTTGAGACATTTTCACAGCTCCTTGCTGAAAGATTATTTCGTTACCGTACGTATTGTTCTCCGACGGTTTACATAATTACTATACTGAAGATGATTTTCCCTGGGTACATGGCATAAAGTTTATGTTTCCAGGAATATTGCATGTCATAGTTTGTTTTTGATCGCGATTTTCCTTAGTTAGCGCAGAAAGAGTTATTTATCCGTAAGATCTTGCATGACCTGAAAAGAATATTGCATTACCCACCCGGAGCGACATTTTCCTTTAGCGAGTGATGCCGCGTTTTTTTGCGGCTGCGTAAGCCGATAAACAGTGCCAGTAAAAAGCCGATGGCAGCGATGGCGGTATCGAACCACATAATATCGGCAATACTTCTTTGGGACAGATGAGCCGTAATCAACGGAATAGTAAAGGTCGCAATACTGCCCGCACTGTAATAGATACCTGTAGCTTTACCTTTAGCGTAGGGGAAACGTTCAGCCATTAACGTCAGGCCAATTTGCACAACACCTCCAGCAGAGGTAAAACCAATGACAAAAGCAAATATTATCACCACATAAAATGTGGGATGCAGGCAGACGGTAAACAGAGCAATAAATGAGATAAAGGTGTACAGCATCAGTAATGTTGTTGGGCGAACGGTATTACGAATGAGTGGAGCGGTAATAAATACACAAAGCAGCGAACCCACGGTGTAGATACTAAGTAGTTTGATCGACATAGTGTATGACATGCCTGCAACAAATTGTCCGTACTGTGCCAGCCACTGGCTAACCAGATAAAACGTTGCCATTGAGATATAGCCATATAAGGTATAACTGGCTAAATCGATAATTGAACAGCGATGTTCCGTAGAGCTGGTGGTTTTCTTTATGACAGGTAAGCGACGACCCGGATGGGGTGGGAACGTACAACGGTATAAAAACAGAGCGTTAATAAACATAATGCCTGCAGCAATCATAAAGGACCAACCGAACCACAGTTCAGCCCACACTAACAGGCTAATGATTAGCGGTAATAAAAATTGTCCGCTGGAAACAAATGCTTTAATTAAAATATTGGCTGTCCCAGGTGAGAGTGGAAAAGCTTCCATCAAACTGGGATAAGTGCCTGCATCGAGAAAACTGTTTGCCATTCCCGCCAGAAAGCCAAAAACATAAGCGATAATGATGTTATTGGTCTGCAGGATGCCAAAAAAGAAGGCCATATAGCAGCACATCCCGAGCATGATAAAAGGGCGGCGACCAAAGCGATCGGATAATAATCCTGCAAAAAGCAAGACACTTAATCGACCAATGCCCAGCGATGAGATAACTATCGAGACACCCGCGGCATTAGTCTGCCAAAGTGTCTCCAGCGAGGCCATATTCAGGCTCATCAAAATGACGCCCATACCATGCACCAGGTAATTAAAATACAACCCAAGTGCGGTAGGGTAATAGGGATTTTTCATAGGTTCTACTTAGCAAAGGTGCTTTAAAAAGTGTAGCGATGTTGTGTCAGTATCCGTTCATTATTGTTGTAACAACGACAATTCCTTTCTGTGGAAAAATTAACAAAGCCGCTCCAGATCGTGTGCATATAATTCAGCGGCTACCGATTGATAGATCTTCCAGTCAATAAAATTGCCATCAGGGTAGACTCGTTGAAATGCGGTTAAGTCGGGGAAAAAACGCATGGTGTTGTTGCCGATGCGGTTATTTATTTTCTCTATGATGGCATGAAGATGTTTTTTTCTTTGCTGACGCATAGCCAACAGTTGCTCGACTACACAATCAGGAATGGCACACTTGCCATTTTCCCATTGACGCCAGCTTTCACTGTCACCGGTCTGGGCAATCCAGGTCGCGCATTCATCAATAGTCATGGCAAAAATATGGCGGAGTGCCTGGAGTTCATAAGCGTTCATCGTGTAATGGCTGCATGAAATAAACAATAAAATATAAATAACATTATCAGCCTGCTGACGGCTTGAAGAGAGTCACAGTATCTTGTGCAACATTATTGGAAAGAGTGAGGGGCGAGGTAGCGAAGCGGAAAAATGTTAAAAAAAAGCCCATCGTGGGAGATGGGCAAAGACTACACACAGCAATTCGTTGTTTCACTCAGGGGATTTAAGTCATTGATTGATTTATGGGTATGCGGTTTTTCGGCATAACCCAAATTAAGCAAGGCTTGAAAATGGACACACAAATTGCACACATATCGCACACAAATAAAAAGGGGTATGTATGGCGCAAGCGTTATGAAAAACGCACGATTGAAATCATCCTACGCACCCGTGATAAATCAATTGCCATAAAAAGAGCGGCATCAATAACAATTCGCTATATGGAATTAAAATCACTTGACGTTCCATTTAAAGCAATGCTGGAAATGTTAAAAAAGTTTCGTGATGGTCTGATTACGTCACATGACATTGAGCGCTTAAGGTCGATTGCGATAGCTTCACAGGAAGCTCCACACGCCGCTGTAACCGCTTCGCCTATACAAAGTGTTGGCTATGATGTCAAAACCGCTCAGAAAGCCGCACAGGGGCACTCCCTTAGCGATGCTCAAAAAGTGTACTTTGGCGCCAACACCGAATGGAAAGAAAAAACCATCAAGGCTTATTCTGGTTGTATCGACCGCTTTATTTTATGGTGCGCTAATAAAAATATTCATACCGTGGAAGAAATAACGAAAGAGCATGTGATTTCATTTAAATCCAGCATGGATGAAGAAAAATTAGCCTCCATGACTAAACAAAAAATCATTACCGCATTGGGTAGTATGTTTAATTTTATCTTGAATGTGAAAGAGTGGATTGAAAAAAATCCATTCAAGGGCATGAACTACAAAAAAGTAAGTGTTGAAAAACCAAAAGAAGAAATTACTTTGATGCAATTTAAAATGTTAATCCAGCAAACTGAAGTGAAAGAGGATAAACAAAATTATTGGGCTAATGTATTAATGTACTATACGGGAATGCGTGTTAGCGAATTGCAGCAGATTACTAAAGAGGATTACATTGAAGTTGATGGGGTTAAATGTATTAGCATTAACACCCTAGAAGAGGGAAAAAGCACCAAAACAGAAACAAGTAAAAGGAATATTCCAATTTGTGATGCCTTGATGGCGCTGAACGTATGGGAAGAAAAACCAGTAATGAGATATGGACTGAATAGCATCATGGATAAAGTGAGTAGGGGGTATAAATCAATTGGCCTAAGACGTTCAAGTCATTGTTACCGCCATAGTATGTCTAACCGTCTGCGTGATACAGATACTGATGATAGCACACGGGCATTTATATTAGGCCATGCAGCGCATGGAATTACGGATAGAGTTTATATTACACGCTTGCCATTGCAGAAAATGTTAAAGGCGCTGAATGACGCTAATTAATTAAGTTCACTTCGTTCACGCGCTTCGCGCTGGTGGTGCAAGAAGAAGGTTTGAAAACTTCCTTTTCTTTGCTTCACCAGCCCGAAGGGCAGCCCCGAAAGGGGCTAACATTTAATGGTGTTCATAAACTAATTTACCTCCTGAAATTATTAAGGCATTACATGCCATTGATGGCATTATTTTGAAAAATTCAGACGAGCCAGCAAATTTTAAATCAAATGGCGATATATTGAATTGTTTAAACATGGAATGAGCGAACCGTTCTGAATCCCATGCCTCACGCCTTGAGTTGTAAGAGCATACATTATGCAATAAACACGGTCGTCCTAAATCAAATGATAATTCACTCATTCGCGCAAAGACGTTAGCAGACCTGCCGATTTTGATAATACCTTCTGATTGCATTACGTAGTTATAATAAATACGCTTCTTACCATGTTGGCAGGTTGGGCATTCATCACCATAAATATGATAAATGCCAACCCGTTCAAAATCACCATGCAAAGGGCAAGTAATGGTTACTTTGGAAAATAAATCAGCGTAATTATAATATGTGTATTTGTCTTTATATAACTGGTGTGCTGTTTTTAAGTACCCTTCGAAATTCATTAAGAAATGCAGATTTTCCGCGCTGAAAAACATCACACCAATCCTCACCAATAATTTCAGGCATAGCCCACCAGCAATTATTAACGCTATTAACTATTTCCTTAGCCGCGCTTATCCCTTTGTTACTAATATCATTATCAGTCAAAATACATATTGAGGCGGTTGGGTAACACCGACTAACTTCCTTAGTAACGCTTAATAAATTGTTTGCACTCCACGCTGTGATAAATAGTGATGATGGGTTTAAATCACTCATGACGCTTTGAACTGCCGCAACCGTTCCTAATCCCTCACCAATAAAAACAGTCTCAATAATACCGTTGGTATTGGATTCATAATAAAACGCACCAGCTATTTGACTGTCAGTCACAAGTGGTTTGTTTCCTTCTGGTGATATTCGCTGTAAAGCGCAATATGTACCATCGGCGCGATAATAGGGCAGTAACGTCTGACCATGACCACCAACCCACATCATTTTAGAAATTCCCTTTTTCAAAAGATAAGGTGATTCTCTCCATACCGCATTTTTATATTCTACCGTTGCATTTTTAATAAACGATGTGAGTTTATCTTCATCAACGGGTTTAATTGTGCTCTCATTATTTGGTAGTGGTTTTGGTACTTTTCGCATAATAATATGATTCGGGTTAGCATAACCAATGCTTTTATTAAAGCCTATGTGCGCACCAATATCTTTATACTTTAACTTAGTGAAATCTGAAATAATACTCAGTGGCTGCAATACGTTATGTCCATTGTGCGCCCCTTCATTAGCGCAAAATCCTGTATTTGCAAACTGACCTTTATCACGCCAGATGAATCTATCAACGCCGCCACATAAAGGACATGGTGTATGTTCATTTGGTTTAATATCAATTCCAAAATCATTCATATGCACCAATGGATTCTGTTTAATATAATTATTCAAATCAGTAAAGAAATTAGCCATTATATTTACTCCCGTATCGCCTTGCTGGATGCTTTGCAAAGAAATCAACGATATCTTGTTTGCGATACCAGATATAACCGTCTAATTCACGATGAATTTCTTGCGGAAATTCTCGTGGATTAAACCGTTTGGCCGCATAAAACATTGGCTTGCTTACACCAGACAAAGCTATAGCATCATCACCACACACAAACCCTGTAAGCTGTACTTTTTGGGATTGTTCCTTTATCTGTGCAGCAATAAGTTTTTTATTTTCATTAACGTATTTATCAATATTCATTAAACGTAATTTTTCTTTAAAATAATTTGTGTCAGTCATTTGATAGCCCTTAATCGTTTTTAGCTGTATTTAGCGTGGTAATTTCTTCGCTGATTATATTTTTAACTGTTGTGTCGTTTATTATTGCAGTTTCACTAACATTATTTAATCCAAGGCATCGCTTAATGATGTTTGCAAGCAATATTTCTGAAATATCGCCTTTGTAAACAGATTTCAGTAGCAATAAAATTGTATGTTCAGCATCTTTTGTGAATCGAATCTTCGAAAGATGCGCCTTGAAAATCTGCTTCACATCAGGAGGTAAATCATCTAAATCATCAATAGTAAATATGGTATTCATTTTAACTCACTTAGTTAGGTTGTCATTATCTGCGCTGGTGGCTTTGGTAATGATATTGCTTTATTATCAATCGCGATTACGTTTTTCCGCACCATTTCGGTTAATGCTTTTTTTATCACATCCTTCCTCTTGCCTGATGCGATTGCTTCATTGTCAATAAAGATGCTCAAATTAATAGTCTTACTATACATACTGCCACCAATTTCATTATAAATCTTTTCATATAATTCGCATTGGGTTGGAGAGTTTTTTAACTTATTAAGCGTGCGTGTATGCATGTAATAGTTATTGCTATTATTGGCTCTCGCCAGTTCCGTAAATTCTTTGGCAGCATCACGTTTTTCACCGTCACTCTGATTGATTTTTATACTACCCTGCATTTTCTGTTGTGTTACTGGTTGACGCTGTTGCATGTGCATTTGAGCATATTCATTTTTCGGTGATGGCTGCATGACAAAAAGCTCATCGTCAGTTTGTTTGCGTTCTATTTTTCCTGCTGCAATTACTGGCATTGGTTTATCAACAAAAACTAACGTTTTAGTGCTGGTATTTACCTGATAGCCTTTTTCGTTTTCATCAGGGAAATCACATAATTCATTATCAATTTCATGTAACTCGCTAGCAGTAATTCCATTGTCTACTGTACATAAATCAAATTGCATGTCTGGCAATTTAGCGGCACTACGGTTTTTTTCAATTGTCAGTGATACCGAAAGCCCGAAATCATTACCCTGAATTTGTTCCAGTTTAATGACTGTATCAGAGTCATTTTTTAGAGTGATTGCGCCTTTCATGCCTTTAGCGGCATCTTTCCCGCCGTGGTGAACCATAAGGACAAAAGAATTGGTTTCAACCGCTATTCTTTTTAGAATAGAAATCAATTTGCGCATTGCGATAGCATCATTTTCATCTGGATTTTCCATATCCAATGTTGTTGTGCCATCAATGCTTTTTTTAGTGTAGTACGCCAAAAAAGAGGATAGCGTATCAAAACAAATTATTCCGCCTTTGTTGTTGGTAATTTTGTTTACATCATTAATAATTCGACGCTGAATTTCTTTATCAAACAGGTTAATTTGAGGTGACAAAATGTGCATTCGGTCATTTTTGACACCACTGTTAAATTTATTGCACCATGCTGTATTTCGGTCTTTGATTTCAACGCCTGTTTCACCGTCAAAATAAAAAGCATGGCATTCTTTGGCAACACGCAATCCAGCCCACGGCTTACCCTGTGCAACGCGATTTAATAATGATAATGCGGCAAATGATTTACCTGTGTTGGATTCACCATAAAGGAATCCAACTTGCTTCCGGTTAAATAAATTTTCAATTACAGGACGTAACCGCTTTTCTGATTGCAATTGAATTTCAGCTAATTCAATGTCACATAAATCATCATTAATGCCATCAAGTTCTGACCATTCACCATAATTTGCGGCAACGGAATTATCAATTGCAATTATGTAACGATAATCAGGAGTTGCACACCAATCAATGTGCATTTCAGTATGTGTGCCATTCATATCAATTACCACAATTTAGCAGCAACTATAGTTATGCCGCGTGGTTAATTTTTTAGGTTTATAGCCATATTTACCAAAAAACTCTATAATTTCCTCTTTAGAATAAAAAACTGATTTTCCTGCCCTGATTCCTTTAGGGAAATCTTCGGGCCTCCATTTTCTCGCAGAACTAAATTCCTGTGTTGTGATGTTTAATAATTCAAGGATTTCTTTATTGGATATTTTATCTTCTGGCAATTGCTGATGATTGTTAAGACGATTGATGCTTACAGGCATGGATAGTTCCTCCATATTAGGAATTGGTTTTAATTTGTTTGGATGCAACTGATAATACCCTTGGTAACAAACATGGTCAAATAACCGTAGTGCGTAACTCACTGATTTAATAAGTGTCAACAACAAGCCTGTAAGTCTTGCTGGGCACGGGTTTCAGGACTGGTTAGACCATTGTGTCTAATAGGCATCAGTATGAAGAATAAGGCAAAAATAAAATTTCAACTTTTTCATATTGTACATATTATGAGCAGAAAACTACTGTATGTAAATTCAATTTTGATATCTGAAAAATAAAAAAGCCATAATTAATTATGCCTGTATTTAATTAAATGAATTTAAAATTTGATTTTTCGTCAACCTCATGACACCTTCCAACAGTGGTAAAAACTGGTGTAAAAAACTGATTACTCCACCACCACCTCCACCAGTGGTTAAAAAACGTTCCACTAGTGGTGGTGTGATATTTACACCAGTTCCACCAGCCGCAATCCCCGACAGCACTGACATCCACCAGATTTTACACCAGCATTTTACACTAGTGGATGCAGTTGATTCCCACCACCATTTCCCCTTATTCATTCTTCTCCTTGGTGGAGAGAATGATAAGGGAAGATGGGAATTGCATGTTGTAGTGGTGTGCTTCACGTTAAATGCACATTGTGATAGATTCTGCATGCCAGCGTGAAAAAGGCGCTGGTGGGGATTTGCAGCCCCAAACAAACAAAACCATTGGCAAGGAATTGCCGATGCGCGTGCGCACGTCAGTTATGGCGGTCACGGCGAGGGAGTCGAAAGGCTCGCCAGTTTTGTTTGTTTGCTGGTACTGCAAACCTCGTCGTGACTGTCACCACGGGGATGCAAGTATGCAGGAAACAGACTGGCACAACGCGGATATTCTTGCCGCTTTAAAGAAAAAGAAAATCAGTATGGCGGGATTATCCCGTGAACATGGTTTATCAAGTAGCACGTTGCTAAATGCACTTAGTAGAGAATGGCCTAGAGGCGAATTAATTATTGCTAATGCAATAGGAGTTTCACCGCAAGAAATTTGGCCTTCTAGGTATTTTGAAAAAGATGGCTCTCCAAAAAATCGTGTGATTCGAAAACCTGTTTAGATAAATCAATGCGTCTCTGATTAAAAGGGGCGCATTTTTGTTTTTGCTAACACATCGCATAGTGGGGCATGTTGCGCGCGTGCGTGTGATGGTTATTAATTGTATTTCTGTACTAGTTAGCAAATACGAATTTTGACGGGTATCTAATTTTGATTTTAGCTGCGGCTTCGCCTTGCTGCGCTTCGCGCTGGTGGTGCAAGAAGAATGTTTGAAAACTTCCTTTTCTTTGCTTCACCAGCCCCGTAGGGGCGTGAGCGGAGCGAACATGATTACTTTGATTTTGACACATTTCGGTTCTATCATTTTGGGCAGATTAGATTTAAAATCTTAGAAAAATAGTTTGAGGTTTAATTATGACTGTACATATGCATGAAAGAGCTATTGAAAAAATTAAAGGGATTATCCGAGAATTGATAATAAATCCTGAGCTTAAAGAAGGTCCTCCATTCTTTAATTATAAAACCAAGCCTTTTGAAGATATTGCCAGTGAGTTAAATAAAAGAAAAAATGGGTTTGATGCGAGCGCATTCATATGCGAGTATATTTTTGTTTCCACAAGTGATAATTATCGTCGGGAAAACTCATTGTCAACTATTAGTGACATTGCGCCAGAAAATTTAGAATCTTATGTGGATGTGGTTTTTGATTGTTATAATGGAACTCCATTTGAATATGAGGTTGAGTTCCCTTTAAAACAACTTGGGGTACTGCCGTATAGTGATAATCACCCATTTATTAATATTGGGGTTGGTCATGCCAGACGGTTTGGGTTATTGGAGGAATATGATGAGTATGTTGTTTTCAAAATTAAAAGTACTGGTTGCTTTACTGGGTATTACCCCGCTTCATTTATGAAAGCAATATTTCAAGGGTTAAATGTTTTTATTTTTCTCTTAAAAACAAAAAAAATTCTAACAAAAAAAAGTGGAATGCATAGTGCATTGTCTTTTCCTGCATTTATGGAGGGGTATATTCGTGGTGAGCCTGCTCATAACGTTACTGCAAAAAATATTCAGTATCCCTGTATGAGCAGTAAATCGACTTTATCCCTATCAGTTAGTAAGTATTTAAGTGAGATTGTAATTAATTCAGAACTTCAAGTTGTTCATAAAAATGAAAAAACAATCGAGTGTCTTAATATAGCTAATGCACTATTGGGACATGAATCTAAGGAAGCCCTAAGAATTAGAGCGGCAATAGACTGGTTAATACAGTCAGACATAGTTGATGATGAAACGATTTCTTTTATTCAAATTTGCATGGGGCTTGAATCAATTTTTGGAGATGATGATAATGAAGGCAGTTTAACAACTATTCTTGCCGATAGATGCGCCTATTTAATTGGAAGGAATATAAAGGAGCGGGGTGAGATTAGAAGTTTGTTTAGAGATATTTATAGAATAAGGTCAAAAATAGTTCATGGTGTTAGAAACCACCTGTCAGAAAAAGAGGAACATCTTCAACATATTGCTCGCGCATTTCTGAGTAATTCGATATTAAAAGAAATAAATAATCTTGAGTTATAGGTAATTGAAGGTCAAAGCGAGTAGGGTTGTCACCTCACCAGCGCCTTACAGCAAGGCCAACAGTCTTCAGGCAAGGCGATTGTATACCTTTGCTTTTCATCGTCTCCTGATGCGTTCTGTAAAGCCATCGATCACTAAATGATCACGCTGGTTGTTGCTGGTGGGTGGCGTGGATGCAACTGAACCATACCGCGAAAAGTGGCAGGATTGCGCCGGAATCGTACCGCTAGCAGATGTTGAGTGTAAGAAGGAGTGATTGGTGAAATGAAGATAGAAGGCCGCATAGAGGCATACAACTAGCCTTATGCGGTTGGCTGGTTCAGCACTGGTAAAAGTTTGCGAGGTGCGGAATTTGGCTGGTGGTGGTTTCGAAAGCCTTGAGGCGTCCATTTTTATCTTTTTTCAAGTAGAGCATTTTTAATGCTGGTGGAAATACTGAATCCATAATTCCATAAACTCCCACATTTTCGTTTTCTTCTTTAAGCGTTCCCCAATATTGATAACCATTTAATGCGCTATCATCAATGCCCGTTCCAACGCGCTTAATGTGGGCAAGATATCGGCCTTTTATCGTAAAGCTAAATGATTCATCACCTTCATTTGTGCAAGTGTAAAATCCATCATCGCTTTCATTTATAAATTCAGATGCTTCACGATTTAATGAGTGCTTGTCTAAGTTGTTTATGATGTCACTTCGCTGTGCGCATCCAGTTATAATTAGAATAGTAAAAATTAGTACAGAAGATACAAGATATTTGTTCATTTTGATTATCCATATGAAAAGCAGGGTACTTAGATTAAATTACCCTGCTTAAGCAGTAATTAGCGGTTCCGTTAATAGAAGGCAGGTTATTTGTTAATTTGTTTTTTAGTGTGTGAGATAAAATTTCGAAGTAAATCTTTTTCAATGACAATTTCACATTTTAAGTTTTGACTATCGACCGCATCAATTCGTTCCAGCCAAAACATTAATTCTTGTTGTGCATCGCATTTTCTTTTAAATTTAATAGCCCCACCGAATTTTTCATTTAAAGAATCATCATCACATAAAAAATAAATTTTATTATTAATGGTGATTTGAATTAAATATGTTTTCCTCGTCAGGTAATCTAACCTTTCGTTAGCTTTCAGTAAGTTAGCTTCAGCTTGTTTGATGCGTATAAGAGCATCCTCTTTGCTTATAGGGGATGTGTTAATAGACTTGATCATAATTTGATCCTTTGGTTAAGATTCATCAAAAATATGCCATGAATGGCCTTGAAGGTTGTGTGGAATACATATTATGATAGCTCATTCAATCAGCAAGAGGAATAGTAGATGCCTTCTAAACGTGTAATATGCTCACTTGATGAGCAAGAGTTAGATATTCTCGAAAAATATAAATTACATTATAAAAATAAGCATGGCGTAAAATTAAACAGAACGGTAATTATCAAAATGTTGATTAGTCGTCTATCAAAAGAAATTCAATAATAATTCTAATTACCAATTAATTTAAACTTCACATAATTAAAGAGGCAACTCCATGCACACTCTTTTATCTAAATTTAAAAACAGGAAAATTAAAATGTATCAGCCACGTTATAAAAGCAGAATGATTGATGATAATGAATATAATCAGGTGCTTCAATCGAGAATGCAAAATCTTTTAAATCAATATAATAATGAGGTTTCAAACTTAACCCGCATTGGTGTTACAAATTTGGGTTTCGGACGATGGGATAATGGAGAGAGCAAAATCAATAACCACGTTAATAAAGTAAGTGAGACTTTGGAAAAGATGCAATCTACTCAAGCCTTGATTGATGCTCTTGCAAATGAAATTACACAAACTAATTAATCGAATGCGGGATGCTTTAAATGGTAATCGCAATCATGGTTGTAATGTTTTGGGCTTTCCTGATTCTTAAAGAGGAAATGAAATATGGTTAAATTTGGAGTGTTTTACCATCATGCATGGGGTGATGGTAAAAAGGAAATCCCGCCACCTGATTTAAATTACATCCGAACCGATTCACATAAAAATAATGAAATTGCTTTAGATGTTTTTGATTCAAGAATGGACGCACAAAAACGCGCTGATTTACTAAATTCACGCATGGCAAAAAATCAATCTGGTCAGCATTATGTTGCGCCAACAACGCAAGAAACCAAAACGGCTCAAAAGCGCTTTAAGTTTCCTTGTACTAGCATTTATGGGTGGAAATGAAAATGAGTAAACAATTCGGTGTTTTCTTTTGGCGAAAAGGTGACGCTATTACCGATATCCCATCAGATAAAAATGTTGCAAATCGCGGAGTAAAACCTAAGCGCATTTTTTCAGATTATATAGATGGAATGCGATATAAAGATAAAATGAATGCAACAATTCCGGCGGCGCAAAAAGGTAAATATGAATATGTATTAGCGGAAATTGTTGAACCAGACCCGAACAATACAAAGGTGTTGTTTAAATCTGGAAATTTAACAGAAGCATTAAGGGCGAGGCGACAAACAACCGAACAAATCAACCGGAATAAAATTGATGCAATGATTAAAGAAGCCGCACACGATTATTTATACACTATTACAGGAATGAAAAAATGATTATTGACGAGCGATTTATTAAATGGTCTATGGTGCTGGTGGAGGCCGGAAAGCCTTCACCCAGCCTCGCGGGGCTTTATAAAGGAAACACTAAAGGATTAATCTTTTATAAAACACGTGAATTGGCATCAAATGCAGCCGCTAAACGTAATGAGCAATTAGCAGGAACCAAATCAACCAGCAGATTTAAAATCATTAAATTGCATGATGCAGAAGCACAACAGAAACATGATTTTCAGTTAAAACAGGAACGCCAGCGCCGCGATGCACGCCATATGCGCCGATTTGGTTTCTAAATATAACTCAATAATTCAATCAATGGTGATGTTAAAGAATAAGGTGGCCTTAAATTTCACCTTTTCTTTGCTTCACCAGCCCGAAGGGCGTGAGCGTAGCGAACTAATTAACATTAATATCAAATCAGAGGTAAATAAAATGGCAGGTGAAAATGCTCAATTGGGCTTTTCCGTCGATACGTCGGAAGTAGAAACGGCATCAAAAAGGCTTGATGAATTAAGTAAATCAGCACAAGGGGCGGCTGATTCGGCTGGCAAATTATCAGATTCATTTAATGAAAACATGAAGGGGGTTAATTCATCAATTACTTCCAATCATCAGGCTATGCGCGAATTAACGGTAATGATGCACGAAGCAATGTCTGGTAATTGGTCGCGCTTGCGTGGTTCTGCAATGATTATGGGCGGCGCATTGGGATTTGGTGGATTAACTAGCGGTGCGGTAGTTGGTGGAATTACGCTTGTTTCGGAAGGCATTGAATCGCTAATTGAAGGAATGCGAGAAGCTCAAAAAGCAGAAACTGAATTAAATAATTCTGCTGTAATTACAGCAGATGTAAGCCTTTTAAATAGTGATTATGTTGATTCACTTACTATTGGTTATGAGAAATTAGGCTATTCAGCAACACAAGCAAAAGGCATGATTGCAGCGTTAAGTAATGCGGGTATGTTTGGTGATGAATTTAGTGTTGCAGGTAAACAAATTGCCGCACTATCTAAAGCGTTAGGCGGTAATTCAGACGAACAAAAAAAATTAGCTGGTCAATTTGGTGGCTTGTATTCTGACCCGCTAGGACACGTTAACGAATTTTTCCAAGTAACAAACGGATGGATTACCAAAACCGAACAAAACCGAATTAATGCGGCTGAACAATCGCATAATTCAGCACAAGCTGAAATGGCTATGCAAGAAGCGCTATTAGATGTTTATAAGCGTCAAACCGATATGCTACAGCTTAAAGCCTATTTGGAAACTAACGCCGCTACATATTCAGCCTTTCAGACGCGCGAACAATTCGGCAGCGCATGGGGTAAGGGCGAAAAAGAAAAGGCAGACGCATTTATCAAGCAATATGACGAGCGCCAGCAATCATTTAATCAGGGCGTTGAAAAGCTAAAAGGAAGCATTCACGAAACAGGACGCCAGATAAGGGAAAATGTAGAAGAATTTAATAAAGGAATGCATCCCCATAAAGTGCATACACACCACGGATTAACAGCAATTGAGAAAGCAGCTAAACAATTGGTGACCTACCAAACCCAAATTAAACAGGCTGGTTTGCAATTTGACCAGCAAATTAATTCAATTGGTGATTCAGTAAATAAGGCATGGAGTAATAAATTATATTCTTATTCAATGTCTTCTGACCAGAATGATTTTGCAAACCGAATTGAACAAATCAATGAACAATTCGACCGTATGCGCGAAAATGTAGACCGTTTGGCGCTGCAACATCATAAATCAATTGGTTCAAAAGAATATGTTGAAATGTTCCAAAAAATCGAATTAGGGCGCAAAAACGTATTGGCTGAAAACGTTGCTGGATTTAATGAAATGGAGTCATTGCAGCATTCAGCGCTGGCGGGAATGGATGAGGGATGGATTAAATACCAGAAGCAGGTTAATGATGTTGCAAGCCAATCAGAGAAAGTTTTTGATACGGCTGTTGAGGGAATGACAAATTCATTAACTGATTTCTTTACAACTGGTGAGGCTGGTTGGACTACTTTTGTAAAATCAATCGCAACAATCACTGAAAAATACATGGTTCAAGATTGGATTGTTGAGCCGCTAGCAGGATTAGTAAAAGGGGGGATTAGCTCGCTATTTTCATCAAATCCATTGAGTTCAACGGCTAACACTTTTGCCGTTCCCGATATTCCAAAATTGGGCGCAACTCATTTAGGAGGCGGTCTAGGTTCGACCGCACCAGTTATCAATATCACCATTAATGACAATGGCAACAAAGGCGGCGTTGATAGCAATGTTAGCGGCACAACAGGGCAAGCACAAAAAATGGGGGCGGCGCTAGATAAATTCCTGCAAAACTATATCAAAGAGCAAAACGTAAAATCCAACCGTCAGGGCGGGTTAAACAAAACAATGGGGAACTGGTCGACAAGATAATATTATGTTGCTTAGTAAGTCTAAACTTTACGCCCTAATTAGGGCGTTTTATTTAAAAAAGTTAATTTGCTGTATTTTCTCTCATCTTTCTAAGTTCTGGCAATACTTTCTTATAGAATTTCGTAGTGGAATCAGCGCAGTAGTTTTGCAGATACTTATAGTTTTCTTCAAATTTAGGGAGGTCTTTAGCTACCGTCAATTGCTTTGGTAAAGTTCCGGTAGCATCATCGGTTATATCAAATGTTATTGAATTATGTTTTCGATCTTCATTAACTTTTTTTAAAGTGGCAACAATAGGGCTTTTATCCATAGAACCATCTATTAGTTGGCGAACTTGAAACTTCCTTGGGATTATAAAATTAATTACTGACGGAGGTTCACTATTTAATGTTATATTCCAAGTTATTGGCATAGCATCACATAAACCTTCAGATATTATTTCACCATCAATTGAACCATCAGAATTGGCGATAAATTGTATTATAACAAGTGGTTGATCTTTATTTAAGCCAAGATCTCCACTATTTATTATATATTCAGCGTCTGTCGACCATTTGCCTGTTAGAAATTCTTTTTGATAAAGTGCTTCATTTATTTCACCTCTATATGGTAAATATAGACCTATAGCACCAATTGCAACACCTAATACAGTGCATATTGTTGTTATTCGTCCACTCATATCACACTCGTTATCTTATCCTTGTTGTAGTTAAGCATTTTATTTTATTTTTTTATTGTGAAAATGGCTAGTTTTAGTTGGGTCTTGCGCTGAATCTAACGAGTGCTTACCCCGTGAAGTGATTTATGATTAAAGTTCGTTTTGTTTTTGGTTAAAAAATGAACATGTGAGTGCTTTGGAAAATTTCTGTAACACTCACCTGATTTACGCTGGTAGCACACAAATGGTACACAAACGGCACACAGGTAATCGCATACCTTTAATGACCTAATTTCTTCAAGCCCCTGCATTGCTGCGTTTGTCGTGATTTTCGGCATAAAAAAAAGCCCATCGTGGGAGATGGGCAAAGACTACACACAGCAATTCGTTGTTTCACTCAGGGGATTTCCATGCTTATAAATCAATATGTTGATTTATAACCGTGAGCTAATAGTAGGCATACGGACTTTTTGCGTCGATCAGATTCGTCTCATTAGTTTAAAAACTGTAAAGAATTTGCGACAGGTACTACCAGCTGAATGGCGGTAAGCAGGAAAATATGGGGAAGAGCAAGCAAATATCAATTAGCGTGGTTAACAATCAGGCGGCAGAGCCGCCTGATGAGAAATTACTTATTCGGTTTCTCGATTTCGCCAAGTTCTTCGAGAATTTCTTCCGGTTGGTCCGTCGGCGGCGGGACTTCTTCCACCCACGCGGCAAACAGACGCCAGGAAACGGCTAACAGAACCGGACCAATAAACAGACCGATCATCCCGAAAGCAATCAAACCACCAATAACGCCAGAGAGGATCAGGATCAGCGGTAAATCGGCACCCATGCGAATTAACATTGGGCGGATGACGTTATCCAGCGTGCCAACCACACCGCTCCACACTAACAATACCGTTCCCCAGGTGGTATCGCCGGTCCAGTAGAGCCAGATAATCGCCGGAATCAGTACCGGCAACGGGCCAAGCTGGACAAGGCAGGAGAGGATCATTAACACCGTTAGCAACGTTGCATAAGGTACGCCGGATACGGCGAGGCCGATACCGCCAAGCACTGCCTGTACTAACGCCGTCACCACCACACCCAGCGCCACCGCGCGGATAGCCTGTGCCGCCAGCAGCACGGCGGCATCTCCGCGAACGCCTGCCAGACGGGTTGCAAAATGGCGAATGCCTTGTGCCACCTGTTCACCGCGCCAGTACAGCAGGGCACTGAAGAGAAGCATCAGCGCACAATGCACCATAAAGCGCCCGATATGCGCCGCTTGCCCAACGAACCAGGTGGTGGTGGTACCAATATAAGGGCGGACTTTCGCCATGATCGCCGTCCCCCCCATATCCAGCAAGTTGTGCCAGCCTGCATACAGCTTCGCGCCAATCACCGGAATGGTATTAAGCCACGCCAGATCGGGTAACGTCATGTCACCGCTGGAAATGGCTTTAATAAGCGGGCCGCTGCCGTCGACGATACTGTTAACCAGCAAAGCAATAGGGATGATAAACACCATCACTAATAACAGCGTCATCACCAGAACGGCGAGAGAGCGGCGGCCAAACATGATCTTTTGCAAACGTAACAATACCGGCCAGGTGGCGATAACCACCGTACCGGCCCATGCAAAGCCGAGAATAAAGGGTTGAACAATCCACAGACATGCCACAATCATGATGGCTAAAAACAGCACCGAAAGCAGAATTTGTGCGACATCCCTGGGCTGACGAACATTTACCATAACTACTTTTCACCTTTTTTGTGCGTCAAATCGTCGACGCGACGTGAACACGCGAAACTCACCTGCATAATGATGAGCAATTTCAGCGGTTTTTAACAGGCCGATTCTGCCCTTAATTCTGATGGGCGTGTTAGAAAAAAATGTGGTACAACAACTCAGGCAACACGCAAACGATTTACTCGTCGTATTTCAAGTTGCATATGCTGCGGCTACGTTCGTTCACCCCAGTTACTTACTGTTGTAAGCTCCTGGAGTTCACTCGCTTGCCGCCTTCCTGCAACTCGAAATCCATAGAGTAAATAAACATCACCTTTCTGTGCGCTATTGCAGCCGCCTGAAAGAACAGTGTATCGACCTACATCACAGACCGCAGGAAAGGGTCAATATAATGATTCCACAGATTTCCCAGGCACCCGGAGTCGTTCAACTGGTGCTTAATTTTTTGCAAGAGCTGGAGCAACAAGGTTTTACCGGCGATACGGCGACAAGTTATGCCGATCGTCTGACAATGTCGACCGACAACAGTATTTACCAACTTCTCCCCGATGCGGTGGTATTTCCGCGTTCAACCGCAGATGTGGCGCTGATCGCCCGTCTTGCCGCGCAGGAACGCTATTCATCGCTGATCTTTACCCCCCGCGGCGGCGGCACCGGCACTAACGGTCAGGCGCTCAACCAGGGGATTATTGTTGATATGTCCCGCCATATGAACCGCATCATCGAAATTAACCCTGAAGAGGGCTGGGTGCGCGTTGAGGCCGGGGTGATAAAAGATCAACTCAATCAGTACCTGAAACCGTTCGGCTACTTTTTTGCGCCGGAACTTTCGACCAGCAACCGGGCAACGCTCGGTGGGATGATCAATACCGATGCTTCCGGTCAGGGATCGCTGGTCTATGGCAAAACGTCAGATCACGTACTTGGCGTACGCGCGGTGTTGTTGGGGGGCGATATTCTCGATACGCAACCTTTACCCGTCGAACTGGCGGAAACGCTGGGTAAAACCAATACCGCAATCGGGCGAATTTATAACACGGTTTATCAACGTTGCCGTCAGCAACGCCAGTTAATTATCGACAACTTCCCCAAACTTAACCGCTTTCTTACCGGTTACGATCTGCGTCATGTCTTTAACGATGAGATGACCGAGTTCGACCTGACGCGCATTCTGACGGGTTCAGAAGGGACGCTGGCCTTTATTACCGAAGCGCGGCTGGATATTACGCGCTTGCCTAAAGTGCGCCGTCTGGTGAACGTCAAATATGACTCTTTTGACTCTGCGCTGCGTAACGCGCCGTTTATGGTTGAGGCGCGGGCGCTTTCGGTAGAGACGGTGGACTCAAAAGTGCTGAATCTGGCGCGGGAAGATATTGTCTGGCATTCCGTCAGCGAGTTGATTACCGATGTGCCTGACAAAGAGATGCTCGGGCTGAACATTGTGGAATTTGCTGGTGATGATGAGGCGCTGATTGATGAGCGGGTAAATGCACTCTGTGCGCGGTTGGATGAGCTGATCGCCAGTCATCAAGCAGGTGTCATCGGCTGGCAGGTGTGCCGTGAGCTGGCGGGGGTTGAACGTATCTATGCAATGCGCAAAAAAGCCGTTGGTCTGCTTGGCAATGCCAAAGGTGCCGCTAAGCCAATTCCGTTTGCTGAGGATACCTGCGTACCGCCGGAACATCTGGCCGATTATATTGCTGAATTTCGCGCGCTGCTCGACAGCCACGGCTTAAGTTATGGCATGTTTGGTCATGTCGATGCTGGGGTGTTGCACGTCCGTCCGGCACTGGATATGTGCGATCCGCAACAAGAGATTTTGATGAAGCAAATTTCTGATGACGTGGTGGCGCTGACTGCGAAATACGGTGGTTTGTTGTGGGGCGAGCACGGCAAAGGTTTTCGCGCTGAATACAGCCCGGCGTTTTTCGGTGAGGAACTTTTTGCAGAACTGCGCAAAGTGAAAGCGGCATTTGACCCGCATAACCGACTCAACCCAGGGAAGATTTGCCCGCCAGAAGGTCTCGATGCGCCGATGATGAAAGTGGACGCGGTGAAGCGCGGTACATTCGATCGGCAGATCCCCATTGCGGTACGCCAGCAGTGGCGCGGTGCGATGGAGTGTAACGGCAACGGTTTATGCTTCAACTTTGATGCCCGTAGTCCGATGTGTCCGTCGATGAAGATCACCCAGAACCGGATTCATTCACCGAAAGGGCGCGCAACGCTGGTGCGTGAATGGCTGCGTTTGTTGGCGGATCGCGGCGTTGATCCACTCAAACTGGAACAAGAACTGCCTGAATCCGGCGTCAGTTTGCGGACGTTAATTGCCCGCACGCGCAATAGCTGGCATGCGAATAAAGGCGAATATGACTTCTCACACGAAGTCAAAGAGGCGATGTCGGGCTGTCTGGCCTGTAAAGCTTGTTCGACCCAGTGCCCCATCAAAATTGATGTGCCGGAGTTTCGCTCTCGTTTCCTGCAGCTCTATCACACCCGTTATTTACGTCCGCTGCGCGACCACCTCGTAGCTACGGTCGAGAGCTACGCACCGCTGATGGCACGCGCGCCGAAAACCTTTAACTTCTTCATTAACCAGCCGCTGATGCGCAAACTCTCGGAAAAACATATCGGCATGGTTGATTTGCCGCTGCTGTCGGTCCCCTCGCTACAACAACAAATGGTGGGGCATCGCTCGGCAAACATGACGCTGGAACAGCTTGAAGCTCTCAATGCAGAGCAGAAAGCGCGCACGGTGTTGGTGGTGCAGGACCCCTTTACCAGCTATTACGATGCGCAAGTGGTGGCGGATTTTGTCCGTCTGGTCGAAAAATTAGGTTTCCAGCCTGTGTTACTGCCATTTTCGCCAAATGGCAAAGCCCAGCATATTAAAGGTTTTCTTAATCGTTTTGCGAAGACGGCGAAAAAGACGGCGGATTTCCTCAACCGTATGGCGAAGCTGGGTATGCCAATGGTAGGCGTCGATCCGGCGCTGGTACTTTGTTATCGCGATGAATATAAACTGGCACTGGGCGAGGAACGTGGCGAGTTTAACGTCTTACTGGCGAATGAATGGCTGGCAAGCGCACTTGAGTCACAGCCAGTGGCTACAGTCAGCGGTGAATCATGGTATTTCTTTGGTCACTGTACCGAAGTTACCGCCTTGCCGGGTGCGCCAGCACAATGGGCCGCGATATTTGCCCGTTTTGGCGCGAAACTGGAAAATGTCAGCGTGGGTTGCTGCGGCATGGCAGGGACTTACGGACATGAAGCGAAAAACCATAAAAATTCGCTCGGGATCTATGAGTTATCCTGGCATCAGGCTATGCAGCGACTGCCGCGTAACCGCTGTCTGGCGACCGGATATTCCTGCCGTAGTCAGGTCAAACGGGTTGAAGGCACGGGGGTACGCCATCCTGTGCAGGCTTTACTGGAGATTATTAAATGATATGGAAACGAAAAATCACCCTGGAAGCACTGAATGCCATGGGTGAAGGAAACATGGTGGGGTTACTGGATATTCGCTTTGAACATATTGGTGATGACACCCTTGAAGCGACAATGCCAGTAGACTCGCGGACAAAGCAGCCTTTCGGGTTGCTACATGGAGGTGCATCCGTGGTACTGGCCGAAAGTATCGGTTCCGTTGCCGGTTATTTATGTACCGAAGGTGAGCAAAAAGTGGTTGGTCTGGAAATCAATGCTAACCATGTCCGCTCGGCACGAGAAGGGCGGGTGCGCGGCGTATGCAAACCGTTGCATCTCGGTTCGCGTCACCAGGTCTGGCAGATTGAAATCTTCGATGAGAAAGGGCGTTTGTGCTGTTCGTCACGATTGACGACCGCCATTTTGTGACGTTGTCACCAGAAAAGTGTGACGCATATTGCTTTTGGTCATTATCTGCACAGTAAACGGTGGTATACTGTGCAGGTCTTGTCTAAAAGCGAGGATGCTATGTCTACTCAACTTGATCCCACCCAGCTGGCCATTGAATTTTTACGCCGTGACCAGAGCAATCTTTCACCTGCCCAATATCTCAAACGTCTGAAACAACTAGAACTTGAATTTGCTGACCTGCTTACTCTCTCTTCTGCTGAATTAAAAGAAGAAATCTACTTTGCCTGGCGTCTGGGCGTGCATTGATCCTGACCTAATACCGCAAGTTCGCCAAATCGACCTGGATTAACCTCCGTCCAGGTTCGATGACCTTCTTAATACTGCTTATCTACCCGCCTGATATTGTTCAAAAATAATACTAATCGCAGTTTGTGTTAAAAGGGCGGGTTAGCTTTATGAGATTATTCTTATCGCCCCTTCAAGAGCTAAGCCACTGAGAGTGCCGGAGATAAGCGCCGGATGGGGTTGAAACCCTTAAGCCTGTGTCGCACAGACTTAAGGGTTTTCTTATTTCTGAACGCTGCACTTTTTTACCTATCTCTTAAATAGTCAGTTTCAATACAACTTTTTCTTTTTCATCACAGCCTTAATGCTCCTTAGATAATAACCATTATCTAACAATGAGATACCTAATTCTTAGCGTGCCTGTTAACCCACACATCAGGGTCTATGCTTATTAAAAGCAGGCAAAAAGCATGTTTTACGGTAAAGCCCCTGCGTTTGCTGGGTTGAACTGATAATCATTATCACTAACATGCTGTTATACGCTGAAAGCGATGAAGTGAGGTAAATAGATGGACATGCATTCAGGAACCTTTAACCCACAGGATTTCGCCTGGCAAGGCTTAACGCTGACACCCGCAGCGGCGATACACATCCGCGAGCTGGTGGCAAAGCAGCCAGGTATGGTCGGCGTGCGCTTAGGTGTGAAGCAAACGGGCTGCGCGGGCTTTGGCTATGTGCTCGACAGTGTTAGCGAGCCGGACAAAGACGATCTGCTGTTTGAACACGACGGCGCGAAGCTGTTTGTCCCGCTGCAAGCGATGCCGTTTATTGATGGCACGGAAGTCGATTTCGTTCGTGAAGGACTTAATCAGATATTCAAATTTCACAACCCTAAAGCCCAGAATGAATGTGGCTGTGGCGAAAGCTTTGGGGTATAGGCGGTACTATGTCTCGTAATACTGAAGCAACTGACGATGTCAAAACCTGGACCGGCGGCCCGCTGAATTATAAAGAAGGATTCTTCACCCAGTTAGCCACCGATGAGCTGGCAAAGGGGATAAACGAAGAGGTGGTGCGCGCAATTTCGGCGAAGCGTAATGAGCCGGAGTGGATGCTGGAGTTTCGTCTCAACGCCTATCGCGCATGGGTGGAGATGGAAGAACCGCACTGGTTGAAAGCGCACTACGACAAGCTGAATTATCAGGATTACAGCTACTACTCAGCACCATCGTGCGGTAATTGTGACGACACTTGCGCGTCTGAACCTGGCGCGGTGCAGCAAACTGGCGCGCACGCCTTTTTAAGTAAAGAGGTGGAGGCGGCGTTTGAGCAGTTGGGCGTTCCCGTGCGGGAAGGCAAAGAGGTGGCGGTGGATGCCATTTTCGACTCAGTTTCGGTTGCCACTACTTATCGCGAAAAACTGGCGGAGCAGGGAATTATTTTCTGTTCCTTTGGTGAGGCGATCCACGATCACCCGGAACTGGTGCGTAAATATCTCGGCACCGTGGTGCCGGGGAATGACAACTTCTTTGCCGCGCTTAATGCGGCGGTAGCCTCTGACGGTACGTTTATTTATGTGCCTAAAGGCGTGCGCTGCCCGATGGAACTTTCCACCTATTTTCGCATTAACGCGGAAAAAACCGGGCAGTTTGAGCGCACCATTCTGGTGGCCGACGAAGACAGCTACGTCAGCTACATTGAAGGCTGTTCCGCTCCGGTGCGTGACAGCTATCAATTGCACGCGGCAGTGGTGGAAGTCATCATCCATAAAAACGCCGAGGTGAAATATTCCACGGTACAAAACTGGTTCCCTGGCGATAACAACACCGGCGGTATTCTCAACTTCGTCACCAAGCGTGCGTTGTGCGAAGGCGAAAACAGCAAAATGTCATGGACGCAATCAGAAACCGGGTCAGCGATTACGTGGAAATATCCCAGCTGCATTTTGCGCGGCGATAACTCCATTGGTGAGTTTTACTCAGTGGCGCTGACCAGCGGTCATCAGCAAGCTGATACCGGCACCAAGATGATCCACATCGGTAAAAACACCAAATCGACCATTATCTCGAAAGGGATCTCTGCCGGACATAGTCAGAACAGTTATCGCGGCTTAGTGAAAATCATGCCGACGGCAACCAATGCGCGCAATTTCACTCAGTGCGACTCAATGCTGATTGGCGCTAATTGTGGGGCGCATACCTTCCCGTATGTCGAATGTCGCAATAACAGCGCACAACTGGAGCACGAGGCAACGACATCACGTATTGGTGAAGATCAACTGTTTTACTGCCTGCAACGCGGGATCAGCGAAGAAGACGCCATCTCGATGATTGTTAACGGTTTCTGCAAAGACGTGTTCTCAGAACTGCCGCTGGAATTTGCCGTTGAAGCACAAAAACTCCTCGCCATCAGTCTTGAACACAGCGTCGGATAAGGAATAAACATGTTAAGTATTAAAGATTTACACGTCAGCGTGGAAGATAAAGCTATCCTGCGTGGATTAAGCCTCGACGTTCGTCCCGGCGAAGTTCATGCCATTATGGGGCCAAACGGTTCGGGCAAAAGTACCTTATCGGCAACGCTTGCCGGGCGAGAAGATTATGAAGTGACGGGCGGCACGGTTGAGTTCAAAGGCAAAGATTTGCTTGCACTGTCGCCGGAAGATCGTGCAGGCGAAGGCATCTTTATGGCCTTCCAGTATCCGGTGGAGATTCCAGGTGTCAGTAACCAGTTTTTCCTGCAAACGGCACTTAATGCGGTGCGCAGCTATCGCGGCCAGGAAACGCTCGACCGCTTTGATTTTCAGGATTTGATGGAAGAGAAAATCGCGCTGTTGAAGATGCCGGAAGATTTATTGACCCGTTCGGTAAACGTTGGTTTTTCCGGCGGCGAGAAAAAGCGCAACGATATTTTGCAAATGGCGGTGCTGGAACCGGAGTTATGCATTCTTGATGAATCGGACTCCGGGCTGGATATCGACGCATTAAAAGTGGTTGCCGATGGCGTGAACTCGCTGCGTAACGGCAAGCGTTCATTCATCATTGTTACGCACTACCAACGCATTCTCGACTACATCAAGCCTGATTACGTTCATGTGCTATATCAGGGACGAATTGTGAAATCCGGCGATTTCACGTTGGTCAAACAACTGGAGGAGCAGGGTTATGGCTGGCTTACCGAACAGCAGTAACGCACTGCAACAGTGGCATCATTTGTTTGAAGCTGAAGGGGTGAAACGTTCCCCGCAAGCACAACAGCATTTACAACAATTGCTGCGTACCGGACTGCCGACACGTAAACATGAAAACTGGAAATATACGCCGCTGGAAGGGCTGACCAATAGCCAGTTTGTCAGCATTCTGGGGGAGGTATCCCCACAGCAGCGTGATGCCTTAGCGTTAACGTTAGACGCCGTGCGGCTGGTGTTTGTCGATGGACGTTACGTGCCTGCGCTGAGCGATGCAACTGAAGGCAGCGGATATGAAGTGAGCATTAACGACGACCGTCAGGGGTTACCCGACGCTATTCAGGCGGAAGTGTTTCTGCATTTGACGGAAAGCCTGGCACAAAGCGTGACGCATATCGCCGTGAAGCGCGGTCAACGGCCGGCAAAGCCATTGCTGTTAATGCATATCACCCAGGGCGTGGCAGGTGAAGAGGTGAACACTGCCCATTACCGACATCATCTGGATCTGGCGGAAGGTGCCGAAGCAACGGTGATCGAACATTTTGTCAGCCTTAATGATGCTCGTCATTTTACCGGGGCACGGTTCACTATCAACGTCGCAGCGAATGCCCACTTGCAGCATATCAAGCTGGCGTTTGAAAACCCGGTCAGTCACCACTTTGCCCATAACGATTTGTTGCTGGCTGACGATGCCACCGCATTTAGCCACAGTTTCCTGCTGGGTGGCGCAGTGTTACGACACAACACCAGTACGCAACTCAATGGCGAAAACAGCATGTTGCGGATTAATAGCCTGGCGATGCCGGTGAAAAACGAGGTGTGTGATACCCGTACCTGGCTGGAACACAATAAAGGTTTTTGTAACAGCCGACAGTTGCACAAAACTATCGTCAGCGACAAAGGCCGCGCGGTATTTAACGGTTTGATCAACGTCGCGCAGCACGCCATCAAAACGGATGGTCAGATGACCAACAATAATCTGCTGATGGGCAAACTGGCGGAAGTGGATACGAAACCGCAGCTGGAAATCTATGCTGATGATGTGAAATGCAGCCACGGCGCGACGGTGGGGCGTATTGATGATGAACAGATGTTCTATCTGCGCTCGCGCGGGATCAATCAGCAGGATGCCCAGCAGATGATCATTTACGCCTTTGCTGCCGAACTGACGGAAGCACTGCGTGATGAGGGGCTTAAACAGCAGGTGCTGGCCCGAATCGGTCAACGGCTGCCAGGAGGTGCAAGATGACTTTTTCCGTCGACAAAGTGCGGGCCGACTTTCCGGTGCTTTCGCGTGAGGTAAACGGTTTGCCGCTGGCTTATCTCGACAGCGCCGCCAGTGCGCAGAAACCGAGCCAGGTGATTGACGCCGAGGCCGAGTTTTATCGTCATGGCTACGCGGCGGTGCATCGCGGTATTCATACCTTAAGCGCCCAGGCGACCGAGAAAATGGAGAACGTGCGCAAGCGGGCATCGCTGTTTATTAATGCCCGTTCGGCGGAAGAGCTGGTGTTCGTCCGCGGCACGACGGAAGGGATCAATCTGGTCGCCAATAGCTGGGGCAACAGCAACGTGCGGGCGGGCGATAACATCATCATAAGTCAGATGGAGCACCACGCTAACATTGTTCCCTGGCAGATGCTTTGCGCACGCGTTGGCGCAGAGCTGCGTGTGATCCCGCTCAATCCCGACGGTACGTTGCAACTGGAGACGCTGCCTACGCTGTTTGATGAGAAAACTCGCCTGCTGGCAATTACTCATGTCTCCAACGTGCTTGGCACAGAAAATCCACTGGCGGAAATGATCACGCTTGCGCACCAGCATGGCGCAAAAGTGCTGGTGGATGGCGCTCAGGCGGTGATGCATCATCCGGTGGATGTTCAGGCGCTGGATTGCGACTTTTACGTGTTCTCCGGGCATAAACTGTATGGCCCCACCGGGATTGGCATTCTTTATGTCAAAGAAGCCTTGTTGCAGGAGATGCCGCCGTGGGAAGGGGGCGGTTCTATGATCGCCACCGTCAGCCTGAGTGAAGGCACTACCTGGACCAAAGCACCATGGCGGTTTGAAGCCGGTACACCCAATACCGGGGGCATCATTGGTCTTGGCGCGGCGCTGGAGTATGTTTCGGCGCTGGGGCTTAATAACATAGCCGAGTATGAACAGAATCTGATGCACTACGCGCTATCACAGCTGGAATCTGTACCGGATCTCACTCTCTATGGTCCGCAGAACAGGCTTGGCGTTATTGCTTTTAATCTCGGTAAACACCACGCCTATGATGTTGGCAGTTTTCTCGATAATTACGGCATTGCTGTGCGTACCGGACATCACTGCGCTATGCCATTAATGGCCTATTACAACGTCCCTGCGATGTGTCGGGCGTCGCTGGCCATGTATAACACCCATGAAGAAGTGGATCGTCTGGTGACCGGCCTGCAACGTATTCACCGTCTGCTGGGATAACAGGGAGGCACTATGGCTTTATTGCCGGATAAAGAAAAATTGCTGCGTAATTTTTTACGCTGCGCCAACTGGGAAGAGAAATATCTCTACATTATTGAGCTGGGCCAGCGTCTGCCAGAATTACGCGACGAAGACAGAAGCCCACAAAATAGCATTCAGGGCTGCCAGAGTCAGGTGTGGATTGTCATGCGCCAGAATGCGCAGGGAATTATTAAATTGCAGGGCGACAGCGATGCGGCGATTGTGAAAGGGCTTATTGCGGTCGTCTTTATTCTCTACGATCAGATGACGCCGCAGGATATTGTCAATTTCGATGTGCGTCCGTGGTTTGAAAAAATGGCGCTCACCCAACATCTCACCCCATCTCGTTCACAAGGTCTGGAAGCGATGATTCGCGCAATTCGCGCCAAAGCCGCTGCACTTAGCTAAACTAAAGGGACAGCTTTCATCCGGTTGGCTCACATTGCCGGATGGTCAATGTTTACACTGACCTGCACAGGAGTGTTTCGGTTTCAGGTAAACATAAGCGCCATCCGACGTTTCAGCGTGAGTCTCCGGCAAATACAGGAGGTTTACAATGAAACGCGCGTCTTTGCTTACACTCACGCTTATCGGCGCTTTTAGCGCCATCCAGGCTGCCTGGGCGGTTGATTATCCGCTACCACCAACCGGAAGCCGACTGGTTGGGCAAAATCAAACGTATACGGTGCAGGAAGGGGATAAAAACCTTCAGGCCATCGCCCGACGTTTTGATACTGCGGCAATGTTGATCCTTGAAGCCAATAACACTATCGCCCCGGTGCCAAAACCCGGTACGACGATAACTATTCCTTCGCAACTGTTATTACCTGATGCGCCGCGTCAGGGGATTATCGTTAACCTTGCAGAGCTGCGCCTTTATTATTATCCGCCGGGAGAAAATATCGTGCAGGTTTATCCGATAGGTATTGGCTTGCAGGGGCTGGAAACGCCGGTGATGGAAACGCGTGTGGGGCAGAAAATCCCTAACCCAACCTGGACGCCTACGGCAGGCATTCGTCAACGTTCGCTGGAGCGTGGCATTAAATTACCGCCAGTCGTTCCTGCCGGACCAAATAACCCGCTAGGACGTTACGCACTGCGCCTCGCGCATGGTAATGGCGAATACCTCATTCATGGCACCAGTGCGCCGGACAGCGTCGGTTTGCGCGTCAGTTCAGGGTGTATTCGCATGAATGCACCGGATATTAAAGCCTTGTTCTCCAGCGTGCGGACGGGAACGCCGGTGAAAGTGATCAACGAACCGGTGAAATATTCCGTGGAGCCTAACGGGATGCGTTATGTTGAAGTACATCGACCACTATCGGCAGAAGAACAGCAGAACGTTCAGACAATGCCATACACACTGCCAGCAGGCTTTACGCAATTTAAAGACAATAAGGCTGTAGATCAGAAGTTAGTCGATAAAGCGTTGTATCGTCGGGCAGGGTATCCGGTTGCGGTGAGCAGTGGAGCAACTCCCACAGCCAGCAATGCGCCTTCAGTAGAGTCAGCGCAGAATGGTGAACCAGAGCAAGGGAATATGTTACGCGCGACGCAGTAGTGGTAAATAGCAGACAAAAAAAATGGCGCACAATGTGCGCCATTTTTCACTTCACAGGTACTATTACTTGCGGTATTTAGTAGCCATGTTGTCCAGACGCTGGTTAGCACGAGCTGCGTCATCTTTAGCAGCCTGAACGTCGGAACGCATTGCGTTCACGTCGTTGCTCAGCTGGTCAACTTTAGCGTTCAGAGTCTGAACGTCAGAAGACAGCTGATCGATTTTAGCGTTGCTGGAGCAACCTGCCAGCAGAGTAGAACCCAGGATTACCGCGCCCAGTACCAGTTTAGTAGCTTTCATTATTAATACCCTCTAGATTGAGTTAATCTCCATGTAGCGTTACAAGTATTACACAAAGTTTTTTATGTTGAGAATATTTTTTTGATGGGAAGGCACTTATTTTTGATCGTTCGCTCAAAGAAGCATCGAACGCTGGGTTTTAGATAAAAAAATTGAGAGAAAACAGGATGCTTCCATCGGATTCATCTTAGATAAAGTGAGATTATATAGTGAAATCCGATTTGATTTTTTATTGCTTCTGGTTATCGATTAAATAAAAAAAGCGCCCATCAGGGCGCTTCGATATACAAATTAATTCACAAAAGCAATATTACAGGACGTGAACAGATGCGGTGTTAGTAGTGCCGCTCGGTACCAGTGCACCAGAAACCATAACTACAACGTCACCTTTGTGTGCCAGACCGCTCTGCAGAGCCAGTTCTTTACCCAGACGGTAGAAATCATCAGTAGAAGTGATCTCTTTAACCAGCTGCGGCACAACGCCTTTGCTCAGTACCAACTGATGAGCCGTTTTTTCGTTGGTGGTCAGTGCCAGGATGGTGGCATCCGGGAAGTATTTACGTACTGCGCGAGCAGATTTACCGCCCTGGGTAGCAACCACGATCAGCGGAGCATCCAGTTTTTCAGCAGTTTCAACGGCACCACGGCATACCGCTTCGGTAATGCGCAGTTTACGGTTGTCATTGTTGAACTCGAGACGGCTGTTCATCACGCGGTCGGTACGTTCGCAGATGGTCGCCATGATAGAAACCGCTTCCAGCGGGTATTTACCTTTTGCGGATTCACCAGACAGCATCACTGCGTCAGTACCGTCGAGGATGGCGTTTGCAACGTCACCGGCTTCTGCGCGAGTCGGGCGTGGGTTTTTGATCATGGAATCCAGCATCTGGGTCGCAGTGATAACGACTTTACGTGCACGGATACATTTTTCGATCATCATCTTCTGGGCGAAGATAACTTCTTCTACCGGGATTTCTACACCCAGGTCGCCACGAGCAACCATGATGCCGTCAGAGGCTTCGAGGATTTCGTCGAAGTTGTTGAGGCCTTCCTGGTTTTCGATTTTGGAGATGATGTGGATGTTTTCGCCGCCGTGCGCTTTCAGGTGCTCACGGATTTCGATAACGTCAGAACGCTTACGAATAAAGGAAGCAGCGACAAAGTCTACGCCTTGTTCGCAACCAAAGATCAGGTCCTGTTTGTCTTTTTCAGCCAGTGCTGGCAGGGCAATGGAAACGCCAGGCAGGTTCACACCTTTGTTTTCACCCAGGTCGCCGTTGTTCAGCACTTTACAGATAACTTTGTTACCTTCAATGGCAGTAACTTCCATACCGATCAGACCATCGTCAACCAGTACGGTGTTGCCAACAGACAGGTCAGTTGTGAAACCTTCATACGTTACCGCAACCATTTCGCTGTTGCCGATAACAGATTTATCAGTAGTGAAAGTAAAGGTCTGACCAGCTTTCAGAGAAACGTCGTTACCGCCTTCCAGTTTCATGGTGCGGATTTCCGGACCTTTGGTATCAAGCAGGATAGCGGCGGTTTTACCAGTTTTGCTCATCACGTTGCGCAGATTCTGAATGCGCTGACCGTGTTCTGCATAGTCACCATGAGAGAAGTTCAGACGCATAACGTTCATGCCAGCGTCCAGCATTTTAGCTAACATCTCTTCAGATTCGGTTTTCGGTCCGATGGTGCAAACAATTTTGGTCTTTTTCATGACAGTCTTAGTCTTTAAGTTGAGAAGGATGGGAGAAACTTGCTTTCTGGGCGCACTGCCGGAAAGCGAATCCGGTATTACGAAAGTGGTGGTGCCTCGCTCTAAGGATAGGTGACATCGAAAAAGCGTGCAGAGGAATGTGTGCTTGTGTCTCAGCCCAACGTGAGTGCCTGTTTTTGAGTCGTTGAGTTCTACAGTCCAAAGTGCTGAAACCATTCAAGAGTCAATTGGCGCGCATTATACGCTGAAATTAATCCAAAAGGAAAACAAAAACAGCGTTTCAAAAAATATACAACTTGTTAGACAATAAATTGTTATCAAAGATTTAACGTTCCAGGGAAAAGGTTACGCAAAAACTTCGCTGTTTGCGCAACGTCTGGTGCCGGGGTTGTCACTGTGAAGATAAGTGAAAGTTCATCCGGTGTATAAATATATCATCGATCAATTGCTACAGTTAAAATAATTTATCGCGTTATTTGTCTGATTTTGTTTGATTTTTGTCTAATTGGTTAGATTGATATATGCTGATAGTTGGCATGAGAAATAGGTATAAAGAATGGGAAATCGGACAAAAGAGGATGAACTGTACCGAGAAATGTGCAGAGTTGTCGGTAAAGTTGTGCTGGAAATGCGCGATCTGGGGCAGGAACCAAAGCATATTGTTATCGCAGGCGTATTACGTACAGCATTAGCCAATAAACGCATTCAGCGCAGTGAGCTGGAAAAGCAGGCGATGGAAACCGTCATTAACGCACTGGTGAAATGACCATTCAGGATGAGGCGGTAAGCTTCATCCTGATATTCTTGCTTCAGTTGCGGTCCAGTTAATCATTCTAAATAACAACTGCTGAAATTATACGAGTTTCGATATGTGTTTTAGTTTATAACGATAATATTATTTTTATTTTCTGCAATGACCGTCACAAATAATTGTCGCTTAAGTTAAATTCATTTCAAATGATAATAAATATCAGTTCACTTATAATTTCTTGCTTTGTAATTTTAATTGATAATGATCAATGTTAAGAGCCCAGAATAACCACATTATTTTTTCTCCTAACCATAAAGGATTAGTTTATCGGCGTTAAATCTTTTCTCATACACTATCGGGTTAGGGAAAATATCTGGTGTTGGGGACAGAGTCAGCAGCGTATTAGTTGAATGCTTAATATCAGGCTGCTGAATTGTCAGCACTGTGTTTGCGAAGAGGATGCGAAATAAATGAACCCGGTTGATCGTCCACTATTAGATATTGGCTTAACGCGATTAGAATTCTTGCGTATATCAGGAAAAGGCCTTGCTGGTCTAACAATTGCCCCTGCGTTACTGTCACTTTTGGGTTGCAAACAGGAAGATATTGATAGCGGCACAGTAGGGTTGATAAATACACCCAAAGGGGTGCTGGTGACCCAGCGAGCGCGATGCACGGGTTGCCACCGCTGTGAAATCTCTTGTACCAACTTCAACGATGGCTCAGTAGGGACATTCTTCTCCCGTATCAAAATCCATCGCAATTATTTCTTTGGCGACAACGGGGTTGGCTCTGGCGGCGGCCTGTATGGCGATCTCAACTATACCGCGGACACCTGCCGTCAATGCAAAGAGCCGCAATGCATGAACGTCTGCCCGATTGGTGCGATTACCTGGCAGCAGAAAGAAGGCTGTATTACCGTCGATCATAAACGTTGTATTGGCTGTAGCGCCTGTACTACGGCATGCCCGTGGATGATGGCCACCGTAAATACCGAAAGTAAAAAATCCTCGAAATGTGTGTTATGCGGTGAATGCGCAAACGCCTGCCCAACAGGGGCGTTAAAAATTATCGAGTGGAAAGATATTACTGTGTGAATCTTGCAAAGGAAAAAATCATGGCTAACGGTTGGACAGGTAATATATTGAGAGTCAATCTTACGACAGGAAATATTACCCTCGAAGATTCCAGTAAGTTTAAAAGTTTTGTCGGTGGCATGGGCTTCGGCTACAAAATTATGTATGACGAAGTACCGCCAGGCACGAAACCTTTCGATGAAGCGAATAAATTAGTCTTTGCTACCGGCCCATTAACTGGATCTGGTGCCCCCTGTAGTTCTCGCGTAAATATCACCTCACTTTCTACTTTTACCAAAGGAAATTTAGTCGTCGATGCCCATATGGGGGGCTTTTTTGCAGCGCAAATGAAATTCGCTGGATACGACGTCATTATTATCGAAGGGAAGGCGAAATCACCGGTATGGCTGAAGATTAAAGATGACAAAGTTAGCCTGGAAAAAGCCGATTTCTTATGGGGAAAAGGGACGCGCGCAACGACGGAAGAAATTTGTCGCTTGACCAGTCCGGAAACCTGTGTGGCGGCTATTGGTCAGGCTGGGGAAAACCTTGTTCCTCTCTCTGGCATGTTGAATAGCCGTAACCACAGCGGTGGTGCGGGAACTGGCGCAATAATGGGTTCGAAAAACCTGAAAGCGATTGCGGTTGAAGGGACGAAAGGGGTCAACATTGCCGATCGTCAGGAGATGAAGCGTCTCAACGATTACATGATGACTGAACTTATCGGTGCGAATAACAACCATGTCGTGCCAAGTACGCCACAATCGTGGGCAGAGTATTCAGATCCCAAGTCACGCTGGACAGCACGTAAAGGGCTGTTTTGGGGCGCGGCTGAAGGTGGTCCGATTGAAACGGGTGAAATTCCGCCAGGCAATCAGAATACGGTCGGCTTTCGTACCTATAAATCCGTTTTTGACTTAGGACCGGCGGCAGAGAAATACACAGTAAAAATGAGCGGCTGCCACTCTTGCCCGATCCGTTGTATGACCCAAATGAATATTCCTCGGGTGAAAGAGTTTGGCGTGCCCAGCACAGGTGGTAACACTTGTGTAGCAAACTTTGTCCATACCACCATCTTCCCGAACGGGCCGAAAGATTTTGAAGATAAAGACGATGGTCGTGTGATTGGTAACCTGGTTGGTCTGAATTTGTTCGATGACTACGGCCTATGGTGTAACTACGGGCAGTTGCATCGCGACTTTACTTATTGTTACAGCAAAGGTGTGTTCAAGCGTGTTCTGCCTGCTGAAGAGTATGCAGAAATTCGCTGGGATCAACTGGAAGCGGGTGACGTTAACTTCATTAAAGATTTTTACTACCGTCTGGCGCATCGTGTGGGTGAGCTGAGTCACCTGGCTGATGGTTCATATGCCATCGCAGAACGCTGGAATTTGGGTGAAGAGTACTGGGGCTACGCGAAAAATAAACTCTGGTCGCCGTTTGGCTATCCAGTTCACCATGCCAATGAAGCGTCAGCGCAGGTCGGTTCCATTGTTAACTGTATGTTCAACCGTGACTGCATGACGCATACCCATATCAACTTTATTGGTTCCGGCTTGCCATTGAAACTGCAACGTGAAGTGGCGAAAGAACTTTTTGGTTCTGAAGATGCTTACGATGAAACCAAAAACTACACGCCAATCAATGACGCAAAAATTAAATATGCTAAGTGGTCGCTGTTGCGGGTCTGTTTGCATAACGCCGTCACCCTGTGCAACTGGGTCTGGCCAATGACCGTTTCGCCGCTGAAAAGCCGTAATTACCGGGGCGATCTGGCGCTTGAAGCCAAATTCTTCAAAGCGATCACCGGCGAAGAGATGACTCAGGAAAAATTAGATTTAGCTGCAGAGCGTATCTTTACGTTGCATCGTGCCTACACGGTGAAACTGATGCAAACCAAAGATATGCGTAATGAACACGATCTTATCTGTTCCTGGGTATTCGACAAGGATCCGCAGATCCCGGTCTTTACTGAAGGTACTGACAAAATGGATCGTGACGATATGCATGCTTCGCTCACGATGTTCTACAAAGAAATGGGCTGGGACCCACAGCTTGGTTGCCCAACCCGCGAAACATTGCAGCGTCTGGGGCTGGAAGATATTGCCGCCGATCTGGCAGCACACAATCTACTGCCTGCGTAAGGAATGGGTAAGATGAACCATCAGGATGAATTGCCGTTAGCGAAAGTCAGCGAAGTTGACGAGGCGAAGCGGCAATGGTTGCAGGGGATGCGTCACCCCGTTGATACGGTAACCGAACCAGAACCGGCTGAAATCCTGGCAGAGTTCATTCGCCAGCATTCTGTGGCTGGGCAGCTGGTGGCGCGCGCCGTGTTTCTCTCGCCACCCTATTCAGTTGCAGAAGAGGAACTGTCAGTTTTGCTGGAAAGCATTAAGCAGAACGGAGACTACGCGGATATCGCTTGTATGACGGGAAGTCAGGATGATTACTATTACTCAACGCAGGCCATGAGTGAAAACTACGCGGCGATGTCTTTGCAAGTTGTGGAGCAGGACATTTGTCGCGCCATTGCACACGCCGTTCGTTTTGAGTGCCAGACGTATCCTCGTCCTTACAAAGTCGCCATGCTGATGCAAGCGCCATATTACTTCCAGGAAGCGCAGATTGAAGCCGCGATCGCCGCGATGGATGTTGCACCTGAATATGCCGATATACGGCAGGTGGAGTCATCGACGGCGGTGTTGTACTTGTTTAGCGAGCGATTTATGACCTATGGCAAGGCTTATGGCTTATGCGAATGGTTCGAGGTAGAGCAGTTTCAGAACCCCTGAAATTTCAGGGAGATGTCATGGATAGGGTGGACAGTTGCAGCCACTGCATTAGGGGATAATCAGATGTCCTTCACTCGACGCAAATTTGTTCTGGGGATGGGAACAGTAATCTTTTTTACTGGTTCTGCGTCTTCTCTGTTAGCGAACACGAGGCAAGAAAAGGAAGTTCGGTATGCCATGATTCATGACGAGTCACGGTGCAATGGCTGTAATATTTGCGCCCGCGCATGCCGTAAAACTAACCACGTCCCCGCTCAGGGAAGCCGTTTATCGATAGCACACATTCCAGTCACCGATAACGACAACGAAACGCAGTATCACTTTTTTCGCCAGTCATGTCAGCACTGCGAAGATGCTCCGTGCATCGACGTATGCCCGACAGGGGCGTCGTGGCGTGATGAGCAGGGGATCGTGCGGGTAGAAAAATCGCAGTGCATCGGCTGCAGTTATTGCATTGGCGCTTGTCCGTACCAGGTTCGCTACCTTAACCCTGTCACTAAAGTGGCAGATAAATGTGATTTCTGCGCTGAGTCCCGACTGGCAAAAGGCTTTCCGCCCATTTGCGTCAGCGCCTGCCCGGAACACGCATTGATCTTTGGTCGCGAAGATAGCCCAGAAATTCAGGCGTGGTTGCAGGATAATAAATACTATCAATATCAGCTACCTGGTGCCGGGAAACCGCATCTGTATCGCCGGTTCGGTCAACATTTGATTAAAAAGGAAAATGTATGAACCCGTCGCAACATGCTGAACAGTTTCAGAGCCAGTTAGCGAACTATGTGCCACAGTTCACTCCCGAATTTTGGCCGGTGTGGTTGATCATTGCCGGAGTATTGCTGGTTGGGATGTGGTTGGTGCTGGGGCTGCACGCCTTGCTTCGTGCTCGTGGCGTGAAGAAATCAGCCACCGATCATGGTGAGAAGATTTATCTTTACAGCAAAGCGGTCAGATTATGGCACTGGTCGAATGCGTTACTCTTTGTATTGTTGCTGGCAAGTGGGCTGATAAATCACTTTGCGCTGGTGGGCGCAACTGCGGTTAAAAGTCTGGTTGCGGTGCATGAAGTTTGCGGATTTTTGTTACTGGCATGCTGGCTCGGCTTTGTTCTGATCAATGCCGTTGGGGGTAATGGTCACCACTATCGCATTCGTCGTCAGGGGTGGCTGGAGCGGGCGGCAAAACAAACGCGATTTTATTTGTTTGGCATTATGCAGGGGGAAGAACATCCTTTCCCGGCAACAACCCAGTCTAAATTTAATCCCTTACAGCAGGTCGCCTATGTTGGTGTCATGTATGGATTGCTGCCGTTGTTACTATTGACGGGGCTGCTGTGTCTCTATCCGCAAGCCGTGGGAGATGTGTTTCCTGGCGTAAGATACTGGTTATTGCAGGCGCATTTTGCTCTGGCATTTATAAGCCTCTTTTTTATCTTCGGTCATCTTTATCTTTGCACCACGGGGCGTACGCCACACGAAACCTTTAAAAGCATGGTCGATGGCTATCACCGGCACTAACGAATGATCATTACACGAGCAGACCTGCGAGAATGGCGTATCGGAGCGGTGATGTATCGCTGGTTCCTGCGCCATTTCCCACGCGGCGGTAGTTATGCCGATATTCATCATGCACTGATTGAGGAAGGATATACGGACTGGGCGGAGAGTCTTGTTGAGTATGCGTGGAAAAAATGGCTGGCGGATGAAAACTTCGCGCATCAGGAAGTTTCCTCTATGCAAAAACTGGCCACAGACCCCGGAGAGATGCCATTTTGCAGTCAATTTGCCCGCAGCGACGATCATGCTCGCATCGGCTGTTGTGAGGATAACGCCCGAATTGTAACCGCTGGGTATGCCGCGCAAATTGCGAGTATGGGTTATAGCGTGCGGATTGGAAGTGTCGGCTTTAACAGTCACATTGGCAGCTCCGGTGAACGCGCACGGGTTGCTGTAACCGGTAATTCTTCGCGGATAAGCAGCGCTGGAGATAGTAGTCGGATTGCGAATACCGGAATGCGAGTACGCGTTTGTACATTGGGTGAACGGTGTCATGTCGCCAGTAATGGTGACCTGGTGCAAATCGCCAGCTTTGGCGCAAACGCCAGAATTGCCAACAGCGGCGACAATGTACACATCATTGCCAGCGGTGAAAATTCAACGGTAGTGAGCACGGGCGTGGTCGACTCAATTATTCTCGGGCCAGGAGGAAGCGCCGCACTGGCATATCATGACGGCGAAAGAGTTCGTTTCGCCGTAGCCATTGAAGGTGAAAACAATATTCGAGCCGGAGTCCGCTATCGTCTTAATGAACAGCATCAGTTTGTTGAGTGCTGATAGCTTTACCTTTAATCAAACGAAAGACGCCGACGAGCACGGGATGCAGGTTTTACGACCGCCCGAGCCATCGCCTCACCAATTTCTGCACATGCCGTAAGTCCCTGAACGAAAGGCTGGTCGTGCATTAACCAGGGCAACGCGCCGAACGCTACGCGCCCACGAATATCTTCGGGTTGCTGTAACGTATAATCTTCACCAACATCAGGGATTTCATCCCCTGTTTTCTGTAATTGTTCGCGTAGTCCAGGGAAAGGAATATCTTTCACTTTAAGCGGACGCTGCCCGCGGGCATCAATAAAAACGTCAAACGAGTAGCTGTTGTCTTCCGTTTTCAGGACGGTGCGCGACTCGTTAATTTCCATTTTGTAGTCTTCACCGAGAGCGAGAATATGAATGATTCCCGCTTCACGTAAGGCCAGCAGCCGACGAATAGACTCTGAAGGGATTGCGGCATAATTATCGATGAAAACCCTGGCAAGGCCTTTACTGAACCGTTTATGGTCGTGTTCATTCAGATGTGGAACAATTTCCTGTACGGCTTCATGCAGGCGCAGAATGACATAACGCCAGGGAACAGTATGTTTTTCTCGTTTATTGCGTTCGACTTCCTGGAGATTTTTTTCTGCCCAGTCAAATGGGTCGCGTTGTTTGCGCTCGGCAAACCAGGCTTGAGCAAAGGAATCGACATTCAGGCTCTCTAAGGCTATGCGTTGGCTCCAGTCTGGATCAGCAAACTTGATTTCCTCTACTATCAATCTAAATACCCGATCCAAAAGGCCATATTCGCCTTTTTGAATCTCAGCATTTAATGCCTGATCGGTGACGATGTGTAAGGGCTCGTAGGGAATAGGGCAATAGAAATCGGCTTCGGGTAAAATACCCGTGCGCGACATCAACGTGATATTTAGCTTTTCACTTGCGTTATCGCGGTGAAAAACGACGTGTTGTTTATCATCTTCAATGAACGAACCATGCTGAATAGCCACTGCCATTGCCGCATCCAGTCCGCTCAAGGATGTTCCCATAATACCCACGTTACACGCATCGACCTTTGCTTCCATCAGGCCTGACCACGGGCTGGGAAAATACGTTCGGGTTGCTTCTTCTTCATCAGGCCAGACGTGACCCGTGGCAATCACCGCTAAATCAAACGTCTCGCTGGGTAAATCCTGATTTGTAGCGAGCATGACGCCAGCATTTGTAATTTGCAGATCGGTAACCTGGCATGATTCATAAACAGCCACTGCAAATTTTTGCTTTCGTGCCAGGTCTACTAATCGTAAAAATTGATCGCGGAAATATTCGCCCAGCAGAATTCGTGGTAAAAACTGACGATCGTGCAAGGTTTCTTTTTTAACGCCATAACGCTGGAGATGGCTGGCTTCTTGCTTTTGTAGCCATTCGAGATACGTACAATAAATCGGTGGTATTTCAATACTGGCAATATTTGCCAGCATCATTTTTGAGTTTTCCTCATCACTGTATGGCATCCCGACACCGGCCTCGTCAGCCTGCTCGAAGATAGAAATAGAAAGTGGAGTTTGTTGCTGTAGAAGCGAGAATAAGGTGTAGATCCCCGTAGGCCCGGCACCCACAATAGCAATTTTTTTCATTGTTACTTACCTGTACGCATTCTTTCGAATTTAGTGTTATCAGATAAGTTTGGTTGAGATTTTTAGAATTTGAGAAATTTCAGACAGGGATGAAAAGGGCGCTAACCGCCCTTGATTAAATTCTGTCAGGCGAGTTTTGCCTGATTGATTTGACTCAGTGGCTCATTGACATCGAAAACTTTGGCGACAACTTCCTCAACGCCGAGATTTTTCAGTCGGGCAGTGTGTTTTTCCAGATAGGCAAGGGCGCTTTTTTCATCAGTGAAAAGGTAGATCCCGCCGGCTTCGTGGTTCTTTTCACTTTCTGTCCATACCTTCCACAGAAAACCAGGTTCCTGATTAATCGACTCAGCAAGTGGTTTAAGCTGCTCAGCCATTGCGTCGCCAAATGGGCCATTAAAAGCAAAATGAAGTTGTAACAAAGTTGCCATAGCGATTCTCCTTCTGATAACGCATACGAAGACAGTGTAAATCTTTTAACGTATTGGATACAGAGAAGAAGCAGAGGGAAAAAGGAGAAGACCAGATTAAGAAAATCTGGTGCGTCCGAGTGGACTCGAACCACCGACCCCCACCATGTCAAGGTGGTGCTCTAACCAACTGAGCTACGGACGCAGGATGGTGCGTTCAATTGGACTCGAACCAACGACCCCCACCATGTCAAGGTG
>ERZ827168.124-NODE-124-length-122914-cov-19.622527_pt1 | contig 122914 bp, 109 predicted proteins | sample MGYA00519868_ERZ827168 | MGnify/ENA primary metagenome ERZ827168 (study PRJEB31778, sample SAMEA3449271) | human gut metagenome | biome: human gut; feature: human-associated habitat; material: faeces | place: United Kingdom | collected 2010/2012 ... | reverse complement strand
AGCGTGTAGTTATAGTGGGCTATAACCGGAAGCCTTTCGGTTTCTTGGATAGCGTATCATTCCTCTTTTTGACAGATTGCGCTTGCTCTTTCCTATCGGCTATTCGTTTCTGTAAATATTCGTTCAGATCTTTACATCCACTGTAGATTTGCGAGGCGTCACGCATATACCGGGTAGCATCATACTCCTTTCGGATTTGCTGTATTGCTTCCATTCCTGCACGGTCATTGTCAAAGAAACAGTGGATGCGCTCATAGCTTCCCAACGGATAGAGTGCCTTGGGAACATTGGCTACGGAATTAAGAACTATGTAATCCTGTCTGTCGAAGTCGGGTGATTGCGGACAGCTTTCCAATCTTAAGGTCAGAAAGGAAAGGTAATCCATAAATCCCTCAAAAACGTAACATGCACTCCTTGGCTTTCCTGACTGTCTGATATGGGATATTTCTTTTGGTGCGATACATCCCTTGAAATATCGGTTGCGGATTTCATATCCACCCGATATGTTCGGAAAAGCAATGGCGAAATAACGTTTGCCGTTGTGGGTGAAACGGGCTTCTTTACATTCTCTTTTCGCCAGTGCCGTGTTTATCCCTCTTTCCTGTAGATAGGCAAGCAGGGCAGGAGAAGTCAACTGTACAATGTCCAACTCCTGAAAACTCGGTTCGGAAAATGACTGCTTGCCAAAAGAGAAAGACACGGGATGTATGTGTGGTGTCTGTTCCTCGATTTTCTGTAGAAGATAAGGTACATAGTCGGAACAGTAAAGTTCCTGTGCCAGTGCAATGATATTTCCACCTTTACCAATTGCAAAATCATACCATTGGTTGCGCTCGATATTCACTTTGAACGAGGGCTCTGTCTCTTCCCGTAACGGGGATTTATACCACAGGTTGATACCTTGCTGCTTGACGGGAGAATGTCCCAAACTGTACAGAAAATCCGCTATCCTGATTTGTTTTGCTGTTTGTATATCCATAATAAGATGAGTGTTTGAATAATGGTTGGAATATTTATTTCTCTTTTCGCCCGTACCTTTTTATGAAGTACGGTCTGTATAATCACTTCACTTTATTTTCGTATATATAGGATACGGTAATAAAGTGAAGCGGTTTTACATTCTCTGCAACCGCTTCGCTTTATCCTTAATATATAGACCTGCCGAATAAAGTGAAGTGATTACAAGTTAGACGGTCTAATAGTGAAAGTCCGGCTTGAACGTGTATTTCCTGCCGTTCTCCTGTACTATCATCCGTTTGTTCCGGAGCATGGTGATAAGTGATACCGCCTTTTGATGGTTCAGTTTTACACCTACCGACATATATGCCTTGACTAAGGCGGTTTCCAGATCCTTGTAGCCGTATTCCTCTTTTAGCCCGAAAGCCGCTTCCAGTGCTATGCGGTGCTGTTGTTCGGTAATATGCCTGTAAGGGTCGAACTTTTCCTCTTCCGGTCTTCCCGGTTTCTTCGCTTCGGGTCTGTACCCCTCTATGAGTTCAGGCAATGCATTGTCGTTGATACGGAAAGCGAAAGGCTCGAAATCCATTGCACGGATGTGCATGGCTGAAACATTGCTTATATCCCCGTTGCTCTTGTCCTTTTCCACCAGCAGAACGGTTTCCGCCTTGTTGTTCAGCTCCGTACCGATATGCCCTCTTGCGTTTTCATCGCCTTTGTTCTGGTGGAGTATCGTATGGATGTGTATCTGCCTGTCATCCGTCCACTGCATCAGTTTGGATATGATGCGTGTCGATTCTCCCGGACTGTTGATGTCATATACCATATCACGGATGCCGTCTATGATTACAAGCCCTATGTCCGGTGTATTATAGATAGCCTGTTCGACAATCCTGATGCGCTGCTCGGGCGTGTATTTCCTCAAAGCGAGAAACTCCAGATGTTCATTGTCCCTGTCATCAGGAAGACCGGCCAGCCGTAAAATACGTTTCATGACTTTCAGACAGTGATAATGGCTTTGTTCTGTGTCCACATAAAGAATCTTCCTTTTGTCTTCCGGAAGTTCTGCCACATACCGCAGTACCGTACCGTTTTTCAATGCGGCGGCTACGATAGCCGATACATTGAAAGTCTTTTTACTCTTGGCTTTGCCGATGGATGCACTGAAATTGCCCAGTGTACCAATGACCGAACCTTGCACTTTTAGAATCTCAGGTGCTTTCTCGTAGATTTTCGACAGGCTCAGGCGTGAAGCTTGCCAAAGGATTATTGCCTGTTCTGCCGAAATCTCCTTTATTTCTTTCATATAGTCCATAAGCATACCTCCCATTATTTCCGTCCTCCTGTTTTCTTCCCGGCAAGCTCAAGAGCCAATTCCGCATCTACGATAATCTTGCGCCCTATCTGGGTAATCGCCTTGTCTATCTTACCGCTTTTCTTTATGCGGTTGGCAGTGGGCAGACTGCACCCGAACAGTTTGGCTATACCGAGTATTCCGTACACATACTTCTTTTCCGTGTCTGTAACGGGTTGCGGCAATGCTTCGGCCTGACCTGAAGCGTGCTTACTCAGGAATATGAATTCTTCGCCTGTCATTTGCCAGACGGGTTTTGATAATAATTCTTGGATATTTGTCATCGTCCAATCTATTTAGTCGTTAAACAATCAGCCCTGCGCACTGGCTGTTATTTCTGTTCTCGAACGATGCAAAATTAGGTAGGGTTATGAGTGGTAAGGATGGGGACGGTACAAACTGAATATCATTGTATCTTATTGAATATCAGAAAACAAAAATACCACTCAAAAATTATTTTGAGTGGTAAAAGTGGAACTTTCGTAAAGTATCAGGATATATCACGGATTATCTGAATATATGTTCCATTTCCTTGGCGAAATTTTGGTTGCTGTCACTGGGGAAATCTGAAACAGGCTCCTTGTACTTGGATTTGTAGTAGCTGTCGTCAATATCCAGCAGTTTCAGTATTCTGTCTTTCCATTTGTCCCTGTCCTGTTTGGAGAGTTTCTCGCTCATCAGGAATATCAGATAGCATACACGTATTTTCTCTCTCGGTTTTATTTTCAGCTTACAGTTGCAGGGGTGAAGATTCATATTGGCATAGAAATCTGGTGCGGAAATTTCTTCGAACTGTTCTCCTTCGCACACCTCATGAATGAGCGAAAGTAATTTCATGCTGAAATATTCCTGTTGTTCTTCTGTCGTTTCCTGCTGACTGATTGGCTCGCTTGATTTATTCTCTTGCTTTCCGTCAGGAATGTATTTCTTCAATATATCCAGAAAAAGGCAGCTTTGACGGTATATGTCCGCACAACAGTTCTTCATGTATTGGAATGCCTCTGTTCTTGCAGCCTTTTGCTGATCATAGAGTTTGTTCAGTTTGGCTTTTTCCCTGTCATATTCAGCCTTGCAGCGTTCATATTCTTTCTCTGCCTGTTTTTCCTCTTCGGCTGTATGCTCCCTGTAACCAATGGAATCATACCTGTTGTTGGCTTCATTCAGCGGCTTGCTCAGACTTCTTGTAACATCCAGCTGGGCTTCAATTTCCTGAGAATACCTTTCCATGTGCTGATAGCAAGCACGTTCTATGGCTCTGTCACTTAACGGGCGTATCTCATAAGCCTGTATGCTCTTTTCTATTTCAGTTTTCAGGCTGTTGAGTATCAAGGTGTATTGCTCTTTTTGCTTGTCAAGCACCAGTTCAAGGATAGCGGCTTCAAAGGATTTCATGTCATTATACTCCTGATAGAAATCCGATATGAATTTCTGCCTGTCAAAAGAAAAAGCGTAATTATCTATATAGTCTCTGTATATTCTGTTGAGTTCTCCATATTGGGGAATCATCGTCTGTATCTTTCCTGCCATATACTTTATATTATGGGTTCTTGTCCTTGTCAAGGAATAAGGTCAGTTCTTCTTCCACTTCTTCTATACTCGGTAGGGCAGATTTCAGATTTTCGGGTACTGCCTTGCTCAATTGATAGTCGCTGATACCTATCGGCTGGTCATATCCAGCCAAGGCATATTGTGCCACGACCTCATCCTTACCCCTGCACAGCAAAAGACCGATGGTCTTGTTATCATTTTCTCCCCTCAGTTTATCATCTACAACATTGATATAGAAATTTAACTGCCCTGCATATTCCGGTTTGAATGGCGTTGCTTTCAATTCCACGACGACATAGGCGTGGAGCTTGATATTATATAGGATCAGGTCGGCGAAAAAGTCACTGTCCCCAATCTGGAAATGTTTCTGTCTGGCAACGAAAGCAAAGCCGTTACCCATTTCCAGCAAGTAACGGGTTACATGCTTTACCAGCTGTTCTTCTATATCCCTTTCGTCAGCCTTTTCCTTTGCTCCTGCCAAGTCAAAGATATACGGGTCTTTTAACAGATAATTGGCAAGATCGCTTTGAGGTGCCGGAAGTGTGGCAGTGAAGTTGTTTACCTTGTTACTCTTGATTTGTCTGTCATACAGATTACTTTCAATCTGCATTTTCAGCACATTACTGCTCCAACCCATTTCTACAGATTGTTTCATATACCAATACCTTACGCCCAATGGTAGCGGATTATTGAGTATGACCATATGGCTTGCCCAATTTATTCTTGCAATCGGTGACGCCAAGAATAAATCTTCTATATCCTCTATTTTTATTTTATAGATGGTTGCTACTGTTTTTGCTACATTCTGAAATTGCGCAGGAACCTCCTGCGTAATTTCTAGAAATTGATTATCAGCTGATTGTATTTGCGCAGTAAGCTCCTGCGTAAATTGCCCGCTGTTGAGTTTAAGGACTTCATTAGTAATGTTTTGAATATTAGGGACTGACAGTATTGAATCTGCTTCAATAAAGCTACGAAGTACATTTAACGGATATAAACGGGCAAACTGGCACATATAAGTAAGATTACGCTCCGAATATCCTTTCTTTTCAGGATAGTTGAACCGGATTGCCTGTGCCAACTTCTTGATAATTTTACCACCCCAGCCATGCAGGTTTTGCTGGTACAGTATATAATTGCCCATTTTCCAGTAATGGAACAACATCTGGGCATTGGCAGCTGTAATGAGACGGACTTGCGCCTGTTCTATTTCCGAACCGACAGCATGGACAAAAGCGTCAAAATTCCTTTTATCTATATTATGATTATTGTTACTTTCCATATTAATAAATCTTGTTCTGACAAAGATAACTTTAATAATGATAATCTATGAAACTGATTGATACTTTTATAGTTGGTTAAACTTGTTCATTGCATTAGCCTTAATATCATCGGCTATGTCAATGTAGGGCTTCATGGCTTTATAATCACTGTGTCCTGTCCATTTCATTACAACCTGTGCCGGAATACCGAGAGCCAGCGCATTACAGATGAATGTTCTTCTTCCTGCATGAGTACTGAGCAATGCGTATTTCGGAGTAACTTCATCTATGCGCTCATTCCCTTTATAGTAGGTTTCACGTATAGGTTCGTTAATTTCTGCCAGTTCTCCCAGTTCTTTCAGATAATCATTCATTTTCTGATTGCTGATAACAGGCAATACCATGTGGTTTTCAAAATGGATGTCCTTGTATTTTTCAAGTATGGCTTTACTGTACTTGTTCAGTTCAATACTCAGACTGTCTGCCGTTTTAACGGTGGTGACTTCTATATGGTCGGACTTGACATCACTTCTCTTTAGGTTGCGAACATCTGAATAACGCAGACTGGTAAAGCAACAGAACAGGAAAACATCCCGGACACGTTCCAGATACTGTTTGTCTTTGGGTATCTGATAGTCTTTAAGTCTGTTCAGTTCTTCCCATGTCAGGAAGATTACCTTCTTGGGGGTGGTTTTCAATTTCGGTTTGAACGTATCGTATGCTATATTCTGGTGATAGTCTTTCTTGAAGCTCCACCGCAGGAACCATTTGAGGAATCCCATTTGTTTACCGATGGTACTGTTCCTCATATCCTTTTTGTCGCGCAGGAAATTGACATATTCGTTCAGTCCGAATTCATTGAAATATTCAAAGGTTAAATCTTCCTTGAACTCCTTGAGGTGATTTTTAACGGCTGCAAACTTTTCGTATGTGGATTCAGTCCAGTTATTCTGGTTGCCGCATTCTTTTACAAATTCATCGAATACCTCCCAAAAACTTATCTTTACGTCTTCCTGGTCTTCACTTGTATCTTTCATCCGCAGGTTGAATGCGTCCTTTAGCTGTTGGGTAGTGGGCATGGCTTCCTGTACCTCAAATTCCTTGAACACGTTTTGAATTTCGGTATAGTATTTCAGCAGATCGGCATTGATTTCAGATGCACTTTGCTTTAGTTTGTTGGTACACCCGTTCTTCACTCGCTGCTTGTCAGCATCCCACTTGGCTACATCAATGCGGTAACCCGTTGTAAACTCAATGCGCTGACTTGCGTATATGACACGCATACGGATAGGCACGTTCTCCACGATTGGCACACCGTTCTTCTTCCGGCTTTCCAATGCAAAAATGATGTTTCGTTTGATATTCATAATTGGGTGTGTTTGAAATTCTACACCCAAATATACACCCAATATTTGGAATAGCAAAAGATATTCAGAAAGATTTAGATTTACTATGTACTCCAAATAGTGCTTGATTATTAATGATTTGCAATTTTATGATATTTCTTGAATATGTAGGTTCGAGAGCCTGTCTCTCCGCAAGGAAGAAAGTGTGAATCAAGCATTTGCGAGATTCACACTTTTTTTTCGTCCAATAGTCCAATCCGTTTCCAGGACGCAATACGGCTGAAAAAAGTCAGCCCAACCGGGTAACATTATTCATGGTTTCGTATCTAAATGAAAAAAAGATCGAAGCCATGAACAAGTTAATTTGCAAAGCCGGGCTGCTGTATGCGATACTGTTGGGAATAACGGATACATGTGTTGCACAATCTTTTTCTGTCCAACGCACGGGTCACGGAAAGCAGGCAGTTATTCTGATACCTGGATTTGCATGTTCCGGAGATGTATGGGATCAAACCGTCGATACCCTGCGCCATGATTACACCTGTTATGTCTTAACCATGCCCGGTTTTGCAGGGACCGCGCCAGAGGCAAAGCCCTCATTTGCCAATTGGACCAGGCAGATTGTCGATTTCATCCACCATGAAAATATAGAAAAACCCATACTGATCGGGCACAGTATGGGCGGTGGTTTGGCGTTGAACATCGCATCGACCCAGACAAACCGGATAAAGAGCATTGTGGTTGTTGATGCACTCCCCTGTCTGGCGGCTGTCTATAATCCAGATTTTCAATCAAGAGAAATATCGGACGATGAACGGACAAAGGCCGGAGCCGGAATGCTCGGCATGAGCGATGAGCAGTTCCGCAGGCAAGCATACATCAGTGCAACAGCCCTTACGACGGATTCACTCCGTTATGACGATCTGGTCAAATGGAGTCTGTCTTCCGACAGAATGACCTGCGCGAGAATGTATTATGACTATTCCAATGTGGATTTAAGATCTGCCGTCGAGAATATTTCGGTTCCGACATTGGTCTTACTGGAACATCCGTTCAAGAAAATCGCCCCGATCATTGAGCGGCAGTTCGGCAATCGGCCGAACCTTGAATTGAAATATGCGAACAAAGGCCTGCATTTTATTATGTTTGATGACCGGGAATGGTATATCCGGCAGATTATGGACTTTCTAAATGACTGATCGTGAATTTCGAGGATATATACAAGGCCTACTGGGACAAGGTATTCCGATTGTGTATGGGCTATTTCAATGATTATCCCCTTGCCCAGGACCTTGCCCAGGACGTTTTTGCCCGCGTATGGCAATATCTCCCCTCCTTCAAGGGTGAATCATCCGTGGGAAGCTGGATCTTTCGCATTGCCACCAACATCTGTTTGCGTCAAGGCGAACGTCAGAGAAGAATCTCTCAAACGGAAGTTCCCCCCGACGTGTCGGTTGAAGCAGCGGATGACCGCTCATTGCATGTGCAAGCCTTGTATAAGGCCATATCCGGGCTTTCAGAGACGGACCGCCTGATCATCTCGCTTTATCTGGAAGATTTGAAACAATCGGAAATAGCTCAGATCACGGGTATGTCGCAAGTAAACGTACGTGTAAGGATACACCGGATCAAATCCATATTGGCCAAAAAATTACGCGGGAATGAAGAATGATATCGACATAAAATCCTTATGGAAAGGGCAGCAGATTCCTGTCATCGATTTGTCGGCGGTCCGAAAAAAGATAAAATATTTCAGAATGCGCAGAATGGGAGAGTCCTGTGCGATTATTATGCTCATGATGCTGGCCTCGGCTTCAGGAGTGACTGTCTGGATACATTGGCCCCCCTTGCTGTCTGTTACCAAGGCTGGAATTATTCTACTATCCATGGGCTTCATGCTGCCGGTCCTATCCTACGGCAGACTGCTTCGTCTTTACTATGGACTAAAAACAGACTGCTCCAACGTCGATTATATGAGCAATCTTCTGAAAATCAAGAAACAGGAACATAGACAGCAACATATCGTGCTGAACCTGTATTTTTTGTTCCTGTCGTTGGGCTTCTCGCTCTATACTTATGAATATGCATTCCACCACTCATCTCCCCGGGGAATAATCGCATATTCGGTCTTATTGTCATGGATCTCCCTGAACTGGTTCGTATTCCGACCGTACATCATAAAAAAACGCAACCGCAGGTTTTCCAAACTGGTGAAATGCATCGAAAGCCACAGGGACATACTGATGAAACATTGACCGCACGGGATAAAAGATGCCTCCGGCACAACCGGCTGCATGTATTCCCGCAATCGGGACCTTTGCAGGAGCAAAAAACAGAGAGAGGGTCGGTCCTCAGGCGGAACCGACCCTCTCTCTGTTCAAACGGGGCTACATTTACACGAAGCAACCGTCGTCGAGCAGCGTGAGGTCTTCGAGAACCTGCTTGATATGCTGCTCATGCGAACGCGGGCAGATCAGCAGGGCATCCGGCGTATCGACCACGATATAGTCGTGCAGCGAATCCACCACGACGACCTTCTTTCCGGCCGCCTTGACCAGGCTGTTCGTCGTATCGTAGAGTTCCGAGTAGGCCGGCACGACATTGCCATCGGCGTCCTTGGCCGAGAGTTCGTAAAGTGAGCCCCAGGTTCCGACGTCGTTCCAGCCGAAATCCGAACTCCGCACGAAAACATTATCGGCACGTTCCAGCACGCCGTAGTCGATCGAGATCGACGGACAGCGCGCAAAGATATCCTCCACGGAGTTTGGCTCCTCGGGCGTAGCGAATCTGTCGGCCTGTCCGGCAAAAAGGCCATACACCTCCGGAAGGCAACGTTCGAGCGCTGCGAGGATGCTCCGCGCCGACCAGACGAAGATGCCGGCATTCCACAGGTAATTGCCGGCGGCCAGATAGCTCATGGCGGTCTTCAGATCGGGTTTCTCGCGGAACGATACAACGGGTGAAATCTCCCCGGCGGATGCAGTCTGGATGTAGCCGTAGCCCGTATCGGGACGCGAGGGACGGATACCAATGGTAACCAGCGCGTCGTGCGTCTCGGCGAACTCCATGCAGGAGGTGATGTTGCGCCGGAACTCCTCCTCATCGAAGATGAAGTGGTCGGACGGCGCCACGACCATCGTCGAATCAGGGTGCAGTGCCCGAAGGCGGAAGGCCGCATAGGCGATGCAGGGAGCCGTATTGCGTCCGACGGGTTCGCACAGCACCTGTTCGGGCCAGAGCTCGGGGAGCTGTTCGAGAACCAACTGCCGGTAGGCGGCATTCGTGACGACAAGGAAGTTCTCCGCCGGAATGATCGGCGCAAAACGCTCGAATGTATGGCGGATGAAACTCTTCCCGGTGCCCAGAATATCGAGGAACTGCTTGGGGAGATGGCGTCGGCTGGCCGGCCAGAACCGGCTACCGATACCTCCGGCCATAATGACGCAATAGCGATTTATTCGATTAGACATATTCCAAATTCTAAAGGCAAATTAAAAAAGGCTGAAAAGGACGAGCCGCTATCTAAATAATTTGAAAAGATTATTTCCCTTGTTAATACAAGGCACAATACTGCTGGGAAATATATTTCCAGGTATACTCCTTTTCCGCGATCAATTTCATAATATCGCCTCGCAAATTCGTCCGTTGCAAAAGTCGCTCCAACTCTTCCACATTCGAAAAATAATAAGCCTGACTTCGTGTAGTTTCCCGATTATACACCACATCGTAGGCCAGAATCGGGCATCCGAAAAACATGGCCTCCACCAAGGAAGGATTTGTTCCTCCTGCACTATGTCCATGAACATAAAACCCGGCATTCGACCGTAACGCGTACAACACGTCCAGATCATAGATTGCATCCAGGCACGAAATATTGGGATAAGTATTATAGCGCGCCTTTAAATTCCGGGCATACTCGCTGTGATTCCAATTGCCAATGAACACAAGGCGTTTCTTACTACGAGCAAAGGCCTCCAGTGTGATATGGCAATTGTTCTCCGGTTCGATCCGACAAACAGTAATTGCATATTCGCCCGATTTCAGTCCATATCGATCCAAATACTTTTGCCGCATCTCTTTCGAAAGATTCCGCCAGACATGATCTCCTCCGTAGGCGATCAACGCCGATTCCTTGTGATAGGTTTCTCGGACATAATCCTGAATTCCTTTGTTGTCAGAGATGACGACATCGGCATAACGAACGGCCATGGACTCCGAAAAGCGAAGAATCCATCGGGCTAAGTGTCCCCACTTATCTCGACGATGTTCAAGCCCATCAATATTGATAATAAGCCTTTTGCGGAAGAAAAGCCGGAAAATCGGGAGGAAACTACATCCCGACACACCCAAAACCAATACAACATCATAACCGCGAATCGCTTTACATAATGAAATGATATCGTATGGAATACTTTGACTCCCATTGGCGTGCAATGGAATATATTTCAAACTACACCCTTTATATGAGGAATCTCGACTGGAGAGGTCTTTGCTGCTGCAAAACACCGTATAGTGAATATCTGCCGGACAATTTTCTCCGATAATATTCTCTACCAAAGACTCAAAGCCACCATAACGCGCAGGAACTCCCTGCGTGCCTATAATCGCAACTTGTTTCATAACGGTTGAACCAGAAAATTAAAAGATATACAATCTAAATCTATATAGATCTATTTATCATTGAGAGTCTTAAGTTCTAATCTATCCCAAGATTGGCGACATCAAGCATGTTCATTAAGAATATGAGACGCAAAATCAGTTTATGGTATACACCGTCTTAATTAATCAAACGAAGCATACCATTAAACTCATAAGCAATAGTATCCCAATTATATTTTTCACGGATAGCCTGGCTTATATTTTTGACGTCGGGATGTTTTTTTAGGTTGGCCATAATTGTATCTTTTAGGACCTTAGAGTCAGTGACATCTATTAAATTTCGCCCAAAGAATACAAAATCGCCCATTGCTGTTTTATTGGAGCATACACATGGGATCTCAGCCATACCGGCTTCTATTGGTGGGATCCCAAAGCCTTCAGCCAAGGCCGGATATACAAAAAGCGAGGCTGCCTTATACCAGAGTTTTAAATCATTATAATCTACCTGATTATAAATATGAATAAACTTCTGTTGCTCCTCTGATAAAGACTCTAATAAATTATCGAAGTCGGGAGTTGGCAAAGTCCGACGACCTATGAAAACTAAATGATAGCCCTCTAAAAACAAATTCAAATCCAGATAAGCACGTAATAAGGCAACTTGATTTTTACGAGGTTCTATCCGACTAACATATAATAAATATTTTTCGATCCCTTTACTGCCAACAAAACTTTTAGCCTCACGTTCATCAATATGCATGAAATCTGACGAGACCGCATTGGGCGTAACAAAAATCCGTGCATTCGGAATATGATAGTGCAATGAGATTCGATTCCGAGAATATTCTGATACCGTTAGGAGTAGATCGGCACGTTTAGCAGATAATTTAAACAGTAGGCCTTTAGACAAACGATAGCTCAGAGAGAAAAAGCTAGGATAATCTTTAAAAAGGATATCATGTAAAGTTATAATAGTGTGACAATTCTTTATCAATGGGGACGTATATTGATAATGCGCAGCATCTATTCCATATTTGTGTATAATATAGGGCACCTCAAATAAGAGCCGATAAACTTTGTTTTTTGATGTTAGTTTTATGTAATGAATATTCTCGCCTTGCCCAAAGATTGATTTAACTTTCTCAATATTGGCTGCCATAAAATAGAACTCAACATCAGGGTCTTGCTTTAACAATGCAACATATAATCCGGATAAATAAGTATTTATACCCTCTGTTGTTTTATAATCAAAGCAATGAGCATCAACCAGAAGTTTCATATAAGATTCTTTTACATTATTTCACGCTGAAATGGACTTGACTCATATTTTAACAGATGCCACAATAAAAGCACTCAGATGTTTTAAGCAATAAGCCAAAAGAAAACTGACCATATAGATTATTAAAATAATAACCCAAAGATTAGGGATATAGCTAGAAAAAAAGTCCACATTACACAAGGGGTGATGCACTAAATATATCTGATAACTATAAACTGATATAAATTGAAAGAATCTACCAACATGTATTTTCTCAAATAAACGAAATAGCACAATAAAAGAAAGTATGGCAGACAGTACTGCAACATAATAATATGAGAGATTTCCGATCTGCAAATACCCATATTGCAGTGCATAATAGAACCCCAACTTGATTACACAGAAAGCTATAAGTATCCACCAAATTTTTACAGCTTTTATAAATTGAATTATAGGTGACGCATACAAGAACCCTAAACCACACATTAACAGAATCAGGAAATAATAACCAGGCAACCCGCACCATTCCAAAATAATTTGTCCAATCACGCATAAGACCAGTAGGCACAATGCCATGATATTGTTATAACTCAATCTTTTCGATAAAAAATAAAACAAAGCATAGCATGAGAAGATCATTGTAACAAACCACAAATGCCCACATCCAGGTAATTTATAAAACCAACCCAACAAAAGGAAGTTCATTACCACAGTTTTTATTGGAAGGGGAATGCCTAAACAAGCACAAATAACAATATAAATGATTAAAAATAACCATAAGTCAGGTATTAATCGAATAATCCTTTTTTTAAAGAAAGCCCAGGCATTCTCTTCTCCAATATGTTGCCTGCTCAATCCCAATAAAATTGCAGAAAGTAAGAAAAAAACAAAATTATACGTACCTCCCAGATATTGCCCTATTGGGCTCATTGCATTTACGCCATAACAAATATGACATGCCACTATTAATAAAATGGCAATAGCCCTAATTGCATCAAATCCTACAATCCTTCTCATAACTCATTATTTTTGGGGGCCTAATAAACAAAAATAGAGTTGCGGTACTATACGTAAAAGTTTTTCCACGATTAAACAACAGATTGTAACTATTACGGCACAAAGTAGTGTTACAATAAGACTTATGACCCATGCATTATTAACCATAAGCGGACGTAATATTACATTCATATACGATAATCCAGACAGGAAAAAATAGTGGAAAAAGTATATTGGTAAAGTATGACGTCCAATGTAAGTCAAACTTCTTCCCACCCAATGCGACTCACCAAATATAATTGTATTTCTTGCGAAGATAGTATAAACCAATAATATTCCTAAATAGCCTTGTAAAGCGGTCCCTATCTTATTAGGATACAAATAGAATAATATCATTATAAATAAAGACAACGATAACACCCAGTTCATATTCAGCAGCGCGTAGAATCTCTGGATATTTATTTTACATATTACTCCTAGAATAAAAAACGGTATATATTTTACAACTTGATAACCTGAAAATAAATGCCAGAATGGCACATTATCCCACTGATGACCTATATAGGCCAATATGCTAAATAATAATATTACCAGGCACCAAATATACAATTCATTTATGGATTTTTGTATTCTTATAAGGAGCACTTTCAGTATAATATATAATACATATATTTCAAAAGCAACAAACGTAAACCAATATCCACCCTTCATCTCATTAAAGAGAACTGACTCAACAGATCGGTTCGTATACAATACCCATAAAGAACCTGTTATTATTGTAGGAAGTAGTAAAGAAAAGAATCTTTTCTTTACTTTTTCCCATCCTTCACTTAATGTCAAAATAATTGTATGTGAGAAAAAGCCATTCAAGAAAAAAAACAGCGTCATATAAAATGGCATATAGATTAGATTTACAGGAGAATCGGTTGTCCCTGTATAGATAGAGATATGCCAATATACAACACATAGCATCACAATCCCCCTGAGGGAATCAATATAATCAATACGAGCAGACATATTATTACAAGGAATAATTTACCAATAGCATCCGCCCTCAACCTTCATAGATCCTTGGGGAACTTCAGCCTGATCTGGGCGAATCCAATGTTCATTAATAATACGCGCATATTGTGGTTGATCCTCCAACCAGCGTTTACCATAAATTCCAAAAAGCATTTGAGTCCAACCTGCTAAATGAATACCTATCTTGCCTAATCGTTTTGCATGAACTGTTAATGGGAATCCATAAGCACCACAACCAATTAATGCAATATCGAAATCTTCTTTTTCCATTTCTTGTTTCATATAATCTAAAGCTGCAAACCAATCTGGGAAATCACAATTATTCCCTGCAATTGATTGTACGGCTTTAATTATCCTCAAGGATTTAAACTTAGGTAAAACCTCTGAATTTCTAAACAACAATTCGCGTTGAGCATATTGCTTCGCTATTGAATGAGCAAAGGGATGAATTACCAAGACCCGCTTACCTTCTAAGCAACGAGTCCAAGGATGATCATATAGGAATGGAGCATAATACCCATCGAGATTGACCTTCTGGCAATTGGATAAATACCGTTCGACATATCGCTCACAATACACATATGAGGCCAATATATCAACCAACTTGACATCTTCCAACATTAACTGCACAAAACGATCTACATATTCATCTGTCACGGGGAAAAAACCTGCATTTGTCCCCAACCGTTGCATTTCTTTATAACGATAAATTGGGACAGGATATCCTTTTATTAACTGGATATAATCCGAGAGTGTCCATTTCCCTTCGTAAAGTTTAGAAACTACATTCGCTAATTCAATGGAACCAAACTTACAAGCGGCTAAACCTTTATTTGCATTTAAGGCTTCAGTTATACGAGTATACATATAATCATTAGCAGCTTCATCAAAATATTGAACCCGTGAAGAATCTATAGCCCGATCTTGAGGATAACCTATAAGACTCGCATAAATTAACCGAATGGATTTTACAATAGCCTCTCCTATTATCATATTACCTAATATTTGCATCAATACCATCAAATAATATTATTTTTAGAACAAAGACGATCATATAGATTATTAAAAAAAGTACAGCGTTTATCCCATGTATAGGTTTGAGCTCTTTGTATTGTCTTATTAGCTAATTGCAAAAAGGAATCAGGATGGACTAACAAGCTCTCAATAGCATCGGCGACATTTTTAACACAATCCTCATAATGTTTTGCAATAGGTATCAATATTCCAGCATCATCTCGCAAAGTATCGTGCATCCCACAATGGTCGAAACTAAGAGTTGGGACACCATAGCTCATTGCTTCCCATATAGTTGTTGGATTCCCTTCGCTCACACTTGTTATCACATGGAGATGTGCAGAATTAAACAGGCGAACAGCATCTTTCCTTGGTAATTGTCCATGCCATGTAATGATTGAATCCAGTCCAGCAGATGCTGCATAATCCTCCAAAGACTTTCGTAAGGGGCCATCTCCGACAATGTCGACTTTCAAGAGTTGCTTATGCTGGACTATTTGCAATGCCTCGAGAAAAATGCCAACAGATTTACGGGCATCGAGTGTTCCGACAACAATCAATTTGTATTTCTGGGGATTTACAAACTTCGCAAAATCTAAAGAGATATTACCGACAATCCCATTTTCTGGTAGGCATATACTCTTTTTATGATGCACCTTTTCAAAGAGTAGCTGATTTTCACTGGTTGCAGTCAGCAAAATATCCGTATGCTTCAGCGCCTCTTTTAAACGGTGTTTTGTATGAAACTGAATCTTGTTCGCCAAAGTACGGAATCCTTGCTTTAACTTTCCAGACCATGGCATAGGTTTGAAAAGTTGCCAAGGCGCATTATTAGCGCCACTCACAGGCCCCCAAACATATGGGAGGCCTAATTTCCACAAATACCCAGGCTCACGATAGCCAATCATTCCAACGTAATGAATCAAATCAAAACGCTCTGTTAACATCAGATCTTTCGCTTTCTTATAAGCTAACTTCTGCCAGACTTGATAGGCATAATAGAAAGTATAAACAAATAGGTTATGACGATTGGGCCAGTTCAACAAATTTGCCCACTGATTTGGATATACAGCGATAAATTTTACACCTGGCATAGGATATTTATGGATATACTCCTCCATCTCCCGGCACTCACCCATATGGGCCCCAGATATTCCATATAAAACAGTTAGATCATTGTCTCGAGACATGTTGGTCACATAATTCCAGGCCACCGAGAATTCGGAACCTTTATAAGGAGATAGCATATATGCCAGAACTAATATTTTTTTTCGACGCATCATCTTAATTAAATAAAATACCTATTCATATTAGGTCTCCAAGTCTGAAAATAATATACTACAGCCATCATCATAATAATCCCCCAATGGAAATACACATTCCCCAATGTTGCCATACCTAGTGTAAACCATAATAATGTCTCAAATGAGAAAAAGCGCCTAATACAACAAGAGAAGATAATAGCAAGGGATAAAAACCATCCAACGAGCCCATACTGACGGACTATTGGAATTACACTATAATCTGCATTTGCAAGGTCCTGCCAAGACTGGAAAAACGCATCATCCTTAGAGAAAGAACCATATCCCCACCATGTCCTTGAATCTGATAAATCTAATTCCGTGAAAGTATTCAATAATGGAATAATACGAGAAGCACCACTACCATCTGCCTCAACAATCTGTTCACGGTCTGCAGTCACTAATGCATCAATTATTTTGGCCGATCGATTTAATTGTTCATTGTCCGAAAGCAGCGCTAATGAAAAGACTAACACAATACAACAAGAAGCAATAATTACATTATTTCCCCTTACAAAGTAAAAAATAAGAACAGCAAGGCCTAAAATAGCACTGCTACTTCCCATTGTCAGCATTACCCACAAGAAGCCGATCGATATCCATTTATTCTCTTGAGTAAAAAGATCTTTAACAATAGGTTTTTTATTTAACTCTAGCTCCAAACAACGTAAATAACTAAGGAATGTAAACGTTAATATAACCGCAGTATGAGATGGCTCTAAACTAAGAGACGGTAATTTCCCCAAGTGCATATAGCTATTTCCTATTAAATTAATTGGAGGGAAATGTCCGACACCTACCAAAATACATAATTGCTGCAGGACTAAACAAATACTATAGGCGAGTATTAAATACTTCAAAAATCGTTTAAATTGCTGTAATGTAAAAATATGCTTGTGTACTGCAGTATAAAAAACGATAAAAGTAGCTACGAACAAACCACTATAACCTATAGTTGAGAATCGCATAGAACCATGCAACGAGGCAGAGATGAAACAATACAACCAAAAAGCAATTCCCGTAATAAGTGCTTTAGAAATGACAGCTCCTTCAACAAAAAAAAGAATAGGAGCTAAAGACATACAAGACACTTTAAGAGGACTGATATGACTTGGTTCTAGAAAAAAACTATGTGTATTTAATATTACGAGATAGACGATGGCCACATAATATAAAAGGCGCCGTTTTCGAATAGAAAATATCATATATATCAGCCTAAATGATTCCCTCTAATATCCTCCCATAAAATGTTTGTTCCCCTCGAGGGGTATATTCTTGCCACGGAGTTCTGTAACGGAGTTTGAATACAAAGTTATCTTTTATCATGCTTAAATATCGTTTTTCATCAAAAGGATCATTCATCATTAATGCCAATAAATCTTTATGCGGAGTATGATATGTCATTCGATCCATATCTTGTTTTACACCTGGAATATATCGACACGCGTAATAAAACAGATAATCTTGGATAACATAATCCGGCCAGATTTTTTCTTTTAGTGCAATTGCTTGCAACATCTCACTAACAAAGCAGAAAAAGACATTATTTGCCTCATGAGCCCAAAGGCACCAACTACTCCAATTCCATTCAAAAGATGACCAAAAACGGACGTCTCTGCCGGTCATCTCCTGTTGAGAGGAGTTTGCCGAGAATAATGACATCCTCTGCAAAATATCGAAGGGAATTTTCCCTGAAACCCACACGGTAGCATCTAACCATAGCCCGCCATATCTAGCTAACAACGTGTTACGTATAATATCACTATAATTTGCCCAACCTATTTCACCTTTCTGCACTCTCCTAAATATTTCAACAGGAAGATTTATATACTCCGACAGATTATCATTAGTTACCAGTTTCACATTTGAATTATAATAAGTCAACTGCCGATAACAAGCTTTTACCAATGACGGCATCTGGTTTTCCCCTTGGCCCCAATATACCCAAACATAATAATTTTCTACAAGTTGGTTAGATTTGGTATTATTTTGAGACCTATACTTATCTAATATTTGTCGATAGTTATGATCCATATATCGATCCAACCACGCTGTTTTTTTCTTTATGGCATATGTTGTAATCTTATAAGAATAAGATGTCCTCACAAAAAAACCAAACCACCATAAAAAGCTATAAAAAGCATAGTCAAATCCATAATTCCACATATTTGACCAAAACCCTCGAAGCATTTTTACTATATAGAGATAACCTAGGGAAATTTTCTTGTTCATTGCAGAACATATTAATGATTCCAATACTTTAGATGCAGCAAAAAGTATTTTAACTGAACTCCTGCAAGAAGCAGCCATTTCTTCCAGAACGAATATCCACTATAAATCCTGACAAAAGTCTGTTCTGACTGTTTTAAATAGCCAAATCTTGTAATTTGTGAGCCCTCTTTTGACCTTTTATGATTATGTATAGCCTGACAATGTCCCTCATAAAGCATTTTTTTACCCAACATTTCAACTTGCTTGCCCAGAATACGCTCTTCTCCAAAAAGGAAAATACGTTCATCAAAGAAGCCGATCTGCATTAAAAAATCACTGCGAAGCAATAAGCAACAGCCATTTAAAATAGAACAATAGGTTGTATGCCCCGGATTACTATTCCATTGCAACTTAACCAAAGGATCTTTAACAAACAGATTTCTGATCCATAAAAAGTTATCCCTAAACTTCTCTGAAAAAAAGGCGATTGGATTTTGATGGTATCCTGCTGCATCTATAATATCAGACCCAGCCACAACTACATCTTTGTCTTTTTCCATTGCCTGGACTAAAGTCGAGACATAATTTACTTGAGGGAATACCATATCTGGATTAGCAATCAAAACATATTGATATCCATTACTTACTGCATATCGTAATCCAAGATTATTCCCGGCATTATATCCTCGATTACATTCCGCTGATATAAAATGGCAATTTCCCCCTTCACAGAATCTTCTCAACAAACATGCTTCTGACTCGTTAGAAGACTGATTGTCAACTACAATTACAAACAATTCAACTCCAGTCTGTTTTTGTAGTTGAGCGACACAATTAAATGTGTCATTTAATGAGTTATAGTTTAAAATAACAGCTGCAACTTTCATGGGCGTAAATTTATAGGCTCTTATAAACCAACCTTTGCAAAAAAACTATCGGTCCTATTCCTAAGTTCCAGTATCGTAGAATCCACCTTATTCCAATCTATTTCTTGCCGCATAATTTTGGAAATAGATCCTTGCCTCAATATTCGATCTTCCAACTGAAACATATGAAGCAAAGAATATAAACGCTCATTCTGAATGGCGGTTTCTCTATCTTGCAATATAACCACAAACGGCTTATGGTAGATTAGCGCGAATACCGTTCCATGGAATGTATTGGTAATAATGCATCTAGCCCTGCTATAATTATAAAGCCATTGCGCTGGAGAGGGGAACCGCAGATATTTCTTTTCAAAATAACATTCGGAATATTGGCAGGACGCAACGTTCAATCTAACCTGCAAAGATTTAGCATAAGCCACGATGTCAAGCCAATGTACAGATTGAAGATCATGCACATTGAGCATATAGCAAAAAAGCGTATCCTCCAATTCTCCATCTGGTAATATAGGATACAAACTTTTATCAATCAGAAATGTTGGATCTAAGACATGTTCAGCCTCAACAGACATCAATCTACATATATCCACTCCACTTTTTTCACGAACAGAAACGGCTCGAAAATCATGTACCCATGGTGCTATCACATCAAGCTGCTCTTGAGGCAGGTTTGCTCTACCAAAACTTACAGCATATGCTATTTTCTTGCTGCTATCTGAAACGAAACGCAGGTAATTCTCCGGAAGGACTCCGCCCCATACCTGATCACTCCCCGTTATATAAAAATCAGCATCCGGACAATTTGGGAATAAATCTTTATTGCCGACATATACCATCTCAGAAACTGATAGATATCTATTCACAAAATCCATGAATTGGTGACGACATCTATAATAATTCGACAACAAGGGAATACTTTTATAATTTTTTAGATGGCGTAGCAACAAATAAATTTTGCTTTGCGGCAATATGGATCTAATCCAAAAGGCCTGATGACCTCGAGCTTTCAGATATTCTTGCAATGCATAATATTGTAGCAGAGCACCATAATTATTGGCCGAATAAATACATGCATATGATGATATAACACCTATTTTCATATTGGGTTTGTCAAGTTATGAAAAAGCAGTAAGTAGAATATTATTTCTGAGGATTTCTAATCTGACTGTACAACTTGTAAAACGCAGAATGCAAATGGGTTACAGATAAAAGTCTCTTAACCCATAACTTAAACAAATCTAAAGGCTGGAAAAGGCCTTTAGAACGTAAATACATTATTCTTTCAATATTCTTATGTCTCATGTTAGAAGGACAAGACAAGATTGTTGACGCCACCTTGTCATAACCCCATTGAGATAGTTTAAGAAAGAACTCTTTACGGGCATCCGGTTCCTTAGTTGGTCTTACGATATTGGGATTATACGTTGTACAAGCCTTTAATGAGGAGGCTTTATATACTATCCTAGAATCTATTTTATTCCAGATCTTTTGTCCTTTAGCAGAATTTATTAGGACCAAAGAAACACCAAACCGATCATCCATTTCAGGATGAAAGCGACCAATTCCCCAATAATCCGCCAGCGTAATGTCTCCTTGACGGGGGATATGCGCAAACTTACAAGTGAAACAAGAATATCTATACGTATATCCTAATCCAAATCCATATAAATATGGGGATTGATTCCCGTCATATTTACAGACAACTTTACCATTTTTAAAATTAACCTGCTCCCGGATCATCCAATAATAAGTATCCCTAAAAGAATAGTACGATACATTACTTCCATTATGCCTTGCTAAATAATCTAGATGCAGATTAAAAAACTTATTGCTTGGGACTCCATGACAAACAAGATCTGACGTTATTAAGTTCTCATAGTCCCTGAGCAAATAAGCTTTTAATCCGGCAATCTGGCAGGGCGTCCCCGAGAAGTAAACTAATCGGCCAGCCTTCAAAAAAGCCTTAGCTTCGCGGAATGTCTCACCTATAAAACTTTGGACATATTTCGATCCGCGAAGTTTCTCCAAATCCTGCATGTTCTCTACTCCAATATGAAGAACTTGAAGATTTTCGTCATACGCGGCTCCAAATACTACACCGTTCTGCTCAATAACATACTTAGCAATAGTATAAAACAAGCCACCAGAACTACTTCGTTTCCGTTCTTGTCCATCATATGCAGCATAAGCTTGTGGTTCAGAAGTGTTCTGGTATATTGGATATTCAATAGGACATATCTTTTCGCATAAGCCACAATTTACACATTTATCAGCATGCCGTATAGGGACAAGAAAACCCTCTTCATTCTCCTCCATTGTAATAGCCTTATGGCTGCAGATACTATAACAAGCGGCACAACCACTACATTCATATGTATTATGAGATAATAAATACATATATTCTCGATTAATTATTTAATGACCGGCAGACAAACTGATGAGCTAGATTCTTATACTCCACAAGCTTATCATTCACTGACCGCCAGTTCACACTAAAATATTCAAGACGTATGGAGTCTAAATCCTCCCACTTGTAAATATGGGACTCCAAATTAAACAAAGACAATAATGAAAGAAGTCTGGCATTTCCTCGCTTTTCATTAAACATCACAATAAAAGGTTTATTGAAAATGATAGAAAATGCACAGCCATGGAATGAATTTGTTATTACATAATCTGCATGTAATAAATTATATAACCATTGTGTAACACTTGGATAAATTTGGTCACCGCTGCTTTCGCCATAAAAATCTTCAATATACGCGACAGAAAGGCCCTCTCGTTTAGTAAAACAGTCAATATACGTGCGATAACTAGGCATTAAATCTAGTGCATAACAAAAAATCTTATCATTCAATGTTTGGCAACGAGCTTTATCAGCTTCTACCAGATTTATATAATCACTCTTTTCGACCAGAAAAGTTGGATCTATCATAAAAACAGAATCCAGAGACAGGTGCTCCTTTAACAATTTTATAGAAGAATATTCTCGAACTGATATAGCATCAAAATAAGCTAACCATTTTTTCGCAATATATTCTTGAGAAGGAGTAAATTCCCAATGATCGACGCCTAATGATGCTGCATAAGAAATTCGTCGAATATTTTGACTCGGAGCCAACTCATATAAAAAATAATTTTTATACGAATGAGGGAGAAAAGAAGGTCGCCATACTTGATCGCTACCAACAACAACAGCCTCATAATTAGATATTTCTCGATTCAATGAAGCAGTCGTAAAATAATGTTGAGCCTTTATCTCCTCTGCTATAAACTTTTGTGTATTTTGTGAATATATGCGCTCTTGTTTTAAACTCTTGGACGGATAAACTTTCAGACGAAGAATTCTCCGTATAAAAACTTTTATTCGATTCTTGATTATAGACCACTGCGTTTTGCTAATTTGCCTATCAACTACAGATATAGTATGGCCTAAACCTTCAAGATAATGCCTCAATGCCCAAGCTTGTAGTAGATTGCCAAAATTATTATTGAGAGGATAAGTCAGTATTACAATTTTCATGATCGATCAAACTTAATATATTTTGAGAAAAAGCCCTATTATCATTCTTTTCTGCATACCGACGGGCTTTCAGCCCCATCTTCCGTATTAAATAAGGATTGTCAATAAATCGTAACATCTTCTCATGAAGGTCCATATAATCCCCTCCCTTATAAATAAAACCAAAACCTTCTTTCTCTACGTCGATCCCCAAATTAGCTGTATCTGCAACAATAACCGGTTTTCCCAAAGCAATAGCATCATTAAATGATGTTAATCCACATAATGCCTTGTAATGAGCAGGAATTGGTATTATTATGACATCATAACCTTCTAATATTTTAATCATATCTGGATATGAAAGTATTTTCCCACTCATGATTGTTTCAGCATCCTGCGCCAAAACTGTAATATTAGTATCAATATTCGGATTATAATTACTAGGACTGCTTTTTTTTGTACAGATAACTGAAACTTTAGCATTTAATCCCCGTGCAGCCTTTACCAGAGTTTCATGATCTCGATTAGCCTTACCATTACTTACAAACGCAACAGTATAATGATCCAATGGAGGATTGTGCATACGAACATCTTTGGTAATTTTATCATAAAACTCAATATCTGGCCCCCATTCATCATAGACAAATTTCTGTTTTAAACGTGGATAGTCGGAACAAGCCTGAATATATGCAATTCTTGTAATGAATATTAATCGTGTGTAATCTTTATTCTTCAAAGAAAAATTTCCAGGATGATGCACGATCATAAACAGATCCTTTTTAATCCATCTTTTATATTTACAAAATGCCAATAAGTCTATCAATGGAGAGGCTGCGGCATATATACATCTACAATTTATTGAAGCTATCAAAGAAATGAATTGGAACCAATAATAATAGAATCGAGATAGATGTAATTTGTTTAATAAATGGGGGCAATTATAACTAAGATACCTTATCTTATTAAACCGGCTTAATGCATCAATTCCCCACACATGGTGTCGAGGTAGCAGTTGCGCCTCAATCCATTGCATTGAGGTTCGCATTGAATAATTATTTATTACCAATATACGCATAAGAAATAATTCTCTTTATAAATACCAGACACTTTTTTAAACTCGATATAAAAGATTTCTGTTGAATTATTTTTAGAGCAGGCTCTAACTTGTAAGATGAGCGTAAATATTCCATCATCACAGATCTCTGGGGATGAGGCGGATTTAGATCAGGTATAGATATTTCTCTTTCAGGGACCAGATCTGGGATCAAGTCTATGATCTCTTTACATCTATCTCTTTTTATAACAACCAAGCTAACACCATCCTCGTCTGTTCGGTATTTATTTCCCCAAAAATCACCGACTCTCAAATCCGCATAAGAATTCTTCCGAAGGAAACAATTTTCCGAATTACAACACTTATTCTTGCAAGCATCAGATAAAAATAATCTATAGAATAGATCGCAATGAGCCGCATCGTCTTGATAATAGACGTTTTGAGCGCCTCTAATAAGTATTCCGTATTTATGCCAGGAAGATCGGACTTTTGACCTAAAATTAACCTCTTGAATTGTTCCTAATTTATATTTATCATCAATATATCTCAGATATTTATCCCACAAAATATAAGAAGGGACACCAGCACAAAACAAATCTATTAATATAAAATTATTGCGAATTTTTCTTAACTCCAGATATTTACTCAAACCAAATATCTGGCAAGGAGTCCCAACAACAATGCACTTTTGATTCTTCTGAAAAGAAGAAAAGGCATCAACAGTAAAAGACTGTAAATATTTACTGCCCCTGATTCGATACAAATCATTCTTATTCGATGTAACAACGTGTTTGACTCGATGCTGAGTATAATCATATATACAACCACAGACATCATATCCAAACTCTATTCCCTTTTGAAGTAAACAATCAATGAAACCTCCACTGGACGATTGTTTCAAAATTTGTCGGTCACGATTTTTATAACTAAATATAGGATTAGTTTTCCAGAATGGGTTTCTTAAGGTCTCACCTTCTTCATATTTGATACATACCTGAATACATAATCCACATTCAACACATATAGAAGCATTGACATACGGCTGGTAGAAACCCTCTCTATTTAATCTTATCTCGATACTGTACCTAGGACAGATCAATGCACAAGATCCACATCCCGTACAATTTCGTTTTGCCCGATAATCCTCACTTACAACATTATTCTTCATATGATAAATCAAGACTATTTTTTCAATATTTCTTGATATATACAAAGTCTCCTATTTATTACAGCTTGCGGAGAATATAATTCTTCATATACTTTATATGAATTAATGTAAAATTGCTGTCGTAATGTCTCACTCTCAATCAGAGATATTAACTTATCTATAAAATCCTGAACAGAAGTCGCAATAAAACAATCACGACCATCCTCAAACCCCATACCTAAAGCACCCAACTCTGTCGAAATAAAAGGCATTCCAAAATTAACAGCGTCAAGTATCTTCATTCTAATCCCACTTCCGCTAATAATCGGCACTACAGCAATGCCACCATCAAAAGCGTTTTGCAAAGAAGGGACAAAGCCATCAAAATAGACATTACGCTCATGTTTAAACAGATCAATCTGAGATTCGGGCCATTGCCCTACAACATGAAATTGTATATTTGGATATTTATGGATAATAGATGGCCATATAAATTTGACAAACCAATGAACTCCCTCTACATTGGGAGGATGCCCTCCTGCTCCAACAAATACTAGTTTATCACTAAAATGACATTTATTTCTATAAGGTGCTGCCATAACTCCAACAGGAGAAGAATAAATCGGCGAAGTCACACCATCCTTTATTAATTGCGTCTTATCTGCCTCATTCAGAGTCAGCACTGCATCGTAGCAGTTCATAGCTGCCAATTCCTCCGCTTTCATATGATAATACGCAATCTGAGCTGCACTGATATCCCAGTATCCATTGGCTTTTAGCCATAATTTATTAACAACATAATGCATCTCATGCTGAATAAATATGGTTCTCACATCATGAGGGAAGGCATATATTAAATCCTGTCCTCCATAAAACTCAGTTTGTACAATATCAGGATGGATATCGTGAATTGCAGATTGGACAAACGATAACCAGCTAGGTGTATATGTAGAAATAGGAATACGTAAACTTCTTAGTCGCCGATTTCCTAACATATAATCAAGGGATCTCACCTGGCATAATCTCATCATATAGTATGATATATCTCTCTTTTGCCTAAATATCAAAAATTTAACATTCGGCCATAACGTCATAAGATCAGACAAATCCTGCTCTTTCCCTTTTGGCATATTCAATACGACAGTTATATCGATATAATCTCGCAAACCGTTAATCATATTGAATAGAGCTTGAGTTCCTCCAGCTCTAACTGGATATGGTACTGTAGAAATTACCTCTACTAATTTAATGCGCCTCTTCATTATACATTCTCAAGCTTATTTCAATGTTATATCATCAATTATTATTACAGAATAAGCTTATAAGACAAAACTAGAATTAATACCTACGTATGTATTTATTGATAATTGTTACAAACAAACCATTCCTTAGAACAAAATACTGCGTTAATAGCACATACATGCAAACAATTACAGCTGACACAATTAAACATACATATATATTCCCATTCAAAATATTCTTAATAAGGAAAACAATCACAGCTAACAAGAGGAACGAGATAATATTCTTCATTAATAATTTTGTGGGGAGTACATTTCCAATATATTTTATAATAAAATAAGATGCTGAAGATAACACAGCCAATTCAGAACAACACCACACTAAAGCAGAACCAATACTATTCAGATGAGGAACTAACAAGAAATTTAATAAAAGTCCAACAATAGAGCCAATAACTGAGTTTGTAAAAATAGCTTTGTCCTTTCTCAATGGCGTAAGAATCTGAACTATTAATATTTGCTCCAACCCTATAACAAAAATCAAAGGTAAAATAATCCGCATCGGCACAATTGCTCCCTCATATCCATCTCCAGACAATATATATATAATTTCTGGGGCAAAAATTTCTCCTAACAATATAAGCGTCAATGAAACAGGAAATAACAGTTCAAAACTTTGATAAATCAATCGGGATGCATGCTCTGAATCATTTTGTGAGAACATACTTGACATTCGTGGCATCATTACTGCGGAAAAAGATGTAAAAAACGCCAATATAACACTAAACAATTTAGTTGCAGCTGAATAATAACCAACTTCAATAGGTGTACTAACCATCCCTAGAAAAACAACATTAAATGATATATACATCGATGTTAACAGAGAATAAAAACCAAAAGTGAAGTATGGCTTTACAAACCGACGAATATTGATCTTTTTTAATGTTACTACTACATATTTTCGTTTATATCCCCAATTGAAAAGGGCATTCAATACCATAGACAGTACTGTTAGTAAAAAATATATAGCGATATCCGATTTCTCTCGAACAAAAATGAAAAGAGATACAACGTAAATAACTCTTACCGCTAAAGATCTTTTAGTTATATATGGGAAATCCTCTACCCCCTTATATAACCATTCTATCAGAAATGGAGTGAAAAAGATCTGTAAGGTTCCAATAAGTAATAAATCTTTTACGCTACTGAAATATGGGAAAAAGAAAATACTAAGGAGATAGACCAATAAAACAATTCCGGTCGTTAGTAGATTAAGAAACAATATAGATGAAAAAAACTCTGATCGCTTGGCTCTATCATCACCACATTTAGCAATTTCACGTGTGCCAACAGTTGCAATACCCATTGATGCAAATAATAGGAAATATCCTACTATTCGAATCGCAAACTCATTCTGACCTAAAGTTTCAGCACCTAATACACGACTAATATAAGGAAAAGTTATTAATGGAAATATATAATTTGCGCCTGTAAGAAACGTATTATATAAAACATTTTTTTTTAAACTCATCTCAAATCCTTATTTTAAACCTCCTTAGAATTTTGTTCTATAAGTTTATATATCAACGATTCTACTTGCTTCGACCAAATATTCCAGTTTAGCCTTTCAAAATATACTTGAGGTGCGGCATGAGTCAAAACGGCTAGTTCGCCGGATTCTATAGATTCTTTAATTTTCGTACCAAAAGCGGCTCCTGAGGATCCTAATGGCAACATATAACCATTTCTTCCATTCTGAATGTAATTAGAAACACCTCCCGTGTCATAGGTATATACAGGTAAACCGTAAGCACTCGCTTCAGCAAAAGATATTGCGGAACATTCAGCGACAGTTGGCAAAAGTAATGCATGACAAGATCTGATGATCTGAATTAATTGATCATACTCTTCAGGATTATTCTTATTCAAAAATCCAATATAATCAACATATGGCAATGTCTTGATAGCATCACTTAGGTTTCTAATACCAACAATATGCAAGGTTGCAGACACACCATGTTCATTTAACCATCGAGTAGCCTCTACTGCAATATCTCCACCCTTCCGCCGCCATTCTACCCCCAAAAATAAAAGATCAATATGATTATTGTACACAAAAGTTTTAATAGAAATATCCTTTTCCTCGATATTGGCCCCAAACTCAATCACATGAATCTTTTTTGCGGACTGCCCCAAATCCTTCATAGCGGACTTTGCACTCCAATCTGAAGAAAATATTAACGCATCGGCCTTATCCAACGATCTTTTTTCAAGAGTAATACCTTGGCATATATTCCACTTCCATAAATTACAAAACGGAGGATAATAATTAATCATGGCAGGGAAAGTTGCATCCGATAAATAGATCAAAGGTTTATTCTTCAGATTTAAATTACCTAGTTTACTACCGGCAAAAAAAGCAAACAGAATATCACATTGCTGAAAAAGATCCGTTCGTACGTTCGATGTCAATAATTTGGCTCCAATATACGTATAACCAAACGAGATATTTTTCCCAAAGCATCGAGAAAGCGCTTTTACAACTAATTCCAACCATCTATACAGTCTAGAAGGACTTGATGGGATCCAAATCAAGGTTCCCATTTGTTCCAATTGCTTGGCTATAGTATAAGCAGTTCCAGAAGAGGATTTTTTATCCCTCGGAGAAGAACTGCTTATAAAGCCGATAACTGGTCGTATCATAATTGCCTCTATACATTCAGGATGTTTGGTTGTTCACTAGTTTGAGATCAACAAATACCAATTCAAACATAAGCACAAACATCATTAACAACATCCTAAACAAAGAAAAGAATATCACAATAATTACAAGAGAGATAACCCCGAATACTAAAATAAAAGGAGAATCTCCCAAGAACAATGTTTTACTCTATCAAAGAAGGGATTAGAAAACTGAAATAGAACTAGACAAAATTGCTCATCGGTTTTTATACATCGCATCGTAATACTTCTCGTATTCACCCGAAGTAATGTTATCCAACCAAGCCTGATTGTCCAAATACCACAGAACGGTCTTCTCAATGCCCTCTTCGAACTGCAAAGAGGGTTCCCATCCCAATTCACGTTGCAGTTTAGACGAGTCAATTGCATAACGCATGTCGTGGCCCGGACGATCTGTTACATAGGTAATCAGATCCAGATCTTCATTCTCCGTACGACCAAGAAGGCGATCGACCGTTTTAATGACCACCTTGATCAAATCAATGTTCTTCCACTCGTTGAATCCGCCGATATTATAGGTATCAGCCACCTTGCCTCGATGGAAAATCAAATCGATTGCTCGGGCATGATCCTCAACATACAACCAATCACGAACATTCTCTCCCTTCCCATAAATAGGCAGCGGTTTTCGATGACGGATATTGTTGATGAACAACGGAATCAGCTTCTCCGGAAATTGATAAGGACCATAATTATTCGAACAGTTGGTCACGATGGTCGGCATTCCATAAGTATCATGATAGGCACGCACGAAGTGGTCACTCGAGGCTTTGGATGCCGAATAAGGGCTATGCGGGTTATACTTCGTTGTCTCATAGAAGAACTCCGTACCATAGGCCAGATGGTGCTCCGAAGAAGATGCTGTCGTTGTAAAAGGAGGTTTGACACCCTCAGGATGGGTCAACTCCAATGCCCCATAAACCTCATCCGTAGAAATATGATAAAAAAGTTTACCTTCATAACGTTCCGGACGCGACTCCCAATAAATCTTGGCAGCCTGCAGCATAGAGAGTGTACCCATTACATTAGTACGAGCAAAGGTAAAAGGATCCTTGATCGAACGGTCCACATGGCTTTCGGCCGCCAGATGGATAATGCCATCCACATTATACTGCTGCATCAGAGAAAGTATGGTATCGAAATCACAGATATCCGCCTTAACAAAAGTATAATTCGGAGCTTGCTCGATATCCTTCAAATTGGCCAAGTTTCCGGCATAGGTCAGTTTGTCGAGATTGATGATATGATAGTCAGGGTATTTCGTGACGAAAAGCCGTACGACATGCGAACCGATAAAACCGGCACCTCCGGTAATGATAATATTGCGCTTGAAATTGTTCATAATTAAATGTTTTTAAGATTATCCATGCAAATCTTCAGAGAATCGACCCAATAGGGGATCCGAAGGCCGAAGGCCTCCTTGATCTTGGTTTTGTCCAGCACGGAGTAAGACGGACGTTTGACCGGACTGGGAAATTCGTTACTATGGCAGGGCTGGATATCGCACGATGTATTTCCGGCATAGACGGCAATCATCTTCGTAAAATCGAACCAGGAGCAAACCCCTTCGTTCGAATAGTGATAGATACCACCCTTGGCATATCCCTGCGTCGTATCACAGGCCGCATAATCGGCAAGGATCGTCCGAATCGCCTGCGCCAGATCATAGGCATAGGTCGGCGTGCCGGCCTGATCGAATACGACCTTCAGTTGCGGTTTGGTCGCCGTCAGGTTGAGCATCGTCTTGACGAAATTCCGACCGAACTCGGAGTAGAGCCAAGCCGTACGCAAAATAACATACTTGCAGCCCGAGGCGATAATATGCTGTTCCCCTTCAAGTTTGGTCTGTCCGTAGACTCCAGTCGGAGTACCCTTCTGGTCCTCCCGGCAAGGCGTATTATAGGGATCCCCTCCAAAAACATAGTCCGTCGAGATATGAATCAACAGGCCGTTCACCTCCTTCATGGCCTGAGCCAGATTGCGAGGCGCCTCGGCATTCAACACCCGGCAGAAAGCCTCGTCGCTCTCCGCCTTGTCGACATTCGTATAGGCTGCACAGTTGACAATACAGTCGATCCGCTCCTCCCGAACGATGCGACGGATCGCCTCCAGATCGGTAATATCAAGTTTGGTCATCTGAACACCTTCCGCATCAACCACATCCGTAAAGACAAAGTCGTGGTTCGTATCCCGGCTAACGATACGCATCTCACGTCCCAACTGACCGTTGGCTCCCGTTACAAGAATCTTCATCGCCTAATAGAGTTTTTCGTGGTAATCGAAGAGCCACTCGGCATCGCATAGGCGGCAGTGATGGCGATCTTTCTCCGAAAGAAGGACCTTGTCGGTCGGAATCCGCCAGTCGATTCCCAGATCGGGATCATCCCAGGCCAATGCACCTTCCGACTGCGGGGCATAGAAATTGTCACATTTGTATTGGAAAATAACCTCATCGGTCAGTACACTGAATCCATGGGCAAATCCACGGGGAATAAAGAACTGGCGATGATTATCTTCGGTCAATTCCACTGCAACATGCTGTCCGAAGGTCGGCGAACCCTTGCGGATATCTACTGCGACATCCAGCACGGCACCCTTGATTACCCGGACGAGTTTCGACTGTGCATAAGGCGGTTTCTGAAAGTGCAGTCCGCGAAGCACTCCATAGCTCGATTTGCTTTCGTTATCCTGTACAAAAACCGTTTTGCAGACCTTCTCCTGAAAATCGCGCTGCGAGAACGATTCGAAGAAATAGCCGCGTTCATCCCTGAAGATGCGGGGTTCGATGATCACCACACCTTCGATATTTGTCTTGATTACTTCCATTTCTATAAGTTTGGAATATATTCTTGTTGTTAATCCAAATTACTCCTACCGGTTTGGGCAACCTCGTCAATCACCTTCAACAGATACTGTCCATACTGGTTCTTCAGCATCGGCTGAGCCAGTTCACGCATCTTGTCAGCCGTAATCCACCCTTTCCGGAAGGCGATGCCTTCAAGGCAGGCGATTTTCAGGCCCTGTCGCTTTTCGATAACCTCCACGTAGGTCGAGGCCTCGGCCAGCGAATCGTGTGTTCCGGTATCAAGCCAGGCAAAACCTCGTCCGAGGGTCTGAACCTTCAGCTCACCATCATTCAGGAATCGCTGATTGACCGAGGTAATCTCCAGTTCTCCACGAGCCGAAGGTTTGATACTCTTAGCTACTTCCACGACCTTGTTAGGATAGAAGTAAAGCCCTACAACGGCGTAGTTGGATTTGGGTTTAGCTGGTTTTTCTTCAATCGAAAGGCAGTTACCTTCGTTGTCAAACTCCGCTACCCCATAACGTTCGGGATCGCTGACCCAATACCCGAAAACGGTTGCTTTATGGTCCTTTTCTGCGGCACGGACAGCCTCATGCAACATAGCAGAAAATCCGCTCCCATTAAAAATGTTATCGCCAAGAACCAAGCAAGCCGAATCATCTCCAATAAATTTCTCTCCAATCAGAAAAGCTTGGGCCAAGCCATCGGGAGAAGGTTGTTCTGCATATTCGAAACGAATTCCAAAATCAGAGCCATCTCCCAACAACCGTTGGAATCCCGGTAAATCAGCCGGAGTCGAAATAATCAGTATTTCGCGAATTCCAGCCAACATCAACACCGAAATAGGATAATAGATCATCGGCTTGTCGAAAATAGGCAACATCTGTTTGCTGACCCCCTTCGTAATCGGGTAGAGCCGGGTCCCAGACCCACCTGCGAGTACAATACCTTTCATGATTTATAATTTTGAATTGATTTATATTTCAATTAACAACCGATTCGCCCCTGGCCTAATTCTCTCCTCAAGTCAAAAGATTCGATCGAGGTGCATACAACACCAATACGGTGAGATATGGACAAAATACGCTTTGAATGGATCTAATTTTCTATGATATAAGAGTCTATCGCAATCAAAGCGCCAACAACCGATCGATGTTAAACTTTACATCGCACACCCTACCCAGGATCTGATCAAGGCACCACAACCCGTGGAGGACATTCCAAACAGACCCTCCGATGAAAATCAGCAGCAAGGCTCCACAGACTTCGTCCGAAAAGCGTGAAATCCGAGCATATCCTTTTGTCCCGACAACATCCCTTTGGGCCACGACTCTCGGCATGCTCCTGTCCTTCAGGCAATAAACGGATTCAAAACAGGGAATGAAACAAAGATGCATGCAGTCAAACATCCGAAGACGGTTTATTCACAAACTCTATTGCAATGTTGGATACCAACATATACCAATAAAGAATGCCTAAATACGATCAACGGCTTTCTGCAGCCAGAAAAAGATACCCGTACGGTTCAGATGCGTGCGGTAGCCGATCCGATGCAGCAGATGCAGAAAACGGGTTTTGCGACGGATCTGCCGCTCCATGAAGTTATAGAGACCGAATGTGATCAGCAGGCCGAGGGCCAGAATAATGTAAAGCTGCGTATCGATCGAACAACCGGCCTTGTAGCTGATCCATCCGCACAGGACCACGAAGGCATTGAGCATCAGGATTGCAAGCGTCGTGGCGGCATGGGAGCATCCCAGGCGGATGAACATGTGGTGCAGGTGCGTCTTGTCGGGATGAAACGGGGACTTGCCCTTCAGGATGCGGGCCGTCATCACACGCAGCGTATCGAAGACCGGAACCGACAGCACCGCCAGCGTAAAGGCCACAAGCCCCAGATTCTCCTGGGCATGCATCATGTATTGAGCGTCGTGCTGCAGCAGCCGCATGACGAATACCGACATGATGATGCCCATCACGAGCGTACCGCCGTCCCCGATGAACATCTTCGATGTCTTGCCGAAGACATTGTGAAAGAAAAACGGAATGAGCGATCCTGCGGATACGGCTGCCAGAATGGCCATGACCGGATCGTCGGCCAACCAGAACATCACCCCGAACTGGATGCCCGCCATGATGCAGTAACCCGACGAAAGTCCGTCCACGCCGTCGATCAGGTTGATGGCATTGATGATGCCCACGGCGGCAAAGACCGTCAGCGGGATGGCGACTTCACGGGGAATTTGACCGAGTCCCCACAGTCCGTGGAAATCATCCAGTGTGTAGCCTCCGACGAAGACCAGCAGCAGGACGGTGCCAATCTCCACCAAAAAGCGCAGGGCAGGGGAGAGGTCGAGGATGTCATCGAGCGTCCCGGTATAGAGCATGATCATCATGGCGACCACCACGATGAACAGATCCGAACAGTCGCAGGCAATACCGGCGCACCCCAATCCGATCACCGTTCCGAAAAACACGGCGATACCGCCAAGAACGGGGACCGGCTTGCGTTGGAGTTTCCGGGCATCGGGATTATCCACGATGTTTTTGTCGAGGGCAATGGCGACCAATCGCGGATGGATCCAGCAAACGCCCAAAACCGCAATCAGAGAGGTGATAAAATACAACATACTTGGGGATATTTGTTTGATGGAAACAATCGAAAGAAACGATTGCAAGCGGAAAACGGACAGCCGGTACGACAACTGCCGGCTCAACGGCTCGCCGACACGGATTCACAATGTTGCGGTTCCGAGGAGGCAGACCGTCCGACATACAGGCCATGTCCCAACCAACAATCGTAATCGTCAAGACGCCGGATGAGTTGCAACTTGCACTTTTTCGGATTCCGCTCCTCACGCCACGGATCGACGGCGCCATGCGCATGATCCCGGCAAATGCAACTGTTCGTGCAACCATAGAGCGTAACCAGCAACAACGCACGCGACTGTTCGGCACGGATCAGCGGCAGGATACTGCGAATCGTACCTACCAGACGGTCGAACTCCTCCTTCTCTCCAAGAATCGCATAGGCCGGAAGCAACATCGAATAAAGCTTGCAACGCATGACGTCACTCTCCAACTGCAGACTGCCGTATTGCCGCAGCGTCTCCCGGGCCAACTCCCGATCCGCGTCCGTCACCCCTTCGGGCGAATGATAACGCTTCAGCGCTTCATGAAGTCCCGCCGGAAGCCGGTCGCCGTTCAGACGCGTGTAGACATGGCGGTTGTCCGAGTTCAACGCAACCACCTCGTACTGGCCGGGCTCCACACTGAGCAGCGGTACATACATGCAGTTCTCCACACAGACCATGATGTCTTTCCGTCCACCTCCGGGCTGGATGATGACGCTTGCCTCCACTCCCTTGAACTGCCCCTCGGTGATGCGCACCCGATCCCCTTTCATCAGCCGGTTCGGTTCGGGTGTATAGACCGGCAGTTCATCGCAATAGGATTCGGCAACCCATTTCAGATTGGCCATCTCCTCGTCCGACAAGTAGGGATAATACCCGCCACGTCCGTCACGGACCCGGGGCAGGAAACTGTATTGGGGAAGAAATCGTTTCAAACGATAGATCTCTGCTTCCGAGGCGTGTACGAAGACGTAATTATACAGCAACGGATGCTGCGTGCGGACCAGTTCGCCCTTTTTTTCGCAGACGGCGACGTACGACGGAGCAAAATATTCGAACGGCTGCTCGCCGACACGGATGCGCCGAGCCAGCTCGGTCTGGAGTCCTTTGGCCGGGTTGCCCCTGTAATATCCTTTTGAAGAGACCGGCAGCACCAGCACATACCACCTTACCGCATGGTTGTTTTTTCTTGTGCGGATCTGCTCGGAGACCGAGTCAGACCAAGTCCAGTTAATGCCCTGCGTATTCATTCCAATATCGTTTATCCAGGAATCCGCATCGCATCCGGGCAATCCGAGGCCTTGCCAGCGCAACATCAGAACACGCTGACATTCAGTGAATTAAGAATTACACATAAGATATTCGTGAAAATTGCGAATACCTTGCTTCGCTTCGGGCTTGTCTGCAAACCTACAGTTGCGAATGTTTATTATTTCTGTTTAAGAAACCACACTATTTAGTCGCAAAAATAGATAAATTCGTCGAATAAACAAAAAGAGAGGTTTTTTTCTTGCATCAAACCATCACGCAATGCCTATTCTTCTGACAGACAAACAAAAACAGCCGTTTTAAAATCTTATTTTCACGGTAGTTTCACCCCAATGCAACAACAACCGGAGGTCCGGAAAAAGCAAACGGAAGGCATAAGTAACAATTTGGAAGCATTTACGACCAAAATGGCACGGCATTCGTCTAAAAATCAAGAAGTTCCCATCTCATGCGATTTCTTAAACAGAGATCGCACAAGGGAGCAAAGGAGAATCCCGCATTGTAAGCCATGCAATGGCAGGTCCTCCCGTAAATGTCATTCCCAAACACAAACCATTCCTTCCCAAAAGGCATCGGCAGGCAATTGCCTGCCGATGCCGTCCCTTCCGGGCCGAAAGCGCCTCCCTACCGTCACGGATGCATCAGTGTATAGGCATGGCCCGAGACGGCCAGCGTCCCGTCTATCGGAATATCGCCCGGATGGGATCCGCCAACGACGATCCTTCCCTGCAGGAGACTCGCCCGCTCGACCCGTGCCAGCTGGTCGTTGTCGAGCGCCCCGCGGTCAAAAGCGAAATCACTTCCATTGCCCGGTGGTGGGCTCAATATTAGGCTTTCAATAAATTTACAAATCCAACAATACCTGCAAACGATCAAATAATAGAACATCTATTATAAACATGATTTACCATATTAAACACTTGCTTACAGCACAAATACACGCACTTCAATCAAACAATTTATTTCTCTATATATCAAATAAATACATCAAATGCCAATGTAATTTTACGAACTAGATACACAAAAACGGCATATTCGCAATACGAAACACAACCAATCATTAAACTCTCACAATAAAAACATGCATTCAAGCACACATATGAAACATGCATTCATTTTAATTATACCTTTATATATAATATAAGACAAACACATCATATAACCAGGCTCAAGCACCAACAACGGCCTTCGGTTTCAATTCTTGAGAAGAGAACCTGAAGAAGGGATCGCGCCTTACGGTCAAGAAATTTCAACGGTCAAATTTTACTGAACGGAACAACCGGCCCAAACTAGGACAAGACAAAAAAAATCAGGGAGATAACCCGATCAAACAATTGTACACAGAACAAAAAAAAGACAAAAAGGCCATTTTCGAAAATACTTAATTAAACTTCAATATTGATTTTCACAAACTTTTTATCGAATTTTACACCCGCAACAGCCCAAAAAAGAGGTCCGCGGCTTGCATTTTCCGCAGATGTTTTCTATATTTGTTGGACGACATATTGAACACGGAAGTGTAAGTTTATTCTCACAGTGGAATCTGGAAAATTCAATTGGAGAGAGGATAAGCGGCCAACTTCTTACGTCATACCCGTTTCACAGGGATAGGCGTGGGCTGTTGCTTATTTTATCTCCAAGGCATTCCAGAACCTCACTGTTAAAGTAAACATCGGCACCACGCTTCTTTTTTTTCACCAAAAAAGCGAGACTTTTCTCCGAGGTGCCAGGGGAAAACAACGACGCCGTTCGTCCACCCGATACGGCGCAAAACCCCAGAAAACCCCGGCCTTACCGGCCGCTCCAAATCCTTTACTTTATGAAAAAACTCTATTCACTGTGCATGCTGTTCTCCGTCATGGGAATCTGCAGCCACTCATTGACGTCGTGCTCGTCTGACGACGATGGAGGAGGTCCGAAAAAGACCGCCCTCGAGAACGAGTTCTCGTACAACAACGAGACTACCCCGATCGGTTCGGTAGTCTATACGAAAGACGATGCAAGCGGCATCTACACGTTCTACATCTCCCCAACCGAAGGCCTGATCGACCTCGACGCCATGCTTCTGGCTGACGACTACATCCTGATCGCGACAAACACGCCCACGGGTGATATCGACCTGACAGGAAAGGACAACTCGCTTGTTTACAAGAACGTAAAGATTTCCTCCGAGACTGCCGCCAACGTCCAGAGCAGCGCTCTCTCGTTGTTGCTGACCTCGCAGACGACGGTCAAGCTGTCGCTTGATGCCGCCATGATCTCCGGCGAAACGCTGAAGGCCGAATACAACGGGCTGTGCATCTTCCACAAGAGCGAGGCCGAGCAGGGCGATGCTCTCAAGATGGACAAGCCGATGTTCGGATACTGGAGAGGCCAGACCACTTCGGGAACGAACAACTATCTCCTCGGTGTCGCCAATGTGGATTTCGTAACCCAGGGCACGAACATCGCCCTCAAAGAGCCCGGATACGCCATGATCCTCGACTGCTATCTCGACAGCGGCGACGAGTGGAAGACCTATCCCTCGGGCACCTTCACCGAGAGCAACAAATTCGGTGATCACACGTATTTCGACACCAACAGCTTCGTTGTCTACTTCGATGGCTCGGCCGATACGACGATGCACGTATCGAGCGACGTAACCATCTCGCGCGAGGGCAATACCACCAAAATTTCGACCACCTTCATAGACAATGAAGGTGTGGACCATGCCGTCACGTTTGAAGGCGACCTGCGCATCGGCAACGGCACGAAGTTGCCCAAGCTCACACAGCTCATGGAGGATGTCGAGCACAAGGCAGCATATGCCGAAGGCACCTATATGGGAGACCTGTTCGGTACGGGCGGTGGTCTTACGCTCATCACGATCGATGACGAGAACCGCGAAAACAGAGTTACCCCCTACTACCAGGTTTCGCTCGGCATCTTCTGCACGAAATGGGCCGATCCGAAAAAGGAGATGAGACTTGAGCCGGGAACTTACGAGGTCAGCACGACCTACAAGAAGGGGACGTGGATGAGCCCCAATGAGCTTGAGATCATGGGTATGGTACTTCCGATCGGAACTTACGTCTTCTATGATGACGGCGTATCGGACAGCGGTCTGTACGGCTACTGCACGGACGGTACGATCACCATCGCAGAGGCCGACGCCGGAAAATACAAGATCGACTACGACCTCGAAACGGTTACCGGCTACAAAGTCACCGGCTCCTACGAAGGTTCCGTAACGCTTACGGACTCGTCGGACGACAAGGAGGACGATGGATCCTCGACGCTGACCGAGGACCTGGAGCTCGATCTGAGCTACCTGACTGCTGCAAATGAACCGGCCCGCTGCTTCCCGCAGACGCAGATCTACATCGGTGGCCTGGGTTACCGTGACATCAACGACATTACCTCCTTCGTTCCGCCCGCACCGGAGCCCTGCGGCTACCAGTTCATTGAGCTCGGTATGGCCACGGGTACCTATGTTCCGGATCCGGAATACAACGATCCCGGCAAACTCGTCGAGGGTGACATCATCCGTCTCGACCTGCTCGTAAATCCGGGCGACGACGACAAGATCACCCCGGGAACCTACAATATCTCGCCGAACCGCTATCCGGCACAGATGTGGCCCGGAGTCTGCCTCCGCGGAGCTCAGGAGGTCGATCACATCGGTACCCGTTGGTTGTTCATCGGCAACGCAATCGGTAACGGATATCCCGAATACATGAAGGATCCGGTATTCGTAGAGGACGGCCCGCTGAACATTCCTTCGATGAAGGGATATGCCAGCCTCTATACCGGCACCGTGACGATCGAAAAGGCTGAAGGAGGCGACAACTACTTCACCTTCATCATCGACGGCGAAGATGTTCTGCACCACAGCATCACGGGTACGTGGACCGGTCCGGTCGTACTCGGTACTACGGATACTCCGGTAGTTTCTTCAGGCAAGGAGTTCGGCTCGACGCGCGCCGAGAAGACCTCGACCGTTTCGCAGCAGACGAAGAACAGAATCCCGACTGCCAGCGAACTTAAAGGTCTGCAGCCTCTTCCGATGGAGCCGTTTGGACAGGTAAAGTTCCAGTAAAGCCTTACGGATATTCACCAAAAGAGCGCGGGTGCACACCCGCACCCGCGCTCTTTTCTCATCAATAAATTTTAAACCTATGAAAACGAGCTATTGGTCGAGACTACGCGTCTTGACATGGGCAGTTTTGTTCGCAGCCGGGAGTCTTGCTTCCTGCTCCGACGACGATGACAAGGGCGGACCTACCCCCCCGCCGGTTCAACTGGTAGACCAGATCGAATACGACGGAGGCACCCCCATCGACATCAAGTCGGCCATCTTCGAGATCGAGGACACCGATCTCTACACGTTCTACCTCTCCCCGACGGCAGGCATTGCCGACATGGATGGCATGAGCGAAGCCAACGACTACCTCCGTGTCATGGTCCGCAACCCGAAAGGAACGGTCAATACGGAATCCGACACGTTCGAAATCTCCTACAAGGACATTTCGGTAAAGGAGGCTACGATGAAGGATGTGAAATCGGTCAAGCTCTCGGCCGACTACCTCAGCGAGACGTCGCGTCTGAACCTCTATGTCGAGGTGGAGATGGAATCGGGCAAAACGCTGTTGGCTCGTTATGAAAACACCTGCTCCGAGGCAAAACTCCCCGAGTTGAACAACCAGTACGAGCTTAATGGTGAGGCCCTCACGATCGGCAGTGTATTGAAGTGGTCCAACGCAGCGACCGGTGCCACGACCTACTACTTCTACAACGAGGCCGATGTCACGGAACCGCAGGACGGGCTGAACGGACTGACGGTAACGCTGGCAGCCGAGGCTACGGAGACGACGTTCGATCTCTCGACGGTGGATCCCGCACAGGTTTCGGTCAAGTACGGTGCCTTCCAGAACACCGAGAACACGACGGGTTCGCTGACCATCGAGGCCAGGAACAACGTACTGACCCTCGCAATCGACGCGGAGGAGGGTGACAACCACCTGCGCGCCGCCTACTCGGGTGCCTTCACGTTCGGATTCGAAAGCCAGAACTACATCAAGGTCACCAAGGGCGAGACCCCTGAAGAGGCCGCTCTTGCCAAGGTATTTGTCTACAAGAAAGGATCGACCAATATTCTGACATTCGGCATGGTAGATGCAGAGGCTCCTGCCAATCTCATGGAGGGGAACTATGCAGCATCAATAAGTCTGACGGATACCCAGCTCAAAGAAAGTTCAATAGATCTGTCGGAAAAAGATCCCATTTTCCATAAACCTCTTGCCCAAATTCAAATTTTCGACTATTTAGAATATCGAATCTGGGACAACAGCACATATGCAGAGGTGAACGGAACGCTTACAACCCGCCAGGAAGGTAATATGACCTACCTGAAACTTGTTGTCGAATACAAGGATGGTGTAACTCTTGAAAGCGAATGGAGCGGAGTACTGACAACCACGACTGAAGAGACAGACATGACTCCTGTCAAACCGTTCCACCCGCACATCACCATCACAAAACCTGATGGTTCGCTGACAAATGTAGATTGGGATATCACGGAGTTGCAATTACGTCACGATCCCAATTACAGAGACTCATATACGGGAGATCTTATTTCTGCATATGTATTCTACTTTGTCAATGCCAATACGGAAAGTAATGGAGGTGTAGATAACGCAAACGGTACCCCGGCATTGGTTATTCCAGAAGAAAATATCACCTGCAATATTTCGGATTTGAAGGGTGCAGGAGATACGTTCAAGTGGAACTTCAACTTCAACAATAGTAATCTCAGTTCATATTCCGGATACGGATATAACAACTCATGGACAAAAAGATGTCCTGAAGAAGGCTCTATACAAGTTGAAAAGGTTGATAAGAGCTGGAAGATTACCATCAAGTTTAAAGACTCTATCGACAAAGGCTTCGGTAGCCCTGAAGGTACCAACAATACACTTGTTGTAGAGTGGGAAGGCCCCGCCACGAAGTACTCGGGGACGAAACCCAACGACCTCACGGACGAAGACTATTAATCGCTGAATCGGTAGGCTGACGGCCACCGAATCCTCTGAATCGGGCCCGGTAACAGGGCGTAATACCGGGCCCGAAACGGGGGATTTTGGCCCACTCACCCGAGGGCCGACCGCCACCGACCGATCCCCGGCACACATATTCGTGTAAAACTCAAATTTTTTATGGTAAGAAAACTCCTCATTACACTAACGGTTATGCTGGGCGCCTGCCTCTCGGCCTTTGCGCAGCAGCTCCAGGTAACCGGAACGGTCAAGGACCACACCGGAAATCCGGTTGCAGGTGCCACCATCCTGGTCGAAGGATCGACCACGGGTACGACCTCGAACGCTGATGGCAGCTACTCTATCACGGCTCCCTCGGATGCCACTCTCCTCGTCTCTTTCATCGGCTATCAACCGCAGCAGATCGCTGTAGCCGGCAAATCCAGAATCGACATCACCCTCAAGGAGGACACCCAGTCCATCGACGACGTCATCGTCGTCGCATTCGGTACGGCCAAGAAAGAGGCCTTTACCGGATCGGCTACCGTGATCAAATCGGACGACATCGCCAAATCGCAACAGTCGAACGTTGCCCAGGCGCTGGCCGGTAAGGTCGCCGGTGTGCAGCTGACGAACTCGTCGGGCCAGCCCGGTGCTGCCCCCGACATCCGCATCCGCGGTTTCAGCTCGCTCAACGCCGGCAACAGCCCGCTGTGGATCGTGGACGGCATGCCCTACTCGGGAGACCTGAACAACCTCAACCCGAACGACATCGAGTCGATGACCGTGCTCAAGGACGCCGCCTCGAATGCACTTTACGGTGCCCGCGGTGCCAACGGCGTCGTGATGATCACGACCAAGAAGGCCAAGTCGAAGGACGCCATCATCACGGTCGATGCCAAATGGGGAGTAAACTCGCGCGCCGTCAAGGACTACGAGTATATCACCAATCCCGCGCAGTTCTATGAAACGCACTACAATGCCCTGAAGAACTATTACCTCGACTCGGGCATGAGCACCATGGAAGCGCACCTGAAGGCCAACCAGAACCTCACCGGCTCGGCCAACGACGGCGGTCTGGGCTACATGGTCTACACCGTTCCCGAAGGACAGGAGTTCATCGGCATCAACGGCAAGGTCAATCCGCAGGCGACGCTCGGACGCCGCCTCGTATACGAAGGCCAGGAATACTACGTACGCCCCGACGACTGGACCGACGCCGCATTCCGCACGTCGCTGCGTCAGGAGTACAACATCAGCATAGCCGGATCGGGTGACAAAACTTCGGTCTATGCTTCGTTCGGATACCTCAACAACGAAGGTATCGCCTACAATTCGGACATGGATCGCTTCACGACCCGTCTGAAACTCGACTACCAGGCAAAAGACTGGCTCAAGATGGGAGCCAACGCCACCTACGCCCGCTTCCACTACAATCAGATCGACGACGACGGTTCGAGCGGCAGCTCGGGCAACGTCTTCGCCTACACGACGACCATCGGCCCGATCTATCCGCTCTATATCCGCGACGGAAACGGCAACATCCTCTACAACGAAGACGGCATCAAGCTCTACGACTACGGCCAGAACGCCGGCATGGAGCGCTCGATCTTCACCAACAGCAACGCCCTCTCGGAGTCGCGCCTCAACACGCAGGCCTCCGAAGGAAACGCCTTCAACGGAACGGCCTTCTTCGATATCTCGTTCCTGAAGGACTTCAAGTTCACGTTCAATGCGGGTGTCACGCTCGATGAAACCCGCTCGACGGTGATCAAGAACCCCTACTTCGGACAGTTCGCCAGCGAGGAAGGTCTGCTCTCGAAAGGCCACTCGCGCCAGCTGGAGTTCAACACGCAGCAGATTCTGAACTACACGAAGCAGATTGGCCAGCACAACGTCAATGTGATGGTCGGTCACGAATACTACAATGCCAATACCTATGCGCTCTCGGCCAGCAAAAGCCACATGCTCACCGAGGACAACGATGAGCTGGCAGGTGCCATCATCGACAAGCAGAGCGCATCGTCCTATCGCACGGAGTACAACAACGAGGGTTACTTCGCCCGCGTGATGTACGACTACGCAAGCAAATACTTCTTCTCGGCATCGTTCCGCCGCGACGCCTCGTCGCGCTTCCATCCCGACCACCGCTGGGGTAACTTCTGGTCGCTCGGCGGCGCATGGATCATCACGCGCGAGGACTTCATGGCCAACACCCAGAGCTGGCTCGACAACCTGAAGCTGAAGGCCTCGATCGGTTCGCAGGGTAACGACAACATCGGTAACTTCCGCTATACGAACACCTACACGATCGAGAACGCCAACGGTGAGGTTTCGACGGTATTCAACGCCAAGGGTGCCGAGAACATCACCTGGGAGACCAACACCAACTTCAACGCCGGTATCGAGTTCAGCCTGCTGCAGGGCATGATCTCCGGTGGTGTCGAGTACTTCCTCCGCAAAACCACCGACATGCTGCTCTCGTTCCCCGTACCGCCCTCGATGGGTTACTCGTCGTACTACGCCAACGTGGGTGACATGCACAACAGCGGTATTGAAATCGAACTCAACTACACCCCGATCCGCCGCGAAAAGCTGCAGTGGGACATCAACCTCAACATGACCCACCTGCGCAACCGCATCACGATGCTCCCGGCCGAGCGCCGCAACAAGGTGGTCGAGGGATACGAGGGTTACGTCAGCGGCACGACCTTCTACGGCGAGGGCCTGCCGATGTACACCTTCTACATGAAAAAATATGCAGGTGTTTCGGACGAGGGTAAGTCGATGTGGTACATGGACGAGACCGACTCGGAGGGCAACCTCACGGGGCGCCGTGTGACGACCACCGAGTTCGCCAAGGCTACCGACTACCTCTGCGGCGATCCTATTCCGGATCTCTACGGCGGTTTCGGCACCTCGCTGAACTTCTACGGCTTCGACCTGAGCGTGGCATTCACCTACCAGATCGGCGGTCTGGCCTATGACTCGGGATATGCGGCTGCCATGTACTCGCCCGCCAACAAATCGACGGGTATGAACTGGCACAAGGACATCCTGAACGCCTGGACCCCCGAGAACTCAACGTCGAACATTCCGCGTCTGCAATACGAGGACCAGAACCAGAACGCCCAGTCGGATCGTTTCCTGATGGACGCCAGCTACCTCAACCTGCAGAACATCAACTTCGGATATACGCTGCCCTCGAAGATCACCCAGAAGTTCGGTGTCGATCGGGTGCGTATCTACCTCGCCTGCGAGAACGTCTACTATTGGTCCAAGCGTCAAGGATTCGATCCCCGCTACTCCTATTCGGGAGCTACGTCTCAGGCAACCTATTCGCCGGTTCGTACGATTTCGGGCGGCATCAACATTCAGTTCTAACGCTTAAACCGGAAATTACGCAATGAAAAACATATTGAAAATATCGGCTGCGGCAGTTGCAATGACCTTACTGCTCAACAGCTGCATCAAAGAAGCCACACCCACGGATGTAGCTACGGAGGATCAGGTGACCCTCGAGACGCAGGTCCGCGGTATCCCGGCCGCCCTCGTACAGGCCGGTTCGACGGGCTATGCACAGCAGGGCGCTGCCTGGGACTTCTCGCTCCCGGCTATCCACATCGCTACGGAATCGATGACCGGTGACCTGGTCGTAACGGGCAACATCGGCTACGACTGGTTCGGACAGTGGGGCACGAACGACGCACTCGGTGCAGATTACGCCGTAGGAGCCCTCACCTGGGACAACTACTATACGTGGATCATGATGGCCAACAACGTGATCAACCTGATCGACGCATCGGATCTCTCGGCTCTCGATGCCACGGAGCGTTCCTACCTGGGCTTTGCCTACGCCTACCGGGCCATGTTCTACTTCGATCTGGTACGCCTGTACGAGTTCAAGGAGAATACGGTAACCAAGGCAGACAACCTGCTGGGACTCGGCGTGCCCATCGTCCTGCCCTCGACAACCGAAGCCGAGGCCAAGAACAACCCCCGCGCCAAGGTGGACGACATCTACGACACGATCATCTTCCCCGACCTTGACACGGCCGAGGAGCTGCTCTCGACCTTCACGCCTTCGGACAAGTACACCATCAGCCTGCCGCTCATCTACGGTATGAAGGCCCGTGCCTACCTGGAGCGCGGTACGGCAAAGAACGATGCTGAAGCCTACAAGAAGGCTGCCGAATATGCCCGCAAGGCCATCACCGCAAGCGCCTGCACGCCGCTGACGCAGGAGCAGTGGGAGGACCCGACCAACGGTTTCAACAACGCCAACTCGAACAACGCCTGGATCTGGGCTCTGGCCCTCCCGAGCGAGAGCGTTTCGAACCTCTTCTGCTACACGGTGCACATGAGCTGCGAGAACGACTGGGCTCCCTATCACGCAGGCCGCGGCATCAACCGCAACCTCTACAACAGCATCGACACGCGCGACTTCCGCCGCCACTCGTGGCTGGATCCGGACCGCAGCTCGTATGCCTACAAGAGCTGCCGCGAGGACAGCGAGACCTATTTCGCTCAGGGCCTTGCCGACTACGCCAACATCAAGTTCCGCCCGGCTCAGGGTAACTACAAGGACTACAAGGTGGGCGGAGCCGCTGACCACTGCTGCATGCGCGTCGAGGAGATGTACTTCATCGAGGCCGAGGCTACGGCACAGGGCGGAGACCTGCCGGGAGGCATCAAACTGCTCAACGAGTTCATGACCAACTACCGCATGATGAACGGCGCCGTATACGACTGCACGGCCAAGTCCTCGACGCTCGAGAGCTTCGTCAATGAGCTCATGCTTCAGAAGCGCATCGAGTTCTGGGGCGAGGGTATCGTCATGTACGACATGAAACGTCTGAACATGTCGAGCAAGCGCGGTTATGTAGGTACCAACGCACCGGCTTCGTATCGTCTGAACGTCGATGGACGCGCTCCCTACTGGAACATCGTCATCACGCGCGGCGAAACGCAGAACAACCCGATCATCGCCACCCAGAACAATCCCGATCCGTCGGGCCTCATCGAGCCGTGGAAGGGATAATGGACCGGAACATCGATTAAATAACATCTAAAACAGATTACTGTGAAGACATTCAAATATATCATTTGGGCATTGCTGGCGACCTTTGCACTCGCCGGATGCTCGGACGACCCGACCTACACGCCCGGATCCGAAGAGGACCCGGACAACTACGGCGTCTATTTCCCGACCCAGACCTCCCCGACGGAGGTCGAGGTCGATCCCTCGGAAAAGGCGGAAGTCACCTACAAGGTGCGCCGTACGAAGCTCACCGAGGCCATCACGGTCCCCGTCGTCATCACGACGAGCGAGGAGGGCATTTTTGAAATCGATCCGATCGTGTTCGGTCCCGGAGAATCGGAAACCGAGTTCAAGGTGACGTTCGACAAGGCTGCCGAGGGTACGACCTACACGTGCGACATCCGCATCGAGGATCCGCACTACATCTCGCTCTACGGTCCGAAGGACACCGGACTCTCGTTCTCGGTGATCCGCGCCGGATGGGAACTGGTGAAAAGCGAAGACGGCACGGCCACCAAGGGCAAATGGCGCGATGAGGTCATCAGCAACCTCTACTCGCTCAACACCTCCGGCTTCAACCCCTATCCGGAAATCGAAATGGAGATCTACCAGCGTACGGACATTCCGGGCTACTACCGCATGAAGGTATACGGCAAGGATCTGATTACGGCACTGGCCGGCGGCGCATCGGTAGCCTTCGAAGGTCGCGACGTCTATACGATCGTCGATGCACGCGATCCCCAGAAGGTCTACATTCCCTACCAGTCTACCGGTCTGACGCTCAACTCGTCCGACGGCGAAATCCGCATCGCATCGAACGTGGCCGAGAACTTCTCGATGGATGAGTCCACCGGCCAGTATGGCACGCTGGTAGACGGCGTCATCACCTTCCCCGTACAGAGCGTCATGCTCGAGTTCTCGAGCGCATCCGGCGCATTCTACTACGGCAACCGTGCGGGCATGCTCCGCATCCTGCTGCCGGGTGTCGTGGTTCCCGACTACACGGTAACGCTTTCGAAGAGCGAACCGGCCGACGGCATAGTTGAAGTCAGCGCCACGATGGCAGCCGACGTCCGTACGATGAAGTATGCGATCTTCGAGGGAGCCATGGACGATGGCCAGGCCAACCTGAAGGCTCAAGACATGGATGCCAACAAGGAGAATCCGGATACGTTCGACGGGGAGATCACCGAATCGAGCACCATCCGCATCGAGAATCTGAAGACGGGCAAATACACGCTTGTAGGATGTGTCTATGACGAGGAGGGTACGATGCGCACCTATGCCTTCGTCTCGTTCGGCTTCATCGCCAAGGGAGACGAGAAGCCGGTGATCCTCACCATGGGGCTCGAGGCTACGAACGAGTTTGCCGGCCAGGGCATCACGCCGGACAATTCGGCCAAGTTCTACGCCTACGGCGAAGAGATCGAATCGGTGACCTATGGACTGTTCCGCTCCGACAAGATCAAGGACGTGGACAAGAACGAACTGCTCAATTCGCTGGGCAAGGCTTTCACCAGCGAACAGATCGAGTCGCTCAACAACGGAGGTCTGAGCTTCATGCTCACGGGTCTGAACGGCAACAGTGAGTACACCCTGCTGCTGCGCGCCAACAACGGATACATCACCAAAATTCTAGAAGAGACCTACCGCACGACGGGTACGTTCAACCCGGGTCTGGAAACCTTCACATATGCCGACTTCCTGTCCGAAGACGAGCAGCCGACCTTCGAGGAGCTGATCTCCACGAAGTGGAACTACTACGCCATCGATGCCTCGCAGCAGCAGAACCTCGTCCGCCACAAGATCGGACAGGTGACGATGCGCGAGCATGAAGAAGCCTCGGCAGGACTGGGCATGAAGGCCGTAGGCATCACGGGCCTCTCGGGTATTAAGTTCGAGTCGGGCGGTGAGCTTGTCGGCATTTACATGCCCAACCAGAACTACTACAAAGGCTATGTTGGAGCTCTGGAACTGATGACAGACCAAACACTGACCACAGGTATCTACAACAACAAAGAGACGGTTCTGGGATTTGCTCCCGATGACCTTGCCGGTGTTTATTTCGGACAGTGCATGTTTATGGGCGCCGTTGCAGACGGATACCTCTACTGCGTTCCGTCACCGATCTTCCAACAGCAGCAGGGAATTAATTTCACCTTCTTCTTCACGGGTACGACGAGCACCATTGTTTCGCTGATGTATGACATGATGCTTGTGGACGAGAGTAAGGATATGGGAGGCATCCCGGGAGCTGCCGTACAGCGCGTGGCCGAGATCCGGCGGTCGCTGCTCGAAGGCTTCAAGCCGGGCAACTTCGTTGAACTGCCGCAGTTCAGCGGAACTCCGGGCCACCTCGAGACGATTCTGCCGGCCCTGCCCGTAAACCTCGCTTCGGATCCGATGCCGGCTTCGGCACCGTCGCTGAAGAAGGCCGAGGTGAAGACCTCCGTAGTCCGGGGTATCGCCCAGACTGCAGCTGCGGACAACGGTCTGGTCAAGACGGCGGTTCGCGCCAAGTAACGGACGCAAGCAAAAAAACGGAGGGAGAGACCGGCGTTTCGGCATAAAGCCGATCTCTCCCCTTCCTCCGAAAAAGATATGCCGACCATACAATGAAAACAAATATGCAGAACACCAAGAAATTTCTGATTCTCGCAACCTTGATGCTTGCAGCCTGCACCTCCGACCCGTTCCAGGAGTCGCCCGATGCAGTGGACCAGGCCGCAACGATTGCCGAGGCCAAAATATGCAACAGCTCCGAAAACGCATTCAAAGGCAAGCTGATTGCAAAATTCAACGACGAGGCGATCCCCGCACTCGAGCAGGCCGCAAGCCGCTATGCGGCAACCCGCTCGGCAATGACCCGCTCGGGTATCGAATCGCTGGACGAGATTCTCGCAGCCATCCACGTTACCTCGATCGAACGCGTTTTCCCCGTAGGCAAGAAGGAAGCGCGCACCCGTGAGGCAGGGCTCCACAAGTGGTATATCCTCGAGTTCGACAAGGAGCAGGATCTCGACGAAGCCGCACGCATGCTGGCCGGAGTAGCCGAGATTTCGAAGATCCAGTTCAGTCTGGAGCGCAAGAAAACATATGACGGCAAGGTCTATCCGTTCCAGGATGCCCCCCACGGTCAGACCCGTGGTATGGTGACGTCGGACTTCAACGACCCGAACCTCTTCTGGCAGTGGCACTACATCAACAATGCAGACCAGGCCATCGCAACCGAAGCCGTTGCAGGAGCCGATATCAATGTGGCCGATGCATGGAAACTCACGGGCGGCAACAATCAGGTCATCGTGGCTATCGTGGACGAGGGTGTGAAGTACACGCACCCCGACCTGGCGGCCAACATGTGGACCAACCCCGAGCCCAGCGAGGAGTACGGTTATCAGGACATCCACGGCTACAACTTTGCCGATGATGGCCCGATTACGTGGGACAAGCTGGAGAAACTGCCCAACGGTCAGATAGACGGCGACTCGAGCCATGGTACACACGTGGCCGGAACCGTCGCCGCCGTGAACAACAACGGTATCGGCGTAGCCGGCGTGGCCGGCGGTACGGGCAACGGCGACGGCGTACGCCTGATGTCGTGCCAGGTATTCTCGGGTGTGTCCAACCCGTCGGACGAGATTATCAGCCGGGCCATCAAGTATGCAGCCGACCACGGAGCATCGATTCTCCAGTGCTCGTACGGTACTTCGGCCAACTTCACCTCCGACCGTCAATACGAAGAGAACTCGCCGCTGGAGATCGAGGCACTTCGCTACTTCATGGCACAGAACAACTGTGCAGCCATGGACGGCGGTCTGGCCATCTACTCGGCCGGAAACGAGTCGAAGAATATCTCGAACTTCCCGGGCGGCTACAGCAAGTGCATCTCGGTAACGTCGATCGGCCCCGACTGCCTGCCGGCCTACTACACCTGCTACGGTCAGGGTTGCAACATTGCAGCTCCCGGCGGTGAGATCGTCGGCTTCTCGGGCGGCGAACGCGCCGGCGTACTTTCCACGACCTGCTCGGAACTGACCGGTTCGGACTATGGCTACATGCAGGGAACGTCGATGGCCTGCCCCCACATGTCGGGTGTTGCGGCGCTGGGTCTCTCCTACGCCTTGAGCAAGGGAAAGCACTACACGCGTGACGAGTTCATTTCGATGCTCCTGACGGCTGTAAACGAGATCGACTCGCGTTTCGAGGGTACCAAGTCCACGGGAGCCAAGATCACCCTGGAGGACTACCGCGGCAAGATGGGTACGGGTCTCACGGACGCCTACCAGCTGCTCATGCAGATCGAGGGTACGCCGTGCCTGAAGGTTTCGACCAACAAACTCGAGCTCATCACCCTGACCAAGCACTTTGGCGGCTCGGCCCAGGACCTGACCTATCTGGATGTCGAAATGTCGAAAGAGGACATGGACAAGCTCGGGATCACCTCGGCTCCGAAGATGTACAACGGCCAGCTGATGATCAAGTGCACGAAGCCGGGAGTCGCCCGCATCAAGGTGAGCGCCGTCGGTGGCGGCACGCGCCCGGGTTCGGAGACGATCATGGGAGGTATCGAGATCTCCAAGGAGTTCGCCATCATCGCCCGCGAAACGGGCGCCGAGAATGGCGGTTGGTTATAACAAACTATAGCGCATAAACGATCAATGAAAAAGTATATTTATCACCTGCTCGCAGCCACGCTGCTCGTATTCTTTGTCGGATGCTCGGAAGACGACGGTCCGACGGTCGCCCCGAGCGTTGTGGGCGAATGGCACCTGACCACCTGGAACGGAGAGACGCCGACCGATTTCGATATCTACATGGAGCTGAAATCGGACGGAACGTTCAACCTCTTCCAGAAGTACCAGACGTCGGCATTCGTCTGCTTCACCGGTAACTACAGCGCAACGGAGAACCTGCTCACGGGCCGTTACAACGACGGTGTAAACTGGGGGTCGAACTACACCTACGAGGTGAACGGCGACAAACTGACGACCACCAGCGAAACCTCGACCGCCGAGGTGAGCGTCTACACGAAGACCACCATTCCGGACGAGGTTCGGAATGCTCCGGTAGTCCGGTCCGAGGCAACTCCGGCCGACTTCGGACGCTTCCTCTAATCGCGGAGGAGCGGAACAACGAAGAGGGCAGACCCGACGACGGTCTGCCCTCTTTCCGTCCAGGGCGGAGACGACAGGCCGCACAGCACGCCGCCGCATGGAAGTTCAGACATACAGCATCTCCTCCCCTCGATCGGTCCTGAACGGTCCGACGAACAACCTCTGACCGGGCAACTGGCAATAAGTCAATATCGCGTCGTTCTGGAGGAGATACGGAACGCAAAACGGCCGCGAATCCACCCCACCCTGCCCGACCGGCATCCAAACAAAAGCGGGCCGGCAGGAAGTGCCGGCCCGCTTCAGATGTCAAAATCGGAATCAGAACATGTAATCCCAGGCCGGAAGCTGTTCCGGACGGCTGTCTGCCGCCTTCCGGGAACGCTCGTCCAAATAGCGGCGGTTGATCACGATCCGGAACATGTACTCGTCGAACCACGCATCGGTGAAGGTCATGTATCCCTTGTGGCCGGCATCGGGGCCCCAACTGTTCTCGAACTGCCACTTGAGCGGTACGTCGTTCTCGTCGGTATCTACGGCGATGAGGGCCATGGCATGTGCCGAACCGCTCTGCCGCGTCAGAATCCGGGCCTTCTTGTCCATGTCGAGGCGTACGCCGAAGAGCGAAGCGTAGTCGAACATCCCAGGATCGCAGACCCCCGAAGCCGAATCATACTGCTTGACGTCGCACGAAGCATACATCGCCTCACCGGCCTTGATCGAGGCGATGGCCGCCCGTTTGATCACGTCGTTCGGCAGGTTGAGATAGACCCAGTTGATACCCTCGACCGTATTGCGGTAGTTGCTGATCTCGTAGACCTTGTAGTACTCGCGCGTCGGGTCGTTCATGATCATCACATAGGAGCGGGGATCGTAATCGTCCGGGATGCAGCTGCGGTAGAACTCGAGCGGCGTGGTGCGCAGCGTGCGGACCTCGCCCGAGGTGGTCTCGTAACGCCACTCGAACTCCGTCGGCGGTTCACCGAGGCAGAGCGCCAGCACGCGGTAGACCTCCTTCAGAATCCCGCGCTTGGCCTCGGCCAGCCGGTCGGCTCCGACTCCCCGGGCCGCCAAATCGCGCAGCTCGCAGCCACCGCGGCGCAACAGTTCCTTGAGCACCGTGCGCATCTGCGACGTGTTGTTCGAATGGGCCGTCTCGGGCATGACCTCGCGGGGAACCACGCCGTACTTCCCGGCCACGTTGTAGAAGAGGTTCCACACACCGCCGTCATCCACAGGCGACTTGAAGAAGAACTCCACGTCGCGGTCGGTCATCGGCCGGTCCGCCGTCGCAAGGACATTCTCCAGGAAAAGGTTGCTCTTCTCGAAGAGGTCCCAGAAATAGCAGAAGTTGTGCGAGAAGTCGAAATCGGCCACACCGAGACGTTCGATCACCGCGGGTCGCAGCACATTCATCGAGGTGAACATCCAGCAACGCCCCGACTGTTTCTGGTCGGTGATGCCCTTCACCGCTACGCGGTATTTGAAATAGTGGTCCGTACGGCCCTGCAGTGCGCGGTTCAGGGCCAGCTTCTTGAGGTTCGCCTCGTTGGTGAGGATGTTCTGCAGCGCGATGGTCTGCGGGTCCCTGACAAACGAACGGCGGATCTCGTTCAGGTCGTTTTCCGTCAGCTCCTGGGCCGACACGGCGAGTGCTGCCGAAGCGAGCACCGCCGAAAGCAGGATTTTCTTCATGGCTTGCGTCCGGTTATTCGGGTTATTGTCCAAAGATACGAAACTTGGGGGATTTACACACGCCGCAGGGACAAAAAAGCGCACTTTTCACCAACGACATGCGGCAACTTAAGAAAATAATTATTACTTTTGTCTCCGCAATCGGGAGAGATGCAGGAGTGGTTGAACTGGCCCGCCTGGAAAGCGAGTAAACCCCAAAAGGGTTTCAGGGGTTCGAATCCCCTTCTCTCCGCCAGATGGTAAGGATGTTACGATGAGTAACATCCTTATTTTGTTTTGGTCACACGTCTAACCGTATAGCTGTTTGCCCATTCATCACCCCTCTTTCCTGGTCTATGTTGATAGACGACAGTACAGTCCGACCGAAAGCATTGCCAGGATGATGGAATAAACCAAGTCGATGGTAGCGGAAACAAACTACCGACAAAGACAGCATGCTGCAGAACCTCACAGATAAGACTCTGCAGTATGCTGTTTTTTTGCAAAAGATCTTTTTCAAGGGCTACATACCACACGGCTGCCGGTAAACTACAGTTTCTCCGGGAAAGAGTTTATTTTGCCCCGCGCGGTTCTGCACGATGTGCGCTACTCTTCGAACTCGTTGAGCAGATCATCGCAGGCTTTAGCGTGGCGACGATATTGCCACAATGTAATAATGACCGCAATGAGTGTGTATGCAATACCGATTGCGATGATTAGGTTGCGGTTGGCCGAGTTATCGATGCGGGCGAGAAGTTCGATGAAGATATATGAGATCATCGCAATGCAGGGAATGATACTGACGGCCAAGGCACGGCGGTAAAAGCGACGATAGGAGGTTATAGCGTAAGTGACTGTACGCGTATCGCCATCAAGCAGATGGTCCATGCCCAATTTGCGGTTGATCCAGATTGTGGCAACGAGATCGATCAACGTCCACAGCGATACCAACACACCGAACAGCAGCGGCCAGTGGGTAGTGATACAGATAATCCAAATTGTGGGCAAGGTCAATACATCGAGTATCATGCGATTCCGAATCCCCTTGCTCACGGCTTGTGCCGGACGAAGACGTGCTGCTTTGAAAAAACGTTCGTTCAAACGCTCCTGTTGCTTCATCTGTGCTTTGAGCGCGTTGTAATCGGCTCTCAGTGCTTCAAGTTCTTGTCCTGGGTTGCGTTCCATATTCATACTTTCTTTTTAGGCGTTAGTCTTTTTTGAGTCGCTCCTTGATGCGCACCAACTTGAAGGAGACATTCTTGACCGAGATACCTAGGATTGCGCCTATCTCCTCATAACTCAGGCCTTCGAGCCACAACAAGATGACGCTTCGATCGACAAGTCCCAACTTATTGATTCGCTGATAGAGCTGTTTGATCTGCATTCGTTTTTCGAGGTCGCTGTCAGAGGATTCCGGCTTCCTCGTTTCCGTATGTTTTGTCTTCTCGCGTTTACGCTTGTTGCTGAAGTTGATACAGTAGTTCAGCGCCACGCGGTAGATCCATGTTTTTATATCACTACGACCCTCAAACCCGTCGTATCCCTGCCATAGCCGTAGAAGAATCTCCTGATGCAAGTCGTCCACATCATCGGCATCACGGGAAAACATATAGCAGACAGCATATATGGTCTGTTCATGCTCCTTGACCAGTTTGGAGAATCGTTGTTCTTTTGTGTTCATCTTCACTTCGTTTACCTATTAGACAGACAACAGCCCGAAAAACTATACGACAAATGCGATTTTTTTGAAAAAAGTCTATTGCCGTCCGAGATCAAGGCCGAGGTCGCATTTATAAAAATACGGAAAATATGATAAATCCATAGCGTTTCTTGACAGCCCGAATCAGTGTGCCCAAGCCAGCCGTAACCTCTCTCCACAACAGAAACGAGGATGCGGACCGGCTGTTGGCCGGCCCGCATTTTTTCATCCTGACTTCCTCCGGGCACTGCAACTGCTGCGGGCCGCAACGGCAGAGAACCGGCAGTCCTCCCGAAATCCGATCCGGAAAATCACCCCGTTCGTCGATACAATCGCCCCGCTGGTCTATTTCAATTGGACGTGCACGCGGGAGTGGGTAGCTTTGCGTCAAAACCGAACGAAATGAAACGCAAACTGCTCATCGGATTCATCGCCCTGCTGGGCTGGCAGATGGCCGCAGCGCAGGATACCACGAAGGTCTGGACACTCCGCGAATGCCTCGACCATGCATTGGAAAACAACATCGAGCTGCGACAGAGCCGCAACGAGATGCTCTCGGGAGTCGAAGACACGAAGGAGGCCCGTGCGGCACTCTTCCCCTCGCTGACCGCATCGACCTCACAGGGATATACGAACTACCCTTCGTCCCAGGCCACCGACCGCAACAACTACACGGGCACCTACGGCATCGAGGCCGGCATGACACTCTACAACGGCGGAAAACTCCGCACGGCGGTCAAGCGGCAGGAGGTGCAGAACCGCATCGACGAACTCTCGGTCGAGGAGACCGCCAACGACATCCGCATCGCGATCGTCGAAGCCTACATGCAGTGCCTCTATGCCATGGAGTCGGTCACGGTGAACCGCAGTACGGCCGAAGCATCGAAGGCCCAGCGCGACCGCGCCGAGCAGATGTGGCATGCCGGGTCGATCAGCAAGGTCGATTTCGCCCAGTTCGAGAGCCAGTATGCAAGCGACCGCTACCAGGTCGTCGTTGCCCTCACGTCGCTCGACAACTACAAGCTCCGGCTCAAGCAGTTGCTCGAGCTCGACATCACGGACCGGATCGAGCTGGTGGCCCCTACGGTCGGGGAGCAGGAGTTCCTCGCACAGCTTCCGGAGAAGACCGAGATCTACGAGACGGCACTCGGGGCCATGCCGGAGATCGCACGCGGCGAACTTTCGGTCGAGGCGGCCGAGCTGGAGATCCGCGAGGCGAAGTCGGGATTCCTGCCATCGCTCTCGCTCACGGCCGGGATCGGAACCGGCCACATGTCGGGCGGCAGCTACGAAAGCGGCTCGCAGATCTGGAATCGCTTCAACGAGAACGTGGGGCTGACGCTGAGCATCCCGATTTTCTCGAACCGCAAGAACCGCACGGCGGTGAACAAGGCCCGGCTGGCCGCCGAGAACAGCCGCCTCACGTGGCTCGATCTGAAGAAGACGCTGCTCGAGGAGGTCGAAGGAGCCTATCTCGATGCCGTATCGGCACAGTCGCAGTATGTCGCCGCTGCCGAGAAGGAGCGCTACGCACAACAGAGTTACGAACTCACGAGCGAGCAGTTCGCCGTGGGCATGAAAAACACCGTCGAGGTGCTCACGGCCCAGAACGAACTGACGGCGGCCCGTCAGGAGGTGCTGCAGGCCAAATACATGGCCCTGCTGAACATCGAACTGCTGAACATCTATCAGGGTCGCGACACGGAAGCCAATTATTAAAAAACGCAATAATAGACGATGAAACGGAAAAAGGTGCTTATCACGGCGGTGGCCGCCGTGGTGGTGGTCGGCGGGGCGTGGCTGCTGCTGCGCACGCCGAAGCAGGACGGGATCACGCTCGAGACGGCCGCGACGAGCCGCATCACGATCCGGAATTCGGTCATGGCCACCGGTACGGTGGAGCCGGTCACGGAGGTAGATGTCGGTACGCAGGTGTCGGGCATCATCGACAAGCTCTACGTGGACTACAACGACGTGGTACACGCCGGACAGTTGATCGCCGAGATGGACAAGGTGACGCTCCAGGCCGAACTGGAGCAGTCGGAGGCCGAACTGGCCAGCTGCAAGACCGAATACGAATACCAGACCAAGAACTACGCGCGAACCCGGACCCTCCATGAAAAGGAGCTGCTCAGCGACGCCGAATACGACGAAGCCTTCTACCAGTACGAAAAGTCGCGCAACGCCTACGAACAGGCCCAGGCGGCCATCGTCAAGGTGAGACGGAATCTGGACTATGCGACCATCACCTCGCCCATCGACGGCGTGGTCATCAGCCGGGCCGTGGAGGAGGGCCAGACCGTGGCGGCCAGCTTCGAGACCCCGACGCTCTTCACCATCGCGCAGGACCTGACGCAGATGCAGGTCGTGGCCGATGTGGACGAGGCCGACATCGGCGAAGTCCGGGACGGGCAGCGCGTGGAGTTCACGGTCGATGCCTACCCCGACGACACGTTCGAGGGCACCGTACAGCAGGTACGCCTCGAGGCGACGACCGAATCGAGCGTCGTGACCTACGAAGTGGTGATCTCGGCCTACAACCCCGACCTGAAGCTCAAACCGGGGCTGACGGCCAATGTCACGATCTACACGCTCGAGAAGGAGAACGCACTGGCCGTGCCGACCAAGGCACTCCGCTTCGTCCCCGATGCCGGGCTGCTGGCCGAACTGGGTGTGACCGTAGCCGCCGAAGGCGGTTCGGAACCGGGCAAGCGCGAACTCTGGGTGAAGAACGGCGACACGCTGACCCCGCGTTATGTCACCACGGGTGCGGCAAGCGGCGAACTGACCGAGATCATCGACGGACTTGCGGACGGCGAGCAGGTCGTCGCTGAGCTGACGGCGGCAGCGGCCGCCCCCGCAGCGGCAACGGCCGAACGCAGCCCCTTCATGCCCTCGCCCCCGGGAGGCGACAAGAAAAAGAAATAGCCGCAGCAAAGGCCCCGGGCCGACAGCCCGAAGGGGACTGCGGGAACAGCCACACACTAAAAAAACAGAGGAATCATGAACAAAGAGGTCATCAGGCTGGATGAGATCCGGCGGGATTTTCGGGTCGGCGACGAGACGGTACACGCCCTGCGCGGCGTTTCGTTCACGATCCGCGAAGGAGAGTTCGTCACCATCATGGGAACCTCCGGATCGGGGAAATCGACCCTGCTGAACACACTCGGCTGCCTCGATACACCGACCTCGGGCGAATACTACCTCGACGGCGTGGCCGTCCGCACGATGGACAAGAACCAGCGGGCGACGCTGCGCAACCGCAAGATCGGATTCGTCTTTCAGAACTACAACCTGTTGCCCAAGACCACGGCGATCGAGAATGTCGAACTGCCGCTCATGTACAACTCCTCCTGCACGGCATCGGAACGTTACCGCCGGGCCGTGGAGGCACTTCGCGCCGTCGGTCTGGGCGACAGGTTACTTCACAAGAGCAACCAGATGTCGGGAGGACAGATGCAGCGCGTGGCCATTGCCCGCGCCCTGGTGAACGACCCGGCGGTGATCCTGGCCGACGAGGCGACGGGAAACCTTGACACCCGCACGAGTTTCGAGGTGCTGGTGCTCTTCCAACAACTCCACGCCGCGGGGCGCACGATCATCTTCGTGACCCACAATCCGGAGATCGCACGCTACAGCAGCCGCAACATCACGCTCCGCGACGGGCGCATCACGGACGACGTCCGTAACGACCACATTCTGAGCGCAGCCGAGGCACTTGCCCGGCTGCCCAAAACCGACGATTGATCCATGAACTTCGCGAATCTTTTCAAAATTGCCGTCAAGGCACTGAGCAACAACAAGCTGCGCGGATTCCTGACGATGCTCGGCATCATCATCGGCGTGGCGTCGGTCATCACGATGCTCGCCATCGGGCAAGGCTCGAAACGGAGCATCCAGGCCGAAATCAGCGAGATGGGATCGAACATGATCATGATCCGCCCGGGCGGCGACATGCAGGGCGGCGTCCGCCTCGACGCCGACGACATGGAGTCGCTCAAGCTGCAGGATCTGGAGGACATCAGCAACGAGACGCGCTACGTGAACCACGTCTCGCCGATGGTGAACAGTTCGGGACAGGCCATCTACGGGGCCAACAACACCCCGACGACGATCTATGGCGTAAACACCGACTATCTGGAGATCCGGCGCTACAAGGTGGCCGAAGGAGACACCTTCTCCGAACAGGACATACGCACCGCCGCGAAGGTCTGTCTCATCGGCCAAACGGTTGCCGACGAGCTCTTCACCGACGGGAGCTCTCCCGTCGGGAAGGTGATCCGCTTCGGCACGATTCCCTTCCGCATCGTGGGGCTGCTCGAAAGCAAGGGCTACAACAGCATGGGCATGGACCAGGACGACCTGATCATCGCCCCCTACACCACGGTGCAGAAGCGTATCCTGGCCATCACCCACCTGCAGGAGATTGTCTGTTCGGCGCTGACCGAAGGCTATACCGACCGGGCGATCGACGAGATCACGGAGATCCTGCGCACGAACCACCGCCTGAAGGAAAGCGACGAGGACGACTTCTCGATCCGCTCGCAGCAGGAGCTCTCGTCGATGATGACTTCGACGACCGACATGATGACGGTGCTGCTGGCCGCCGTGGCGGGCATCTCGCTGCTCGTGGGCGGCATCGGCATCATGAACATCATGTACGTGTCGGTCACCGAGCGCACCCGCGAGATCGGACTGCGCATGTCAATCGGCGCCAAGGGGCGCGACATTCTGGCACAGTTCCTCATCGAGTCGATCCTCATCAGCGTGACGGGCGGACTGATCGGCGTGTTGCTGGGTATCGGCGCGGCCCTCGTCGTCAATCACGTCGCCGCCTTCCCGATCTACATCCAGCCGTGGAGCGTCTTCCTCTCGTTCGCGGTCTGCACCCTCACGGGCGTCTTCTTCGGATGGTATCCCGCACAGAAGGCCGCCATGCTCGATCCGATCGAGGCGATCCGTTATGAATAGTCGCAACAATTACGTAACTTTGCGGTAAGATGAACATCCTGCAATCGAAATATACGGGGTATCTGGTCCACATCACGGCATGGGCCGTGATCCTGGGCATCCCGCTCTTCGTCACGGCACCCAACCGCCCGCTGATGCAGGGCCCGGAGTACGTGCGCTTCCTGCTGGTGACCCTCTCGTTCATGGTGGTCTTCTACACGAACTATTTCCGGCTCATCGAACGGCATCTCTTCACGCGCCATCCGGGCCGGTTCCTGGGCTGCAACCTCTTGCTGGTCGCCGCCGTGATCGCCCTGCTGCACCTGTTCTTCCGTTACATCCTGCCCCCGCCCGACCTGATCGATATGCACAGGCCGGAACTCCCGTGGCAGCATGCCGTGCGTTTCTTCGCCGGGAACGCCATCCTCTACCTGCTTGTCGTAGCCGTAAGCGTGGCCATCCGGATGACGGGAAGCTGGTACAAAGCCGAAACGGCCAGGCAGCGACTCGAGCACAGCCATACCGAAGCCGAACTGCAGAATCTCAAGAGCCAGTTGAACCCGCATTTTCTGTTCAATACGCTCAACAACATCTACTCACTCATACAGATCGACACCTCGCGAGCCCAGCAGGCGGTCCACGACCTGAGCCGGATGCTTCGTTACGTGCTCTACGACAGCAGCCACCCGGCCGTGCCCCTGAGCGCCGAGATCGACTTCCTGCGCGACTACATCGAACTGATGCGCATCCGCCTGCCGCGCCACGTCCGGCTCTTTGTCTCGCTGCCCGACGAGCCGTCGCAGACACCCGTGGCGCCGCTGCTGTTCATCTCGCTCGTGGAAAACGCCTTCAAACACGGCGTGAGCAATGAAAAGCCGTCGTACATCACCATCGACATCCACGAGATCGGCGACCAGCTGGTCTGCAAGATCAAGAACAGCTACTTCCCGAAGGCCGAATCGGACCGCAGCGGCTCGGGAATCGGACTTCAGAACCTGGCCAAACGGCTCCGGATGATCTATCCGGAACGCCATACCTTCGAATACGGACTCTCGGGCGAGGCCGACTATCAGGCCCTGCTGTGCATCAAACTTAAGGAAAAATGAACAGAAAGTTGCGCTGTGACGTCATCGACGACGAACCGCTGGCCGTGGAACTGATGGAGTCCTACGTCCGGCGGACGCCGTTTCTGCAGCTCGAAGGCTCGTTCGGAAGCGGGACGGCAGCCTTCGAAGCGCTGCACGAACATCCGGTGGATCTGCTCTACTGCGACATCCAGATGCCCGAACTGAACGGCATGGACCTCACGCGGATGCTGCCGCCGGCTACCCGCGTGATCTTCACGACGGCCTTCGACCGCTATGCCGTCGAGGGGTTCCGGGTCAATGCCCTGGACTACCTGCTCAAGCCGATCAGCTACGCCGATTTCCTGGCCGCCTCCCAAAAGGCTCTCGCATGGTTCGAGATGCAGGATCGGGCCCAGGCGGCCGCAACGGCACCGCAGCCGGCACCCGCAGCCGCGCCGAGGAGCATCTTCGTCCGGACCGAGTACCGCCTGCGGCAGATCGACTTCGACCGGATCCTCTACATCGAGGGGCTCAAGGACTACGTGAAGATCCACACCGACGAGGAGCCGCACCCCGTCCTTTCGCTCACCAGCCTCAAGACACTCGAGGAGCAACTCCCCGCCGACCGCTTCATCCGCGTCCACCGCTCGTACATCGTCCAGCCGTCGAAGATCCGCACGATCGAACGCAACCGCATCGTCTTCGGCAAGGAGTACATCCCGATTTCGGAGGGATACCGCCAGGCCTTCTTCGATTTCCTGGCCGCCCATTCGCTGCTCCAGTAGCGACGGGTCAGCGCCCCGTGACCCGCATGTAGCGAGCCAGCGAGGTGCGGTAGGCGGCGCAGGCCGACGTCATCTCGTCGCGGCTGCGCGCATAGAGCGTCTCGGCATCGAGCAACTCGGTCAGCGAGGAGGTCCCCGCCGCATAGAAATCCCGGTTCTGCCGCAGGTTCTCGGTGGATGAGGTCACCGAGCGTCGGGCCAGCGCAATCTGAGCATAGGCCTCCTGCACCTCGCACCAGGCACGCTCGATCTCCACGGCCAGCATCTCGCGGGCCTGCAGGCGGTCGTTCTCGGCCCGCTGCTCCTCGAGGCGCGCCCGCTTCAGGGCATGGGCGCCGCCCCACCAGTCGGAGATGGGAACCGACACCTGGGCGAAGACCATCCCGTCGTCCACATCCTTGTCCATCAGATTGTAGTAGAGATACCCGGCACCGATCCCGACGGTCGGGAGCCGCTTGCCGCGCTCCATGCGGGTCCGGTAGCGCTGCGCCTCGACGTTCTTCTCAGCAAGCAGGTACTCGGCCCGGTTGTCGAGCGCCTCCTCCACCGGAACGTAATACGGCGCCGGATCCCCCGGCTCACCGTATTCGGCGGCCTCGATGTCGAACGTCTTCCAGTCGGCCCCGACATGCTGAGCCAGAAGCATCCGCACCACCTTGAGCCCGTTTTCGGCCGTCAGCCGCTTTGAGGCCACCTCCTGTTGCCGCAATTCGACACGCAGCAGGTCGTTCGAGGTCACGATACCGGCCCGCACCGAGAGTTCCACCTGGCGGCGGATCTCCCCGAGCTGCCGATCGACGGCATCGAGCGTCGCCAGATTCTCACGGATCGAGACGATCTGCCAGAAGTAGGCGTCGGTCTGCTCGCGGACCTCGGCCTCGGTCTTGCGCAACTGAAGGCGCCCGACCTCCTCGCCCAGCCGGGCCAGCTTGTTGCCATTGACGATCTTCAATCCCGCAAACAGAGGCTGCACGGCCGTCACGCTGCCCATGACGCCGCGCTTGACAAGCGACAGCGGCATGCTGATCGCCCCCATCTGGGGCAGAGAGAGGGCGAAATCGGCCTGCACGAGTCCGTGCTGGGCCTGGAACACGCCCCCGGAAGCCGCTATCTGCGGGAAATAGGAGGTGAAGGCCTCCCGGCGGGTCTGGAGGGCCTGTTCGAGTTCGAGCCGCGACGAGGCGAGCGTGCGGTTATGCTCAATGGCCGCGGCACGGCATTCATCGAGGCTGAGGGTCTGGGCGGTCGCGGGAAGGATACCCAGCAGAGCGCCGCAGAGCCACAGGCATGCAATCTGTTTTTGCGTCTTCATCACTTGTAGATTTTGGAGTAGAGAACCGGCAGGATCGTGACCACGAGCACAAGCGACCCGATACCGCCGGCAAAAATCGTGACGCCGACCGGAGCCCAGAAGGTGCTTCCGCCGAGGATCATCGGCACGACGCCCACGGCCGTCGTGGCCGTCGTCAGGAAGATCGGGACCATGCGCCGCTTGCCTGCGTCGTAGGCGGCCAGGCGCGCCGACCAGAGGCAGTACTTGCGCTTCTCCTCGGCGTGCTGGTACATCAGGATCACGTTGCGGACGATCATACCCAGCAGGGTGATGAAGCCCAGCACGGAGGTCAGGCCGATCGTGAAGTCCGAAAGCCACAGTCCCACCATCGCACCGAACAGGCACAGGCTCATCGAGAGCATCACGACGATCGATATGCCGAACTTGCGGAAGTTGATGAGCACGAAGAAGAAGATGATGACCAGCGAGATACCGAGCCCGCTGAAGATCGGAGGCAGGGTCTCCATGTCGAATTCGTACTCGCCACCGATCTCGGACGTCACCCCTTCGGGGAGCACCACCTCGTTGCGGAGGATGTCGTCGATGCGCGAAAGCATCTGCAGGGCATTGGTCCCGCGCTTGAGGTCGGCCGACACCGACAGGCAGCGCACGCCGTTGCGGTGGACGATCCGGCTCTCGCTCCAGGCCGGCGTGACGCGGGCGATCTGGCGCAGGGGAACACTCACCGAAGGCACGGGCGAGGCGATCTGCGTGTCCTGCACGTCATCGAGCTGCCGCTGGCCGTTGCGTTCGTCGTAGCGGAGCACTACAGGCAGGCGGTAGTCGCCCTCCCAGAGGCTGCCCACCTGAACATCGCCGGCAGCGAGCGCCAGGCAGGCGGCCGTCGTCGTCCGCGTGATTCCCAGCTGCGAGGCGGCAACCGGATCAAGCTCCACCTCGACGATGGCGCGCGGATCCTCATAATCGGAGTGCACCCACTGCAGTTCGGGCATCTGCCGCATGCGCGCCATCAGTTGGTCGGCGGCCGCACGCATCGAGTCGATCTCCTCGCCGTAGAAACGGAACTCGAGCGACGGGACATTCTGGTAGTCGAGCTGCTTGAACTTCACGTAGGCGTCGGGGAAGCGGTCGGCCCACGAATCGGCATAGTCGTCGAGAATCGCCTCCGTATCCTCGATCGAGGTCGTATTGACGATGAACTGCGCGTAGTTCGGACCTCCCATCTGGGGAGCGTAGCTCATCTGGAACCGGGGCGAGGAGCACCCCACGAACGAGGTGACGGAGCGCACCCGGCTGTCGGCATGCAGCAGCGAATAGACCGAATCGGCCACGGCCCCGGTACGGCCGAGCGGAGCGTCAGGGCGCAGGTAGATCTCCACGGCAAACTGGTCGCGGTCGGCAAAGGGCATCATCCGCAGGTCGAGTCCGGGGACAAGCAGCAGCGACACGACCACCGACAGGAGACCGAGCGAAATGGTGAGCCACCCGTGCCGGAAGGTCCAGGCCAGCACCCGGTTGTAAGCGTTCTGCACCCGGTCGGTGAGCGACCGCCGGTCGGCACGGTGTTCGGGAGCCTTGCGGATGATCAGCACCTCGAGGAACGGGATGACCAGCACGGCCAGCAGCAGCGACACCATGAGGTTGATGGTGATCGTCCACGGGAAGAAGGTGATGAAGTCGCCGATCATGCCTGTCAGCGTGAAGAGCAGCGGGAAGAAGATCATGCAGATGCAGACCGTGGCCAGCAGCAGCGAGGGAAAGAACTCGCGGGCGCTTTCGATGGCGGCATACCACCGCGAATGGCCGCGTCCAAGGTAGTCGAGATAGCCGTCGATCACCACGATCGAATTATCGACGATCATGCCGAGAACGACGATCAGCGCCGCAAGCGTCACCGTATTGAGCGGAATGCCGCAGGCATACATCAGCCCGATGGAGATGAACGTCGAGATCGGGATGGTGATCGCGGCAACCACGGCCGAGCGCCACGGAAAGAGGACCATCATGACGGCGATGATGATCGCCATGGCCACGAAGAGATCGCGCAGAAACGACGTCACGGAGTCGCCGACGACCTTCGCCTGGTCGGCAATGCGCTGCACCTGCACGTCGTCGGGGAGTACCTCGTCGGAGAAACGGGCCAGCACCTCATCGACCTCGCGGCCGTATTCGACGATGTTGAATCCCGGGCGCATCTCCATCGAGAGCATGACACAACGGTGGCCGTTGTTGCGGATGTAACTCTGCGAATCGTCGTATTCGCGCACCACGCGGGCCACGTCGCCGACACGCAGCACGTTCCCCGCCGGATCGCTCCAGATGATCTGGTCGGCGATCTCTCGCTCGCTGGCGAACGTTGGTGCGACGTGGATGGGAGTCACCGTGGAGGTGTTGTCTATCGTGCCGCCCGTGGGCGTCAGCCCCTGTGCAGCCAGGGCCGCAACCAGCGTATGCTCGCCGATTCCGTAGGCCGCGAGGCGCTCGGGATCGACATGGATCGAGATCTGCTCGGACTGCACGCCGTAGGGGCGGATGTTCGACACGGACTCGATGCGCCGGAGCCGGTCGCTCAGGTCGTCCAGGTACTCCTTGAGCTCGCGGTAGCTGCGCTCGTCGGATTCGAGCGTGATGAGCAGGGCCGAGGTGTCGCCGAAATCGTCATTGGCCACCAGGGCCACGACCCCCGACGGGAGCTGCGCCTTGAACGAGGCCAGGCCGTGTTTGATCTTCGACCATACCTCGTCCTTGTTGCTGACGTGGTCCTCCAGTTCGACCAGGACGTAGCACATGCCGTTCATCGAGGTCGAAGTGGTCTTGGCCCGCTTGACCTCCTCGTAGGTCATCAGGAACTGCTCGAGGGGACGGGCCAGCTGCTCCTCGACCTCCTCACTCGTCGCCCCGGGATAGACCCCCACGACGACACCCTGACGGATCGTGAACTCGGGAAACTCCTGCTTGGGAATATGGATCAGTCCGAAGACTCCGAACAGGAACAGGCACCCGACGATCAGGAAGGTGATACGGAAGTTCCGCATCGCCCATGCGATGATGTTGTTCGAACTTCTCATTGCCAGACGACTTTACTGCCCGCACCGATCTTCTGCACACCTTCGGTCACGATCCGGTCGCCGTCCGCAACCCCGCTCGCGACTGTCACGCCGCTCGCAACGAAGCGACCGACCGTCACCGGCGTACGGACCACCGAATCGCCGACAACCTTCCAGACGAACCGTTGTCCGTCGCCGCTCTGCCGCACGGCACTCACCGGGAGCACGATCTCCGACGCCGCCTTCGCAGCGGTCACCGTGACCCGGCAGACCATGCCGGGGAGCAGCTCCCCGTCGGGATTGCAGACCGCAGCACGCACGTCGTAGGTATGCGCCACGGGATCGGCCTCGATCCCCTTCTCGGGAGCCCCGGCCTCGAAGGTCCGGTCGCCGAGTGCCGCCACGCTGAAACGGATCCGGCTACCGGAGCCGATGCGGGCGATCTCCTGCTCGGGAACGGCAAAGCGCACCTCCGGGTTCGCGGCATCGAGCAGCGTCAGCACGGCCGCACCGGGCAGCACGGTCTCACCGACCTCCCCGGGCCGCTTGCCGACGACCCCGTCGAACGGAGCCAACAGCCGGCAATCATCAAGATTCTTACGTGCCAGTTCGCAGGCCGACTCGGCCTGCCGCAGTCGGGTGCGGATCTCGATCCACTTGATCTCGGGAAGGCTCTGCGCGTCATGGAGCTGCTCCATGCGGGCATAGGCATCCTGCGCCTGCTCGAGTGCAGCCCGGGCCGCCTCGTAGGTCTGGCGGGCCGACGCGGGATCGAGTTCGGCCAGCAGATCGCCCTTGCGAACCCGGCGTCCCTCGTCCGTATGAACGGCGGCAAGGGTCCCGCCGAGCGGGAAACTCAAAGCTACGGAGCGTCGGGCCGCCACGGTCCCGACATAGACGGCGGACACCGCATCATCGGAAGGTTCCGCCACGATCGTTCCCACGCGCAGGGGTTCGACCGTCCGCAGCGGCTGCCGCGAGGAGCAGGCTGTCGCAAAAAGCAGCACTGCCAGAAAGGTCACTCTTTTCATCTTCATCGTGTTTTCGGATGCAAAATTGCCGCTTTGCGTCCGACCGGAACAGCCCTCGACGTCGGAGTGATTCGTCAAAAGGTTCGAATTTGAACCTATGGAAGAAACAGAGTGCGCAACATTGGCTATATTTGGAGCAAACAAGCAAAAAAAATGAACGAAAAGGAGATTCAAAGCTTTTCATTATCCAGATTGCTCGAATACCACGAGCTGCGCCCCGGAGACCTGTACTACGACGGTTGCCTGATCGCATCGCGCGTGGACTCACACTGCGACATCCGCAGCGATCTGTTCCGCTACCCGATCCGCATCAATGCCCTCGCCCTCGTATTCTGTTCAAAAGGTTCGATCACACTCACCTCGAACCTCACGCACCGGCAACTGAGCGAACACACGCTCTACATCCACTTTCCGGGATCGATCCTTCAGGTCGATCCGATCGAGGGTGTCGAACTCTATGCGGTCATCTGCGAGGAGGAGTTCATCCGACGGATCAACGTCGATCTGAAGCTCCTGTCTCGTCTGTTCCTGCGGCTGGAACGCCAGCCACTGCTCCAACTCGATGACGAACAGTGGCAGGAGATCATGCGCTCGTTCGACGAAATTTCCCACGAACGCGACCTCTACCGGGACGATGCCTATTCGATCGAGATCCTGCGCTCGGCGATCCGCATGCTCATCTACAAGGTAAGCCGGATTATCGACCGCTACTCGGAATGTCCCCACACGGAGCAGGACGTCCACTCCCCGCGCAACCGGCAGGAGGAGTATTTCCAACGCTTCATGAACGTGCTGACACAGCACTACACGCAAGAACGTTCGGTAGGGTTCTACGCTTCGCAACTCAACCTGACTCCGAAGTATCTCTCGACGCTCATCCGGCAGACGACCGGGCGCACGGCCTCCGAGTGGATCGACGACTACGTGATCCTCGAGGCGAAAAACCTGCTCAAATACTCGACGATGAGCATACAGGAGATCTCCTATTCGCTGAACTTCCCCAACCAGTCGTTCTTCGGCAAATATTTCAAGACCCACACGGGGCAGACCCCTTCAGAATACCGCATGAGCCGGTAGACCGGCTCCGAAAGGGAGCGGTCCACCGGCTCTCCGGAGGGATACTCAAAGCGCGAATTTTACACCCACGAAATAGGTCCTCGGCAGCGAAGGTCCGTAGATGTAGGCCGAGTCCTTCGCCTGACCGTAATCGAGGTCGCGCTGGAAGCTGTCGAAAAGATTCTTCACGCCGGCATTCAGTTCGAGGCGCAGCTGGGCCGTAAGTCGGAACGAATAGGCCAGACGGAAGCCCATATCCCAAAAGGCGGGAGTCAGCGTCTCGGCATCGCGCTCGATGACCCCGGCATTGTGCTGTACGAGCATGCGGCCCGTGAAAGTACCGAACAGCGTGGCGGTCAGGTCGCGCAGCGGGTACCAGTCGGCCGTCAGGTAGCCGTAGTGGTCGGGCGAGCGAAACATGCGGCGCTGCGGCGCCACGTCGTCCGACCAGCGGAAGGGCTCGTCGTAGCGGCTGCGCTGGAAGGTGTAGCCGGCCTGCAGTTCGAAACGTCCGGGAATGCCGGCCTTGAACTCCGCACCGATGCCGGCAACGGTGGCCCCCGAGGCGTTGCGCCGCTCCTTGATGACGTTGCCCTGGCTGTCCTCACCGACCTTCTCGAGCGTGAAGACGTCGTCGAGCATCGTGTAGAATCCCTCGATGAGCAGGTTGGTCTGCACGCGGCCGAAGGTGCGGTAGAGATCGACCGAGGCGCTCAGGCTGTGGGAGTACTCGGGCCGCAGGTCGGGCGAGAGCCGGATGAGGACCATCTTGTTGTCGAGCGCGTCGATGTGCAGATCCTCGTTATAGGCCTGCGGGGCCCGGAAGCCGCTCGAGTAGCTTAGCCGGAGCCCGACCTGCGGGATCGGACTGTAGCGCACGTTGGCGCGCGGCGAGAAGACCACGCGACGCATCAGGTTGTGCTTGTCCAGGCGTCCGCCGATCAGGAAATTGACCTTCTCGCTCTTCCACTCGTTCTGGAAGAAGAATCCCGTGGTGTGGGTCGTCTGGCGCAGGTCGCGGCCGAACCCGAGGTATTCGTCGTGCAGCGTGTTGTAGTTGTACTCGATGCCGGCCGTGAGGTCCGACGGGAGGAAGAGCAGCCGCTCGAAGGCATAGGTATACTGCGCCCCGGCCACAACTGTCATGTCGTTGGTCCCGCCGTAGGCCGTCGGGTTCTGCTCGGTCCCGAAGTAGCTGTCGCGGTCGATGTGCTGCGCCGACAGGTAGATGCCCAGGCGGTGGCGGTCGTCGGGTGCGAACCAGTCGAACTTCAGGCCGCCGCCGTCGATCTTGTGGTCCAGCTGCTCGGCGATGTCGGCCATGTGGGGCGGCTGGTTGAAGGCATTTCCGCCGCGCCGGAACTCGTGGATGTGGTGGTACTCGGCTGTCAGCCGCGTGTAGGCCGAGGTCTTGTAGTAGGCCCGGAACCCGGCGGTCTCGGAGTTGAGCTTCGGGATGTCCGAGAAACCGTCGTCGTTGCGGTCGTAGGAGTCGCGCGAGCGCACCATGCCGAAAAGATAGATACCCGTGCGGTAGTCGTCCGAGACGAACGAACCGTTGAGCGAGGTGTTGAAGTCGGCCGAGCCCCCCTCGAGGATGTTCGTGGTGTTGCCCAGCGCCACGGAGTTGCGCAGCGGCTCGCGGGTGATGATGTTCACCACGCCGCCGATGGCGCTCGACCCGAAGAGGGCCGAACCGCCGCCGCGGATCACCTCCACGCGCTCGATCATCGACGCGGGGAAGAGTTCGAGCCCGTACATGCCGGCCAGCGAACTGAAGATCGGCCGGCTGTCGAGCAGCACCTGCGAGTACTGTCCGTCGAGGCCGTTGATGCGCAGCTGGGTCGTTCCGCAGTTGCCGCAGTTGTTCTCGACACGCAGTCCGGACTGGAAGTTCATCGACTCGGCGAGGTTGCACGAGGCCGTATTCTCGAAGAGCTTCTGCGAGGCGACCGAGACAATCGTCGGCGAGAAGCGTTTGTTGGTCTCGGTACGGCTGGCCGATACAACCACCTCATCGACGGCAAGAGCCGCCTCGTGGAGTTCGAAATTGACCTCGATCGTGCGGTCGGCACGGAGCTCGACCTCCCGCTCGGCCGGGGCGTAGCCGACGGCCGAAGCGACGAGGGTGAAGCGGCCCGTGGGGAGGTTCTTCAGGAAGAAATGTCCCGTGGCGTCGGTGGCGGCGCCGATCGTGGTACCCTTCAGGGCCAGTGTGGCATAGGCGACGTGCTCGCCGGTGCGGGCATCGACGACATGGCCCGTGATGTTGGCGTCGGAATGTTTTCCCGAGGTGGTCTCGTCGGACGATTCAACGGCATGGCCGTCGTGTGCCGCAACGGGAAACATTGCGGCAAGGAGGAGCGCACAAAGCACTCCGCGAAAAAGTTTTTTCATCGGATTGGGTTCGTGTTACTGAATGACTGAAACGTCGCCCTTCCGCGGACCGGGTCGGCGGAGGGATGTGCAGTCCTTGCGGACGCAGGGTCGATTCAGCACACGGGAGGCGCCCGCAGCGAGCAGGTGCGGATGGCCGGCCGGAGACATCCGACCGGACGCATCATACGGAACACGTAGCGCACGCCAAGCAGCCGCGCCGCGAACGAGAGGGCCACGGCAGCGACCATCACCAGCAGCGAAAGATGGGCGATGAGCTGGAACTGCTGGGGCGTATGGTTCAGGGGTGCGGAACCGTTGGCGGCACCGGAGAAGGGGTGCGAGTGGACGATGACGAAGCCATCGACATGGTGGGCATGCGGGAAGAGCGTGACGGAGCCCCAATACCCGGCAAAGAGTATCAGCAGCAGCGCAGCGCATGTTTTCCGGCAGTATCCCTGCATCCCGTTCAGTCTGGTGATGCGGCAAAGATAGGAAAAAGTTCCGGAATATCCGTACAACAGGTCCATCTTCGAAAACAGGGGGACCGGACTTCGGTCCGATCCCCCTCGAGAATCAATCCTCCGCACATCGGATCGATGTCCTCATCAGAAAGACATTGTACGGGACCCATTCCGACATCGTATAGTACAGCTCGTCGGACCCGGCCGAAGCAGGATGAATGTAGGAGCCGTACAACCGAGGATAGTCGGCGCCGGAGACCAGAATCCGCTCCTCCGACCACTCCTCGTTGATGCGAGCCGCCGAACGATAACAAATGGCGTACTTCTCCTGATCGAAGTAGAGAACGATCCACCGTCGGTACTTCTCGAGCCACATGACCGAGAGCTCCCCCACCGTACCGTTCAGGACCACCGTAGCCTCCCGTTCATCACCCTGTACCCAACGCCGGGTCGTGCCGTTCCAATATTCATAGGCCGAACGATCCAGGATGTCACCGTACCGGAACCGGGCCAGGTATGCACTCCGGGACCGGCCGATATGCGTTCCCATCATGTAACAGTAGGGATCCCCCTCCCGGGTTGCGTAACCGACCATCCCGAAATTCGAGTTTTCGTCGAATTCAATACGGTCGCGGCAGCTCTCCCACGTCGCCCCGTCGTCAAGGGATCGATAGATGGAGGAGTAGTTCAACGGATCGGAATCGGTCCCGACCTGCCAGTACATGTAATGGACATATTGCACCCCATCCAACGCAATGGCCGCAGTGGGGATCGAGGTGAAGAGCCTGTAGTTCTCCCGGGGGATGATCTCCCGGGCTCTTCCGGCATTGTTCGGATCGGCAGCCATTCCGCTGAACGTCAGACCGTCGGACAGGTCCGAATCTTCGGAATAGGCAAGAACATTCGATCTCCAGTCTCCGGCCGGGCCCGGACCGCCTCCGGCAACCGGGACGAAATCGGGGCCATACGAATCTCCGAAGAAAAGGCCGTATCTCCCGGGAGCGATCTCCCAGATGATACCCAGATCCGTACCGCCGAGCCCCCAGCGCACGTCCGTCTGATTGGGATTCGGCAGGTGCCGCTCCTCCTCGAGACTCCGACCCGTAACCCGGGCGACCATCCCCTGGTCGATCAGACAGATATCCCGGGAATAGGACGCATACAAAGTGAGCGGTCCGGTTACGGGCTGATCGAAATCGAAAGGAGCCGTGCAGGCCGGATCGACATGCCATCCGCCGAATGTGCATCCGGCCGGAGAGGCGGGAATCCATTCGGGTTCCGGCATGCGTTCCCCTCTTACCACCTGCATCTCTCGGCTCTCCCCGGGATCACGGTTGTCCTTGAGCGTTACGGCAACGGCTTCGGCCCAACGCGCATAAAGCGTGATATCCGCATCGATCGCATAACCGAAACGATAGGGTTCGCCATCCTCCGTCTCCCAACAGACAAAAAGATAACCCTCCTTGGTCGGACTGATATCCGGAGCACCGAACGGCCCGTACACAACCCGCGACGGAATCTCGGGCACGCCTCCGCAGCAGTCGAAACGGACGGTATATCCGCTGCGCTCAACCTCCTGGGACTTTTGCCCACATGCGGTTCCCATCGGGCCAAGCATCAAAACCAAACAAGCCCAAGCCACCAAGCGTCTCGAGGTCTTTACAGTTTTGCAGATTCGATCCATTTGCCCAACTTCAGGTATTTTTCATAACGTTCCATATACAGGCGATGGTTCCCGAGGTTCGGTTCGTACCGCTTGCCGACTCCGGAGCCCATGGCGCACTGCGCCGCATGGATGTCCGGATACAGTCCGGCCGCCACGGCAGCGAACATCGCGGCACCCAGCGCACAGGCCTGATCGGTACGCGACACGTCAATCGGCATGTTCAGCACATCGGACAGGACCTGCATGACAAAAGGCGACTTCTGAGAGATTCCGCCGATTGCAATGATCGCATCGACCCGGATACCCTCTTCCACGAACCGATCGACGATCGCCTTGGAACCGAACGCCGTTGCCTCGACCAGGGATCGAAAGATCATCGGAGCCGAACTGCCCATCGTCAGATTGCAGATCGCACCCCGAAGGTGCTGATCGGCATCCGGCGTACGCCGGCCGTTCATCCAGTCAAGAGCCAATACGGACGCGTCCTCAACCGGAATAGCCTCGGCCGCCCTGCTCAGACATTCGATCACCCGGTCGCCAATCACTCCAAGCTCGTCCGGACAAAGCTCACAGACCGGCCACAGCAAAAGGTCCTTGAACCAGGCATACAGGTCGCCGAACGCCGATTGTCCGGCTTCGAACCCCACCAGTCCCGGCACCACGGACCCGTTCACCTGCCCGCATATGCCACGGACCGGGGCAGGGGACAACTCGTCGGGAGGACATACCAGGATATCGCAGGTAGAGGTACCCATGATCCGGGTCAGGACATGGGGCTGGATACAGGCTCCGACAGCCCCGGCATGGGCATCGATCATGCCTACACCCACCACCGTACCTTCCGCCAGCCCCAGTCGCCCGGCGTATTCGGGCGAAATCACGCCGACCGGGCGGTCGGCCGTAAAGGTTTCACCCCGGAAACGGTCGCGCCACCCCTTCAGCAACGGGTCAAGTGCAGCCAGGAAGGATTCGGAGGGCAGCCCGTTCCAGGACTCATGCCACATGGCCTTGTGTCCGGCCGCGCAACGGTTCCGCAACACCTTCTCGGGACACGTCTGGCCAGTAAGCAACGCACCCATCCAGTCCGAATGTTCAATCCAGGCATAGGCGGCACTCCTCACCCGGGAATTGCTCCGCAGCACATGCAGGACCTTCGCCCAGGCCCACTCCGCCGAATAGATTCCTCCGGAATAGGCCGTGAAATCGACATCCCACCGATGGGCCAGCGCGTTGATCTGCTCCGCTTCGTCCTTGGCTGTATGGTCTTTCCACAAAATGAACATCGCATCCGGATCGTCTGCAAATCCGGGACACAGCGCCAACGGCACTCCCGCCCGGTCGGTAAGCACCGGAGTGCTCCCGGTCGTATCGAACGAAATGGCCCGGACCTTTCTGAACTCATCCGCCCCCACCCGGTCCAAAAGATCCCGCATGGCAGACTCGAAGGATTCGACATAGTCCAGAGGATGCTGCCTGTAGCGGTCGGAAAGGGGATCGCAATACAGCCCCTGCTTCCATCGGGGATAGGAGGCTACGGAAACGGCCGCCACATCCCCCGAAGCGGCATCTACGAGCAGCGCCCGACAGGAGTCGGTGCCGAAATCGACGCCGACCACATAGTTTTCAATTCTTTTCGGGATCATATTTCCGACAGATTACGAGTGCGTAGAAAACAACAACGGAGAATGCCAAGGCCGGAACCCAATAGGCCAAAGCGATGCTTCCGGCCTGGTCCGACACGATTCCCTGAATTTGCGTCAAAACGGCTGCGCCGGCAATGGCCATGACCATGCCCGAGCCCCCGAGCTTGGTGTCTTCGCCCAGACCCCGGATCCCGATTCCATAGATCGTGGGAAACATGAGCGACATGCATCCGGATATGCCCATCAAGGCATAAACGCCCCAGGCTCCGGTCCCGTAGACCGCTCCCAGGCAGCAGGCAATGGCGATGACACCCACCCCGGCAAGCAGGTTTCGGGGCCGGATGTACTTCATCAGGAACGTGCATACGAAACGGGCACAGACAAACAGAATCAGAGACAGGATATAGTAGGTCGCTCCGGCCTGTTCGGCGGTCCGGGGAAGCAGGGCATCCAGCCCCACGCTCTCGGCTAGGGAGTAAAACCCTCCGGCAACGGGTTCGACATGCCGCAGGGCATCGGTGATCTGGGCCGAGGTCGCCCCATCACCCAAAGCGGCAACAATCCGGTCGAAATGCAGCGCATGCATGGCATAACGGATCACGAACGACCAGGTCGCAATCTGGGCTCCCATGTAGAAGAATTGAGCGACGACGCCCCAGACATAGTTCCGATTGTGCAGCAATCGGCGCACGGACCCCTTGAAATCGATCGTCTTGTTCTCCTCCTTCAGATCCGGCATCCGGGTCAGATAGATGGCGGCCAGAATACAGACCATCACCAAACCCAGAACCACATAGGTCATCGTCACGGCATTGAGCTCCTCACCCTGAATGCGCGCCAACTCCTCGGCAGGCAGAGCCATACGCTCCGCCGCCGACATCGAGTTGAGTTGGGAAAGGACGAAAACCTGGGAAAGCACCACCCCGGCGATCGCGCCAAACGGATTGAACGACTGGGCAAAATTCAGCCGCCGCGTCGCCGTGGCCTCAGATCCGATGGCGCAGACGTACGAGTTGGTCGAGGTCTCCAGGATGGAGAGTCCGGCAAATAGGACAAATATCGCAATCAGGAAGGTCAGGAACCCGACCCCGATACTCCATCCGCAAACCAGCATCGCCGGATAGAACAGGAAAGAGCCCAGGGCATAAAGTCCCAACCCCAGCATGACTCCGGCCTTGTAGGAATAGCGTTTGATGAACAGTGCTCCGGGGATGGCGAAACATCCATAGCCGAGCAGATAGCACACGACTTGGATCCATGCCGTTTTCGAGTCCGAGAGGCTCATGATCCGCTTGAAGGCCGCCAACATCGTATCCGTCATGTTGTTGGGGACCGCCCAGGCAAAAAAGAGAACCGTAAGCAGCGTGAACGGCCAGACAATTCCCTTCGGAATAATCGACTCCTTTTTCATGGCATGCGGTATTAGCGGAACATGGTCGATATTCGGTTCAGATCAACACCGAAGATAGCCCGGACAATGGCCCCGATCGAGGCTTCGTCACCCTGAAAATGCATCGTATACTGCTCGTGCGCAAGGCTTTGTCCCGGGGCAAGGGCGGCTCCGGGCGAGGAGGTCTCGATCTCGTAGAACGGGCCCATCACCGTGCCGTCATCCGTCGGGCCGTCGTTATAGGCGTTGATCACATCGCCTCCATACGGGTTGTCCTGAGGTCCCCACTGGCCATTGACGTAATCGACCTCCCCGTCGGGCAATGCATACTTCACAACCGTAAGCACCCCCTTCTCGGAGTCGTAGCTTCCGCAGATATCCCGGGCGCTCCCGTCCGGAAGGCCAAGTTTCGAACGCCATAACCCGTCGATCTTGAAATAGATCATTCCCTCTTCGACGATCAGGCGGTCGGCCGGAATCTTTCCGAAGTATTCGTCATTGACAATCCGCCCGGCAAAATCCCGGTTATAGGGGATGAAGACGGTCGTTGTCGGAGTCGGATTGAACATGCCGAGCAGCCAGACGGAGGGCATTCCGGAATCGCGCGTCCAGGATTCGTCTCCCCGGTTCGTGATCACGTTGTTGGTCCGGTAGGCCACGAACTTCACATCCCCAGGGATCTCCGTTCCGAGGGTCTGCTCAGCGCCGTCCCGATCCACCAGCTCGATCGTCCGCTCCACCCCGATCCGGAAGACCCGGTCCGATGCCGACCTGAGGGCAAATTCCCGGGTAAAGCAGACACTCGATCCGCTCTGCGAACGGATGTCGTAGGTATCGGTATCGATGGCTGTAGGGACCTTCCAGTTGGCGTAAACCTGCTCATCCCCCTTTTTGAAATAGAACGAATTCGGACCACCCTCGGGACCGATCCAGAATCGTTCCTCACCCCCGACCGGATTGAACTGGGGATTCAGTTCTCCCTTCTCGATGAATTTGTAATTGATCCAGCCGTAACTGTCGCCGGTATCCCCGGCAGCCGAGGAGGTCATGACCCGGCCCTGGTAGGCCGGGATCACCAATACGCGGGAGGCTCCGTCTTCGCTGGTCAGTTCGAGCGTTTCGATGCCCCGTTCGGCAAAAAACGCGCGGTCATATGCATAAGTTCCCATAGCCGTCTTTTTTGACCCCCCGGAGCAGGCCGCCGAAAAGATCGCCGCCGACACGAGGAGTCCCAGATTCATTTTTCCGTACAACATAAGATTCTCGTTCTGTTATTTATAAATCGGTCCATAGTTCCGGCAGGCACGATAATCCGCCCCTTCAGGATCGGAGCCGAAGGCACCCCATGCCGAAGGCCGGAATACCGAATCCGCATCCACGTTGTGCATGCAGACGGGAATACGCAACATGGAGGCGAGCGTGATCATGTCGGCACCGACATGCCCGTAGCTGATGGCACCGTGGTTGGCGCCCCAGTTGTTCATCACGGAATAGACACTCGTGAAGGCCTCCTTACCCGTCAGACGGGGAGCAAAGAAGGTCGAGGGCCAGGTACGGTCGGTCCGCTTGTTGATCACATCGAAGATCCGGGGATCGACATCGACCGCCCACCCTTCGGCAATCTGCAATACGGGCCCCAGACCCTTGACCAGATTGATCCGACACATCGTGACGGGCATCTCGCCCCGGGTAAGGAACTGCGACGAGAAGCCGCCGCCCCGCATGTACTCGCGCCCTGCAGGATACCAAGTAGTCGCATCTAGACAGGCCTCGACATCGGCATCGGTTATCTCCCAGTGGCGTTTCATGACCGGCGACCCGTCGGCTGCCGACATCCGTCCCGTCGCATCGAGCGTGCAGGAACCGGAATTGATCAGGTGGATGATTCCCTGGGCGGCCTTACCCTCAAGCGAAAAACCGGAAACCCGCTTCACGGCCTCCGGGCTCCAGTAGGTCCGCACATCGGCAAACAGCTGCGCACGGTTGGTCAGCAGGTGCAGCAGGAGCATCGTTACGCCGTTCAGCGTATCGTTCTCCGTTGCGAAGGGAATGGCCTCACGAATCCCGTTCCAGTCGAACGAGGTGTTGAGCATCGCCTCCGAGAAGTCGCCGTCCGGACGGAAATCGGTCCACTGACGCTGTCCCTGAAATCCTCCGACAATGGCATTGTGGCCCATGGACTCCTCTTCGAATCCCATCTCGGCAAGTTTCGGATTGCCCTGCATCAGGTCCCGGAAAATCAGGGTCATCTTGACCACGTAGGCCCAAATGTCGTCCTTCTGGCTGCGGGCATATTGCAAATGTTCGGGATTGCAATCCATGCCTTCCCGGCTCATACAATACTTGCGCACCCAGTCCATCGCACGATCGAACTCGTCCTTATCGTAGATCCCCAATTCGATACGGCGCTCGATCTCCGAGCAATCGACAAACTCGTTGCGCATACCCAGATACTCCTGGAAGAAATCGGGATTCGGAGTCGATCCGGCAATACCCATCGACACCGAGCCGATCGACAAATACGATTTGCCCCTCATCTGCATGACGGCAACGGCCGCACGGCCGAAACGCAGCAGCTTCTCACGCACATCGTCGGGAATCGACCCGTCGGTAAGATCCTGCACGTCGCGGCCGTAAATACCGAATGCCGGAAGTCCCTTCTGGTTGTGCCCGGCCAATGCCGAAGCCAAATAGACGGCTCCGGGGCGCTCCGTTCCGTTGAACCCCCAGATGGCCTTGGGCATCAACGGATCCATATCGATCGTTTCACATCCATAACACCAGCACGGAGTCACCGACAGAACGGCTCCGACATTCATCGCCGCAAATTTCTCGGCAGCCATGGCCGCCTCCTTTACGCCTCCGATCGTCGTGTCGGCAATGACGCATTCGACCGGAGTACCGTCGGCATAGTGCAGATTGTCGGCATACAACTGCGCCACACGGCGGGCCATGCCCATGGTCATCTCTTCAAGCGATTCGCGGATGCCGCCCCGACGTCCATCAATGATCGGGCGGATGCCAATTTTAGGATAATCAGCAGTTTTCATAAGATCTGTAGTTTTATACGATTGTTTAATGGTTGTTCATAGGTTTCAAATGCAGCGCCGCTCCTCCGTCCGGAGCCAGCGGCAATTCAATCCGGTCCGACCTGCGGACAATCCGCCGGATTCTTTGCAGGTTCCCGGGGGCGGCATCGGAAGCATCGAGATAGATATCGGCAAGATAATCCACCCCCTCGTCCAGAAAATCCAGCGGAAGCGTCAGGTCACGGCGCTCCCCGTTGTTGAGCGATCCGACCCACCAGTCACCCTCCTTACGGCGGGCGACGGTCACATAGCGGTTGAACACCGCGTGCGGCACACGGATCTCATCCCAAGTAGCGGGAACCTCGAGAATGAACTCGAATCCCGGAGCCCCTTCATAAGCCGCAGGGGTATCGCACAGCATAGTCAGATGGTTCTCCAGCACCACATACATGGCCAGCATGTGGCAGCGGGTCACCGGAACCCGGGGATTGATATACCGGGGGCGGAATTCAGACCGACGCTCCGAGCGGAAGCCGCCTAAATGATAATCGGTCGCCCCCGCCAGCATACGGGTAAAGGGGATCGACACGTCGTGGTCGGCAGTGACCGCATCGGACCATTTGCACACCTCGTAATTCATCGTCCCTTCCCGGGTGAATTCGTTGGGATAGGTCCGGACCAGGCCGGAAGGCTTGCTCGAACCGTGAAACTGCACGAACAGTTTATGGCGCGCCGCCGCCTGCAGGAACTCCTCCTGAATGCGGATCATCTCCTGATCGTCCCGATCCATGAAGTCGATCATCAACCCCCGAACGCCCCATTTCTCGTAAAGAACGAAGGCCTCCTCGAGTTTGGGATAAAGGGCCCGCCAATGTACCCACAGATGCAGCCCGACCCCCTTTTCCCGCGCATAGGCCACGATCCGCGGCATCTCCAGACAAGGGATCGGCCGGGTCGGATCCGCATGGGGGCCGGCATTCCCGAAATTGAAGTTGTCGTCGTAATACCACGGGGTCTCGGCATATCCGTAGATCCCATGGAGGTCTATGCCGTGCCGGGCGGCAAAATCGATGTAATACTTGTTGGTTTCAAAATTATTCCCCGGAGAAAACAGCGTATCGGGAACGACATTTCCGTTCCACCAGGTAAAGGTCGTCCGGCACGGTTTGATCCACGAAGTGTCGGCAATGGCACAAGGATCGTTGAGATCGGTCAGAATCGTACTCCTGAGCAACACCTCCATCGAGGCCCCCATAGACAGGACCCTCCATGGAGTGCGGTGCGGCAGCGAATCGGCAACCACCTTGATCCGCTCCTGTCCCAACTTCGGGGAGAGACGGGCCTCGAACCCTTCGGCTCCCCGCATGAGATACATCCCGGCATAATCACGAACCCCGGCCTCCAGGATCGACACATACAGGCGTCCCGGATAACGGAACGTGGCAGGCAGTTCGATCAACCGGGCCGAATCAACCTGATCCAGGCCGACCTGGACATAGGGCCCTTCGTGCGTATTCACATATCCGGGCAGATACATGACCAACGCCTCGGGATCGCCGGAAAGGTTGAATTGCGTCCGCTCCTCATACATGACATAGCGCTGCCACATCTCCTGCTGCGGGAAAAGGAACCGGAAGGCCACCCCGTCATTGAACGCCCTCACCTCCAGATCGATCCTGCGGGCAAACGGTCCCGACTCCGACAACGGAATCCGGGCGGCATTGCAAAAGGCTCTCGCCTCCCGCACCTTGCCGACAACCAACCGGTACGTTTCGTCGATCCGCTTTCGTTCGATACGTCCCAATTCGAGTCCATCTCCCCAGACTCCGCTGTCGAAGACAAAACCCAGACGGGACGGAGAGACGACCCGGAAGCCATTGCACCACACTTCGTAGCGGATCTCCTCGGACGAATACAATAGGACGAACCGGTTTTTCCCGTCGGGAGACCGGACCTCAACCGTTCTTTCCGCACCGGAACCATTCAGACAAACGGTCAAGAACGCCCATACACACAACCAACGCTTCATCTTTTTTCTTCCTTCTTCGATTCCAACCAGCCTTACACAAGACGGGGCTCAAGTCCCGGGGCCCCGGATATGAAAATCCGGGACCCGTGACAAGAAAACCACCATTCAATGTACCGTATTCGCTCAATCGCCCGAGGTCGGAGTCGTCCAGCCGGGGCTCTGCACAAGATACTGGGGACGTTTATCGATCTCCACCTGATCAACGGGGAAGAAGTAGTGTTTCGGAGCCTCGAAAACCCGCTCCTCGATCTGGACTCGCTTATAATATGCAGGATCCTGCATATGGGTTCCCTCCATGATGTTCATGGAGTGCACGGGCTGGTTCTCGGTATGCTCCGCATCCTTCCAGCGCCGGACATCGAAGAAACGATGAACCTCGAAAGCCAGCTCGATCCGACGCTCGTGCTTGATGCGCTCCCGCATCTGCTCCGGCGACAGTCCGGTCGGAAGATCGGGCAGGCCGGCTCTGTTGCGAATCTCGTTCACCGCATTGTACACTTCCGAGGTAGGCCCGCCATACTCGTTCAGCGCCTCTGCATAATTCAGATAGATTTCGCCCAAACGGATATAAACCCACTGCTGAACCGGGTACGACTGGAAGGGGATAACGGTCGGATAGATCAGCTTTTTCATCAGATATCCGGTCTTGCAATAATCGGATCCGGCGTTATTCTTGCCATCCACGCCCGTATACCAGAACTCGAGCGTATGGGGTTCGGTCCAGTTGCTTGCACGGGATGTAAGCCAGATGGCTCCTGCAAAATTGATCGAAGCATAAAAACGCGGCTCCCGATTGACATACATGTTGCTGACACCCTTCTGCCAGCGGTTTTCGTATTCCGTATCGGTGAATCCCTCCTCGACATATCCGGACTCCGGATTGATAATGGGGGTCAGCCCGTTATCCGTGTAACCGGTAATCGGGGTAGAGCCGTCCGCCATCTCATAGGCATCGACCATCTCCTGAGTGGGGTTGATGATCGAGAAACAACCGAAGGAGATCGGATTGCAGCAGTTCTCCCAGTGATCATAGGTCCCGATATTCTTCGCCCAAAGAATCTCTTCATTCCAGTTCTGGTTGAAGATGTTCTGATAGTTCGTAACCGGATCCGAATCCCGCTCATAGAGCCTTACATAACCGCTTGCCGCAGCCTCGTCGAGACAAAGTCGGGCCGCTTTGGCCGCCTCGTTCCACTTCTCGGGATCATAGGTCTGGGAGATGAGAGGGGTTCCGTCCACATCCCGGAAGGAGGCCATGTCCGTATTCCCGTTGTAAAGGGGCGATGCGATATAAAGCAGCACGCGAGAACGCAGGCCCAACGCAGCCATCGAGGTGGCACGGCCCAAATCGCCGTCAGAGGTCACCTTGTCCACATACGGACGATCCTTCAGCAGCTCATAAGCCCGCATGCAGTCCTCGGCAATGAATTTTGCACACTGATCGGCCGGGGAGCGCCGGATCGAAAGCATGTCCTCGCTCGGATCGAGCGAATGGTCCAGCAGCGGAATAGGCCCATAGGCACGGAACGCCAGGAAATGGAACCAGGCCCGAAGGAAATAGGCTTCTCCCTTCCAATGGTTTTTCTCCGTGTCGCTGGTCGGACAGCGGTCCACGTTCTCAAGGAACTGATTTACCTTGCGAATTGCCATGTAGGATTCCGGCCAGACCTGTGTATCCTTGATATTGGAAGGATTCCAGCCTCCGTTGTTGATCTGGTGCGAATAGGCTCCGCCAAAGGCAATCTCCATTTCATCGCAACCTCCTGTATAAGGGTTCCGCCAGGCACCACCGCTATCCGCCATGTTGGCTTCGGTAGGAGTCCATGAATAAATATGAGTCAGAAAATTCCGGGTATAGATTCGGTTGTTGAACACATCGTCGAGCGTCAGCACCTCATCGGGAGTCATATCCAGAAAATCCGAGCAGGAGGCCAACGATGTACCCAATGCGAAAACCAATAAATATTTACAGATACATTTCATCGCTTCAAAAGTAATTTAGATTAGAAAGTAGCCTGAATTCCCAAAGTGAGGGCACGTTGCGTAGGATAGCCTCCGGTACCGTAATCCGACTCCGGATCGATAACCTTCAGGTCGTCGAAACACAACAGGTTGTTTCCATTGACAAAGACTCGCAGCCCGCCCAGGCCCATTTTGGCATAGATCCGTTTCGGGAAGTTATAACCGATCTCAGCAGTCTTCAATTTGATGTATGAAGCGTCACGCTGGTAAAGCGTACTTGCCTGATAGTTGTTCGAGGAGGTTCCGTTGTGAACGACCGGGTATTTGGCTCGAGCATTGCGTTCGCTGTCCCCGCCCGGAATGAAGCGGTTGTCAAAATACTCATGAACGACGTTGTAGCCGGGATAATCCAACTGGAACGGCCACATGCCTTCACTGTCGAAGAACGTGGACGTATTCCCCGCTCCCGTAAAGTTCACCGTCAGATCAAAGCCCTTATAGGCAATCGTGCCGCCGAAACCGAACATGACCTCCGGAGTGCGGGCATAACCGATCGGCACCTTGTCGTAGGCATTGATCACTCCGTCTTCGTTGATATCCTTATACTTCACATCACCGACCGTATAAGAGCCAAGCTCCTGCTTGGGCGAACTGTCAATCTCCTCCTGGCTCTGGAACAGGCCCAAGGCCACGTAACCAAACGGCTGTCCTACACGGGTCCCCCGGGTATTCTGGTACGACCAAAGCGCCTCTGCCGTGTCATCTTCAATGATCTTGTTGCGGGCAAAGGTAACGTTCCCCCGCAGCGCAAAATAGAGTCCATAGCTGGTCGTATGCGACACCTCGATCATGCCATCGAAACCCTGGTTCTTGACAATTCCCAGGTTGGCCCACGGCGTATTGCCCCAGGGAGCTCCCATAATGTCCGGTATCTGAGCCCGTTTCAGGAGGATATTGTCCCGATATTCGTAAAAATAGTCTGCCTGCAAACGGATGGCCCCGTTGAACATCTCAAGGTCCAGACCCACGTCCGTCTTGTGTGAGACCTCCCACGTGGCATTCGGAGCGCCCATCATAGCCTCGGCCATACCGGGCTGATTCACCTGGCCCGACCCGAAGGGGTAGCCGTTGGCGTTCTTATCGACCGTCGAAAGATAGAAGAAGCGATCAGCCCCGACGTTATCGTTTCCGGCAAGGCCATACGATCCACGGATCTTCAGATGGTTGATGAAATCGATATTCCAGAACTTCTCTCCGGTCAGCACCCAGCCGGCCGAAACAGCCGGGAAAAAGCCGTAACGCTTGCCGGGAGCAAAATTCTCCGATCCGGTATATCCGAAGTTGAACTCCACCAGATAACGATGGTCGAAATCATAGGTGAAACGGCCGGCCCACCCCTGACGGCGGTAAGGCAGATTGAGCGTTGTCGTTCCGGCCGTCAGGTCTTTGTAATCCCGACGGTTGAACAGGCCCATAACCCCTACGGTGTGTCGTCCGAACGTCCGGTTGTAATTGATCTGGAACTCGTAATAATAGGCCCGGTTCGACGTATTGCCGGCAATCTTATAACCCATTGCCGTCTCATCCTTGATGACGTTGTAGCGGTCTTCCCCCGTTTCAGGATCCGGGCCGAGATATTTCTTCGTCTCGGGCTGTTTGTTGCGAGTCACTTCATTGTAATAATAGTGGTCGTACGAGAAACGACCCTGAACGGACAATCCCGGCGTAATCAAGGTCCCGAGATCCCATTTGGCCCCGAGCGAGCCCTGTGTCGTGGAGCGGAACTGTTTCGAGAAACCGCTGTTGGTAACCAATACATACGGGTTGTTCCATTCATACGAAGTGCTTCCGGCTCCAAACGACCCATCGGGATTGCGAATCGGACTCGAAATGGGCGAATACTTCTTCAGCGCCATGAAAATATCATTGGCAGGAGTTCCCGGATAGGTACGATCCTCAACAATCTCTCCGAGCCCCAGTTCAATGGAAAAGTTCTTCGCCAGATTGACATCGACATTCGACCGGAAATTATAGCGCTGGGCCCGCGAGTTGGTATCATAGCCGAACGAAGGATCCTCCTTGAACAAACCGCTTTGCGACGAGAACCCGACATTGACATAATAGCGGATGGTCTCGTTTCCGCCGGAAACAGACAGATTGTTCATCGTCTGGAACGTATTCTCCTTCAAGACGGCATCCGTCCAATCCACATTCGGGTAAAGATACGGATCCGATCCATCCTTGAACTTCTGAAGGGCAACGTCGTCCCACGGAAGAGTCACTCCGCCTACCGTGCAGGCCTCGTTCATCAGCGTAGCGAACTCATAGCCGTTCACATAGTCCGGGAAACGGAGGCCATGCAGCTGGGTAGCCTCCATACGCAGCGTAATCTTGGGCCGTCCCATCTGTCCCTTCTTCGTATTGATGAGAATAACGCCATTGGCTCCCCGCGTACCGTAAACGGCCGTAGCCGATGCATCTTTTAGGATGGAGAACGATTCGATCTCCGCCGTATTTACCAGATTCAAGTCGCGTTCAACACCATCGACCAGAACCAAAGGATTGGCATTCCCCCAGGTTCCCATACCTCGAATATTGAGGATGGCTCCATCATAGCCCGGTTCGCCGCTGGTCTGACGGGTGATGATACCCGGCATCGAGCCGCCAAGCGTATTGGCCAGCGACATGGTGGTTACTTTGGCCAGTTCCTCGGGCTCTACAAGGGAGAGTGAGCCCGTGACGGATGCCTTTTTCTGATTGCCGTAGCCTACCACCACCACATCCTCGACGGATCGCGAATCCATTTCAAGCACAAAATCGATTTGCGCCCGATTGCCGATGTGTTCCTCTACGTTCTTATAACCCAGAAAAGAGACGACAAGAATTGCATCGGGGTCATTGACTCCAAGATAGTACCGACCTTCACTGTCGGTCGTCACGCCGACATTGGAGGCTTTCAACATGATGGCTACGCCCGGAATGGGCTGTTTGGTTTGTGCGTCGGTAACTTGCCCCGAGATAATGAAGGTTTTCGACCCGGTCCGCTGCGCTGCGACCTCAAAAGGGAAACCCAGCAGTAAAAGACAGGCAATCAATATGGCAAATATCCTACCTTCCACCTGTTTCCCCGAACGGAAAGCGTAGATAGATCTCATGGAAATAGTTTTAGGTTGATAATCCCCACAAGCAAACATGCTCCTCACGGAGCTACAATTCACAAAAACGAGGGGAATAAATATTCGATTCTTATTGTATAATTCGTTTTACACGTATTATACTGCACTGTCCTGATACAAAGATAGCAAAAAAAGTTTCTGTCAAAACAAAAAATAATATTTTTTTCATCACTTTCCACCAACAGGTATAAAATTCAGGACAAATTATATTTGTAAATGTCTGTTTTTTATTGTATTATTGCATTAGAATCGAAGTTTAGCAAAAGACACCACACAATCAGAAAAAAATGCATAATTTTGCATAATCGTTTTAGCAAACTCCTATACCTATTATATAATGAACAAAAAGAGAACTTCACTCAAGGACATCGCCAAAGAGGCCAACGTATCGACATCCTTGGTATCTTTTGTGCTGAACAACAAGGAGAAAGAGCACAGGATCAGACCGGAAATGGCAGAAAAGATACGCCGTGTCGCCATAGAAATGAACTATACGCCGAACGTTGCAGCCAAAAGCCTGCGGGAAGGGAAGTCCCGTACGATAGGGCTCATTGTCTCGGACATATCCAACCCGTTCTTCGCCAACATCGCCCGGTTCGTGGAGCGAACGGCAGGGAAATACCATTATGCCGTACACTTTGCCAACTCCGATGAAAACGCGGAACAGACAGCCATGCTGGCTGAAAACATGATCAGCAGAGGAATCGACGGAATCATCATTGTACCCTGCGACGGATGCAAATCGCTGTTGAACAACCTGATGGATCGACGTATCCCCCTTGTCCTGCTCGACCGGTACATTCCCGACGTCGATGCGACCTATGTCTGCCTGAACAACCGCAAAGCAGGCTATGACGCCACACGACACCTGCTTGAAAACGGATACCGGCACATTGGCATGGTCAATTATAAATTCAACCTCAAACACACGATCGACCGAACCCTGGGATACGAAGACGCCATGCGCGAGGCCGGCCTGGAGAAAGAGATCCGCAAGGCGTTCGTCGATCACAGGCGCATGACGGACAGTTGCAACGCAGCCATATCCAAAATGCTGAAAGACAAGGCAGACGCCCTGATCATGGCAACAAACACCATCTCGACAAACTGCATTCATGCCATACGAAGGCACAAAATCATCGTTCCAGAGCAATTGGGGCTGGTGGGATTTGACGGAGGCGACGCATTCGACTTTTTCTACTCACCATTGAGCTACATCCAGCAACCCCTGGAGTCTATGGCCCAGAAGGCCGTCGAGGTACTCATTGAACAAATTGAAGAAGGATCTATCTTCAGACAACAGATCGAATACGAGGGCATTCTGATAAAAAGAGCATCATCGGTCAAAAATTCCATGCGCAAAATTTGATTTTGTTAAAACGTTTTAGCATATTTGCAGAGAAATACTGCACTATCCTGAAAAGACGATCACTATTAACCGAACCGAATGAAATGAAACTAACGAAAATTCTGTCAGTACTGCTATGCAGTACCATCACCGCAACGGGTTTTGCGCAACAACAATACCCGTTCAACGGGCTGGAAATGAATCTGGGCAACCTGTCACGTCTTTCAAATGCCGAGACGAGATCGATCAGCCCCGAGAATTTCACCGGAGAGAAGGGAAAAGGAGGCATGGCCGTCCCGGCCCTCCCCGCCACCCGCAACGAAAACAACGCATCATGGGCGGCACGTGACCTGGGCCAGACCTGGAAGGTCAATCCCTACATCACGATCAATCCGAACGAAACGTTTACCATCGCAGAGATTGAAGGTCCCGGTGCCATTCAGCACATTTGGATGACCCCGACGGGTGTTTGGCGCTGGAGCATCATACGCATCTACTGGGACGACGAAAAAGAGCCCTCCGTCGAGTGCCCCATCTCCGACTTCTTCTGCATGGGATGGAACGAATATGCTCCGGTCGTATCGCTGCCCATTTGCGTCAATCCGGGAAGCGCCTTCAACAGCTATTGGACCATGCCCTTCCGGAAAAAGTGCAAAATCACCATCGAAAACATCAACCCGTCCCAGCCGATGAACCTCTACTACCAGGTAGACTATACCCTGACCGAGGTCCCCGAAGACGCCGGTTATTTCCATGCCCAGTTCCGACGTACACGCTACAACGAAACCTCCGACTTCACCATAATCGACAATGTCAAGGGAAAAGGCCAATACGTAGGCGTCTACATGGCCTGGGGTCTCCACAACAACGGCTGGTGGGGTGAAGGCGAGATCAAGTTCTTCATGGACGGAGACGACAAATTCCCCACCATCTGCGGCACAGGGACCGAAGACTATTTCTGCGGATCCTACAATTTCGACCGGGAAGGAAGATTCACCGAATTCTGCACCCCCTACGCAGGCCTCTGCCAAGTCATCCGTCCCGACGGCACATACCGTTCGCAAGAGCGATTCGGCCTATACCGCTGGCACATCATGGACCCGGTCCGCTTCAACAAAAGCCTGAAAGTCACCATTCAGGACCTTGGCTGGCGTCACGACGGCCGTTACCTGCAGCAGAATTCCGATATCTCGGCCACCACATTCTGGTACCAGGCGGAACCCCATGCAAAGTTCCCGGAATTCCCGACCTGGCAAGATCTGGAAACCTATTAACTCTCATATTCCCAAAAACTCCCAAAGAATCGCCGGAGAGCGAGGACCAGTTGTTGATCCTCGCTCTCCTTTTTGCGCCTAATCGGCCCGGGAACCGTCCATCCTCTTTTTATCATTCACAATACAACCTTACAACCACTATTTTCTATTTCCTCTGATTCTGCCGATCGACAATACCCTCCCCAACATCCCGATCGAGCCCAAACATCCTCTCCACAGGTTCGAGAAGCCCCGCCCGTATCGGCCGGACATAGCCTCAAGCACTTCCAGCACCATCCATCCGTTCAGAGCCTACCCCGTTCGGGCTTCACAGGAATGCAACAAAAAACGGGAAAGACCCTGAGGATCTTTCCCGCGACCGTTCAGTCACAGACCACCGACAGTCTCACAACCTCTCTATTTCAACCGATTTGCCCCCAACCAGGCATTTATCGATATCGATCTGCCCTTCGTGAACCCTGATGCAAGGTTTCCCTCGCTTCAATGAAACGGTTGCATATCCTCCGTCCACGGAGAGGAACGACTTGAAGTCTCCGATCCGGGAATCGATATAAAGCGTCTTCTCGACGGCATCATAACGAACACCGGTCAAAGCCTGAATCAGACTGTAGCTCGACATCGCACGTGCATACCACGATCCGCACTCATATTCGTTGAACGGATTCCGCACCGTACCGTCGTACCGGGAACGGCAGGTACGCACAATATCAAGACCTTTCTCGACCTCTCCCTCGAAAATCAGATGGGCGGCCACCTGATATTCAATGCCTGTCCATACCTCGTCGCTGTAGACAAACGGCAGCTGGGGCTTGTCGCCATGAGGCCACGAGCACAACAGCAGACCGCCCTCGCGCCCCATTGCGTACCCCGGGCGCTGCGGATTGGCGTGATCCGTCAGATCGTGCTTGAGGTTGTAGCGATAGACGGCATTCAAGTGGCTGCGCACCATGTCGGGATCGATCGGCTCGTCGATACCTGCAGCCAGGGACATCCAGCAACCGATAATGCCATCCGAGATGCAACCCGTGCCATACTGATATTTGGGACCCTCCTTCTCAAGAATGACCCTCGCCTCCTCCGAATAGGTGCTATGGAACGTCAGAGCCGTAGTGGGATCCTGTGCATTCAGGTCCTTCCACCGGACATTCTGGATAAAATACTCGCCGTTCCACAACTTGTTTTCCATATAATCGCGGCTCCGGTCCAGCAGTTCCCGGTAGTACGACACATCCTGACCCAAATACTCGCCTATCGCGACGAAACAGTTCAGTGCGCCGGCATAGAAGCTCGTACACATGCCGTCCGGCCCCCAGAATTCGATATCGTAGGTATTGTGGTGAGGTTCCTCCAAAGCCCCCACCTCACGAGGATCCCAAGTCCGGATGCAATAGTCCATACTCTGCTTCAGCTGCGGATACAGCCTACTGATCCACAAGCTGTCGCCGCTGATCCGCCAATCCCGGTACACTTTGATGATTCCACCGAGCTGCCCGTCCGCCGCCGCATGGAAGTCATGGTGCACCGGCCGAATCGGCAGATTGGCCCGAAATGCCTGATGCCCGTCGGTATTCTGATCCACGAAAAACTCGGTCTCACGCAACGAACGCTCCAGGCGGGGAAAAAGGTGAGGCACCGCCTGGGCATAATTCCAGACATGCGTGCAGGAACCGTGGCAACTGCCCCAACTGTCACCGCTGCCTTCCCAAACCCAGAAACGGCCATCATGCTGCCGCATCACCGTGGGCGACTTGAGGATAGTCAGATTCGCGGCCACAGCCTCCACAACCTCCTTGGGCAGGCTCGTATCGTAAAAAGCCTCCGTAAAGCGTCCGGTTCTCTGCTTGAGCTGATCGTAATTCTCTTCCCAATAGGCAGCCACCTCGTTTACGTTCCGGAACCTTCGGCTGTACCACGGTTCATAACGGTCCGGCTGCCCCGCATAATCCGCCTCGTTGTAACAGGAGCCGAAATCGCGCACATTCTTCGGGTCGGGACCGATCCGGTGGTTCGAGCGGGGAACGAACCAGGCCATATAGAGCCGAACGGTCTTCGATTCGCCAGGAGCCAGTTCGACCGGGACGTAGAGCGAACCTCCGGGCGCCCCCGGCCCGGGCTCGTTAGATATGAGTTCACCCCGCGTCACGTTGTTCCAGGCCATCGTCAGGGGATCGAACCAACCGCCTCGAAACCAGCAATGATCGACTGTCGTGCGGGCATCGTCAGTCCAGATGGCAAGATGCCCTTCAAGATGGCGCTCATTTGCGGGAGCCTCCTGATTGAGGACGAATCCCCGCTCGAACGGAGTTACCGAAGATACGGCCGCATCCGTCTTGTACATGAAATTACGGGTATTGAACGAGAATACGGCCTCAACCGGTTTTTTCGAGGTATTGCGGAAAGTATATTCAAACCCTCCGACAGGAAGTCCGGAATTGTCCTCATCGTTCGGAATAAAAGGATTCCAGGCAACGATCGAAACGTCAAGCGGGAGATCGTCGTCATGCAGATCGAGCCGGGCAAAGGGGAACCTTGCCGAGAAGCGCCCCTCATCGAAACGGGGCAATCCCCATGTAGTTCCGCCGACACCCATTCCCCCGTTCAAACGGCCGTATTTCTTATATTCGGGAACATTGGCTTCAAGCACCTTGGCTCCGTTTTCGACACCCTTGACACAGACAGCAGCAAACGTACACGGCTCATGGAAAAGATCCGGGACATGATGAAGCGAGACGTGGGATATCGCACCGGTCCCCTCGAAGCAGATCATTCCCGTTCCGATACCTCCGACCGGGAACGCGACATGATCCATGTTATGCCCCTCATAGACACCGTTGAATTCCCGGGCAGCAGCCGATTCAAGCGAGACGGCAAACATACCCAGCCAAAAGAGCAGTTTCAGGTTTCTGTTCATAACGATTGTTTAAGTTTAGTTGGTAAAAAAGAGTATTGAATTGGAAAGTATATCCTCGGTCGTACCATACAAATATAGCAGGAACCATGTATTTTTGCAACTAAATTCAATCAATATTTTTTATCTTTGCAATACACAGCGTCCCAGCAAGCGACACAACACACTAAATATCAAATATATAAAACGCAAATCATCGCACATCAGGAATTATCGAAATTTATTATAACGTTTTAGCAAATTAAAAAAACAGCCTTGCTACTACAGGAACAGACCCGATACAACCAAAAACGCGCAAACATGACAAAGAAACAAGAACTGCAACATTTCATCGCAACTGCATGCATGCTGCTGGCAGCCGTTTTCTCCACAACGAAAACCACCGCAAAGAATGGGGAACAGCAGGTTCCACTGGCCGATCCGTTCATCCTCTACGACAAAGGAGTCTACTATGCATACGGCACCGGCAGCGACAACGGCATACCGGTCTACATCTCCAGGGATTTAAAAAACTGGAAATCGCCCTCGGGAGACGACAAGGTTCACCTTGCACTCGACAAACGGGATAGCTACGGCAACAAATGGTTCTGGGCCCCGGAGGTGTATCTCATCGACGGAACCTATTACATGTACTATTCTGCAGAGGAACACATCTGTGTCGCCACATCCGAATCGCCGCTCGGGCCATTCAGACAAAAGGAGAAACGCCCGATGATCGAAGGCCGCAACATCGACAATTCGCTCTTCATCGACCCAAATGGACAGGCTTACCTGTTCTGGGTCAAAATCGACACATGCAACGCAATCTGGGTCTGCGAACTCGAAAAGGATCTGCAAACGCCTCGGCCTGACACAGCCCGACCATGCATCAGCATGTCCCAGGAATGGGAGAAGATATGGCCGTCAGTAAACGAGGGGCCTTTTGTCATCCGGCACAAAGGCACATACTACCTGACGTATTCCGCCAACAGCTACGAATGCCCCGACTACGGCATAGGATACGCCACGGCGGATCACCCCCTGGGTCCCTGGACCAAATCGGAGCACAACCCGATTCTGCAATCCCCGGGGACATTGCAGGGCTGCGGACATCATGCCGTTTTCAGGGACAAGAGACATCGATATCGGGTCGTCTTCCACGCCCACCATGCCCCAGGACAGATCTCGCCACGCATCATACACTTCACGCGGCTGAAGTTCATTCCACAGAAAAATACGGCAGACCGGCTTATTTTTCTGCCGGACTATTTTACCCCACGATTAACAAGGGACTGAACCCTCACGGTTCCACCAGATCGGAAACGGCGATCTCCTCGTTCTTGAGGAAGGCTTTCGGGAAGGTGGCCGACACGCGGCCCTTGAGGATGATCGCCTCCTCGGCCGTCAGGCAGTTGCCCACCGAGACCTTGAAATAGGGATTCTCGTAACCCATGTATACCTTGACGTCGGAAAAGGTCTCCTCGAAGAGTTTCTTGGCCTCGAAGGCCCCTTCGCGCGCCTCGGGACCGTTGTCCGAGAAGATGCAGACGCGGTAGCCCGCAAACCGCTGCCGCTGCTCGGCGCGTGCGGCATCGGCCACCTTGCCGGCCGTTTCGCCATATTCGCTGGCAATCACCCGGGCCCGCCCGAACAGCGAGGACGAGGCGGCCGGCTCGGCCAGCTGCCGCTTGAAAGCGCCCAACGACTGTGCCGCCGCGGGAAGAGCCGCCGCGCAGCACAGCAAACAGATGCATATCGAGATCCTGCGTATCATTACAGATAGTTTTTAAGGTCGTCGGCCGACAGGCCAAAGGTATTCAAAAAATCCGACAACGGCATCATTTCGGCCGAAATATTTACCGGGACCGCACCGCCGCGGCCACGGAGGTCGTAGCGGATGCCGATCCGCTCCAGGTCTCCCTCGCGGATCCGACGTTCGAGTACATAGAGTGCCATCGGGTCATCCGCCCGCACCCGCCACAACGTCGTGACACTCCCGATCGTCCGCCGAGGCACCCGCACCGGATCGCGCAGCTCCAGCTCGCACACCGGCGCACCGCCGTAACTGACCCCGATCCGGGCATGTCGCAGCACCAGCGTGCGCTCCGAATCGTTGCGTACCCGCAGCACCGCCACCGCACCCGCCGATCCCCGGCGCTCGATGCGCTCGACCGTCTCGATGCCGATTTCGTGCCGGGCCTGCTCGACCGCCTGCCGGCAGGAGACCGCAGCCGTCAGCAGGATTGCAGCCGCCAGGCAGCGCCACACGATGCGTCGCAGAGCCCCGTTCATCGCTCGCCGATGTAGATCTGTGCAATGCCGAAGCTCTGGCTCCGGGCCCTGCAGCGCCGGAATCCCGCCGCCTCCATCATCGCCAGGAACCGATCCGGAGCCGGGAACTCGCCGACCGAAGCCGGGAGGTAGGCGTAGGCCTGCCGGTCGTGCGACACCATGCCCCCGATGCGGGGCAGAATGCGGTAGGAGTAGAACTCGTAGAGGGTGCGGAAGATCCGGTTGCGGGGCGTCGAGAACTCAAGGATCACCACCCGGCCTCCGGGACGGACAACCCGGAACAGTTCGCGCAGCCCGGCCTCGAGGTCCCCGAAGTTCCGTACCCCGAAGGCCACCGTCGCCACATCGACCGAGGCGTCGCCGGCCGTCAGGTGCTCGGCGTCGCCTCGGTCGAGGACGATCCGTCCGTCGAGACCGCGCGCCTCGACCTTGCGCCGCGCCACGGAGAGCATCTGCTCCGAGAGATCGACGGCCAGCACCTGCACGCCGTCGATCCGGCGGGCCATCTCGATGGCCAGATCGCCCGTGCCCGTCGCCACGTCGAGTATCCTCCGCGGCGCCGAACGGCGCACTTCGCGCACCACGTGCCGGCGCCAGATGCGGTCGATGTTCATCGACAGCGTATGGTTAAGCAAATCGTAACGGGGAGCGATGCGGTCGAACATCTCGCGCACCTCCTCTTTCTTGGTCTGATCGGTATTGTACGGTTTCATCTTGCGTTATTCATATCGGATCGTCTCGTCGGGTCGCACCGTCGAGATCACAAAGGTCGGAATGAGCAGCAGCGCGACGATCGCCGCCACGAAACCCAGGTTGAGCGGCAGCCACCACGCCCAGTCGAGCGCCACGGGGACCTCCGAGAGCAGGTAGCCCTCGGCATCGAGCTTGACCAGATGCGTCGCCTGCTGCACGAGGCAGGCCCCCAGCCCGACGGCGTTGCCCCAGGCCAGGCCGCGCAGCGTCACGAAGGTCGCCCGCCAGAGGAAGATCGCCCGCAGCTGGCTGTTGGGCATGCCGAGAGCCTTCAGCAGTCCGATCATGCGCGTCCGCTCGAGCACGAGGATCAGCAGGGCCGAGGCCATGTTGAAGAAGGCCACGACGAGCATGATGACGATGATCACCGCGGCATTGACGTCGTGGGCCCGCAGCCAGTCGAAAATGTTGGGATAGCGCTCCGCAACGCTCGTCACGGCAAGGTTCGCCGTCGCGGAGTCGTCGTCGTACAGGAGCGCATGGCCGAGCCGTGCGGCGCATGCGTCGGCATCGGAGGCCCGCTCCAGGAGTATTTCATAACCCGAGACCTCGTCGCCGGACCACTCGGCCAGCCGCTGCACGTTGCGCAGGTCCGTGAGGATCATCCGCTCGTCCATGTCGTCCATTCCCGAGGCGTAGAGACCGGATACCTTGAAGCGGTCGCGACGCGGCAGTTCGCCGGGCTCGACGAAGAGCATCTCCACCTTGTCCCCGGGACCGAGGCGCAGCTTCGAGGCGAGGGTCTGCGACAGCAGGATGTCCTTCGTACGGATCGAGTCGCCCACACGGGGAAGCTCCCCGGCAACGAGCCACTCGTCGAAAAAGCGCCAGTCGTAGGTCGCATCGACCCCCTTGAGCACCACCCCCTCGACGGCATCCTCGGTGCGGACGATGCCTCCGCGCAGCGCATAGGGCGCCATCGAGACGAAGCCCGGCATCGAGCGGATCAGCTCCTCGAGGTGCCGGCTCCGCACCACGGGCCGGGCATCGAGCGACTGGACACCCCGGATATCGGTCACCGAAACATGGGCCGCAAATCCCGCCATCTTGTGCGCCACCTCGCGCTTGAACCCCATGATGACGGCCAGCGCAAGGATCATCACCGCAACCCCCAACGCCACGGAGATCACGGCAATACGCTCCATCACGCCGGGCTTGTTCTCCGGCGAGGGTCGGGCCATGCGGCGGGCGATGAAAAACGAGAGATTCACGGCAGCTGTTTTTATCCGAAAATTTATGCAAAGTAACACATAATTTCGTATTTTTGCCCGAAATAACGTTTTTTTAATCGCCGAGAGGCAGTTTTCGCCATGAACAGAAAGGCATTGATCACGGGTGCGACCTCGGGAATCGGGCGCGCCACCGCACTGCGGCTCGCCCGCGAAGGTTACGACATCATCGCTACGGGGCGCCGCGCGGAGCGGCTCGCCGCCCTGCAGCACGACATCGAATCGGCCGGCGGCCGCTGCACGACCCTCACCTTCGACGTCCGCTCGGAGGAGGAGGTGCGCCGGGCGCTGGAGCCGCTCGAACGGATCGACCTGCTGGTGAACAATGCCGGGCTGGCCGCCGGGCTCGAGCACATCGACCGGGGCGACACGCGCGACTGGGACGCCATGATCGACACCAACGTGAAGGGGCTGCTCTACGTGACGCGCGTCATCGCGCCGAAGATGGTCGCCGCAGGCGGCGGACACATCTTCAACATCGGCTCGATCGCCGGCACGGAGCCCTACGAGAACGGCGCGGTCTACTGCGCCTCGAAGCACGCCGTGCACGCCATCTCGCAGTCGATGCGCGCCGACCTGCTGTCGGCCGGGATCAAGGTGACGGAGATCCGCCCGGGCATGGTCGAAACGGAGTTCTCGCTCGTCCGCTTCCACGGCGACCGCGAAGCCGCCGACCGCGTATACGACGGCGTGGAGCCGCTCACGGGCGACGACATCGCCGAGGCGATCGCCTGGGCCGCACAATTACCGGCCCACATGAACGTTAATGATATGGTACTGATGCCCACGCAACAGGCCGGGGCCTACTACACGTACCGCAAGAACCGATAAAAACACGAACGATTTATGGTACAACCGCTCATCATCCTGCTTCAGGCGAACCTCTACGCCGAATCGGCCGCCGCACGCTACTCGGCCGCCACGACCGGCATGTTCATTCTGATCATCGCCATCGGCGTCATCGGGTTCCTCGTGCAGGCGCGCCTGCAGTCCGTCTTCAAGAGATACTCGAAGGTGCAGTTCCCCGGCGGCCTCACGGGCGCCGAGGTAGCCGAAAAAATGCTGCACGACAACAACATCCACAACGTGAAGGTCACGCATGTCGGCGGGCACCTCACCGACCACTTCAACCCGCAGACGATGACCGTCAATCTGAGCGATGCGGTCTACTCCTCGACAAGCGTCGCCGCGGCCGCCGTTGCGGCCCACGAGTGCGGCCATGCCGTACAGCACGCCCGCGGCTACGCCCCGCTGGTGCTTCGCTCGCAGCTCGTGCCCGTGGTGCAGTTCGCCTCGTCGGCCGCCACGTGGGTCATCATCCTCGGGCTGGTGATCCTCGCCTCGACGCGCAACGAACTGCTCTGCTGGATCGGCGTGGGCATGATCGCCGTGTCGGCCCTCTTCTCGATCATCACGCTGCCGGTCGAATACAACGCTTCGGCCCGCGCACTGGAGTGGCTGCAGGTGAGCCGCACGATGCAGGGCGCCCAGCTTGCACAGGCCAAAGAGGCCCTCTCGTGGGCGGCCCGCACCTACCTGGTAGCCGCGCTAAGCGCCATCGCTTCGGTACTCTACTACGTCCTGCTGATCCTCGGCGGGCGTCGCGACTAACCTGCAGGAGATGGGTTCCCCCGAAAAAGACTACCTGCACAAAGGCTGGATGGCGGCTGCAGCACTCATAGCGGTGCTCGTGGCCGTCAGTTTCATACCCCCGCAGAGCCTGGGCGGCGTGAAACTCCGCCGCGCCAACATCCTCTCGGACCTCATCGACTTCGGCGATGCAGAGGCGACCGCGGAGGCCGCCGAGCCGCAACTCTTCGACGAGGAGGAGTTCCACGTGGACATGGAGGAGGTCATCTCGCGCATCGAGGCCGACAGTACCCCGCGCGAAGCTCCCGCCTCGTTCGAGTGGGATCTGCGCCGCGACACGCTCCCGCTCCGCCCGAGACGCCCGGACACCGTGCGGCTGCTTCCCGAACTGACGCCGATCGAGGATTTCGACACCACGGGAACGGGAATCCGGGCCTTCTGCGACACGCTGCTGCATGCCCCACGCCCGGTGCGCATCGCCTTTCTCGGCGACTCGTTCGTCGAGGGCGACATCCTGACGGCCGACCTGCGTGAAAAGCTCCAGGCGGCCTACGGCGGAGGCGGCACGGGCTTCGCCCCGATGGCCTCGCCGCTGACAGGGTTCCGCCGCACGGTCCACACCGAATCGAAGGGATGGACGACCTACAACATCATGCAGCGCAAAAAGGCACCCGAGGGGCTCCGCGACCACTTCTTCGTCTCGGGCTGGGTAAGCCAGCCGGCAGCGGGAGCCTCGACCCGTTGGGAGAACACCGACGCCCGTGCACGGCTCGACTCCTGCACGGGAGCACGGCTCCTGTTCCGCTCACCCGGAGAAAGCCGCATCGAGGTGACGCTCAACGACACGCTGCGCCGCACGTTCGACATACCGGCCGACGAGGCGGTCCGCCAGATCGTCGTCCGCGCCCCCCACATCCACGCCCTGACGTGCCGGGTGCTCACGCCCGGCGAGGGATTCATCGGCTACGGCGGCATCTTCGAGGGCGACGGCGTGGTGGTGGACAACTACTCGGTGCGGAGCAACAACGGACAGGCAATGTTCTGGACCGACCCGACCGTCAATGCCCGGATCGACGCCCTCGCAGGTTATGACCTGGTGATCCTCCAGTACGGGCTGAACATCATGCAGGCCGGCGTGCACAACTACACGGGCTACTCGCAGCAGATCGAGAAGATGGTGGACTTCGTACGCCGCTGCTTCCCGGGCGCTGCGGTGCTGGTGCTGGGCGTCAGCGACCGCTCGGTGAAGAACGACGGACGTTTCGAACCGATGGATGCCCTGCCCCACATGACCGAAAGCCAGCGCCGCGCGGCCCGGAACACGGGTGCGGCCTTCTGGCCCACGTGCGACGCCATGCGGGCCCAGGGCGGCATGGAGCGCTTCGTGCAGAACGGCTGGGCCGGCAAGGACTACACCCACATCAACTATGCGGGCGGCAGCCGCGTAGCCTGGGCGCTGGTCGATGCGCTGAACGCACTGACGGCCGAAGTCGCCGCCCGGAAGCGGGCCGAGGAGGTGCGCCGCAAGGCCGCCGCCCCGATCCTGAGCCCGCGCCAGAGGGCCCGCATCGACCGGATGCTGCTTCCCGACACTCCGGGAAAAAACCTTAACGATCCCCGATCATGACCCTCCCCGCCACGGACGGCATCGCCGAAAGGCTCCAGGCGCTGCTCGCCTACGACTCCTCCTCGCCGCTGATCTTCAGCAGCGGGCTGTTCCTGTTCCTCTTCGCGGGGTTCCTGCTGCTCTACAGCGCACTGCGCCGAGCGACGATGGCCCGCATCGTCTACGTCATCCTCTTCTCGCTCTACTTCTACTACAAGTCGAGCGGCATCTATTTCCTGCTGCTGGTCTTCGCCGCCACGAGCGATTTCCTGATCGCCCGGGCCCTCGCCCGCACCGAACGACGCAGCATCAGACGTGCACTCGTAGCCCTGAGTGTGGCGGTCAATCTCGGCATGCTCGGCTACTTCAAGTACACCAACTTCCTGGTGGAGATCGCCAACCAGATGTTCGGGCCCGGATTCCTCCAGTTCCAGAACATCTTCCTGCCGGTCGGCATCTCGTTCTTCGTCTTCCAGTCGATGAGCTACACGATCGACGTCTACCGCCGCCAGCTCCAGCCCCTTACGAACTGGCTGGAATACCTCTTCTACCTCTCGTTCTTCCCGCAGCTTGTGGCCGGCCCGATCGTCCGCGCGCGCGACTTCATCCCGCAGATCCGCCGCAACCCGGTGGTTACGCGCACGATGTTCGGGACGGGAGTCTTCCTGATCCTCACGGGACTGTTCAAGAAGGCGATCATCTCGGACTACATCTCGCTCAACTTCGTGGACCGCATCTTCGACGAGCCGCTGCTCTACTCCGGCTTCGAGTGTCTGGCGGGTATCTACGCCTATGCGCTGCAGATCTACTGCGACTTCTCGGGCTACTCGGACATGGCCATCGGCATCGCCCTGCTGCTGGGATTCCATTTCCCCAAGAACTTCGACGCCCCCTACAAGTCGGCGACGATCACCGAATTCTGGCGGAGGTGGCACATCTCGCTCTCGTCGTGGCTGCGCGACTACCTTTATATCTCGCTGGGCGGCAACCGCAAGGGCCGCGTACGCACCTACGTGAACCTCCTGCTGACAATGCTCCTGGGCGGACTGTGGCACGGCGCCGCCGTGCGGTTCATCCTCTGGGGCGGCCTGCACGGCGCAGCCCTGGCGCTGCACAAGATCTGGATGGCCACGGTTCCGGGAGCCAAGGCCGACGGCTCGCAGATGCACCGCCTGAGCCGCATCGGAGGCATCCTGCTCACCTTCAACCTCGTCTGCTTCGGGTGGCTGATGTTCCGCGCCGAGTCGATGCAGACCGTTTCGCTGATGCTCCACCAGATCTTCCACAACTTCAACGCTCCGATGATCCCGCAGGTCGTGGCCGGGTACGCCGGCGTCTTCGCCCTTATCGCCACGGGCTACCTGCTGCACTTCCTGCCCGCCCGCGTCGATGCCGCCGCACAGCGGGTGGTCACCTGCGCACCGCTCGCGCTGCAGGTGCTGCTGGCCGCCGCGATGATCTGGTGCGTCATGCAGATCAAGTCGAGCGACATCCAACCCTTCATCTACTTCCAGTTCTGACACCGCACCGCCCATGGCTTTCGACGAACAACTCTTCCTCGCGCTCAACTTCGACGGCGGAGCGCTCTGCGACCGGATCATGCTCGCCCTGTCGGGCGTCGCGATGTGGCTGCCGCTCTATGCGCTGATCCTCTGGCTCGTCTGGCGCCGGGCCGGCTGGCGGGGGACGCTCCTCTTCCTCCTTCTGATGGCCGCCGCAGTAGGGCTGGCCGACATGGTGGCCGGCATCTTCAAGCACAACGGGCCGCTGGGCGGTCTGCTGCCGGGTCTCGAACCCCGCTGGCGGCCGATGTTCACCCCCTCGCTCGAAGGACTCGACATCGCACCCGACTCGCTGCAGGTCCTGCGGAGGCTCTCCCCCGAAGCGCTGGCCGCAGCTGGCTACTCCGGCGATTGGGCGGTGCATGTTCCCGCCGAGGCTGTGAGCGGCCGCTTCGGCACCGTCTCGGCCCATGCCGCCACCTCCGTAACGCTCGCCGTACTCGCCTGCACGACGATCCGCCGGCGGTGGTTCACCCTGCTGATGGTGCTCTGTACCGCGGCGATCTGCTACTCGCGCGTCTACCTTGCCAAGCACTTCCCCGCAGACATCCTCTGGGGCATGCTCCTCGGCATGCTCCTCGGCTGGGCGGCCCACCGGGCGCTGCTCTGTCTCGGCCGGGACACCGCCCGGGGGAAATAATTGCGAATGTGCCCTTTTTTTCGTAATTTTGCGCGATCGAATCAAGCTATAAACCAAAAAGACGAACATACATGGCAATCGAACTCAGCGAACAAGAACAGTTGCGCCGCCAGTCGCTCAAGGCATTGCGCGACCTGGGCATCGAGCCTTATCCCGCCGCACGTTACGAAGTGACGGCCACGGCGCGTGAAATCGCCGAAAACTACGACGACACGAAGCACAACTACGACGACGTCCGCATCGCCGGCCGCATCATGTCGCGCCGCATCATGGGCAGCGCCTCGTTCTTCGAACTGCAGGACCACACGGGCCGCATCCAGGTCTACATCCGCCGCGACGACATCTGCCCCGAAGGGGATACGACGCTCTACAACACGGTCTTCAAGAAACTGCTCGACATCGGCGACTTCGTCGGCATCGAGGGCTTCGCCTTCCGCACCAACAGCGGCGAGCTGTCGGTACACTGCAAGCGCTTCACCGTGCTCTCGAAGTCGATCCGCCCGCTGCCCGTCGTCAAGGAGAAGGACGGCAAGACATTCGACGCCCTCACCGACCCCGAGATCCGCTACCGCCAGCGCTACCTCGACCTGATCGTCAATCCGCAGGTCAAGGAGGTCTTCCTCAAGCGGACCAAGATCATCTCGACGATGCGCGAGTTCTTCGATGCGAGGGGCTACGTCGAAGTCGAGACGCCGATCCTGCAGCCCATTCCGGGCGGTGCCTCGGCACGTCCCTTCATCACGCACCACAACTCGCTCGATATCGACCTCTATCTGCGCATCGCCACGGAGCTCTACCTCAAGAAGCTCATCGTCGGCGGTTTTGACGGCGTCTACGAGCTGGGCAAGAACTTCCGCAACGAAGGCATGGACCGCACGCACAACCCCGAGTTCACCTGCATGGAGATCTACGTCGCCTACAAGGACTACCGCTGGATGATGGAGTTCACCGAGCAACTGCTCGAGTGTATCTCGACGGCCGTGAATGGCTCCACGGAGATCGAGATCGACGGCCGCACGATCTCGTTCAAGGCGCCGTTCCGCCGCCTGACGATGACCGACGCCATCCGCGAGAAGACCGGCTACGACATCACGGGACAGACGGAGGAGCAGCTGCGCGAGGCCTGCAAGCGCCTGAATGTCGAGATCGACGACACGATGGGCAAGGGCAAATTGATCGACGCCATCTTCGGCCAGTACTGCGAGGGCGACCTCATCCAGCCGACGTTTGTCTGCGACTACCCCATCGAGATGTCGCCCCTGTGCAAGCGCCACCGCGACAACCGGGATCTTACGGAGCGTTTCGAGTTGTTCGTCAACGGCAAGGAGCTCTGCAACGCCTACTCGGAGTTGAACGACCCGATCGACCAGCTGGAGCGTTTCCAGGAGCAGCTGCGCCTCTCGGAGAAGGGCGACGACGAGGCAATGTTCATCGACATGGACTTCGTCCGCGCCCTGGAGTACGGCATGCCGACCTGCTCGGGCATGGGTATGGGTATCGACCGCCTGGTCATGTTCATGACGGGCCAGAGCTCGATCCAGGACATTTTGTTCTTCCCGCAGATGCGTCCCGAGAAGAAGGTCGTGGCCGACCCCGTGGAGGCCTACACGGCCATCGGCGTTCCCGAGGAGTGGGTGCCCGTGATCCAGAAGATGGGCTACATCACAGTGGAGTCGCTGCGCAAACTGGCCCCCGGCAAGTTCTTCAACGACCTGTGCGGCTTCAACAAGAAGAACAAGCTCGGACTCAAGGCCCCCTCGATCGAAGAGGTCAAGGCGTGGTGCTCGGAGCAGGAATAACTCAGGTTGCCGGGCCCGTCGGAACGCAGGAGCCATAGCCGCGCTCCGACAGGCCGGATCCAACCCGGGGATGAAAGACAGAACACATTAACACAAATAAAAAACAGACCGAAAATGAGAAAGAAAATCGTTGCCGGCAACTGGAAGATGAATACGCTTCCTGCCGAAGGAGTCGAACTGGCAAAGGGCGTCGTAGCCGGACGCGGCGAGGTATGCTCGTGCGTGAACTTCATCGTCTGCCCGCCGTTCACCCACCTGGCAATGGTCGCCGAGGCCCTGAAGGGTTCGGACATCGAGCTGGGTGCCCAGAACTGCGCCGCCGAGGCCAAGGGTGCCTACACGGGTGAGGTCGCAGCCTCGATGATCGCCGCCCTGGGTTGCAAGTATGTAATCCTCGGCCACTCGGAGCGCCGCCAGTACTACGGCGAGACCTCCGCTACGCTCAACAAGAAGATGGAGCAGGCCTATGCCAACAACCTTACGCCGATCTACTGCGTGGGTGAGAACCTCGAGGAGCGCGAGGCCGGCAAGCACTTCGACGTAGTGAAGGCCCAGATCGAGGAGGTCGTTTACAACCTCACCGAGGAGCAGTTCAAGAACCTCGTGATCGCCTACGAGCCCGTATGGGCCATCGGTACGGGCAAGACCGCCACGGCCGACCAGGCTCAGGAGATCCATGCCTACATCCGCAAGGTGCTCGCCGACAAGTTCGGCGCCGCAGCTGCCGAGTGCCCGATCCTCTACGGCGGTTCGTGCAAGCCCTCGAACGCTGCCGAGATCTTCGCCAAGGAGGATGTAGACGGCGGCCTGATCGGCGGTGCCGCCCTGAAGGCCGAGGACTTCCTCGCCATCGGCAAAGGATTCGCCAAGTAATCGGGTCTGATCCCGAACGGACACCCCGGATTCCGGCCATTGCGGAATCCGGGGTGTTTCATTTCACTCCGCGTCGGTGCACCGAAGCGGACAACGGCCCGGCGCACCGACGGCCGGGAAGCAGGCTGGCGCCGGGCACAAAAGAAGGCGCGAAACCCGAAGGTCCGCGCCGCAACAACTCAGGCAAAGGCCGGCAGCGTATCAATCGTCGATATCGATTACCTGGAAGTTCCGGTCAAACTTGATCTCCAGACCGTTCGAGAGCTCCACCTCCCAGGTGTACTTGTCCCGGTCGATCTTCCGGATGAACTCTCCCGCAAAGCTCTTCTTCACATAATCGGCAATCTGCACAGGAACGATCGCCGCGGGAACGGCCGCATACTTGCGCTCGACGGACGACCACTCGCCGTTGCTCTCGAAATCGACCTCCGTACGGTCCGTGTAGATCACTTCATACTCCGAGCCGATGAACTTCGGGTCCTCGACGGCATAGGCCAGCGTCAGATCCTTGAAATTCGCGGCGAGGAACTCCTGGGCCGCGGCAGGCAGTTTGTCGAGCGTGATGGGGCGCTCGCGATCTCCGGCGAACGAGGCGGTGATTCCGGCAAAGAGGAGGGCTGCAGAAACAAAAATCTTTTTCATCATGGTCATTTTTTACAGGTTGAACGAATTTAGTTTTCTTTTACGATACAAAGATCGCGCTCGATTCTGAACGGAATCTAAAATCGACAGACAACCCCTCGTTTTTATGCAAATTTTCCTCCAAAACCCCGATCCCCGCAATTATTCGTCAGGCAGAAGAGCCTCGAGCTGCTCCACGGTCAGCTCCGGATTCCAGATACACCGCCCGCCGTAGGTCTCCTCCACCGCCTGCAGATACTCGCCGATAGGGATCAAACCCATCGCTGCCCGCAGCGAATCGAGACTCGCAGGATGCTCGACGGGCCAGACATAGCACACACGCTGGCCGCACACCGAATCACCCTCGACGATTCGCGTAAAGGAGCGCGTCTGCGTTCCGTAGCGCTGAGGGCGGTTTTCCCGCATCAGCATCCGGTCCAGAAGCGTGGCATAACTCGATTTCGCGAGACGCCCGGCCTTCACCTGCTCCTCGACGAGGGGCATGAAGCGCCGCTGCATCTCGAGGTCGGCATGGTCGATGACGAGCCAGAGGGCCTCGCCCGCCTCGTCGGAGATCTCCTCGGGCCAGCCCTCCTCAAGCAACCCGGCGACCATGCGCTGATTCCCGGCATCGACCTCCTGCATCCGGGCATAGGCCGACAGCAGCGAATCTACCGGCGACGGGGATTGCTGCGAGAGGCGGAGCACCTCCCGGCGCACCGCCTGGTCCCGGTCGCGGAGCGCGAGCAACAGCGAGTCGAGGTTGCGCGTCTGCGACGCATCGGCCGCAAAAATGCAGCCCGTCCACACCAGCCCGAGGAGCAGTAGGGCCCCTATCTTGACAACTCTTCCCATACGGTATCGTTTTCAGGTTTTCGAAAAAGAAAAAGCCCCCGGAGGTCTGTCCTGCGACACACCCTCCGGAGACTTTCGGTTCGGGATACCGGACCTCGGGTCCGGCCCGCATTACATCTTCTTGCCCACGTTCGTCTTCTTGGCAGCCTTCGGAGCAGCGGTCTTGGCCGATGCAGCCTTGGGAGCCTTCGGGGCCTTCGGAGCAGCCTTCTTGGCCTCGCCCTCGACTACGGTAGCGTCCTCGACGGCGTCGGTCTTCTTGGCGGCCGACTTGCGCGAACGGCGCGTCTTGGGTTTCGCCTCGGCGGCAGCGGCCGGCGTGATGCCCAGCGTGTAGGCCTCGTTGAAATCAACGAACTCGATGATGCACATCTCGGCAGCATCGCCCAGACGGAAGCCGGTCTTCAGGATGCGGGTATAGCCGCCCGGACGCTCGGCGATCTTCGGGGCGATCGTGCGGAAGAGCTCCGTCACGGCCTCCTTCTGTTTCAGGTACGAGAATACGACGCGGCGCGAGTGGGTCGTGTCCTCCTTCGACTTGGTGACCAGAGGCTCCACGAACATGCGTACGGCCTTGGCCTTGGCGAGCGTCGTCTCGATGCGCTTGTGCAGAATCAGCGACGACGCCATGTTCGACAGCATCGCCTTGCGGTGTCCCGCCTGACGGCCGAGGTGGTTGAAATTCTTATTGTGTCTCATAAATTAGTCTTTGTCAAGTTTGTAGATTGATACGTCCATTCCGAACTTCAGGTTCAGGGAAGCCAGCAGCTCGTCCAGCTCCGTGAGCGACTTCTTGCCGAAGTTGCGGAACTTCAGCAGGTCGTTGCGGTTCAGCTTCACCAGGTCACCCACCGTATCCACGTCGGCAGCCTTCAGGCAGTTCAGGGCGCGAACGCTCAGATCCTGATCCGAGAGCTTCGTCTTGAGCAGCTGACGCATGTGGAGAACGTCCTCGTCGAACTCCTCCGTGCCGTTCGTGTCTTCCATGTTGACCGTGATCTTCTCGTCGGAGAAGAGCATGAAGTGCTGAATGAGAATCTTGGCGGCCTCCTTCAGAGCCTCCTTGGGGTGAATCGACCCATCGGTGGTAATTTCCAAATTCAACTTCTCGTAGTCGGTCTTCTGCTCGACACGGTAGTTCTCGATCGAGTACTTCACGTTTTTGATCGGCGTGAAGATCGAGTCGATAGGCAGCGTTCCGAACTCGCAGTCGGCAGGCGTATTCTCCTCGGCCGGGACATAACCGCGGCCTTTGCCGATCGTGAGCGTCATCTGCATCTTCGTGCCCGGAGCCAGGTGGCAAATCACCAGCTCGGGGTTGAGCACCTTGAAGAACGACAGGTAATTCGAGATATATCCGGCAGTCAGCTCCGTCACACCCGCAACGTTAATGGACACTTTTTCGGCATCCTGATTATCGACTGTGCGGATAAAACGAACCTGCTTCAGCTTGAGGATGATGTTCAACATATCCTCCATCACACCGGGGATAGCGGCAAACTCGTGATCGACACCGGCGACCTTGACAGTCGTGATTGCGTAACCCTCCAGCGAAGAGAGCAGAATACGACGCAAAGCGTTACCGACAGTCATGCCGAATCCGGGCTCCAGCGGTCGGAACTCGAACTTTCCGAACGACGAAGTGGACTCGAGCATTATAACCTTCTCAGGTTTCTGGAATGCTAATATTGCCATAATAGTGAATTTGAAAGATTACTACTTCGAGTACAACTCGACGATGAGCTGCTCCTTGATGTTCTCGGGAATCTCTTCACGTTCGGGCTTCTGCAGGAACTTGCCGCTCATCGTGGCGTTGTCCCACTCCAACCAGGCGTAGCGGCTCTTCGACGAGCCGGCCAGAGATGCCGTGATCACTTCCAGACTCTTCGATTTCTCGCGAACGGACACCACGTCGCCCACACGGAGCGAGTACGAGGGGATGTTCACGACACTGCCGTTCACGCAGATGTGGCAGTGCGAAACGAGCTGGCGGGCAGCTGCACGCGTCGGGGCGATACCCAAGCGGTAAACGACGTTGTCCAGACGGCACTCGAGCAACTTCAGCAGGTTCTCACCCGTGATGCCGCCCATACGTGCTGCCTGCTCGTAGGTGCGTGCGAACTGCTTCTCCAGAAGGCCGTAGGTGTACTTTGCCTTCTGCTTCTCGCTCAGCTGCGTGCCGTACTCCGACACCTTCTTGCGCTTGCGAGCCAGACCGTGCTGCCCGGGAGGGAAGTTGCGCTTCTCAAGCACGCTGTCCGCACCGTAAATGGCTTCGCCGAATCTTCTGGCGATCTTCGATTTTGGTCCTATGTATTTTCCCATTGTCTTAACGTAATTAATAGATCCTTGAAACTTTCCTTAACCTGTGAAGCGTGAATCAGACGCGACGACGGTTAGGAGCGCGGCAGCCGTTGTGCGGCAGCGGCGTGACGTCGATGATCTCCATCACCTCGATACCGGCACCGTGGATGGTGCGAACGGCCGACTCACGACCGGCGCCCGGACCCTTGACATAAACCTTCACCTTGCGCAGGCCCATGTCATAAGCGACCTTGGCGCAATCGGCGGCCGACGTCTGTGCGGCATAGGGAGTATTCTTCTTCGAACCACGGAAACCCATCTTACCGGCCGACGACCAGCTGATGACGTCACCCACCTCGTTGGTGATGGTGATGATCACGTTGTTGAAAGTGGAGTGAACGTAGGCGTTGCCCACGGCACCGACCTTAACAACCTTCTTCTTAACTGTTCCAGTTTTCTTTGCCATAATTCCCTAAAGATTACTTCGTTGCCTTTTTCTTGTTTGCGACGGTCTTCTTGCGGCCCTTGCGCGTGCGGGCGTTGTTCTTCGTCGACTGTCCGCGGACCGGGAGGCCCAGACGGTGACGGATACCGCGGTAGCAGCCGATATCCATCAGGCGCTTGATGTTGAGCTGGACCATCGAGCGGCATTCGCCCTCGACCTTGATGCCCATCTCGGCGATCGTCGAACGGATGGCGCCGACCTGGTCATCCGACCAGTCCTGTACTTTGACGTCGTAGCTGATGCCTGCGGCGTCGAGAATCTTGCGAGCCGTCGAACGACCGATGCCGTAGATATAGGTCAGGCCGATCTCGCCTCTCTTGTTTTTCGGTAAATCTACACCGACAATACGTGCCATATAAATTCTTTTTCTTTTTTGACTAACCGTTAAAAAACACTATCCCTGCCGCATTTTGAACTTGGGATTTTTCTTGCAAATGACGTAGAGCTTACCCTTACGCTTCACAATCTTGCAATCCTCGCTTCTCTTCTTGATGGATGCTTTTACTTTCATGATTTTCGAGCAATCTAATGTTATTTGTACCGGAAGGAGATACGCCCCTTGGTCAGGTCGTAGGGCGTCATTTCCACTTTTACTTTATCTCCGGGAAGGATCTTGATGTAGTGCATCCGCATCTTCCCCGAGATATGGGCCGTGAGCACGTGGCCGTTGTCCAGCTCGACGCGGAACATCGCGTTGGACAATGCCTCGATAATCGTCCCGTCCCTTTCGATAGCAGCCTGTTTTGCCATAGAGTCTCAATTCTTTATTGCCTGTTCGATGATGCTAAAATCCGTCAGCACGTCGGGACCCGATTTGCGAACCGCCACGGCGAACTCGTAGTGCGCCGCCGGTTTGCGGTCCCGGGTGCGGACCGTCCAGCCATCCCGCTCAAAAACCACCGCTTTGGCCCCCATGGTGATCATGGGTTCGATGCAGATGACCATACCCTCCTTCAGAAGGGGGCCTCTGCCGCGCGCACCGTAGTTGGGGACTCCGGGGTCTTCGTGCATTTTCCGACCCAAACCGTGTCCCTCGAGTTCGCGCACTACGCCATAGCCGAAACTTTCGGAATACTCCTGTACGGCTGCCGATATGTCGCCCACGCGATTACCGGCCTTGGCCTGCGCCGTACCTTTATAAAGAGCCTCTTTGGTGACTTCCATCAGCTGCCGTACTTCCTCGGCAACCTCTCCCACGGCGAACGTATACGCCGAATCACCAACAAACCCCTTCATAAACGTACCGCAATCGACCGAAACGATGTCGCCCTCCTTGAGGACGCATTTCGAGGATGGGATACCGTGAACCACCTGCTCGTTTACCGAAATGCACAACGAAGCGGGATAGCCCTCATATCCGAGGAAAGCGGGAACCGCCCCATGGGAACGGATGAACTCCTCGGCGATACGGTCCAACTCCTTGGTCGTGACGCCCGGCCGAATGTGGCGACCCACCTCGGCCAGCGTCTCCGACACCAGGATATTGTTTTCACGCAGGAGTTCGATCTCCTCGTCTGTTTTCAGATAGATCATTTCTTCGCTTTAAGAACGCTCTTCGGAAAACCGCTAATGGCGACCCTGAATCCGACCGGTCTTCATCAGACCGTCGTAGTGACGCATCAGCAGGTAGCTCTCGATCTGCTTGAGAGTGTCGAGCACCACACCCACCATGATCAGCAGCGACGTACCTCCGTAGAAGTAGGCGAACGCCTGCTGGATGCCCAGGAACTTCATCGCCAGCGCCGGCAGGATGGCCACGATGGCAAGGAAGATGGAACCGGGGAGCGTGATGCGCGTCATGATGGTATCGATGTAGTTCACGGTCTGCTTGCCCGGTTTCACTCCCGGGATGAAGCCGCCGTTTCGCTTCATGTCATCGGCCATCATTTGAGGGTTGATGATAATCGCGGTGTAGAAGTAGGTGAACGCGATTACCAGCACGGCGAGCGTAAAGTTGTACCAGAAGCCGGTCATGGAGGAGAAGGCTGCGGCAAAGCCGGGAGCGGCTTTGGTGAACAGGGCCGGGATGAACATCAGGGCCTGTGCGAAGATGATCGGCATCACGTTGGCCGCATTCATCTTCAGCGGAATGTACTGCCGTACACCTCCATACTGCTTGTTACCCACGATACGCTTCGCATACTGCACGGGGACCTTGCGGACCGCCTGCACCAGGGCGATCGTCGCCATGAAAACGGCGAACAGGAGCACCAGCTCGAGAATCAGCATGATGGCGCTGCCCGAAGCCGTCTGCACACGCGCATTGACCTCGGCCAGAAGCGCGTGCGGGAGACGGGCAACGATACCGATCATGATGATCAGCGAGATACCGTTGCCGATACCCTTGTCCGTGATCTTCTCGCCGAGCCACATGATGAACATCGTACCGGCGATCAGAATCGTCGTCGCATAAGCAACGAACCCGAAAGAGTTGCCGTAGACGAACGCCGTCGGAACCTGCATGTAGAGGTTGGCGATGTAGGCCGGGCCCTGAAGGATCAGTACGCCGATCGTCAGGAACCGCGTCCACTGGTTCATCTTGCGGCGGCCGCTCTCACCTTCCTTCTGCATTTTCTGGAAATACGGAATCATCATGCCCATGAGCTGGATGATGATCGAGGCGGTGATGTACGGCATGACTCCGAGTGCAAAGATCGCGGCGTTGCCAAATGCACCGCCAGAGAAGACGTTCAACAGACCCAGAAGCCCGTTGCCCTCCAACTGGCTGGCATACGCCGACCCCTCGCCCAGGGCGTTGGGGTTGATGCCCGGAATCACTACGAAACTACCCAAGCGGTAGACCAGGAGCAGGCCGATCGTGTACAGTACACGTTTGCGGAGCTCCTCGATCTTGTAGATGTTCTTGAGCGTTTCCACCAATTTCTTGTTGGTCGCCAGAAGAGCGATGATCACTATAAAGACGATACCAACAACGAGATACTGATTCATAATATAGAGGTTCTAAGGGTTACAGTTTTTCGACGCTGCCACCGGCTGCCGTGATCGCAGCCTCGGCGCTCTTCGAGAAGGCGTGAGCCTTGACCGTCAGGGCCTTCGATACCGAACCGTTGCCCAGGATCTTCACCTTGTCCTTCGTCGAAACGAAACCTGCTGCCACCAGCGTGTCCACCGTAACCTCCGAGAGCGACTTCTTGGCTGCCAGCTCCTCGAGGGTCGAGAGGTTGATCGCCTTGAATTCGACGCGCTTCAGGTTCGTGAAGCCGAACTTGGGAAGACGGCGCTGGAGCGGCATCTGACCGCCCTCGAAACCGAGTTTGCGCGAGTATCCCGAACGCGACTGAGCTCCCTTGTGACCACGCGTAGCCGTGCCGCCGTGACCCGAACCTGCACCGCGACCGATTCGCTTGTCGTGGTGCGTAGAACCCTTTGCGGGTTTGAGATTATTGAGTTCCATTGTCTAAAATTCCGTTTGCAGTTAAACCTTATTTGACCTCCTCGACCTTGACGAGGTGCTTTACGCGTGCGATCATGCCCTTGATGATCACCGAGTCGTCGTGCTCGACGCTTGCGTTGATCCGCTTCAGACCCAGCGCATCGAGGTTCTTGCACTGACGCTCCGTTGCGCCGATGCGGCTCTTGATCTGGGTGATTTTCAATCTTGCCATTGTTCTTCGAGAATTAACCGTTAAACACCTTGTCCATCGAGATACCGCGCAGACGTGCGATGCTGTGAGCGTCGCGCAGTTCGCACAAGGCGCCGATGGTTGCCTTCACCAGGTTGTGGGGGTTCGACGAGCCCTTGCTCTTTGCGAGCACGTTCTTGATGCCCACCGACTCCAGCACGGCACGCATGGCACCGCCGGCGATGATACCCGTACCGGGAGCGGCCGGACGAATCATCACGAGCGAGCCGCCGAAACGCTGCTCCTGCTTGTGGGGAATCGTTCCGTTGATTACCGGGATCTTCACGAGGTTCTTCTTGGCATCCTCCACGCCCTTGGCGATGGCTGCCTGCACCTCCGAAGCCTTGCCCAGGCCGTAGCCTACGACGCCGTCCTCGTTACCTACGACGACGATGGCCGAAAAACTGAACGTGCGACCGCCCTTCGTCACCTTCGTAACGCGCTGGATGCTCACGAGGCGGTCCTTGAGTTCGAGATCGCTCGTGCGTACTTTCTTTATATTGGTATTTGCCATGATCGTTTAGAATTTAAGTCCGCCTTCGCGTGCAGCTTCGGCCAGTTGTTTAACTCGTCCGTGATAAAGGTAGCCGTTGCGGTCGAAAGCGACGGCCGAGATACCCTTGGCCAGGGCGCGCTCGGCGGCCAGTTTGCCCACGAGGGCTGCCACTTCGCACTTGGTCTTGCCGGCAGCGGCTTCAGCGACCTCCTTGTCCAGCGAGGATGCCGTGGCCAGCGTAACGCCTGCCAGGTCGTCGATGAACTGCACGTAGATCTGCTTGTTGCTGCGGAATACCGTCATACGAGGCTGTGCGGGCGTTCCGCTCACGATCTTGCGGATACGCATCTTGATGCGCTCTCTTCTTTCTATCTTGTTCAACATAACTCTTTCAGTCTATTTACTATTTAGCACCTGCTGATTTGCCGGCCTTGCGACGGATCTGCTCGCCGACGAACTTGATACCCTTGCCCTTGTACGGCTCCGGCTTGCGCAGCGAGCGGAGCTTGGCGGCCACCTGGCCGATAAGCTGCTTGTCCGCGCTCTTGAGCGTTACGATCGGGTTGCCCTTCTTCTCCGTAACGGCCGTAGCGGTAACCTCCTTCGGAAGCAGGAAGTGCGTATCGTGCGAATAGCCGAGGCTCATCTCGAGCACCTGGCCCTTGACTTCGGCCTTGAAACCGACACCGACAAGCTCCTGCTTGATCTCATAGCCCTTCGATACACCGATGACCATGTTCTGGATCAGCGCACGATAGAGGCCGTGCATCGAGCGGTGGCGGGGCTGGTTCGTGGGGCGGGTGACGATCACAGCGGGATTCTGAGCTCCCGTGTGCGGATCCGTGTGCGTGCCGACCTCTACCTTGATGTCCGAGTCAACTTTCTGGCTCAGCGTCCCGAGTGGCCCTTTCACGCTTACCGTATTGTCGGCGGCAACCTCGACGGTAACGCCGGCAGGCAGGTTTACAGGTAATTTACCAATTCTTGACATTGCGTTGATTTTTTAATGATTTTGCATTAGTAGATGTAGCACAGCACCTCGCCGCCCACGTTCTCCTTGCGGGCCTTGGCGTCGGTCATGATGCCTTTCGACGTCGAGAGGATAGCGATACCCAGACCGTTCAGTACGCGGGGCATGTCCGAAACGGAAGCGTAGCGACGCAGACCCGGACGGCTGACGCGCTTGAGGTCCTTGATGGCGTTGCACTTCGTGGCAGCATCCCACTTCAGAGCGATCTTGATCGTGGGGTGACCCTTCTCGTCGGTGTCGAACTTGTAGGCGAGGATGTAGCCCTGCTCGTAGAGGATCTTGGTGATCTCCTGTTTAATTTTGGAACCGGGAGCTTCAACCACCTTGTGGTTGGCTTTCACCGCGTTTCTAATTCTGGTCAGAAAGTCCGCAATAGGATCAGTCATAACGAATAGAAAATTAAAATTAAATAGTTTGTAATTAGTTATCATTCAACCCTTTGAATCATCCGAAGAAGATTCTTCGGGTTTTTGTTTCCCTTGTTTTCGCCGCCTTCGCATCCACATACGTGCGTACGCACCCGGGCACAAAAGCGCGCAAATATACGCATAATTTCTCAAATGGCCAAGCACGGCCTTTGATTTTTAGCGTTTTAAGCGTCTCTCCCGGAACACGGACAATGTCGGCACCCGAAGGCAACCAACATCTTTCCGCACGGAATCCCGTTTGACGACCGCAGGGGTTCGCCCCGAACAACGGATCTCCGACACACCCCAAGAGGGCATATCCGGACGACCGATCCGCTTCCGGTAATCCGACCGTCCTGCACCGACCCGCCGCAAACGGAAACGGGATGCATCCTGTCACCGTGCACAAGACACGGCTCACAAAGCCTCCCTCCGTTCTCCTGCGGCGCATTCCGACAGAACGCCCGGTCCGAGAAATTCGCAACCAAATGCCGAACCTTTCACTACGCCCCACATACCGGGAAGTTACCGCTTGAGGCGGCACTTTCCCCGATACTGTGACGTAACTACACGGGTTGGGCACCCGTATCAGCCCCGCATCCTTCCGGCGAACATCCGGTCTGAACGGGGTATAGCCCCCGAAAATACCGCATGCCGCACCACAGGCTCGCACCCTCCGGACGACGGAACATCATCATGCAAGGAGCGGGATACCGTACATCCGGCACCCCGTCCTGCGCTCATACTACCAGCTTGCCTTCGTAACGCCGGGAATCAGACCCTTCGAGGCCATCTCGCGGAACTGGATACGGCTGATGCCGAACAGGCGGATGTAACCCTTGGGACGACCGGTGATCTTGCAGCGGTTGTGCTGGCGGATGGGATTCGAGTTGCGGGGCAGCTTCGACAGTGCGATCCACGCCTCCTCGTGATCCATCTCACCACTCTTCACCTTGGCAGCGATCTCCTCGCGCTTGTGAGCGTAACGCTTTGCAAGCTTCTCACGCTTCACCTCGCGTGCCTTCATCGATTCTTTTGCCATAGCTTAGTTCTTTTTAGCGTTTTTGAAAGGAAGGCCGAACTCACGGAGCAGGGCATAAGCCTCTTCGTCGGTCTTGGCCGTCGTTACGAACGTGATCTCCATGCCGAAGATCTTGGTGATCTTGTCGATGTCAATCTCCGGAAAGATGATCTGCTCGTTGATGCCGAGGGTGTAGTTGCCCTGACCGTCGAACTTCTCGTTGATACCCTTGAAGTCGCGGATACGCGGCAGAGCCACGGCGATCAGACGCTCCAGGAACTCATACATCTTCGTGTCGCGCAGCGTTACGCGCACGCCGATCGGCATGCCCTTACGCAGCTTGAAGTTGGAGATGTCCTTGCGCGAACGCGTCTGCACGGCCTTCTGTCCGGCGATGAGCGTCAGCTCCTCCTGAGCCACGTCGATGAGCTTCTTGTCAGCGACGGCCTGGCCCATACCCTGGTTGATTACGATCTTCGTGAGTTTCGGGCACTGCATGACGCTCGAGTAGCCGAACTCCTTCATAAGGGCAGGCATGATCTGCTCCTTATACTGTGTCTTGAGTGTAGGTACGTATGCCATTATTTGATCTCCTCCCCGGACTTTTTAGCGTAACGAACTAATTTACCTTTGTCGTCGAGCTTGCGGCCGACCTTCGTAGGCTTGCCCGACTTGGGATCGATGAGCATCAGGTTCGAGATGTGGATCGGAGCCTCCTGCTCGATGATACCGCCCTGGGGATTCTTCGCATTGGGCTTGGTGGCCTTCTTGACGATGTTCACACCCTCGACGATGGCACGCTGCTTCGAAACCTCGACCTTCAGGACCTTGCCCTGCTGGCCCTTGCTGTCACCGGCGATGACCTGAACCTGGTCCCCTTTCTTAATATGCAATTTAACTGACATATCCGAAATCGTTTTTATGATTACAATACTTCGGGTGCGAGGGAGATAATCTTCATATACTGGTCGCGCAGCTCACGAGCTACGGGGCCAAATATACGAGTACCGCGCATTTCACCCTGGTTGTTAAGCAGCACCACGGCGTTGTCGTCGAAACGAATGTACGAACCGTTGGCACGTCTGATCTCCTTCGTGGTCCGAACGACTACGGCCTTCGAAACGGCGCCCTTCTTGACATCGCCCGAGGGGGATGCGCTCTTGACGGCCACCACGATCTTGTCGCCGATGGATGCATAGCGGCGCTTCGTGCCGCCGAGCACCCGGATGCAAAGCACCTCTTTCGCGCCGCTGTTGTCGGCTACTACGAGTCTACTTTCCTGTTGTATCATAACTACTTAGCTCTTTCAATGATTTGTACTAATCTCCAACGCTTCGTCTTGCTCAGCGGGCGGGTCTCCATGATGCGGACGGTATCGCCCTCCTTGCACGTCTCGTCGAGCGACTCGGCGACGAACTTCGTCGTCTTGTTCACGAACTTGCCGTAGATAGGATGCTTCACCTTGCGCGCTACCGCAACCACAATGGTCTTCTCCATCTTGTTGCTGACAACCACACCGATACGCTCTTTTCTCAGATTTCTTTCCATAGTTGTTCTCCTTATTTAGCGTTTTTTTGACGCAGGACGGTCAGCATGCGAGCTATATCTCTGCGGTTCTTCTTAATGATCGACGGGTTCTCGACGGGGGACACTGCGTGCTGCACTTTGAGCTTCGCGAGCTGGGCCTTTTCGGCCTCGATGCGCTCCTGCAGGTCTTTGATCGAAAGATCCTTGATTTCTGCACTTTTCATCTTGCGTTCCCTTAAATGGTGGTTTCGACGTAGTCACGCCGTACAATAAACTTGGTGGTAATAGGCAGCTTCTGGGCGCCGAGACGGAGCGCTTCCTGCGCTACGGCCAGGGGCACACCCTCTGCCTCGAAGAGAATACGTCCGGGCGTTACGGGAGCCACAAATCCTTCGGGATTACCCTTACCTTTACCCATACGGACCTCGGCGGGCTTCTTCGTGATGGGTTTGTCGGGGAAGATGCGGATCCACAGCTGGCCCTCACGCTTCATGTAACGCGTAATGGCCTGACGGGCCGCCTCGATCTGACGACCCGTGATCCAGGTCGATTCAAGTGCCTTGATTGCGAACGATCCGTATGCAAGCTGGTTACCTCTTTGAGCAAGCCCCTTCATACGGCCTTTCTGCATTCTTCTAAATTTGGTCTTTTTCGGCTGTAACATGTTAGTTCTGCTTTAAAAAGGTCCTACTTACTGGTTGTTGTTGCGACGCTCGCCACGATCGCCACCGCGACGTCCGCCACGGCGGTCGCCACGACGCTCGCCGCCACGACGCTCGCGACGCTCACCGCGATCGCCCGACGGAGCCTGGGCCGAAGCGCCGGCAATCTCGAACAGGTCACGCTTGCCGTAGACCGTACCCTGGCAGATCCACACCTTCACACCGAGGATACCCACCTTCGTGAGTGCCTCCGTGAGGCAGTAGTCGATGTCGGCACGGAAGGTGTGCAGCGGAATGCGGCCCTCCTTCACGGTCTCGGTACGGGCCATCTCGGCGCCGCCCACACGACCTGCGACCTGGATCTTGATGCCCTCGGCACCCATGCGCATCGTGGAAGCCACGGCCGTCTTCACGGCACGGCGGAACGATACGCGGCCCTCGAGCTGACGGGCGATGTTCTGGCCCACGATGACGGCATCCACCTCGGGACGCTTCACCTCGAAGATGTTGATCTGAATCTCCTTGCCGGTGAGCTTCTTGAGCTCCTCCTTCAGTTTATCGACCTCCTGGCCGCCCTTGCCGATGATGATACCCGGACGGGCGGTCGAAATCGTAACCGTCACCAGTTTCAGCGTGCGCTCGATGATGATCTTCGAGATGCTTGCCTTGGCCAGACGGACATTCAGGTATTTGCGGATCTTGGCGTCCTCGACCAGCTTCTCTGAGAAGTCCTTGCCGCCGAACCAGTTGGAATCCCAACCGCGGATGATACCAAGACGATTTGCTATCGGATTTACTTTCTGTCCCATCTGATTACTTCTTTTCTTCGGTTACCATTTTGTCAACTACGATCGTCACGTGATTCGAGCGCTTGCGGATGCGGTGTGCGCGACCCTGCGGAGCAGCCTGAATACGCTTCAGCATGCGACCGCCATCGACGAAGATCTCCTTGACGCAGAGTTTCGTATCTTCCAGACGCTCGTTCTCGTTCTTGGCCTCCCAGTTGGCGATTGCCGACTTGAGGAGTTTCTCCATACGGATCGATGCCTCCTTCTTCGAGTAACGGAGGATGCCCAGTGCCTTGTTGATCTCCACGCCGCGGATGATGTCGGCCACCAGACGCATCTTGCGCGGGGAGGTCGGGCAGTCGCGCATGATGGCGATTGCCTTCTGCTTCTTTTCAGCCTTCAATTGCTCGGCTCTATTTGCTTTTCTTGCACCCATTTTCTACCTATTTTTTCTTGTTACCTGAGTGACCACGGAAGTTGCGCGTGGGAGCAAACTCGCCGAGTTTGTGTCCTACCATGTTCTCCGTCACATATACCGGGATGAACTTGTTTCCGTTGTGGACGGCGATCGTCTGACCTACGAAGTCAGGCGAGATCATACTTGCACGTGACCATGTCTTGATTACCGACTTCTTGTTTCCCTCGGCCTGGGCTACTACCTTCGCCTCGAGCTTGGGGTCGATAAACGGTCCTTTTTTTAATGAACGGCTCATTATGTACTCTTTTTAATTACTTTTTCTTCTTGGAAATGATAAACTTCGAGGTCGTCTTCTTCGGGTTACGAGTCTTATAACCCTTAGCCAGCAGACCCTTGCGCGAACGCGGGTGACCTCCCGAGGCGCGGCCTTCGCCACCACCCATCGGGTGATCCACAGGGTTCATCACAACGCCACGGTTGCGCGGACGGCGGCCCAGCCAACGTTCACGGCCGGCCTTGCCCGAGCTCTCGAGGTTGTGGTCGATGTTCGACACAACGCCCACCGTAGCGCGGCAAGTTACGAGTACCATACGAGTCTCGCCCGAAGGCAGCTTGATGATGGCGAATTTGCCCTCACGAGCAAGCAGCTGGGCATAGGAACCGGCCGAACGTGCCATGGCGGCACCCTGACCGGGGTAGAGTTCAATGTTGTGCACGACCGTACCCAGGGGAATCTCGCTCAGGAAGAGCGTGTTGCCGACCTCGGGAGCAACGCCTGCGCCGCTCATGACGGTCTGGCCCACCTGGAGGCCGTTGGGTGCGATGATGTAGCTCTTCTCGCCGTCGGCGTACACGAGCAGTGCGATGCGTGCCGTACGGTTCGGGTCGTATTCGATCGCTTTTACAGTGGCAGGAATACCGTCCTTGGCGCGCTTGAAGTCCACGTTACGGTACATCTGCTTGTGACCGCCGCCGATGTAGCGAACCGTCATCTTGCCGACGTTGTTGCGGCCGCCCGTGCTCTTCTTGGGGCTGAGGAGCGATTTCTCCGGCGTCGACTTGGTGATCTCGTCGAACGTGCCGATAATCTTATGTCGCGTACCTGCGGTTACAGGTTTGAATTTTCTTACTGCCATCTTCGTTAGATATTACTGTAAAAATCGATCTTGTCTCCATCCTTCAAGGTGACGATCGCCTTCTTGAAGTTGTTCGCACGGCCCGAGAGAAAGCCCGCCTTGGTATAGCGGCTCTTGAGCTTGCCCATGTAGTTCACGGTGTTCACGTCGGTAACGACGACGTTGTACATCTGCTCCACGGCATTGCGAATCTGCAGCTTGTTAGCCCTCACGTCGACGATAAAACCGTAGCGATTCAACTTTTCGCCCTGAATCGTCATTTTCTCGGTCAAAACCGGCTTAATAATAATTTCCATTGTGTGTCTTGCGTTTTTAAGCTAACATCGTATTCAATACATTCTCGGCGCCCTCGACCATGACGATTGCCGAAGCGTTCATCACGTCGTACGTGCAGACGTTCTGAGCCAGCACGGGCTTCACGTACGTGAGGTTGCGGCACGACAGCTGCAGGTTTACGTTCGACTCCGGCAGTACGAGCAGAACCTTCTTGTCCGCTACCTTCAGAGCCTCGGCCAGAGCAGCCACCGACTTGGTCTTCGGGGCCTCCATCGAGATGGCCTCGACGATGGTGATGGCACCTGCCTGAGCCTTGTAGGTCAGTGCGCTGCGGCGGGCCAGCTGCTTGAGCTTCTTGTTGAGCTTGAAGCTGTAGTCACGCGGCTGCGGGCCGAAGACGCGGCCACCGCCCGGGAAGAGCGGCGAGAGGATGCTGCCGCAACGGGCGCCGCCGGTACCCTTCTGACGCTTGAGCTTGCGGGTCGAACCGGCAACCTCGTTGCGCTGCTTGGCCTTGTGCGTACCCTGACGCTGGTCGGCGAGGTACTGCTTTACGTCGAGATAGATAGCGTGGTCATTAGCCTCCACGCCGAAAACGGCATCCGAAAGGACTACCTTACGACCCGTTTCTTTTCCCTGGGTGTTCAAAACAGCTAATTCCATACTACTTCTCAATCGTTAAATAAGCACCTTTTGCACCCGGAATCGAACCCTTCACGAGGATCAGGTTGCTCTCGGGAATAACCTTCAAAACTTTCAGGTTAAGCACCTTAACCTGCTCTCCGCCCATCTGGCCGGGCAGACGCTTGCCCTTGAATACGCGCGACGGGTAGGACGATGCACCCAGCGAACCGGGCTTGCGCTGACGGTTGTGCTGGCCGTGGGTCTGGCCGCCGACACCGCCGAAACCGTGACGTTTCACAACGCCCTGGAAGCCTTTTCCTTTCGAGATCCCGGTCACGTCCACCCAGTCCTCCTCGGTGAAGAGGTCCACGGTCAGCGTGTCGCCGAGATTCACTTCGGGCATCCCCTTGAACTCAGCCAACTTGCGCTTCGGGGTGGTGCCGGCTTTCTTGAAGTGACCTAACAAACTGTTGCTGGTGTGCTTTTCACTTTTCTCGTCATAGGCAATCTGAACCGCTGCATACGAATCCGTCTCAACGGTTTTGATTTGCGTAACAACGCAGGGACCAGCCTCAATGACAGTGCATGGTATGTTCTTACCCTCGGCACTGTAAACGGAAGTCATTCCGATTTTCTTTCCAATAAGTCCTGACATTTGTTGTCAATTGTTTGTTATAAATAGTAAAAGTGATCTTCATTCCGATTTTCCTGCGGGGCGGATCAGACCTTGATCTCAACCTCCACACCCGAAGGAAGCTCGAGCTTCATGAGCGCATCGATGGTCTTCGGCGTCGAGGAATAGATGTCGAGAATGCGCTTGAAGGTGCAGAGCTGGAACTGCTCGCGGGCCTTCTTGTTCACGAAGGTCGAGCGGTTCACCGTGAAAATCTGCTTGTGCGTGGGAAGGGGCACGGGGCCGCTCACAACGGCGCCCGTACTCTTCACGGTCTTCACAATCTTCTCGGCCGACTTGTCCACGAGATTGTGATCGAATGACTTTAACTTGATTCTAATCTTCTGGTTCATATCGTTTGCTTATTCTATATCCTTACGTTTACCACTCGCTTTCTCGATGATCTCCTTGGCCAGGTTTGCAGGGACCTCCTCGAAGTGCGAGAACTCCATCGACGAAGTGGCGCGGCCCGACGAGATCGTACGGAGCACGGTCACGTAGCCGAACATCTCCGACAGGGGAACCTTGGCCTTGACCACACGGGCGGTGCCCTTCGACTCCATGCCGGTGATCTGACCGCGGCGCTTGTTCAGGTCGCCGATGATGTCGCCCATGTTCTCCTCGGGGGTTACGACCTCCACGGACATCACGGGCTCGAGGATCACCGAACCGGCCTTGGGAGCGGCGTTGCGGTAACCGTTGCGGGCAGCGATTTCGAACGACAGCTGGTCGGAGTCCACCGGGTGGAACGAACCGTCCTTGAGCGTAATCTTCATCGAGTCCATCGGATAGCCTGCCAGTGCACCGTTAGCCATGGCCGACTCGAAGCCCTTCTGAACCGAGGGGATGAACTCCTTGGGAATGTTACCGCCCTTGACCTCATCGACGAACGTAAGGCCCATCTTGCCGTCCTCGGCGGGACCGATCTCGAAGATGATGTCGGCAAACTTACCACGACCACCGGTCTGCTTCTTGAAGACCTCGCGGTGCTGGATCGTCTTGGTAAGCGACTCCTTGTAGTTCACCTGGGGAGCACCCTGGTTGATCTCCACACCGAACTCGCGACGCAGACGGTCCACGATGATGTCGAGGTGGAGCTCACCCATACCGCTGATCACGGTCTGGCCCGAATCCTCGTCGGTATGAACCGTGAAGGTGGGGTCCTCTTCGGCCAGCTTCGCCAGGGCGATGCCGAGCTTGTCGAGGTCCTTCTGCGTCTTGGGCTCTACGGCCAGACCGATCACCGGCTCGGGGAAGGTCATCTGCTCGAGGACGATCGGGGCGTTCTCGGCGCAGAGCGTATCGCCCGTGCGGATCTCCTTGAAGCCGACAGCGGCGCAGATGTCACCGGCGCTGACAGTCTCCATCGGGTTCTGCTTGTTGGCGTGCATCTGATAGAGACGGCTGATACGCTCGCGCTTGC